>OLHG01000018.1_pt1 | contig 114974 bp, 140 predicted proteins | sample 1605971 | NCBI WGS metagenome assembly OLHG01 (sample SAMN03283289) | human gut metagenome | biome: human-associated habitat; material: feces | host: Homo sapiens | place: Peru | collected 2012 | reverse complement strand
GGCAGTTTGCTAAACTGCTAGGGTTCGTAAGGGCCGCGGAGGTTCAAATCCTCTCGTCTCCGCCAAAAGCACTTTATTCAAAGTGCTTTTTTTGTTGTATATGAAAATAGAATTTTTTTTGAATGTATATACGAAAATTACTAAGCAAAAAAGTATAATAATTTCTGAAAAGTTTAAACAAAAAAATAAATAACAAAGAATTAAAATAATAAATAATTAAATAATAAAACAATAAATAATAAAACAATAAATAATTAAATAATAAACAATAAATAATAAAACAATAAATAATTAAATAATAAATAATTAAATAATAAAATAATAAATAATAAATAATAAATAATAAAATAATAAAATAATAAAACAATAAATAATTAAATAATTAAATAATAAATAATAAAATAATTAATAATTAAACAATAAACAATAAATAATAAAATAATAAATAATAAAATAATTAATAATTAATAAATAAATAATAAATAATAATTAAATAATAATTAATTAAATAACAAATAATTAATAATTAATAATTAATAATAAATAATTAAATAACTAATAATTTAATTAGTTATTTATTATTTAATAAAACATTTTATTATTAAACTATTATAGGGTGAAAAAACAATAAAAGTTTTAAAATATAAATTTTAGTTAATATGAATAAATATATGAGATAAAAAATGAAATAAAAATAAATTTACTATAAGACAAAAAGCAACAAGAGTAAAATGTAGATAAAAAAGTAAAGCAATTTGTAATTTTTAAAGTATAAAAAAGTAAATGATATAAAGATATAAAAAAATTTTAAGGAAGTTTTAAATAAAAAAATGGACTTTGTCAAAAGAATATTGTAAATAAAATCACTGAATAAAAAATGACAGAGTCTTTAAAAAAATAATCAAAAAAAGTATTGAGCAAAAAACGTAAAACATATAGGAAATAACAAACAAAGGAGTTTTTCCTTTATAAAAGCAAAACTTTACATAAAGCATAAATGCAAACAAAAAATATGGATTTAAAAAGCAAATAGAAGTAATAGAAAAAATGAAAAAGTAAGATATAAGATAGTAAATAAAAAAGAGAAAACAGATCAAAAAAAAGAGAGTATACATAAAACTAACAGCATAATTGAAAGAAAAAAACGAGCAAAAAAATTTTGTAAATTCTAAAGAAGAAAAGATTAAGAAAAGAATAAATGAAAAACAGCAAGAAAACACATGAGTCAAAAAGACAATAAGACAATTAATAAATAGTTAAGAAATAAAATTATAAAACAATAAATAATAATATTAAAAAACGAATAATTAAAAATAAATAATAAAAATTAAATAATAAAATAATTAAATAATAATAAATAATAAAAATGAAATAATAAAAATAATAATTAATGAATAATAATTAATATTTATTATTTAATAGAAAAATAAACATAAAAAAATATTAAAAATAAATATTAAAAAATTAATTATAATTATTTTTTTAAAATAGAAAGCATAAAATGCAAAAATAGTTATAAATATTTAAGGGTGATATTTATGAGTATTGGATTAGCATTAGCACGGTGGCGGGGCTAAAGGCGCGGCACATATAGGTGTGATTAAAGCTTTTGAAGAAGAAAATATAAATATAGATTATATTTCTGGAACATCATCAGGAAGTATTATAGCAGCACTTTTTGCTATGGGATATAATTCAGATGAAATATATTATTTGTTTAATAAATATTCAAAAAAAATTAAATATATAAGTTATAAAAATATATTAAAATTAATTTATGGAATATTTATTAAAGGGAAAATAATAATAAAAGGTTTTAATGACGGAGAAATTATTGAAGAAGTAATTAATGAAGCTGCTGAAGCAAAAAAAATAAACAATATCAATCAAATAAAAAAGCCTTTAATAATACCAAGTATAGAAATCGGAAATGGAAAGATATATTATTTTTGTTCCGAGCAAAAAAGAGCAAAATTCTCAGATAAAATTGTATATGAAAATAATATAAATATTGGAAGAGCAGTAAGAGCAAGTTGCAGTTATCCATTAGTTTTTGAACCATGCAAATATAAAAATGTTGAGTTAGTAGATGGAGGAATAAGAGAGAATATTCCATGGAAGAGCTTAAAAGAATTTGGAGCAACTAATGTGATAGGTGTTTCTTTTGAAAAAGAAAATGATGGTAATTGTTGTAAGAATGTTGTGGATGTAGTGGGAAATTCTTTTGAAATTTTGTGCCACGAATTATCAAATTATGAGTTGGATGGATTAGAACATTTAATAAGAATAAAAACAAAAAACATTTCTTTATTAGATATGTCAGAGATTAAATATTTATATGATGTAGGATATAAAACAGCAAAAAAAGAAATAAAAAAAATAAAAGAAAGCATAATTAATCATTAAATAATTATAAATTTAATGAGACTTAAATATAAATAATTAAATAAAATATTAATAAAAAGGTTCTAAAAAAACTTGTCTTTAATAATATTAAATAAAAATATATTTAAAGGAGTTTTCTATGAATAATAAAAAAATAATAATGTATATTTGTATAGTAATTTTAATTTTGGCCGTGATGGGAGCTGGTTTTTTTGTATATAAAAATAATAAAAAAAATAAAAATATAAATCAAGAGTATATTCCACAACAAGAAATAACAGATGAACAATTAAGACAAACTGTAATTACGTTATACTTTTTAAATTTAGATACGGGCACTATAATGCCGGAAGCGAGAAAAATTGATGCAAAAGAATTAATAAAAGAGCCATATAAAGTACTAATAGAATTATTAATAAATGGACCAAAGAGTGAAAAAATGGCCAAACTTATTCCTGACGGAACTAAATTAAATAAAATTGAAATAAAAAATGATTGCATTTATATTGATTTTTCTAATGAATTTATTAATGAACAAAAATTAGGAAAAGAACAGGAAGAGTTAATAATAAAATCGATAGTAAATACAGTTACAGAATTAAAAGAAATTAATTCTGTTGTAATTTTAATTGATGGGAAAGAAAATCAAGAATTTCCTGATGGGCAAATTAATTTTAAAGAAATTTTTAAAAGGTAATTATTTTAAAAATTTATATATTTTAATTGATTTTACTGCTTTGTCAAGATTGCACAAGAAATATTCTACTTCTTTTATAGAACAGATTGTGCAGTCTTTTCTTTTTTTTAAATTAAGTTTTTCTTTCTTTTTTTGTGAGCGATTATCTTCCAAAACCATTCTCCTTGCAATTTATATGAAAATATTATAATATATAATATATGAAAAAATAAATTATTGTTGACGGAGAAAAGATGGAAGTAAATTTAAAAGAAGATGAAAGAATCGACGATTTAGAATATAAAGGATTAAAAATAATTCAAAATAAAAAATGGTTTTGCTTTGGAATAGATAGCGTTTTGTTATCTGACTTTGCAAAAGAAATAAAAGATGGTAGTACTATTTTAGACTTAGGCAGTGGTACTGGAATAATAAGTATTTTATTATCTAAAAAAATAAATGCAAAAAAAATAACAGGTGTTGAAATACAAAAAGAAGTTTATGAAATGTCTAAAAAATCTATAATATTAAATGATTTAAAAAATGTTGATTTTATAAATGAAGATATAAAAAAATTAAATAAAATTATAGAAAATAATAGTTGTGATGCAATTGTTACAAATCCGCCATATATGAAAAATAATTCTGGAATAAAAAATGACAATGAAATTAAATTAATATCTAGACATGAAATTAAATGTAATATAGAAGATATAGTAAGAGTATCAAGTAAATTGTTAAAAGATAATGGAGAATTATATATGGTTCATAGACCGGATAGACTTGTAGGAATAATAGAGATTTTGCGAAAGTATAAAATAGAACCTAAAAAAATTCGATTTGTTTATTCTAGAGAAGGAGAAAATAGTAATTTGATTTTAATAAAAGCTGTAAAAAATTCTGGTGAATTTTTGAAGATAGAAAAGCCTTTATATATCTATGATAAAAATAATAAATATACAGATGAAGTGCTGGAAATATATAACAAAAAATAAAGGAGAAAATATGCAAGGAAAATTATATTTGGTTGCAACGCCAATAGGAAATTTGGATGATATAACAATAAGAGCAATAAATGTTTTAAAGCAAGTTGATTTAATTGCAGCAGAAGACACTAGACATACTTTAAAATTACTAAATCATTTAAATATATCAAAACCATTAATTAGTTATTATAAGCAAAATGAAAATATAAAAAAAGAAATATTAATTGAAAAAATTTTAGAAGGTAAAAATATAGCAGTAGTTACAGACGCTGGAACACCACGGAATTTCTGATCCAGGGGAAGTGGTAGTAAAAGCCGCGATTCAAAATAATATAGAAATTATTCCAATACCGGGAGCATGTGCTGCAATAAATGCATTAATTTCTTCGGGAATGAAAACAAATGAATTTATTTTTATTGGATTTTTACCTGTAAATAATAAAGAAAAAAAAGAAAAATTAGAAGAAATAAAAAAATACACACAAACAGTAATATTATATGAAGCTCCTCATAAATTGATAAATACCTTAAAAAGTATGTTGGAAGAAATTGGAGATAGAAATATATGTTTAGCAAGAGAAATTACTAAAATACATGAAGAGTATATAAGGGGAAGAATATCAGAAGTACTTCAAAGAATATCAGAGCCTAAAGGAGAATATGTTCTAATATTAGAAGGAAATGACAAAAATGAAGAAGAAATAAATAAGGAAAATTTAAATAAATTAAGTTTAGAAGAACATTTTGAGCATTACAAAAAACAGGGATTAGATAAAAAAGAAATTATTAAAAAAATTGCAAAAGATAGAAATACAAATAAGAATGAAATATATCAATATTTTTTATAAAAGTAAAAAGAAATAAGAAGTTCATTTAATGAACTTCTTATTCTGCTTTTGACTTACCAATTTTTTCTGCACATTTTTCGCAAATTAATTTTCCTTGGTAATCAATTAGTTTTTTTGAACTTCCGCAGAAAATACAGTTTGGTTCATATTTTTTTAATATAATTGAAGAACCGTCAACATATATTTCCATAGGATCTTTTTCTGTAATACCAAATTTATTTCTAAGTTCTATAGGTATTACAACTCTTCCTAGTTCATCCACTCTTCTTATAATTCCTGTTGATTTCATAATCCAACCCCCTTGAATTTACATTTTTCGACAAATCGACTTTACTAAATAATATCACAAAAAAAGATAAACGTCAACAAAAATCTTCCTTTTTTTGGAAATTTTTTATTACATTAATTTGGCATGCCTATTTTATATGTACGAGAATATTAACCGTAATATATGAATAAATTAAAAAGGGAGGCTTTTATGCTAAATATTATATGGCCTATTTTTTTGATAATATCATTTGTATATGCAATACTAACAGGAAGACTAGAACAAGTGAATGCATCGGTTTTTGAAGGAACAAAATCGGCTGTGGAGTTATGCATTACCCTGCTAGGAACGATGTGCTTGTGGAATGGGATGATGAAAATAGCAAGTAAAACAAATATAGTAAAAAAACTTACAAAATTGATTTCTCCTATAATGACAAAATTGTTTCCGGACATAAAAAAACAGGATAAAGTTCATGAGGAGATATCGATGAACATAATTGCAAATATTATGGGACTCGGAAATGCAGCAACACCATTAGGTTTAAAAGCAATGAAATCAATGCAAAAGGAAAATACAAACAAAAAAGTACTATCCAATTCTATGGCTATGTTTATAGTTTTAAATACAGCATCAATACAAATAATACCAACAACTGTAATAGCGATTAGAAGCTCATTAGGGTCAAATAATCCTACGGCAATGATACTTCCCATTTGGATTGCAACTATTTGTGCAGCAACAGCAGCAGTTTGCTCAGCTAAAATATTAATGAAAAAATTTTAAGGGGTCAAAATGAAAATAATTAACTATATTTCTAATTTAGCAATACCATTTACTATATTATTTATAGTAGGTACAGCTCTTGTAGAGAAAAAAGGTGTTTTTGATATCTTTTTAGATGGAGCAAAAGAGGGATTGGAAATAGTAATAAATATTTTTCCAACGTTAATAGGATTGTTTGTTGCAATAAGTGCATTAAGATATTCTGGAGTTTTGGATTTTATAATAAAAATGATTGCACCCCTGATTAATGCTTTACATATTCCAGCAGAAATAATGCCACTTGCAATATTAAGGCCAATTTCACGGAAGTGCCTCGGTTGCAATAGGTACTGACATTATGAGTAAGTACGGAGTGGATAGCAAAATTCGGACTAATTACTTCAACAATTATGGGATCTACAGAAACTACTTTGTATACTATAGCACTATATACAAGCTCGGTAGGGGTTAAAAAAATAAGATTCGTTCTTGTTGCGGCTTTAATAGGAGATTTAATAGGAATGTTGAGTTCTGTAATAATTTGGAATATTATGTCGTAAAATTTTTGTTGACAATTAGTTCAAAACATAGTAACATAAAAACAGTTGAGAAAACTAATTTTAATTCAAGGTGAAAAGAATGATTTTTAAATTCTTATTATTTTTTTCTTTATTTTTTACTGTCAGAAAAATTCTAATAAAAATTTTCACAAAAAAATTATTAAAGAAAATAAAAAATTAATAAAAATGTTTTTTATGTTGTAGGAAAAAAATCTAATTATTTAATAGCCCCAAAATAGTTAAATATAAATTTTTTTCCTACATCCCCCCAAAAAATTAACTAACCTCAAAAAAATCACTTGGTTTATCTCGAGGTGCTATATATACAGGAAAGCTTTTATCTGTTTTAATTTCATCTAAAACAGTTTGTTTAGCAAGTTCAGGAAAGTTGTTTTCTTTGCTAAGATGTATAAGCAGAGCTTTTTCTAAACCGGAATCTATTAATTTGGATATAGTTTTCCCCGCTAAGCTATTTGAAAGATGGCCAGTAGAACTAGAAATTCTTTGCTTTAGATAATATGGATAGTGGGAACATTGCAATACGTTTGGGTCATAGTTAGATTCTAGAAGTATGCAATTACTATTTTTTAAACAATTAAAAACTGAACTATTAATATTGCCTAAATCTGTTGCAATACTGATTTTTTTACCATCCGCAAATATATTAAATCCACAAGGATCAGCAGCATCATGAGGCGTTTGAAAAGGAAAAATTTTCAAACCATTTAGTTCAAAACTCTCTCCTACCGGAAATAGTTTATGGTTTTCAACAGAAACTTTTTCATTTACTTGAGGCATTGCTTTCCAAGTTTTTTCATTTGCATATACAGGTATATTATATTTTTTAGATATATTTCCTATACCTTTAGTGTGATCAACATGTTCATGAGTTACAAGTATTGCATCAATGTTATTTATATCAATATTAAGTTCTCCGAAGAGCTGTTTCTAGTTTTTTTGCGCTTACTCCAATATCAATTAATATATTAGTAGTTTCATTCTTTACAAAAAAGCTATTTCCACTGCTTCCACTAAATAAACTACAAAATTTTAACATTTATTCTTTAATCCTCTCTATATTAGCGCCAAGTTTTTTAAATTTACCTTCAATGTTTTCATAACCTCTATCAATATGACCAAGATTATATATTTCTGTTTTTCCTTCTGCAATAATTCCTGCAATTATCAATGCAGCTCCTGCTCGTAAATCTGTTGAATATACAGAAGCACCATACAATTTTTCTACACCTTCAAAAATTGCAGATTTTCCTTGAGAAGTTATTTGAGCACCCATTTTATTTAATTCATTTGTATATTGAAATCTTGACTCCCAGATGCTTTCATTAATAATACTTGTTCCATCTGCGGTTGATAAAACAACTCCCATTTGTGCTTGTAAATCTGTAGGAAAGCCAGGATAAGGTAATGTTTTAATTACAGCTTTTGAAGGCCTATCGGTACACCAAACTCTTAAAGAATCTTCACCTGATTCTACATTTCCACCGATTTCTAAAATTTTTGCTGTTATGCATTCTAAATGCTTAGTAATGCAATTTTTTATTGTAATATCACCACGAGAAGCAACAGCTGCAAGCATAAACGTTCCGGCTTCTATTTGGTCTGGAACTACGGAATAACTTTTGCCACCAGTTAGTTTTTTTACTCCATTAATTTTTATAACATCGGTACCAGCTCCACGGATATCTGCTCCCATAGTATTTAAAAAGTTTGCAAGGTCAACAATATGAGGCTCCTTAGCAGCATTATCAATTGTAGTAGTTCCTTCTGCTAGAACGCTTGCAAGCATAACATTCATTGTTGCTCCAACAGAAACAATATCCATATATATGCTAGTTCCTACTAATTTATCAGTTTTGGCTTTAACATTTCCACCAACAATTTCAACATTTGCACCCAAGGCTTCAAAACCTTTTATGTGCTGGTCTATAGGTCTTGGACCTAAATTACATCCTCCAGGAAGGCCAACTTCTATTTCTTTTTTTCTACCAAGCATAGAACCAATTAGGTAATAAGAAGCTCTAAATTTTCTAGTTAGCTCAATTGGAGCCACAGTCTTGGTTATATTTCTTGTATCTATTTCAAGAGAGTTTTTGTTAATCCAATTAATTTTAGCACCTAAACCTTCTAATATTTCACAAGATAATTTAATATCTACAATGTTAGGGACATTATTAATAGTACAAACTCCATCAATTAATAAAGTTGCAGGAAGTATCGCTACAGCAGAATTTTTTGCACCACTTATATTTACTTCACCTTTTAGAGGTGTAGGACCTGTAATCACTAATTTTTCCATAACTACTCCTTAAAAAATTAGAGTGTAATTAATTATACACTCTAATTACTATAAAATATTATCACAAAATCTAGTGATTTACAATAAGATTTTAAGATTGTGCCAATTTTATCCCTATATTTTGAAAAATTTCGACAATTCTAAATTTAAAGTTCATATCCGGATTATTTTGGTTTTCTGATAATAAACTATATTCTTCGGAAGATAAACTTTCTTGCAAAAATTCTTTTGACTCATCAGGGACAACGCCAGAACTAACATCTACAAAACATAATGGAGGAAACATTACGCACCACCAATTTTGACCAGAAGCACTACCAATTTCAACTCTTAATGCATCGTAAAATCCAGCAGGAAGAGAGATGTCTCCGTATTTTTTTGTAGGGAAAGCAAAGTTGCCAATTCTAACATTTACATCGTAATTAAAACCATTTTCATAAACCGTTTTTTGGGCAAGTTCCTCAATTGTATTAATATTATCCTTTGCAATTTGGATTACTTCTTCTTTGCTTGTAGCTGTTTTAGAAATTTCATTTATATATTTTAAAATAATATCTCTCACAATATATTTTAAGTTCTGATCCTCTTTAGAGTCGCTATTTGCAATAACGTGTAATCTAAAAACAGTAGACTCAATATTTGAGGATACTGCATTAACATAAGAAAATGCACATATAATAGTATAAATAAATAAAAGAATTATTAAAATTAAAAATTTTTTAATAAATGCATTGTTTATTATTTTTTTCAAATTAAACCCTCCATAAAATTAATAGAAAAATAATATAGATTTTCTATTAAATTAAAAAAATGTAAATAAATCTCTTTAAAAAAAGTATTAACCAAAAATAAAAAAATATACATTCATTGTCGAATTAATGAATACGAATTTAATTGACACAAATGAAAATAAATGGTAAAATTTACCAGTAGGAAATCTTAGGGGAGGTTCAAATATGGAGAAATTTAACAGTATTAAAAAAGTATGTGGATTCTATGTAAGTAGTGTTCATTTAGTAACTATGTTACTGCCATATTTAAACAAGAAAATAGAAGAACAAATAGAAATTATCCCATTTTTAGAATTTGATTTAAGAAAAAACGTAGAAACAATTTTATCTAAAATAGTTTTAAATGAAAAAGATAAAGAACGAATATTAAATATTAATTGGAGAAATACTAAAATACAAAAAATTACAAATATAGAAAATAAGCTAAAAGAAAAAACAAAAAGAGAAAAGGAATTAATAGTGTTAATAAGTGGTAGTAAAAAATACATAAAAGAGGTAAATGAAATAGTAGATAAATATTTTAGCAAATATAGAAACAATAAAAAATATATAACAGTAATTAATTGCTTTGAAGTAGAAGAATTTGATGATGATATTAGAGAAATATTAGATGAACATGAATATATTATAAATACTTCTGGCATAAATAAAATAGAAGATGTTTTTGAAATATATAAGGAAAAGCAAGTTAATTGACATAACATATAAAAATTGATATAATATATTGGATAAAATTTTATGAAAGGAAGCATAGATTTATGAAAACTAAAGATTGCAAGCGGAAGATAGATAGAAAAGCTATTGAGATGCTTGGAGTAAGCCAGAACTATTTAAATATTGGATTTAGTGCGAAAAAGCATCAAATCGAGTATGAAATCTGGGTAAGGGCTGAACTTGAACAGATTGAGGCCTTTAGAGAAGAGGTAGAGAATATTGTAAGAGACTTTAGAAAGATAATTAATTTTACTATTGGAATGTGCGATGAAGGTTACAAGATCTCTATCATAGTAAAATTTTGATTCCTAGAAAAGAGCCGGCATATTGCTGGCTCTTTTCTTTAAAATTTATTGACTAAAAATATAAATTGATATAATATAACAATGGTAAATTAAATCTTAGGAGGCTTAAAGTGGATAACCAATATTTAAAAGCAAAAGAAATTTTAAAAAAATACAATCAAGAACATTTATTAGATTTTTATGATAAATTGACACAAGAGAAAAAAGAAAAATTAATAAATCAAATTTTAAATATTAATTTTGAACAAATAAACAAGTTATATGAAAATACAAAAAAGCCAATCGAAAAAGATGAAGCAAAAATAGAACCAATAACATATATTGATAAAAATAATATTTCTGATGAAGAAAAAAAATATTATAAGAACTTGGGAATTGAGGAAATAAAAAAAGGAAAATTAGCTGCTGTTACAATGGCAGGGGGACAAGGAACAAGACTTCGGACATAATGGACCAAAAGGAACGTTTATGCTAGGAATAGAACCAGATAAATCATTATTTGAAATATTATGTGACAATTTAAAAACTGCAAAAACAAATTATGGTGTATATATTCCATGGTATATAATGACAAGCAGAGAAAATAATAAACAAACGATGGAATTTTTTGAAAAAAATAATTATTTTAATTATCCAAAAGACAAAATAAAATTTTTTATTCAAGGTGAATTACCTATGGTAGGAACAGATGGAAAAATTTTATTGGATAAAGAAGGAATAATAAAAGAAGCCGCAGATGGACATGGTGGAATTTTTGAAGCAATGTTTAAAAACAATGTTGTAGAGGACATGAAAAACAACGGAGTAGAATGGATTTTTGTTGGACCTGTTGACAATCCTTTAGTAAAAATGGTTGATGAAATACTTATTGGAGTTGCAGTAGATAAAAAAGTATTAGCAATAGGAAAATCATTAGTAAAAGCAAATCCTAAAGAAAAAGTAGGAGTTTTTTGCAAAAAGAACGGAAAACCTGCTGTAATAGAATATACAGAAATTAGTGATGAAATGGCAGAAGAAAAAGATAAGAATGGAAATTTAGTATATGGAGAATCACATATTAATTGCAATATGTTTAATATAAAAGCAATAGAATATATAGGGAATAATAAATTGCCATATCATAGTGCCTTTAAAAAAGCAACATATATGAATGAAAAAGGAGATATAATTGAACCTAGTGAACCAAATGCATATAAATTTGAAAGCTTTATATTTGATAGTTTTCAAAAATTAGATGACATGGCAATATTAAGAGTAAATAGAGAAGAAGAATTTGCTCCAGTAAAAGGGAAAACAGGAGTGGACAGTGTAGAAACAGCAAGAGAATTATATAATAAATATCACAATAGGTCATAGAAATTATATATCAATAATTAGGAGGATTTTATGGATTATTTAAAAAGATACCAGGAATGGTTAGAGAGTGATGAAATTGATGAAAAAACAAAAGAAGAATTAAGAAAAATAAAAAATGATGAAACAGAAATAAAAGATAGCTTTTATAAAGATTTAGAATTTGGAACAGCAGGACTACGTGGTGTTGTGGGAGCAGGAACAAATAGAATGAATAAATATACTGTAGGAAAAGCAACACAAGGATTAGCAAACTACATTGTAAAAAACAATGGGCAAGATAAAGGGGTTGCTATTGCTTATGACTCAAGAAATATGTCAAAAGAATTTAGTAAATTAGCTGCATTAATATTAAATGCAAATGGTATAAAAACATATAGATTCGAATCTTTAAGACCAACACCAGAGCTATCATATACGGTAAGAGAACTAGGTTGCATTTCTGGAATAGTAATTACAGCAAGCCACAATCCACCAAAATATAATGGATATAAAGTTTATTGGGAAGATGGAGCACAAATTTCTGCACCTGTAGATGCGGGAATAACAGAAGAAGTAAATGCAATAAAAAACTATTCGGACATTAAAGAAATTACTGAGGAAGAAGCAATAGAAAAGGGATTATATAATACAATAGGAGAAGAAATTGATAACAAATATATTGAATATTTAAAATCAATTGCATTAAATAAACAAATTGATAAAGAATATGGAAAAGATATAAAAATAGTATATACGCCATTACATGGAACAGGAAAAAGACTAGCTTTAAGAATTCTAGACGAATTGGGATTTACAAATGTACATATAGTAAAAGAACAAGCAGAACCAGACGGAAGATTTCCAACTGTAAGCTATCCAAATCCAGAGGACCCTGCTGCATTTGAACTTGCACTAAAACTCGCAAAAGAAATACAAGCAGACATAGTTGTTGCAAATGACCCGGATGCAGATAGAATAGGATTACATGTAAGAGATAGCAAAACAGGAGATTACATATTATTTAATGGAAATATGATAGGACTTACTGTTGCAGATTATTTAATAAATCAAAAAAGAGAAAAAGGACTATTGGATAAAAATGTTGCATTAATAAAAACAATAGTTTCTTCAAATATGGCAGATAGGATTTGTGAAGAAAATGGTGTTAAATTATTTGAAGTGTTAACAGGCTTTAAAAATGTAGCAGCAAAAATAAGAGAATTCGAAAAAGAAAATTCATATCAATGTATAATGGGATATGAAGAAAGTTATGGATGCTTAGTTGGAGATAGAGTAAGAGATAAAGATGGAATAGCTGCCTTAATGTTACTTTCAGAAGCAGCGGCTCTATATAAAAAACAAGGATTAACTCTTTGGGATAATATGCAAAACATGTATAAAAAATATGGATATTATAAAGAAAGCCAAATTGCTATTGTTTTAGAAGGAGCAGAAGGTGCTCAAAAAATAAAGGATATGATGGAAGACATAAGAAACAATCCTCCAAAAGAAATTGGAAAATATAAAGTATTAAAATTAAGAGATTATTCAAATGGCAAAATTAAAGACTGCATAACAGGAGAAACATATAATGAGGATTTACCAAAATCAAATGTTATATATTTTGAGTTAGAAAATGATTTTTGGGGATGTATAAGACCATCAGGTACAGAACCAAAAATAAAATTGTACATGGGTGTAAAAGGAGAAAACCTAGAAGAAGCAGATATATTAGTAGAAGACTTAAGAAATGGAATGAGAGAAATACTAAAGTAATAACAAATAAAAAGGATGGAACCTATTTGTTCCATCCTTTTATATTACTTCTTTTAATTGCTCCATAAATATTTGCTTTAACATTAGGAATTTTCTTTTGAAACTCCCAAATTAAATTTTTCATATCTTCTCTTTTTGAAACTCCATCCATTGGGCAACATTTAGGCATAACTTCTATACCATTTTTCTTTACAAAAGTTTTTATACATCTTTCAGGAGCATAAATAAGAGGTCTAATTAAAGTTATTTTAGATCTGTCCATATAGGCTGTTGGAGCGAAAGTGCTGATATTTCCTCCATATAATAAATTTAAAAAGAAAGTTTCTAAAACATCATCTTCATTATGACCTAATGCTATTTTATTACAGCCTTCTCTAATTGCTACACTGTTTAGTATTCCTCTTCGTAGATTTGCGCATAAAGAACAAGGATTTTTTTCTTCTCTTATATCAAAAACTATTTCTTTAATATGAGTTTTTTCCTCTACATATTGAACACCAATTTTTTCACAAGTAGTTTTTAAAAAATCACTATTGAAAAATTCAAAACCAGGATTTATGCTAATTGCAATAACTTCAAATTTTTTGGGATAAAATATTTGAAGGTTTTTTAAAGCCATAAGCAAGGTTATAGAATCTTTACCACCAGATAAACCAACAGCAATTTTATCTCCATCTTCTATCATATTATAATCATCTATTGCTTTTCTAACATAACTTAAAATACGTTGCATATATATCAGTCCTTTTTAATTAAACAAATTCCAATTCATTATAATATAATATATATTTCTTGTCAAAACATTTAAACTAGTGTATAATACCAATGTATGCACTTATAGCTCAGGTGGATAGAGCGCTCCCCTCCTAAGAGTTTGTTATAACATCCACCTTTGGAGAAAAAGTGATTGACAACAAGTTAATAAAACACTAAAATTGAATAGCTTTTTAAGATGTTTCCGTAGCTCAGCTGGATAGAGCGACCGCCTCCTAAGCGGTAGGTCGGGTGTTCGAATCACCTCGGGAACGCCAAAAACTCCACCGGAAAGCCCTGTAAAATCAAGGGTTTTCGGTGTTTTTTGTTTTTCAGACCAAATGCGAAAACTTAAAAAAACAGCAAGTTTTATTAGCAGATTTTCCGTCAGCTAATGGAATTTAGGACAAATGTCGTCCGCCTTTTAGGTGTACGGCTTGCTAATAAAAATTAGCAAAAAAATCATTATTTTACTAATGAAAATGCCCTCTCTGCTAATGGCAGAAAAAATCGCTCGAAATTCTTGCTAATGAATAAGACGGTCGTTACGCTGTTAATTACTTCCTCCCTTGCCGATAGCACGATATTCGCAAACTACAATTATCTTTGTTCCATATATAAATTGTATCGACTGGAGGTGTTTGTTTTGAGAGAAAAGAAATTTCATATATATCTAAATAAGAAAGTCTTATATTGCAATCTGCTTACAAGCGGAAAGTTATATGAACACCTTGCTGATATTGATACTTCGGCGTGTAATATGGCGGAGTATCTGATAAAGGAAATGGCAAGAAAGCAGGGGGTAACGGAAGAACTGAAAGGAAAGGATATGATGAGATGGGTCGGATTGATGAATAATATCCGAGCCTGTGCAGACGAGATTGTATTGAATGATATTGTTTATTCCTAATAGCATACCAGCTGAAAAGAAACTGCTGTCTTAATTGATGGCAGTTCTTCTTTTTCGGCAAGTATTCAAGAAGTCATAAAGTTGTGAGTATAGTCGAAGTAGTTTGAAGTATTGAAAAAAATGATGACTTTTGTTATAATGTTAAAGGAAGGTTATATTTTAGTAGGGATAACGAAATGAATTTGTAGGTGAGAGTATGAAGAAGAATAGAAAATACAAAAAGATAAAGATAATAATGGTTTTTACAACAGTCTTGCTTATAGCGTTTGTAGCAGTAGTTGGATTATATAAAACAGGGATTTATCGTTTTGATTTTTTTAAGGATGTGTATAAAAAAATCGATTTTCAACTGAGTACAAATGAGCTTAACATTCCTCAGGACGCTCTTTCGTTTTCTGTTTATGATATTGAACAGGGTGAATATTTATTTTACGAGGGAGATAGCCAATTGCCCACAGTAGCAAGTTTGGCAAAACTATTTGTCATTGACTATGCTTTGACAAAAGTTAACTTGGAAGATGTTATTGAAGTAAATCAAGAGGTATTGGATCTTGTGCCGGCTGGGTCATCTTTAGCAAATCTAAAAGTTGGGAAGTACACAGTAAAAGAAATAATGGAAGCTATGCTTGTTCCTTCGGGAAACGATGCTGCCTATTCGTTGGCATATTATATTGCTAAAAATGAATTAGGAGAGGGCTATACAGCAACGGAATATATAAATTATTTTACGACAGAGCTAAGTGAGTATTTAATTGAAGAAGGCTATTCTAAAACAAATTTGTATAATGATCCGAGCGGGGCATCTATGTCAGCCGATACACATTTGGATGATATTAATCGTGTAGCCTTGAAGCTTTATAATTATGACTTTGTTAAAGAATGTGTAGGGAAAAGCACTTTCTCAATTCAAACTCCACAAGGTGAATTTACTTGGAAAAATACCAATAAGTTTTTAGATAAAAAGTCACCGTACTATAATGAAAATGTAAAAGGAATAAAAACAGGAACTATGGCATCTTCCTATAATATTGTTGTTCTTTATAAAAAAGATGGCAAGGAATATTTGATTACCTGCTTGGCATCATTATCAGATGAAGGAAGATATAAAGCAGTGCAGTCCGCTATAAATACAATTATTAAATGATGTCGAAATATCTTTTAATTAAAGCGTTAAAGTGTCGTGGACAAGATAAAGATTAGTTTGGTGAAACAACAATAGTTGAAGTACGAAAAACATCGTAGAAATACGGTGTTTTTTGTTACCCAAAACCCTACAATTTTATACATAACCACAGGTTAGTACAAATACATTGCGTGATTTTTTGAAAGGCTTAGAAAGGCAATTTTGCCCGATTTTCGCCCCGAAAAATGACAGAAACAAGGCTTTAAGTATCTTTCCTGTGGTTTTTTTATTTTCAGACGGAAAGGAGGATTGATATGCCGAGAATGAGCAAGAAACGGAAACAAGAGTGGGCGTTGTTTCTGAACGAAAGAAATCGCATTACTTACAATGAGCTTTGCAGAAAGTGCAGTAATGACTGCAAGCAGAGTTTCCGCTGTATCGTGGTGCATTGCCCGAAGTATTTATCGAAAAGGAGAACGAAGAATAATGATGAAAATGGGAAATGAGATGAATGTAACTGTACCTCTTGAAGTTGTAAAGGCAAGTGAAATTGAACCGAAAGAAGTGAAATGGCTGTGGTATCCGTATATTCCGTTCGGCAAGGTTACGCTGTTGCAGGGCGATCCCGGCGATGGAAAAAGCAAGTTAATGCTTTCCATTGCCGCCCTGCTTTCAAAAGGAGAAGGCAATCCGAAAGGGTTGCCTTTTGCTGTTACTGAAAATGTTGTAAAATTGGTCAAAATCCATTATAATATTAGAACACGAATAAATGTATTCCTATAAGAGAGCACGCAAGCTGTAAGTCTAAATCCGGTGATTTATGGGCATCATATTAACTGTATGATGTTTCCCGTATTTATTAGCAGGTGCTAATATCTTGCTAAAATGAGGGCAAAAACCCTCAAAATATTAGCAGATTTCAGACGAGATTTGATTAACAGAAAATGCTCGGAAAAGCCAGTAAAATCAAGGTTTTTCAGGGATTTTAAGGGAGTCAAAAATGCCCTTCGGGGGCTTCTCCTAAGGGAGAGGCCGTTGGTTCGAATCCAACTAAGTGCACCAAATGAATTAATTTGCAGCTTTAGCTGCGAATTAATTCATTTTTTTTAATTAGTAGGAAATATATTGGCATATTTAACAAATTTGTGTTATACTATTTATTGCTATATGCGAAAAAATTAGCAGATATTAAAGGAGAAAATAATTTGGTAAATAATAAAGAAACATTTATGAAAGAAGCTTTAAAAGAAGCTAAAAAAGCATATAAAAAATTAGAAATACCAGTAGGAGCAGTTATTGTAAAAGATGGAGAAATAATTGCAAAAGCACACAATTTGAGAGAAAGCAAAAATAGCAGTATCGCACATGCAGAAATTTTAGCAATAGAAAAAGCAAATAAAAAATTAAATGCATGGCGATTAGAAAATTGTGAAATGTATATAACATTAGAACCTTGTATGATGTGTATGGGAGCAATTGTTAATTCTAGAATAAAAAAAATATATATAGGAGCGTTAGATTCTAAAACAGGTTCTTGCAAATCTGTTATAAATATGGAAAATTACAAATTTAATCATATAGTAGAAGTAGAAACAGGAATTTTGCAAGAAGATTGTGAATATATTTTAAAAGATTTTTTTAAAATGTTAAGAAAAATGAAACGGAGGAAAAAATGAAGCAAAATAGCTTTTTTAAGAAAAGAATAATACATGTTTATGTAATAATATTTATTATAGTACTAGTATTGTTAACTGCAGGAATTTTAATGTTTAAATATCATGTTGAAGGCGAGCAAAATATGCCATTTAATTTAAAGAGTATAAGTGTAATGAGTACAGCGCAAACAGAGGATATAAAAAACGAAGGAGATACATGGAAAGCAAACTTAATTCAAAAAAATGATATATATTTTGCCTTCGAAAAAAATAGTAATTATAAAAAGCAAGACACAATAAAGAAAATAAAATTCTGTAATTTTATAATAAATAAAGAAACTGAAAATGGAACAGTTGTAATATATAGACCAAGTACAAATGAATTAACATATGATTATAAAAATGAAGAATATATTGTAAATGATTCTCTAGAATATGAAGGAGCATTATCAACGAATCCAGAAGTTTTACAAATAAGTAATCAGGGTGGAATAATTGGTTTTAGCATTTTACAAAAAGATATAGGAGAATATACATATAACAAAGAAGAAAAAATTGTAAGTGATGGAAAACTTTTAGAAAAAGCAGGAATAGATATTGAAAATGTAAAACTTGAAGTAAGTTTTGATGTGATTATTGAAACTACATTAGGATATAATTTCAAATCTAATGTTAAATTAGATTTACCAACAGGTAATATATTACAAGATGGGGTTTCAACAAAAGAAGATTCAGAGTTAACAAACGTTATTTTTAAAAGATTTTAATATAAAAAACTTGATTAAGTTTAAATAAAATTATATAATAAGCATGGTATTTTTAAGTTAACTTTTGTATGGAGAGTAATTCAATAAAAAACTATGAATCTCGTCAGGTCCGGAAGGAAGCAGCGATAAGTAGCAAATTTTTATGTGGGTTGCTTTCCATAGAGAAGTTAACTTAAAATTTATATAAGAGGTGAGAAATTTGGGATATACTGCTTTATATAGAAAATTTAGGCCATTAAATTTTAGCGAAATGGTTGGACAAGAACATATAACAAGAACATTAAGAAACCAAGTTATTGAACAAAGAGTTGGACATGCTTATCTTTTTAATGGTGGTAGAGGGACAGGAAAAACATCAGCAGCAAAAATTTTAGCAAGAGCAGTTAATTGTTTAAATCCTAAAGATGGAGAGCCTTGTAACGAGTGTGAGATATGTAAAGCAATACTTTCTGGTTCACTTACAGATGTTGTGGAAATGGATGCTGCATCAAATAACAGTGTAGAAGATATAAGAGCAATTAGAGATGAGGTTAATTTTTTACCAACACGAGCAAAATATAGAGTATATATAATAGATGAGGTTCACATGTTATCAACAGGAGCATTTAATGCATTATTAAAAACATTAGAAGAGCCACCAGAGCATGTTAAATTTATTTTAGCAACAACAGAACCACAAAAATTACCAGCAACAATTCTTTCTAGATGTCAAAGATTTGATTTTAAAAGAATATCAACACAAGATATAATAAAAAGATTAGAGATAATCTGTAAAGAAAGCAATATACAGATTTCTAAAGAAGCATTAGAATTAATTGCAATACTTTCAGAAGGTGCAATGAGAGATGCTATAAGTATTTTAGAAAGATGTGCAGCAGAGCAAACAGAAGAAATAAATGAAGATAAGGTAAGAGATTTAGTAGGAATACCTAAAATAACATATATAAATAAATTAGCAAAAGGAATTATTAATAAAAAACCAGAAGAGGCAATAAATATTGTAAATACTATATTAGAAGAGGGAAAAGATATTGATAATTTCTTATGGGAACTTATAAAATATATAAAAGATATTTTAGTATATAAATCTACATTAAAATTAGAAATATATAATCAAGAAGAAATAAAAAATATAAAGGAATTAGCAGATAGTACTGATAAAGAAAGATTATTAAGATTAATTTATGAATTATCTGAGTTAGCAAATAACATAAAATGGTCATCACAAAAAGCCATAATGTTTGAGGCAGGAATAATAAAAGCTTGTATGGAAGTAAATGTTGTACCTCAAAATGTTGTAGTTCAAGAGCAAGTTGTAAATAGAAAACAAATAGCTCCTGTGCAAAAGCAAGAGGTACCAAAAGAAAGAAAAATAGAACCTCAAAATCAAAAAAATAGTGCACCAAGTGCTTCATATTGGAATAATGTAATAAATAAGGTAAAACAAAGTGGTAAAATGGCTATATACGTAAACTTAATAGGAAGCAAAGCAAGTCAATTAAATGATATGACAGTAGAAGTAGAACTAGCAAATAAAAATGACTTTGGAAGAGAAATGTTAGAAAAATATGAAAATAAAGCACTAGTAGAAAAATTTGTTTCAGAAGAAATGCGGAAAAGCTATGCATTTAAAATTTATTACTAAAAACGATAGTGCAAAGACAATAAACAATAAAACTGGAATAGAAGATTTAGATATTCCAATTAATATAATAGATGAATAAAGGAGGATTTTAAAATGTCAAAAAGAGGAGGATTCCCAGGAATGGGTGGATTCGGAGGAATGAATATTAACCAATTAATGAAAGAAGCAAAAAAAATGCAAGCAGATATAGAAAAATCACAAACAGAATTACAAGCAAAAGAATTTGATGCAACAGCTGGTGGCGGTGCTGTATCTGTAAAAGTAACTGGTTCAAAAGAAATAAAAGAAATAACAATAAAAAAAGATGTTGTAGATCCAGACGATGTTGAAATGTTACAAGATTTAATTTTAACATGTGTAAATGAAGCTCTAAGAAAAGTAGATAGTGCACAAGCAGCAAGTATGGGAAAATACAATATTCCAGGGATGATGTAGTATGTCTTATTATTCACCATCAATAGAAAAATTAATAGAAAGTTTTGAAAGATTGCCTAGTATAGGACATAAAACTGCTGTAAGGCTTGCATTTCACATGTTGGATTTAAGTAAAGAAGAAACAGATGAGTTTATAAATTCAATTATAAATGCAAAAGAGAAGCTAAAATATTGTAGCAATTGCTATAACATTTCAGATACAGACCCATGTCCAATATGTAGTAGCCCTAAAAGAGATAATTCTGTAATTTGTGTTGTAGAAGATGTAAGAGATGTAATGGCAATGGAAAGAACTCATGAATTTAAAGGAGTTTATCATGTTTTGCATGGTACAATATCTCCTATGAATGGAATTGGACCAGAAGATATAAAAATAAAAGAATTATTAAACAGAATCGCAAATAATGATATAAAAGAAATAATAATTGCTACAAATCCTAGAGTAGAGGGAGAAGCAACTGCGATTTATTTGTCTAAAATTATAAAACCATTGGGAATAAAAGTTACTAGAATTGCACACGGAATACCAGTGGGTGGAGATTTAGAGTATACAGATGAAGTTACTTTAAGTAAAGCTTTAGAAGGAAGAAGAGAGTTATAAGCTAAGAATTGCTAGGTTATCACCTAAAGCGGTGAAAAAAGCAGCAAGAATTGCTAAATCGTCTTTTGAGAATTCTTTGCTTATAGCAATAGAAAGTGTGCTAGCAAGAGCTACTAGTTCGCAGTTTGAAAATTCAGATAAACACATAAAAAACACCTCATTAAATTATATGGGTGTTTTTTTTGTATTATTAAATAAATTACAATCTCTCTAACAATGTTTCACAAATATCTCGTGTTGAATTTTTCTTTGCTAAAAGTCTTGCATTGATTTTCATTTTTTGTAACTTTTCTGGATCATTTAATATTTTGTATAATTCTTCTTCTATTTTATCATGTTTTTTTAGCCAAACTGCTACACCTTTTTGTTCCAAAAATTCTGCATTTTCTTCTTCTTGACCTGGAATTGGATTAATAACAATAATAGGTAATCCAGAAGCCAAACTTTCTGTGGTTGTAAGGCCACCAGGCTTTGTTATTACTAAATCAGAAATACTCATAAGCTCTGGAATTTTATTTGTATATTTAATAATTTTTACATTTTCACTAGAATTTGTTTCTTCTACTAATTCATCAAATTGTTTTTTCATTTTATCATTTTTTCCAGATATAGCAATTACTTGCAAATTAGAAAAGTTTTCTATTATAGATTTAAGCATATTAAAAACTTTGTCTTTTCCAAAACCTTGCTCACCACCTGCAAAGAATAATATAGTTTTTTTGTCTGGACTTAATTCAAATTCAGATAAAATACTTTCTTTATCATAATGAGCTAGGAAACGATTAGATAAAGGAATTCCAGTTACTTTTATCTGAGTTTCTTTTATTCCTCTATTAATTAAATTTTCTTTCATTCCATCATGTGCAACAAAGAAATAATCCACATAAGCTGGATACATAAGCCATTGGCTATGAGGAGCGTAATCTGTGATAATTGTTGCAATTTTGCAATTGATTTTTTTCTTCTTTTTTAAAATTGCACACATGTGACTAGCAAATGGATGAGTACAAATGATTAGGTTTGGCTCATACTCTTGTAAAAGTTTATTTAATTTAATAGACATTAATTTTTGAGTTTCATCATTCATTTTTGCAACAGCACCTTTTTCAGCACCGTAATATACTTTTTTCCAAATCCAATGAGCATTTTTAGCCATGTCAGAATAAGCTTTTGTTGTTACTTTGTTTAACGCTTTATTAACATATTCAACGCAATCTACCATTTCTATTTGATAGTCGTTATAGTTTGAATCTATATATTCTTTTATACTTCTTGCGGCAGACAGATGACCACCACCGTATGAACCATAAAATATTAAAATTTTCTTCATAAAAAACCTCCATAGAAGACAAATTATTTTCAAATTCAACATAAAATTAGTTTTACCTATTATATCATAAAAAATTATAAAAAAAGTATAATTTTACAAAAAACAATACAAACTATGTTTAATGATAAAAATTGGAATTTATAATAAATAGGAGGAAATTTTGAAAACTATATTTTATATTTTTATAACAATAATTTTAGCAATTTGTTTAATATATTTTTCCATAAGTTTAGTAGACAATGAAGTTATTGCTGCGGCAGGAAGTTCTACTTCAGATGTGCAATTAATAGCAAGAGCTATTAATCGGAGAAGCAAGAGGAGAAAGTTACGAAGGACAAGTTGCAGTGCGGAGCAGTTATATTAAATAGAGTAAAACATGCTGATTTCCCAAATACAATTGCTGGGGTAATTTATCAACCTGGTGCATTTACAGCTGTTTCTGATGGGCAAATAAATCATCCTATTAGTGAAGATTCAACCGTTGTAAAAGCTGCTCAAGATGCAATAAATGGTTGGGATCCTACAAATGGATGTATATATTATTTTAACCCAAATACTGCAACAAATAAGTGGATTTGGTCAAAAACAATTGTAAAAACAATTGGAAAACATCATTTTTGTAAATAATTATAGTAAAGGAGAATATTAATGAATAAATATTTAAATTCAATGAAAAAAAATTATATTTATGGAATTTTAATAATATTACTAATTGCTAGTATCATTTTAGGATATTTTTTATACAAAGAAAAAAAGGAATATGCCATTACCACTCAAAATCAATACAATTTTGCTTTATATGAATTAATAGATTATGTACAAGATTTAGAAAATTATTTAGCTAAAGCAACAATTACAAGCACTCCTGAACACGGAGCAGAGACATTAACAAAGGTATGGCGAGAAGCAAATTTGGCACAAGTTTATTTAGCACAATTACCTATAGCTAGTAATGAGCTTTCTAATACTTCAAAGTTCTTAAATCAAGTAAGTGAGTATAGTTATTCTCTTTCAAGAAAAAATATATATAATGAGGAATTAACACAAGAAGATCTAGATAATTTAAAAGAGTTACATGAATATAGTAAAGAATTAAAAAATACATTAAATCAACTTGCAACAGATATGAATGAACGGAAGAATAAGTTGGAAAGAGCTTACAAAAGATACAAAAACTGCTTTTGCACAACAGGTTGATAATTTATCTGCTGCTACATTTAGTAATATAGATGAAAATTTTGGAGAATATGCAGGATTAATATATGATGGAGCTTTTTCGGAACATATGGAAAGTGCTGAAAAGAAAGGACTTACAGGAGAAGAAATAGATGAGGAAAGGGCAAAGAAAATAGCAAAAGAGTTTATTGGAGAAGACAGAATACAAGAATTGAATTCTAATGGGCTAATAAAAAACGGAAATATTCAGGTCTATGATTTTAATGCTAAAATAAATGATAATGGAAATAATAATAATTTAACAATATCAATAGCTAAAAAAGGTGGACATATTGTAAATATGAATTACAACAGAGAAGTAAAAGCAGAGGTAATAAGCCAAGATGAAGCAAATGAAAAAGGAAAAGAATTTTTAAATTTACGTGGAATATCAAATATGAAAGCAACTTATTATTTAAAAGAAGGTGGAATTGTAACAATAAATTATGCATATGAGCAAAATGGAGTAACAATTTATCCAGATTTAATAAAAGTAAAAGTTGCATTAGATAATGGGGAAATATTAGGTGTAGAAACATCAGGATATTTAAATAATCATACCGAAAGAACTTTTGCAAAAGCCAAAATATCTATGGGAGAGGCAAAAAGCAAATTAAATAAAAGTTTAGAAATTACAAGTGAAGGAATGGCAATTATTCCAACAGAGTGGAAAACAGAAATATTATGTTATGAGTTTAAAGGCAAAATAGATGATACTGATTTTCTTGTTTATACAAATGTTGAAACAGGAAGGGAAGAAAATATTTTAGTTATTATAGATACACCTAATGGAATATTAACACAATAAAAAGAAAAAATTGTTAAAATAAAAATAATTTTTTTGCAAATAATATAATTAGAAAAATGAAATACATTTTTCTAAAAGGAGGATTTTAAGATGGCAAGAAGTAAAACTTTAATGTCTGAAAATCTAAAAGAAGAAATTGCAAAAGAATTAGGAGTATATGAAAAAGTAAAACATGAGGGTGGATGGGGAAACGTATCTGCAAAAGACTGTGGTAGCATGGTTGCAAAAGCAATTGAAATAGCAAATAGAAAAGCATAACCCAAAAGACGGATTTATTTATCCGTCTTTTTAAATACAAATAATTTACTAAATATATAGTTTCCTATTACAACAGCTACTTGAGCAACTAATGTAAATATTATTACATATAAATCTGAATTTAGTTTTAATAATGTTACAAAGAACCACATTATAAACATTTCCAATAATAATGTCGCAATTCTTGCTACTACAAAACTCATAAATTCTTTTAATTTGTTTTGATTTTTACTTTCAAATACAAATTTTCTATTTGTAAAATAAGCAAATATTACTGCTACTATCCATGAAACTATTATAGCAATTTGTAATTGAAATCCATTAGTTGGATTAAGTACTGTAAATAATAAGATATATTTTGTTATTAAATTAACAAGAGTTGTTAATACTCCAAAAATTAAATAATTAATTATTTCTTTATATTTTATATATAATTCTTTTATTTTTTTTATCATTATTTTTTCCATCTATATCTTTCTATTATCGCATCAACAATTCTTTTACTTGCATGTCCATCTCCATAGGGGTTAGATGCTCTACTCATTTTATTATACTCTTCGTTATCTGTTAATAATTTTTTAGTTTCATTGTAAATAGTTTCTTCATTTGTACCAACAAGTTTTAAAGTACCGGCTGCAATGCCTTCAGGTCTTTCTGTTGTGTCTCTTAAAACTAATACTGGTTTTCCAAGAGAAGGTGCTTCTTCTTGAATTCCACCACTATCTGTTAAAATAATATGTGATTTAGCAATGAAATTGTGGAAATCTATTACTTCTAATGGTTCAATCAATTTTACTTTATCGTCATCTCCGAAAATTTCATTTGCAACTTCTCTTACTTTTGGATTTAAGTGAACAGGATATACTACTTTAACATCGTCAAATTGATCTACAATTCTTCTAATAGCTTTGAACATATGTCTCATGGGTTCACCTAAATTTTCTCTCCTATGGGCTGTAAGAAGTATTAATTTATCATTACCTAACCAATCAAAAATCTCATTATTATAGCCTTTTTTTACGGTAGTTGCAAGGGCATCAATCGCAGTATTGCCTGTAACAAAGATATTTTCTTCTTTTTTACCTTCTTTTAATAGGCTGTTTTTACTGTTTTCCGTTGGCGCGAAGTGCATATCTGCTAAGACTCCAACCATTTGTCTATTCATTTCTTCTGGATATGGAGAATATTTATTCCAAGTTCTAAGACCTGCCTCAACATGACCAATATCTGTTTGCGTATAATATGCAGCTAAAGCACCAGCAAATGTTGTGGTTGTATCTCCATGCACTAAAACAATATCAGGTTTTTCCTTGTTCATAACTTCTTCCAAGCCTTTTAAAGCTCTACTGGTTATATCACTTAACGTTTGACCAGACTGCATAATGTTTAAATCATAATCTGGTTTAATATCAAATACTTCTAATACTTGATCAAGCATTTGTCTATGTTGTGCTGTTACACAAACAATGCATTCAATTTCTTTTCTTGATTTTAATTCTTTAACAAGAGGAGCCATTTTTATGGCTTCTGGTCTTGTACCGAAAACTGTCATTACTTTAATTTTATTCATTTATATTACCTCCAGAATTTTTTTTGTTAAAACTAAAAATATAAATTTTATCGAATTTAATTGTCTAAATATACGTTTAGGTTGCTTTAAAACTCGATACAACCATTCTAAATTTAATTTTATAATCCAATTGGGAGCTCTCTTCAGTGATTTACTTATTACATCAAAACTTCCTCCAACAGGCATAAAAAGTTTAATATTTTTTAATTTATCTTTATACTTTAAAATAAATTCTTCTTGTTTTGGGCAACCTAGACCTACAAATAGAATGTTTGCACCGGAATTCTGAATAGAATTAAAAGCGAAGTCTTCTGTAACAAAGCCATTGCAAGTTCCGGACTATTTTGATTCCTGGATAGGATTTTTCTAGTTCAAATTTCGCTTTTTCTGCTATAGAGGAAACTCCTCCATATAAGAAGATTTTAGAGTCATGGTTTATGGATTCTTTGCATATGTAATTCATTAAATCTATACCAGTAATTCTATTCTTTAGTGTTCCATGAGTTATTTTAGAAGCATAGATTATACCAATACCATCCGGTATTTGATATTTTTGCATATTAAATAAATCTATGGCATTTTTGTTTTTATAGTTATTCATAATTATTTCAGGATTAATATTTATGATAAAATTAGTAATGTTATTATCAAAGTCACTAAATATACAATTAATTAATTCAGAGTAAGTTGTATTGCAAATATTAAATCCTAATAGAGTTTCTTTATTCATAAAATAACCTTTCTAATTAAGTGTTTTTAGATTCATATTTTTTTAATAAATTAATGATAGCTAAAGACTTTGCTTCCCAAGTATTTTCTAGAGCTTCTTTATTTAGAAGTGAAAAATAATCTTTATGATTATTCGGATCTTGAGAAATCTTTATTGCATTATCAACTAATTTAACAAATTCATCTTTATTATTAGCTATAAAGACGGATTCATATTTTTTGCATTCTTTCATAGCAGTAGTTACTATTGGTTTACCAAGTGCCATATATTCAAACAACTTTAATGGGGAAGTCGCTTGGGTAATGTTGTTAATTAAGAAAGGAATTGTACATACATTAAAGTTACTTGCATAGTTAGGAAGTACATTATAATCTTTTGAGCCTAAAAAATAAATATTGGAATATTTGTTTAAACCTGCTTTATCAAAGGAGTCGTCATATTTTATTCCTAGAAGTACTATGTTATATTCTGGCCTCTTCAAAGCGAGGTATTTAACCAGTTCATAATCAAACCAACTAGCAAGTGCTCCGTAATATCCAATAATAGGCTTTTTAGAGCTTAATATATTCAAATAATTTTTGTCGAAAATAAAATTTTTATCAATTTTATTAAAATGTTGATAATCTACACCATTACAAGAAAATACTAATTTTTCAGTGCCTCTTTTGGAGATAACATCTTTTTCTATTTCGTCAGCAGTTACCACAACAAATATGTTTTCTGTATCTTGTAGCATATAGTTATATTTTTCTTTAAGGTTAACAGGAAGTTCTTTAGTTCCTATTAATAGGGGACTTAAATCATCTATGTATTCATATATAATTTTAAAGCCATCCTTAATATAATTCTTTAATGTTTGCAAACTAATAGTACAATCTGTTGAATAAAATTGTATATATTTTGGTTTATCTATTTTTTTTAGTTCAGAGAATAACAACTTTTTCATTGCAGTATTGTTGAAGTTAATTAAATATAGGTTAGGGTTAATTTCTCTAAAATGCTTTACTTTGTCTGTAACAGTTGTGACCTCATAGAAAACTAAACAATTATTGTTTGCAAAATTTCTATCAATATGTTGTGGCCTTTGAAAAAGTGGAACGTTCCATCCAAACGAACTGCGCCAGATAATAATTCTATCATAATCTCCTTCTAAGATGGAATCAATTTTTCCCTTAAATTTCTTATAATTAAGTTTTATATAAATATATCCAAATATGTTTATTTTTGAAATATAGTTAGATGAGATATATTTGTAAGTTTTTTTCAATGCAGTAAATAATCCATCTTTTTTTATAACAGAAATAATCTTATTAAATTTATCTTTCATTTTAAAATCCTCTAAACTAATTTTTTTGATAGGTTTTTAGCTTCTAGCATACAGTCTTCCATTGAACAGTAGGTCCAAGCTCCATATCTTCCAATTGTATATATATTATTAATTCTTAAATCTTGCTTTAATCTAGATATTTCTTGCTCTGTGGAAGTATTAATGTGAACATAGGCAGGATCCATTACTATTGAAACATATTCCTCTAATTTAAAAGAATCATCAATAATACCTTGGACTTTTAAGTTGTGTAATGTTAAGTTTAATTGTTTGTCTATATCAATATTTTCATCTTTACTATAGCCTATTTCAATATACATGCTTAATTTATCTGAATCTAATATATTGTCGTAAAATCCTATTCTATAGTAATTGCAATTCTTTGAAGGAACATAAATCCAGTGTTCTTTAGTAAATTTAGATTTTTTATTAAAACCTAAATTAAATACAAGTACTTTATTATAAGACAGGCTTTTTTCCAATTTGTTAAAATCTGGGTTATTAAATAATTTTAAAAAATGATTTAGTGGTGCGGTATTTATTAAGTATTCAAATTTATATTGAGCATTTGTACTAGTTGTTACAATTTTATTATCGTAGTCAATAGAAGTTATACAAGTATTCAATAGAATTCTGTTCTTATCTAAATTATTATATAATATATCAATAAAGGAACCAGCGCCGCCTTTAGGATATAGGAATTCATTGTTATATGATACATCTTCAGTTTTCTTCATGTTATTAATTATTTGTTTAATATCTGCATAAGGGAAAAAGCGCCCCATTGCATCTTTGTCAAGACTTTTTAAGTCACATGCATATAACTTTTCATTATAAGGTTTTAAAAACTTTTCTACAATCGACTTTCCAAATTTTCCATATAACATGTCTAAGAAATTATTATAATTTTCTTTTTCTTCCCTGTTGAATAAATCATATAAACAATCTATAAAGTCTTGCTTATCCAATTCATGAATATTTGTTTGAAAAGGATAATCAATTAAAGCGTTTTTGTAAAGTATCTTTGTACACTTATCTTTATGAATAATGTCATCCTTATTTACTTCATTTAGAAACAGTTTCTTAAATTCATCTGTTTTAAAGTGAAAGAAATGACCTGCATAATCCCAAATAAAATCTCCTTTTTTTATTGTTCTACAGTATCCTCCAACTTCTGATTCTTTTTCTAGAATTAAATAATTGTTTTTTGTATAGTTAGCAAATGTTAAGCCGGATATTCCTGCTCCTATTATTAAGTATTTTATATTTTCCATAATAAACTCCTTTATAATAATGAAGATGAAATAAAATCATCAAATTTTTTTGCTATTTTTTTTGAGTCAAATTCACTTCTAAAGCTGTCATTCATTTTTATAGTGTAGTTGCTATAAATTATTAACCATAAATAATTTTTTATTTCCTGAGTACTGTAAGATGTAGTTATTGCATTTAACTTCCTTAATATATCTGCACTAATTCCATCTAGCATTGTAATTCCAAAAATTTTATTTCCAGTGCCCATGTAGTCTGCTAATTTAGCTGCAAAGAAAATATTTTTATTAATTATATTAGAAATGTTGGCATCTATTAATAACAACCAATCACTATTTTGCATAATTTCTAGACTTTTAAGATAACTTACAGGCTTTTTTATTTTTATAACATCAGTTAACTCATAGTTAATAATAAACAATTTATCACTATCAGATATATTACCATAGAATTCAAAAACTACTTTTTTAGATAAATCGGGATCATTTTCATTTAAAATCCTAATAGCGTCAAATAATCTATAAGGGTTCCTAATATTATCTAATAAACCAATATAAGATATTTTGATTTTATCATTATCATTTCTTATCTTTGGATATAATGACAAATCAAAGCTATGGTACAATATTAAAGCTTTTTTTGAGATTTCACTATTATAACTATTTAGCATATAATCTTTTTGATAGGTGCTATTGAATATTAAGCAATCGGCATTTTTAAATGTAAGGTCTTGTAACTTAAAGTCTTTTTTCTGATAAAACTTATGAAGTCTTTTATATCTGATTTTAAAAATAGTATTTTTAACAATTCTTTTAGGAGAGATAATTCCCTTTATAGATTTACAAACTTTTGTGCTGTAAGGAGAAGCATAAGTAATTGAATATTCTGTATAAGGATTATTAGCTATTGGATCTCCGAAAGATGCAATCCATTTTAACTTTGGATTTATTTCTTTTAATTTTAACCCTATCTTATGGGATTCAGGTGGCATGCTGCGAGTCATTACTATATCATATTTATCTATGTTTTCCCTATAATATTCAACGGCTTCTAACATCCAATCATTTAAGCTCTTAGCTTTTGCAAAGATAGAATTAACATTCTTTGCTTCTGGAAGAGTATCTTTATTACCATAAGACCATAATGCATTATTTTTCTGAGTAAACACATCATAACTGTATTGAGAAGCTTTTAATAATTTATATGTAACTAATCCTTCAGAAGAATTTACTGGAGGATAAAACCAACTAATTACAAGAATTCTTTTTTTCAACATTATACCCCCTTGTGTCGTAAAATTTTTCCACAAAGAGTAACTAATTTACTGAAAAAATGTGGATTAATTTTTACAAAAATGAACTTTGTTTTTCTATTACATTTTATTTGACCAATTTCATACATCATATTATATAATTCTAAACTTTTGCTTCTCAAATATTTGTCAAAAGCAGTAATTTCTTTGTACATTTCTTTTTTATTAGTTTGAGCATATACACAGTAGATATAGTAATGAGTTGTAAGCATATAAAAAAGAATTTGTTTTATGTAAGAATCTTGATTCTTAGAAAAGTTATTTCGATTTGTAAGATAGTATTCTATTAAGAACTTCATTACAGTTTCGTGATTTGCTCTGTTTTTTACAAAGTTTTGAAGATTCATACTCTGATCTGGTCTTCCTATAAAATATCTATAAATATCTAACTTCAAAAATTTAAAAGTACAAAGCTGAGAAATTGGAATAATATTATATTGCATATCAACATAGAATGTTTTTTCTAACAATTTTAAATTTGACTTTTTCAACAGGCTAGTTTTATAAGTAGAATTAGCCATAACAAAATAATCACCTTCTAAAAGGCTTAAATCAAATTTATTAAAATCATACACTTTATTTTCTTTAAGTTTTTTCCAATTTAATTTCTCAGAAGACCCATCATATACATATTCTTTTCGATAGTTTGTAATTATAAGGTCAACATCTTCATCCTTTAATTTATTAACGAAGGTGACAAAGTTTTTTGAATCAAACCAATCATCACTATCAAGAACTCTGAAATACTTTCCGGTTGCAATAGATAATGCCTTATTTATTGTAGAGCCATGCCCTCCATTTTCTTTATCAACTACAATTATGCTTTCTGGATATTTAGCCTTATATTCATTCATTATTTTTATAGAATTATCTTTACTGCCATCATTTACAAGTATTATTTCTATATCATTAATAATATCTTGTATGGCTAGTGAATCCACACATCTCTTTATATAGTTTTCCGTATTATATACAGGTATTGCAATACTCAATACTTTCATTATTTATCCCCTCATCTTAAATCATCTGACTATTATAATATTCTTCACAAACTTGTTTGGCAGGACCAATCTTTACGACCTTCCCGTGTTCTAACCAAACAACTCTGTTACAAAGATTTTTAATTTGTTCTATTGAATGTGAAACAAATAGTACGGTTGTTCCCCCAGTTATCATAGATTTCATTTTATTTTCACTTTTTTGTTGAAAAGCTATATCTCCTACAGATAATATTTCATCTACAATTAGAATTTCTGGATCTACGATTGTTGCGATAGAAAAAGCTAGCCTTGCTATCATACCAGAGGAAAAGTTTCTAACAGGAACATCTAAAAAATCTTTTAGTTCTGAAAAATCGACGATTTCATTAAACTTACTATCAATAAATTCCTTGGAGTAACCTAAAACTGCACCATTTAAATATATATTTTCACGAGCAGTTAAATCATAATCAAAACCAGCGCCCAATTCAATCATTGGACATATATTGCCATATATGTCTACAGAGCCTTTTGTTGGTTTCATTACACCGGCAATTATTTTTAATAGAGTAGATTTACCAGCACCATTATTACCAATAAATCCAACGACTTCTCCTTTTTTTACTTCAAAGGATACGTCATTCAATGCCCAAAAATATGATTTTTCCTTTTTCTTACCAGAAAGAATATTTATAAAAGCTTGTTTAAAAGAAAAATTTTTTTCTATTCCCAAATTAAATCTCATAGAGATATTATTTGCTTTAATCATTAAAATAGTCCTCCTTATACGTAATAAATAAATTTATCTTGATTTTTCTTAAAAGCAATTAATCCAATAATTAAGATTACCAAAGCTGATATACCACATACAGCAAATGTAAATAAAGTCGGCATTTCATTGTATAATATAATTCTTCTAATAAAATTAATGTAATGATACATTGGATTTAATTTAAAGAAAAATTGTAATTTGGGTGAGATTAATGAGATATCATACATAATAGGAGTAAGGTATGTCCAAAGCGTTAAAACTATTCCATATATATAAAACATATCTCTTAAAAATACAGATATAGTAGAAAGAATTAATCCCATTCCAAGAGTAAACACAAATAAACATATATATGCATAAGGTAATAGTAAATGATAAACATTTACACCTGTGCCTGTTGCAAATATTACAATATATAAAGGAATTAGAGTTAATAAAAAATTAATTCCTACAAATAAGCACTTTGAAAGAGGAAAAATATATTTAGGAATATATATCTTATTTATTAGTGGAAAATTAGCTACAACTGATCCCATTGCTAGGTTAGAAGCTTCACTAAAATAATTAAACATTATTAACCCACTTAATACATAAACTAGATAATTTACACCTGGAGTGCTGAATTTGAATATATTAGAGAAAACTAGTGCCATTACAGCCATATTAAGCACTGGATATAGCAAGCTCCAAAGCACACCTAAAACAGATCTCTTATATTTTACTTTGAAATCTCTTGAAATCAATTGTTGCAATAAAAATGAATACTTTTTGAAATTTAAATATATATTTTTCAACATAATATCTCCTTTCTCAACATTTAAATATTATAACGCAAGATAGCATATAAATCAACCTCTTATTTGCTCTATAACTGTTAAAAAAATATACAAAGTAAAAGTTTACCCCTTACTTTGTAAAATTCTCGTTAATTAAAGCCTTTTAGAGCTTCAATTAATTCATCATTATCTTTTGTTGATTTTACAGCGAGTCTTATAAAATCAACATTTTCAAATCCTTTTTTATTTTTTAGATCTTTTATTAAAATGCTATAATTTTTTAGCAGGTAGTTAGCCAAAGCTGTAGAATTTCTTCCCTCAAGTCTACACATAATATAATTCGCTTGTGATTCATATGGTTTGATGTATGGTATTTGTTTTAATTTGCTTATAAAACTTGATCTTTCTTTAGCAATCAATTCGCAAGATTTTTTATATTCTTTGGTGTATAGTGTAGCTATTTGCAAGTAATATTCACCAAATGCATTAATATTCCAAATTGCCATTTCGTCCCTGATGGCAGAGAGTAATTCTTTGTTTCCACTAGCTAATATTCCTAATCTTATCCCAGGCACTCCATAGGATTTGCCAATACTTTTTATTACTATTAAATTTTTGTATTTTTCTAATATTCTTGAATTTAGTAATGTATATCTTACATCTACGTCGGCAAAATCTATAAAACTTTCATCTACTATTATTTTCTTGTTTTGGGTATCTGCTTTTTCTATAATTTTTATCATATCATCAAATTTTATAAAATCACCACTTGGATTGTCAGGATTAATAATTGCAATAGAATCTACAGCATCTATAATTTCTAATATTTTATTTGGGTCTAATCTATATCCATTGGTTTTAGAATCTAATTCTATTATTTGACAGTTTTTAAAACAACGTTCATATTCATTAAATGCAGGTATAGACAAGGCCATTTTTCCTCTTGATAAATGCCCTAGAATATTTATCAGCTCTGCTGCACCATTACCAACAAGTATTTCTGTTTCATCTATTCCAAAAAGTCTTCCAGCATTTATATTTTGAATATTTAATCCAGAAGGATATGAACTGATTAATTCCTTTGATAGATACATTATTTTATTTATCATATTTTGAGGAGGAAAATATGGATTTACTAAATAGCAGTAGTCTTTTATGTTATTAAATCTCCAATAACCGCCAAATCTTTTTTGATACATTTTGATTGTGTCTTCAGGCTTTGAAAATAGACAATTTACAATATCATAATCTTGAGCATCATCTATTTCATACCATTTTATATCTCCTATTGGTAAAGCTTTTAAAGTAGAACGTGATAAATGTGCAATAGCTTTTAAAGCTAATTCATAATATTCATTTATACCATAAGCTTTCATATAAGCTTCTAAAAAAGGAATATATTGATTTTTACTAAATTCTTTGCTCAACTTGTAAATGTTAACAGTTTTATAGTATTCATCAATTCTATCAAATCTAAAATCTTTTTTTTCAATAAATTCAGTTATTCTGTTTTTACTGTCTATTGTTACGACTGTTCCATCCATCCATTGTTCATATTTTGCAACTAAAGCAACATCTTTATTTTTATTTGCCACTAACTCTTGAATCATTCTATCTTCAAAAATTAAATCAGACTCTAACATTATTGTGTCATCTTTTTCAAGCCAATCTTTTGCCAAATATAATGAATAAATATTGTTACTTTTATCATAGTTATCATTATCTATAAATATTATTTCCATATCTTTAATTTTTTGTTTAATAAAGTTCTTAAGATTTTCACTTTTATAGCCAACTACCATTATTAATCTATGTATGCCAGCACTTTTTAGTGCATTAACAGCTCTTTCTATTAAAGTTTCTCCAGCGACTTCAAGCATACATTTTGTATTTCCCTGTGTATATTTTCCTAATCTTTTTCCCATTCCTGCTGCTAACATTAAACCTTGCATATTAAATTCTCCTTTACAAATATTTTAATCAGAAATTTTAGCATATTAAGCAAATTAATTATATATTTTTTTCCTTTCTCTGTCAATTAAATTCTTGGGTTTATAACTTATCATAAAAAATGTAAAATTAAATACAAAAAAATAATGTAAATAAAAATTATTTACATTATTTTTAACCGTATTAATATTATTTAACTTCAGTTTTTTCAATAATTATTTCGTCGCTTTCAACTTCTTTGTTTCTGTTTTCATCAATATTTAATTTTTTATTAATTTTTTTTCTAGCTCTTCTCCAGTAAATTCCAACAAATGCACCGATAGCTATTGCAACACCTGTAACTGCTTGAATAACATATGTCATTACAGAAGGATCAATATAAGCATTTGCGTTTATGCTAAAAAACAATATAAAATTAATTGTAAAATACATAAAACTAAAAACATATAGCATTATTTTCTTCATTTACTATTCTTCCTTTCTTTTATTTTCTTTTGGATAATTTTTATAATATAAGTGGCTCCTTTTTCAGAACTACTTCCTAAATTATAAACATTATTATTTAATAAGTCTGTTATTTCTTTCGTGTACTTATCTTTATTTTCTAAAGTTCTTTTAATAACATCATTTATTTCATTTATTTGATTAACTGGTACTACTTCTCCAATAATATTTCTACACCAAATATTAAATGGTTCTATATTTATTTTTTTGTAATCTGGATTCATTATTTTCATCGGGGTATCTATAAATATAACAGGTCTTTTGGTTGTATATGCATATTCATATGCAATTGCAGACCAATCTGTTATCATTACATCAGCATTAAAGATAGAATCACTAGAGGAAAAGTCTGTTTCAATAGTTATATTTGAATTATTTTCAAAATCAGCTTTCATTTGTTCAAACTTTTCTTTCATATGTTTAACCTGTTGAGGATGAGGCCTTACAATTACTTTGTAATTTGTATTTTTTAGATTATCTAAAATGTCATTTAAGCATAAATCTACAATATTATCCTTTTGCCAAGAAGGAGCAATTAGTATATTGTTGATATTAGATGAATTCATCTTAGGATGATAGTTAGAAATCATATCATCTAATAAAGAATAACCCCATTCAAATATAGTTCTATTTTTTAAATCATACAATTTGTTAGTTGCCAACATTTCTTCTTTTTGATGTTTTCCAGTAGCAAATACTGTGTCATAAGCATTCATAGAAGCCGTTCTCATTGTTAAATTTAAACTATCTAATCCGTGAGGGATATATATATATTCTATGTCATTTCTTACATAGCTCCTTTTTATATGGAAGTTTTGCAAATCTGGCATAGTCATTACAACAACATCTGCATCCATTTTCATCATTAAAGTTATTAATTTCTTTTCATCAATGTAGTATGCTTTTATTTGAGGATTTTCCTTCTCCAGGTTAAATATATTGTCATTATAATCACTTGTTATATAATGAATTGTAATATTTGTATTCTTAAGTATGTATTCTATTATTCCTTTAAAATATTTGTAAAAACCATTTCCTTCTGAATAAAAAACTAGATGTTTATTTACAATAGAAAAGAACTTTTTATAATCTTCTTTTTCTTTTTTTGTTTGTTCTTTAGTTTTCTTTGGAGCCATTTTATTTAATTTATTCAATTCATTTCTAGTTTCTTCTAAATCCTTATAGTTAACGGCTTTCTTTGGATTTATAAAGATGTTTAGCAACCATTGTTGTAATATGGCCATTAAATTGCTGGCCGTCCAATATAGAGCAACTCCTGCAGAGACAAAATATCCTAAGTATAATGATAATAGAACTGATAATATTAACATACCATATTTATTAAATTTGGTTTGCTCTGCTTGCAAAACATTCATCATATTTTGAGCAATACACATTAACATAGCGCTTATTCCAGCAATAAGAGGAATTAGGATTGATATTCCGTGTTCTTGTGCTGCTACCCAACTTAAATCAAAGCCTAAAAATTTTAAGTTTATGTTCTTGATTTTTGCAATTTCATCATTTGATATATGCTCATTATATTTCTCAAGAGTTACACTATTTTTTATATCCTCTACAACAGCTAATTCTATAGATGAATCTTCCTCATTTAAGTTATTGTTAATTATTGCGACATTTTTAATTTCATTAATTTTATTTTTATCTATATTAGTAATATATGTTAGAGGCTTATTTATAACTTGGACTAAGCCAAATAGTAGAGCGATTTGAATAACCAATGGGATAAGTGATTCAAATGCATTGTATTTTTCAACTTTATATAATTTTGCTTGCTCTTCAGCTATTCTATCCTTATCCCCATAAAAATTAATTTTTATTCTATTAAGGTCGGGTTGCATTTTTACCATTTTTATAGAATTTTTTTGAACAATAATTGAAATTGGTAATAAAATAATTTTACTTACTAATGTAAACATTATTATTGCAATCCCATAATTCCCAAATATATTGTATAGCCAGCTCATAATATATCCTAAAATATTAACAAATATCATTTTTACACTACCTTTCATATTTTGCGCCAGTTGGTATTAATTTTTCAGTTTCCCAAGCATGTCCGTCTAGAGTTTGCTCTTCCATTTTATCATAGTCTTTATACCAAATAAATCTTCTGATTCTATTACTATTTATAGCTTGCAAGAGATCTGTACTTTTTTTGCTTTTTAATAAATCACTGTAAATACTGTTATTTAAATCTTCATAAGAAACTTTTTTATCTGATATTATCATTTCACTATGAAGTTCATCAAATCCTTTTATGTATAAAATTGGATTTTGCCTTCCAATGGGATCATAACCATTATTTCCATGATCTGCTAATATAATAATTATAGAATTATCGTATTGGCCGCTTTCCTTAATTCTATTCAAATATTTTTCTATAACTGTTATTGAGGATTCAATTTTTTCTTCATATGTTCCATTTTCAATTTTTTCAAGGTCCTTGTTCATATCCCATGGATAGTGACCACCATCAATATGAAGAAATTGAAAGTAATTCTTTGACTGTAAAGAAATTTTATCTAAAGTATTGAAAACGTCTTTGTTATCACTAGTAAATATATTGGTAATGTTTTTACTTTCTTTCCTACAAGCGCTATAATCTAACGATTCTATTTTTGAATATTTTTTTAAAGGAAAAGGCAGATATTTAAATAAAATATATTTTGTTTCTTCCTTAAAAAATTGTTTATGATCCATTTCAAAATTTAATGATTTTATGTTGTTAATTTCAAGAGACTTGCTATCGGTCCAATTTAATTCACTCTCATATATATTTATGTCGTAATTTTTACTTTTTAGTTGTTCTATAAATGGTGAATTATTCATTGCTTCATTATAATAATCAGCGAAAGAGGTTTGAACTTCATACCAGTTACCTGAAAAGATATATGGAATGGACTCACGAGTGAATGGATAAGCCGATAATGTATCTGGAAAATATGTAAAATCCTTAAATAAAGCTTCTTTTTTATTTTCCCTTAAAACTTTATCAAAGGTTTTTGAGTCCTCCATATCTACTAATAGAATTAAAAAATTATTATTTGTAGATAAAACATTTATATTATTTGTTGTTGGAGTATATTTTCCTTTTTCTGAATAAATTTGAGAGTTAGTTAATAACGTGCTTATAAAACTAACAAAAAGCATTGCAAAAATTGCAACAGATATATAAGATATCACTTTTTTATATTTTACTTTTAGCTTCATATATAGAAGTATATTTGTTACAATTAAAACTAACCACAAAACAATTGATGCTATTCCTTGCTTTGTATAGTTATTCCAATTTATTGGAGTACCATCCAAAGTTGGTAAGGAACTTGCTAGATAATTACCCTGAATGTATGTCGCAGTAAAACAAACAAACATAATGATAACATATATATTATATATAATTTCTTTTTTACTTTTTTTTGCAGTGAAGTAAAAAAGAATGCTTATAAACAACAATGTTACTAGTGTTATTGAAAAAAATATTAGATTGTTTAATAATAATTCTTTTAAGCCAAACCAATAATCTTCAGTATTAGCAGCATAAGTTATTATTGGTTCATAGATAAATAGCATAAAAGCTATTACAAAAGACATAATGCTGGGGGCAATTAAATTTTTAATATGCATTTTAATATTTTCTTTTTTCATTTAATTATCACTACTTTCTTTTACATTTTTATTCCTATAAACTCATTTTTATATATTATTCCTATTTCCTCATAGCGACTGTCTATACTTTGATTTCTGTTATCCCCTAACACAAAATATTCATTGTAATTTAGTTCTATTTCGTTTTCAAGGATGCCGGAATAAACTATATAGTAATTATCATATTTTTTTCCATTAACATATAAATAGCCTCCTTTTATTTGAAGCTTGTCACCAGGAATGCCCACAACCCTTTTAATAATAATTTTATTGTTCTTTTTTATTACTGCAATATTTCCACTATGTATTTGAAATTTATACTTTTTAATTAGTATTAAAGTTTTATCATATAATGTGGGTTGCATAGAAATGCCTCTTACAACACATATCTGAAGTAAATATTTACTAATTATTAATACAAAAAAACCAATTATAATAATTGATATTAAAAACTTTTTAGTAGACATCATATCACCATAATTCAATAAATATTTATGTGAATATATAAAAAATTCTTATATAATATATTACATTTTCTAATTTTATGCAACATATTATTACAATTTATCTTGTTCTCAACAAGAAATACAAACTAAGAAATGCAAGAATCTTTTAACAACAAAGAATATAATAATGCAAGATATAAAGTGAAACTTAAACTATTCAACAAATTCCCTGAGAAATAAGATATTGCAAATACTAACACAATTGAAATAAATGCCAAAAAGTTTTCTAAAGTTAAGCTATTCAATTTGCTTTTTAACAATTTATATAAATATAATGCAATTAATACTAAATAAGGTGAAAAGACTAGAATTAATCCAATAATTCCAAGCGCATAGTATTGAACTATAAAATCTCTTTCTATATTAAAGATATTTTGTAGTCTTGTATTAGTAATGCCTAACCACATGTCATATTTATTATCATTAATTGCAACAACTCTTTTTACCATAGATTCTTCCAAAAATCTGTAATTTACTCTATTATAGCGTGGCTGTTCAAAGATTGTAAGCCAAAATTCTGGATCATACTTATATGGATAGCTTTGTAATATAAATTCATCTTTAATCTCTTTGCTTTTGTAATTATCATAAATATAATCTAAAGAATTTGTAGGTATATAATTGGCATTTGAAAGATCTGTATTAATAATTGGCTCTTCTAGCAAAGTTTCAGGTTTGGATGAAGCCTCAATAGTTTTAGACTCATCCATTCTTAAAAATATAGGGTTTTTAGGTAATACAATTAAATAACAAACCAATATGAGACAAACCACAATAAAAGGTTTAGTTGTAATTGATTGTTTTAATTTAAAATTATTATAAAATAAGTAAACAATGATAGTATAAATAAATACTAGTATGACTCCTAAAACAGCAACCTTAGTTCCCAATAAAAATAGAGCAAAAATATTAATAATAAGAATAAATATTTTTTTAAAATTTTTTTCCATTAAAAAATTTGATAAGCTAAAAGGTAAAAACATTATTAAAATGGCACTAATCTGATTTGCATATTCAAAAAGACCCTTTGAGCAAAGTTCCTGATATGTGAAACTATTAGGAGAAAACCAAGAAAAAAAGTTGGCTTTAATTATTTCATCACTATAGCTTCCATATGAAAATACAAGTATATTGCTAAGAATAATGATTGAACTAATAATAAGCATTTGACAATCTATTACTTTAAGTATTTTTTTAGAAGGGACATGTAACTTATATAATATATAAATTAACAAAAATGGGGTTAGCATCTTTATCAGGTATAATAATTCTGATATTACAGAATAATTAAAGTTCCCAGGAACTAAAGAGTTGAAATGAGTAGCATTGATATGGTGAAAAATGAAATATATAATTATAGATGCAGGGTATAATAACAACCAGTATTTTTTCCTATTTGAACTAGTAAAAAAATAAAACAAAAACAAAACACCAATTATGATAACTCTAATTAATGTTGAGATTGAATTATAAAAGAACTTTAGATCAAAAAGTGGTTGTATAATAAGAAAAATAAACACAAAAATACTTAATTTTTTTTGTGTTTTTTCATTGTAAAAAAAGTTCTTAAAGTTATTTGCTCGCAAATTAATGACCTCCGTGTTATTATTTTTCTTCGTCAGTTCTAGTTTTAAATATATCCTTATAACCAATAGCTACAACAGCAATAACCATTAATGCAAAAGATAAAGCTTTCCATACTCCACTTTCTAAAAGTATTATTGCGAACATTCCAAAAGTCGCGCTAACACCATATAATATAAAAACTGATTGCTTTTGGGTATATCCCATTTTCATTAGTTTGTGATGCAAATGTTCTCTATCTGCCTTAAATACTCCTTTTATAGATTTGGTCTTTATAAGTCTTCTAAAAATTGCAGAAACTGTATCAAATAAAGGTAGTGCAAAAACAATAAGTGGAGCAATAAGAACTATTGCTGTATAAGTTTTAGCTATACCTAATATAGAAATGATAGATAATGCATAGCCTAAAAAATTTGAACCTGTATCGCCAATAAAAGTTTTGGCTGGATTAAAATTAAATGGTAAAAATCCTACTAACGCTCCACCAAGAGCTGTAATTAACAAAATTGCAATCAATGGAGAATCGTTAAGTGTAAATATTATAAGTAAAGAAAGACATGAAATTAAGCATATACCAGAAGAAAGCCCATCTAAACCATCTATTAAATTTATAGCATTTGTAATCCCAACAATCCAAATTACAGTAAGGACAATTGAAAATATTTCATCTGTTACAATTGGGTTTGAGTTATAAATTACAATTCTATCTATTCTTATGCCAGAAAAAGCTACTACTAAGGCCGCAAGAATTTGACCTATTAACTTTACATATGGAGGGATACCCTTCCAATCATCAAAAAAACAGAAGACGGCAATAATAAGTAATCCAATAAAAAATCCAATTAGCTTTATATAATAATTATCTGGGCCAAAAAGGTTTAAGGTTCCCTCTAATGACATTACAATAAGTAAATATATTGTAGAAACTAGAAATCCCGCAATAACTGCAATACCACCAAGCCTAGGCATTGGATGATCATGTATCTTTCTTTTTGATTTAGGCAAATCTAAAGCACCGATTTTTTTTGCAAATCTAATTGTGTATGGTGTAATTACATAAGCTGTAATAAAAGCTAATAAAAATGCTATTGCTATATCTCCCCACATAAAAATTCCTCCTACTGTTATTTCCGTAATAATTTTACCTTTTATAAGAAAATTTGTCAATAAAATAAAGATAAGAGATATTAATTAACTAAAAACTATTTTCATTTAATAAAAAATGTTATAAAATAAGCATAAAATGAATACTAACAAATAAATTATTAAGAAGAGGTAATAAAAAACATGGACAATAAGAATATAACTGTAAATAAAATAGTAGAAATATGTAACGGAAAATTATTATCAGGTGATGAAAATATACAAGTAAAAACATATTCTAAAGATACAAGAACATTAAATAAAGGTGATATGTATTTAGGAATAAAAGGTGAAAAAATAAATGGAAATGACTATATAGAGCAAGCTTTTATAAATGGAGCAATTGGGTGTATTACGGATGAGAATGTAAATGAAGAAATAATAAACAAATATAAAAAAGAAAAAGTAATTATAAAAGTAGAAAATACAATAAAAGCAATTCAAGAATTAGCAAAATACAAAAGAAGCTTATATAATATACCTGTAATTGCAGTAACAGGAAGCGTAGGGAAAACTAGCACAAAGGATATTATAGCAAATGTGTTAGGACAAAAATATAAAGTATTAAAAACAGAAGGAAATATGAATAATCATATTGGCTTACCAATGACATTGCTAAAATTGAAAAATCACACTGCTGTTGTTGTAGAAATGGGAATGAATCACTTTGGAGAAATAAGTTTATTAACCAATATTGCGAAGCCAACTGGATGTGTAATAACAAATATAGGCACATCTCATATTGGAAATTTAGGTTCAAGAGAAAATATATTAAAAGCAAAATTAGAAATATTAGAAGGATTAGACAAAGATGGATTCGTTTTAATAAACAATGATAATGATTTGCTACATGATTGGGCAAAAAAAGAAAAAAAATATAAAGTGTATACTTATGGATTAGAAAATAATAGTACATACATGGCAAAAAAAGTTACTATATTAGAAAATAGCAGTGAGTTTGAGATAAATGGAATAAAAGGAAACGTACCTGTTGGAGGCATTCACTTTGTATATAATTCTGTTTGTGCGTTTGCGGTAGGAGATATATTAAATGTAGAAAAAGAAAAAATAATAAAAGGCATTTCAGAATTTAAGCTAACAGCTAAAAGGATGGATACAGAAGTTATACAAGATAATATAAAAATAATTAATGATAGCTACAATGCAAGTTATGATTCAATGAAAGCTGCATTAGAAGTTGTAAATAACACCTTAGCACAAAGAAAAATAGCAATTCTTGGAGATATGCTTGAATTAGGTGACTATGCAAAAGAGTTACACGAAAAAGTTGGAGAAGAAGTAGTAAAAAATAAGATAGATATATTAATTACTATTGGAGAAAATGCAAAAAATATAGCCAATAAAGCAAAAGAATTAAAAATGGAAAATGTGCAAAGCTTTAACAATATAGACGAAGCAATTAAAAATATAAAAGAAATAATAAAAAGTGGAGATTTAATTTTATTAAAAGCTTCTAATTCTATGAACTTTAGTAAAATACTAAATGAATTAAAAGAGATATAAGGGGGCAAAGTATAAATGAGTAAAACAAAAATAGGAGTTGTATTCGGAGGAATGTCAACAGAACATGATGTATCAATAGTTTCTGGGACATCTGTTGCAAAAAAACTTAATAAAGATAAATATGAAGTTTATCCAATATACATAGATAATAATGGAGAATGGTATAAATGTTTAGATATATCTAAAAAATATGAAGTAGGAGATAAGATAGAAAACATTCAAAAAATAGAAAACACAATTGAATATTTAAAAGAGATGGATGTTATATTTCCTGTACTACATGGTTTATATGGAGAAGACGGAACAGTACAAGGGTTGTTCGAATTATTAAAAAAACCATATATTGGTTGCAAAGTTATGGGTTCTTCTATTGCTATGGATAAGGTATATGCAAAAATTATATTTGACAAGGCAAAAATTAAACAAGCAAAGTATGAATATATAAGAAAAGATAAAGATAAATATATTTATATAGATAAAGATTTTAATGAAACAAGAAAAGACCTAAAAGAAATTTGCAAAATTATAGAGAGAAATATAGATTATCCAATGTTTATAAAACCATCTAATTCAGGTTCATCTGTAGGAATAAATAAAGCAAAAAATATAGAAGAATTGGAAAAATATATAGAATATGCTTCAAAGTTTGATAAAAAAATATTAATAGAAGAAACATTAATAGGAAGAGAAATAGAATGTTCAGTATTAGGAAATGAAGATGTAAAAGCATCATGTATTGGAGAAATCTTACCAGCAGAGAATTTTTATACATTTGATGCGAAATATAAAAATGCGGAATCCAAACTTACAATTCCTGCAGAAATAAATAAAGATTTAACAGATGAAGTTAGAAAAACAGCTATAAAAGCATTTAAGGCAATTGATGGTAAAGGTTTTGCAAGAGTGGACTTTTTTGTAAATGATAAAACAAATGAAATTTATATTAATGAAATAAATACTTTACCAGGTTTTACAGAAATAAGTATGTATCCTAAATTATGGTCACAAAGTGGATTGGAATATTCTAAATTATTAGATAAGTTAATAGATTTGGCATTAGAAAATTAATTAGAGGAGTATAAAATGGAATTAAAAGAAATACAAGAATATGTAAAAAAACAATTATCAGAAAAAAGATATAATCATAGCGTAGGAGTAATGGAACGTTCAGAAGAACTTGCAAAAATGTATGGAGCAAATGTAGAAATAGCAAAAAAAATAGGAATAGCTCATGATGTTGCAAAAGAAATAAGCGAAGAAGATAAATTAAAATATGTAAAAGATAATAATATAGAAATTGATGAAGTGGAAAGAGAAAATACTCCACTTCTTCATGCTAAAATAGGAAAAGATATTGCAATAAAAAAATTTGGATTTTCTGAAAGTATGGGACAAGCAATAGCAAACCATACAACGGGAAATAAAGATATGGATATATATTCTAAAATATTATTCATTGCAGACAGAACAAGTAAAGAAAGAAATTTTGATGATATAGAATATATAAAAGATTTAGCAAAAAAAGATATTGATGAGGCAGTTTTATATATATTAGATAAAAAAATAGAATTACAAGTTAAAAAAAGAGCATTAATTCACTTAAATGGAATAATAGCTAGAAATTATTTACTAAGCAACAAAAAGTAGGAAATATAAAAACTGGCATTAGTAAGGAGGAAAATTAATGAGATTTATACACATGGCAGATGTGCATTTTGACAGCCCATTTACAGTACTTGCATCAAGAGAAAATTTGGCAAATGAAAGAAGACTTGAACAAAGAAAGGCTTTTGCAGATACAATAGAATATATAAAAGAAAATCAAATCCCCTTTTTATTTATATCAGGGGATTTATATGAACAAAAATATATAAGAAAAAGCACAATAGAATATATTAATAATTTATTTAAAGAAATACCAAATACACAAATATTTATATCACCAGGAAATCATGATCCATTTTTAATAAATTCTTTTTATAATACATTTGAATGGAATAATAATGTAACAATATTTAATTCTGAAATAAAAATTATAGAAACAGCAGAAGCGGATATATATGGATTTGGATTTACAGATTTTTATTGTGAAAATTCCCAAATTGAAAAAATAAATATAAAAAATAAAAATAAAATAAATATATTAATTACACATGGTTCATTAGATGCTAGTAAAACACTAGATATGCAATATAATCCATTAAATAGCAATAAATTAAAAGAGATAGGGTTTGACTATGTTGCACTAGGTCATATCCATAAAGCAAATTATGAAGAAAATAAAAATAATTTTATATATCCAGGTTCATTAATTTCTTTTGGATTTGATGAATTAGGAGAACATGGATTCTTAGATGTAGAAATAAATAAAAATAATTCAGAAAAAAATAATTTAATTAATTTAAAAATAAATAATAATAATTTAAATAATTCTGAAATAAATAATAATAATTTAAAAATAAATAAAAAAATAAAATTTATTAAAGTAGATAAAAGAATTTTTGAAGAAATAAAATTAAATATTTCAGAAATTAATTCAGAAGAAGAACTAATTGAGAAAATAAAAAATATAAAAACAGAAAGACAAAAAAACTATAAAGTAATTTTAGAAGGATATAAAAACATAGAAATAGATTTGAACAAAATCAAAAAAATGGTATTAGATGAAAACGTTTTAAAAGTAAAAGATTTCTCAAAAGTAAAATATGACATAAAAGAATTAGCAAATCAAAACAATTTAAAAGGAGTTTTTATTAACAAAATTTTACAAAAAGAAGAAGAGAAATTATGCACGAAAGAAGAAGCGGAACAAGCCATAGAAATATTCATAAATGCATTAAAATAGAAAGGAAACATAAAACATGAATGAGCGACCAAAAGGCATAAAAACAGCCTGTGGATAACTCTTAAAAAACAACGGAAACAAACCAAAAGAAGGCGAAAGCACTAAAAGGCGATAGGTAAACATAAACAAGGCGAAAAGAAGACAAAAAACATATTAAAATTATGTAAACAATGACAAAAACTATAAAGAGAAAGCAAGAAAAAATAAGACAAAAATCATAGAAAAATGATAAAAAATTAAAAAAGAAAATAGAACGAAATAGATTGGAAAGTACCACAAAAAATTACGTAAACAAAAGTAAACAACAGAAAGAATTGCCAAAAAAGAAAAATACAAAACAAAGATAAAAGAAAAAACAAAGGAACAAAAATATTTTACAAAACGACAAACAGTACAATACAAAAATTGTCAAAAAAGAAAAAATAAAATTGCACAAAGAAACGAAATAAAAATTAAAAAATAAATTATAATTAACAAAAAAATAATAAAAAAATAAAATTATTTTAAAATATTAATGAAAAAATAATTAAAATAAAAAATAAATAATTAAAATTAAAACAAAAATAAAAATTGAGGTGATATTTTGGAAATTAATTTTTTAAAAATAAATGGATTTGGAAAAATAAAAAATAAAGAAATTAATTTAAATAAAAAAATAAATTTAATTTATGGAAAAAATGAAGCAGGAAAAACTACATTATTAAAATTTATTCCTTCAATGTTATATGGAATATCTAAAAATAAAAATGGAAAAGAAATATCGGATTTTGATAAATATAAACCATGGGATGAAAATGAGTTTTCCGGAAAAATAATATATACATTAGATAATAAAGATAAATTTGAAGTTTTTAGAGATTTTTCTAAAAAAAATCCTAAAATATATAATGAAGACCTCGAAGATATATCAGGAGAATTTTCTATAAATAAAACTAAAGGAAATCAATTTTTCTATGAGCAAACTAATATAGATGAAGAAACTTTATTTAGCACAGCAATAGCAGAGCAACAAGGAGTAGCATTACCACAGAACAGTCAAAATATATTAACACAAAAAATAGCAAATATGCTATCTACAGGTGATGATAATATATCATATAAAAAGGTTATGGCCAATTTATCTAAAAAACAAGTTGAAGAAATAGGTACAGAAAGAACAACAGGAAGGCCAATAAATAATATATTAAAAGAACTAAAAATATTAGAAGATGAGAAAAATAAAATAGCAAATTGTGAGTATGATAGCAAAAGCAAAAAAGAAGAAATAAATAGCTTGGAAAAAGAAAATGATAAAATAAAAACAGAAGTTAAAATATATGAAGAAATTAAAAAAATAAAAGAAGAAGAAAAAATAGAAGAAGAAAAAATAAAAATAAAAAACGAAATAAAAAGTGATTGCGAAAATAAAATAAATAAATTAAATAATGAAATAAAAAATAAAAAAGAAATAAATAATAAAAAAATAAAAAGTAATAAAAATATTTTAAATATAATATTAATGGGAATTTTAATAATTTTAAATATTTTAATTAATATAATTAAATCTTTTAAAATTATAGACTACACAGTAATTATAGCAACTGTGTCTTATTTAATAATTAATTTAATAATATTTATTTTAAATAAAAATAAATTAAATAAAAAAGAAAAAATAAATAATTTAGAAAAAATAAAAATAGAAAAAGAAATAGAAATATTAGAAGAAAATATTAAAAGCACAGAAAAAGAAATAAATGAAATAAAAAATAATATAGAAGAAAAAAATAAAATAAAAATAAAAGAAATAAAAAATAAATTTAATAATGAAATAGAAATTGATAATTTATTTAATGATAATTTAAAAGAAATAAATTATAATATTGATTATTTAGAAAAACAATTAAATTTAAATTTAATTAGAATAAATACTATTAATATAGAAGAAAAAAATATTAATGAAAAATTAGATAATAAAATAGCATGTGAAGAAAAACTAGAATATTTGTATGAACAGAAAAAAGAATTAGAAGAATTAAATAAAATAATAAATTTAGCAAAAGAAACTTTGGAAGAATCTTATGATGAAATAAAAAAGAATATAACACCAAAATTCACAAAAGAATTATCAAATAACATAGAAATGATTTCTGATGGAAAATATAAAAAAGCAAATTTTAACTCAGATACAGGACTAACAATAGAAGCAGAAAATGGAGAATACATAGAATGTAATAAATTAAGTATAGGAACAATAGATCAATTATATTTATCTCTTAGATTATCTGCAATTAAAGAAATAACAGAAGAAACTATTCCAATAATACTAGACGAAAGTTTTGCATATTTTGATAACCAAAGACTAGAGAATGTTATAAAGTATTTAGATTCTAATTATAATAACCAAATTATTATCTTTACATGTACAAATAGAGAAAAAGAAATTTTAGACAAATTAAATATAGAATATAATTTAGTTAATCTGTAAAATGTAAGTTGAAAAATCTGCAATAGTTGTGTATAATAATTAGGTTAAAAGGAGAGATATATATGTTTGAAAAACTAGAAGACGTAGAGAAAAGGTTTGAAGAGGTTAGTGAAAAAATTAGTGACCCAGAAGTGATTGCAAGACAAAGCGAGTGGCAAAAGCTTATGAAAGAGCATGCTGCAATGGTAGATGTTGTAGAAAAATATAGAGAGTACAAAAAAGCAAATAAAGATTTAGAACAAGCAAAAGAAATGCTAAATGATAAAGAATTAAAAGAATTAGCAGAAATGGAAATAGAAGAGATAAAAGAAAAATTACCTAAAATAGAAGAAGAATTAAAAATATTATTAATTCCAAAAGATCCAGATGATGATAAAAATATAATCTGCGAAATAAGGGCAGGTGCTGGAGGAGAAGAAGCAGCATTATTTGCAGGAACATTATTTAGAATGTACTCAATGTATGCAGAAAATAGACATTGGAAAATAGATGTACTTAACGAAAACGAAACAGGACTTGGCGGATATAAAGAAGTAACATTTATGGTTACAGGTAAAGGTGCATATAGTAGACTAAAATTCGAAAGTGGAGTCCATAGAGTTCAAAGAGTTCCAGACACAGAAAGCAGTGGAAGAATTCACACATCAACAGCAACAGTTGCAGTATTGCCAGTTGTAGAAGATGTAGAAATAGAAATAAATCCAGCAGATGTAAAAATGGAAGTGTTTAGAGCGTCTGGGGCAGGTGGACAACATGTAAATAAAACATCATCAGCAGTAAGATTAATACATGAACCAACAGGAATAGTAGCAGAATGTCAAACAGAAAGATCACAAACTCAAAATAGAGAGTATGCAATGAGATTATTAAAATCTAGAATATATGAACAAGAAAAGGCAAAACAAGACGCAGAACTTGCAAACGAAAGAAAATCGCAAGTTGGTAGTGGAGATAGAAGTGAAAAGATAAGAACATATAATTACCCACAAGGAAGAATTACAGACCACAGAATAGGAATGAGTATATATCAAATGGAAAATTTCCTAAATGGTGGATTAGATGAAATGATAGACAATCTAATTGCAGCAGACAGAGCAGAAAAATTAAAAGGTGAATAATGTTGGAAAAATAATCCAGAAAACTGCAAAAATATGAGGTGAAATATAAGATTGGAAACTGATTCAAAAGAAAGAAAAGAAATAGAAGAATTTATTACAAAACATGAAAGAGCTCACTTTTTACAATCTCCAGAATGGGCAAAAGTAAAATCAGAGTGGAAACATGAAGAGATTATATTACATGACGAAAATGGTAAAATAAATGCATACTTAAGTGTGCTATTAAGAAAAGTTCCTGTTTTAAACAGATATATAATGTATGCACCAAGAGGACCAATATGTGATATATATAATGAAAAAATAATTAAAGAGTTAGCAGATGAAATTAGAAAAATTGCAAAAAAATATAAAGCATTTATATTTAGAGCAGATCCAGATGTTTTAGTAGATGACGAAGAGTTTAAAAGAATAATAAAAGAAGCTGGAATAAAAGTAAAACAAAATATTAAAAGTGTAAATGATGTAATACAACCTAAATATGTATTCAGATTAAATCTAACAAATAAAACAGAAGAGGAAGTGTTACAATCATTTCATCAAAAAACTAGATACAACATTAGATTATCAGCAAGAAAAGGCGTTACTGTAAGAGTTGGAACAAAAGATGATTTACCAGAGTTTTATAAAACAATGAAAGAAACTGGAAGCAGAGATAACTTTATAATTAGAAGCATTGAATATTATGAAAAAATCTATGACTGCCTGGGACCAGAACATGTTAGAATAATGTTAGCAGAATATGAAGGAGAAGTTATTGCTGCAACAATGCCTATATTATATGGAAATAAAGTTTGGTATTTATACGGTGGAAGCAAAAATGAAAAAAGAAATTTAATGCCTAACTATTTACTACAATGGGAAATGATAAAATGGGCATTAGAAAATAAATGTGATGTATATGACTTTAGAGGAATTTCAGGATTTAAAGATGAACATTCAGATTCTTATGGGGTATATAAATTTAAAAAAGGATTTAATCCAGATTTTACAGAATTCATAGGAGAAATCTATATAATATTTAACCCAATAGTGAATAATTTATTTAAAGCGATGTCATATATATATAGAAAAATCGGCTACTTGAAAAATAAATAATGATAAATGGTCAGAGATAGAACTCTTAGGGAAAGCAATTTTTGCAGGTTCTAATATCTGACTTTTATTATTACGAAAACATTACGAAAATATTACAAAAATGTAACATTTTCTATTGACTTTTTACCTAAAATATAATATTCTAGTAGCAGCAAAAAAATATACTGTAAAAATGGAGGAATTTGTCTTGGCAATCGGTGATATAATTGTAGGTATCGACATAGGAACATCCAAAGTAAACACAAGCGTTGGCGAAGTTAATAGCTTTAACCAGATTGAAGTTATAGCAACAAGTGAATGCAAATGCTTTGGAATGAAAAAATCAAAAATCACAGATGAAGAAGAAATAGCTGCTGCAGTTGCAAAAACAATAAAATCTGCAGAGGAAGAAGCAAATATAAAAATACATTCAGCTTATGTTACAATACCAGGTAAATACGTTACAATTGTACAAAATAGTATTGTAAAAGAAGCAAAAGATAAATATGCTGGAATATCAACAAGAGATGTCACATCTGCAATAATGCAAGTTAGAGATATTGATATACCAGAAAATCAAGTTTTAATAGATATTATTGCAAATCAGTTTATATTAGACAATGGTAGAATGATAGACGATCCAGTAGGAAGCCTAAGTTCATCATTTACAGTAAAAGGACAAGTTATATTAGCAGATAAAGAATATGTAAAACAATTAACAAGTGTTTTCAAAAAAGCAGGTATAGAAATAGATGGAATAGTTCCAAACGTGCTTTCTGAAAGAGGGCTTGTGCTAGACAAAAATGAATTAACAGATAATGTAATGATATTAGATATTGGAGCAGGAAACACAGACATAGGTGTGTTTGAAGGAAATACTTTTATTTATACAAACACAATTCCTTTAGGTGGAGATAATATTACATCAGACATTGCTTATGTTTTTAACATAACAGAAGAAGAAGCAGATAGATTAAAAAAACAATATGGACTAGCATTAAAATCATTTATAGATAACGATACAGACATAATTTTAAATACATATAAAGGCGAAGAGAGAACAAAAACAATAAAAAGCTCAGAGCTAATAGAAGTAATAGAAGCAAGAGTAGAAGAAATGTTCTCATTAGTAAATAAAGATATAACAAATGCAGGAGTAAAATCAAATATTAATAATGTTGTACTAACAGGTCAAGGAATTACAAATATAAGCAGAAGTGACGTAGCAGGAAAAATAACATTAAATATACCTGTTAAAATATCAACTGGAAGACTAGTAAGTACAATAAAACCAAATTATAGATCTAGCTATGCATTAATTAAATATATTGCATCAAGACCATTTGCAAAAACTGTTTCTAGCAGTATTGACACAGTATCTGATGAAAATATATTTAGAAATATTTTAGAAAGAATAAAAGAATTTTTCTATTCATAATTAAGTTTTAAATTTTAAAAAAATATATTTGGAATAAAAAAGAAGTGCGAAAAAAACTTTAAAATTCCAAACCCAAAATGAAGGAGGATTAACACTATGATGGAAACAGATTACGATGAAAACAATAATTACATGATGGACGGAACAGCAACAATAAAAGTTATAGGTGTAGGAGGAGCAGGAAATAATGCTATAAATAGAATGATTGAATCAGGAATTAAAGGTGTAGAATTTATAGCAATAAATACAGATAGACAAGCTCTTCAATTATCAAAAGCAAGTTCTAAAATTCAAATAGGAGAAAAACTAACAAGAGGACTTGGAGCAGGAGCAAATCCAGAAATCGGTATGCAAGCAGCAGAAGAAAGCAAAGCTGAAATAGCAGAAATATTAAGAGGAGCAGATATGGTGTTCGTTACAGCTGGTATGGGAGGCGGAACAGGAACAGGAGCAGCTCCAATAGTTGCAGCAGCAGCAAAAGAATTAGGAATATTAACAATAGGTGTTGTAACAAAACCATTTACATTTGAAGGAAAGAAAAGACTTACTCAAGCAGAAAAAGGAATTGTAAATTTAAAAGAAAAAGTTGATACACTAGTTGTAATACCAAATGATAAATTATTACAGATAATTGATAGAAGAACATCAATTGTAGAAGCTTTTAAAATGGCTGATGATGTTTTAAGACAAGGCGTTCAAGGTATATCTGATTTAATATCTGTACCAGGATTAATTAACCTTGACTTTGCAGATGTTAAAACAGTAATGCTAAATACAGGTATGGCACACATGGGTATAGGTAGAGCTAGTGGAGAAAACAGAGCAGAAGATGCTGCAAAACAAGCTATCCAAAGTCCATTACTAGAAACATCAATAGAAGGAGCAAGAGGAGTTATAATAAATATTACAGGTGGAAATGATTTAGGATTACAAGAAGCAAATACAGCAGCAGAATTAGTACAAAGAAGTGTTGATCCAGAAGCAAATATTATATTTGGTGTAGTTACAGATGAAAGTTTAGGAGATGAAATTTCAATTACAGTTATTGCAACAGGTTTTGAACAACAAGAACCACCAATTTCAAGCATAGGAGTTGAAAACTTAGTAACAAATACATGGAATAAAAAAATAAACTCAATACCAACTCCAGTAGAAAATAAAGACAATCAAAATGATTTAGACATACCTTCTTTCTTAAGAAAAAAAGGAAATAAATAATAAGGAAAAATCTTAAAAATCGCTAAAAGAAAAGTCGATTTTTCATAAACAATAATTATTAAAATAAAAATGAATAAGAAATAATCTAAAATAGTAGATTATTTCTTTTTTTCGCCTTCACAAAATGACACATTATTTAAACAAACAGTAGTACAATATTTAGCACAGATTAGTATTCACAACTGTAATTTGTGTAAAAGAATACGAGGTGACCTATTGACCATATATATAGATATAATTTTTTTAGAAAATTTATTTATGAATTATATTATTATATTTGCAACTGGAATAATTATAAAAGCACCAAAAAAAATAATTAGAACCCTTGTAGCTAGTAGTATAGGAAGTGTTTATGCAGTACTTTCATATATATCAGTACTGGAAATATGTTCCAGCATATTTTTAAAAATAATACTTTCTATTGCCATGGTATATATTGCATTCAAACCATTAAATATAAAATTGTTTTTTAAAGAGTTTATAATATTTTATTTAACTTCATTTACATTTGGAGGAGTGGCTTTTGCACTTTTATATTTTGTAAGTCCACAAAACATATTAATGGAAAAACGGTGTGTTAATTGGTACATATCCAATAAAAATTGTACTAGCAGGAGGAATGGTTGGATTTATTATTATAACAACAGCATTTAAAAACATAAAAGGAAAATTAAGCAAAAAAGACATGCTTTGCAATATCAAAATAAATATAAACTCAAATAGTGTGTATACAAAAGCAATACTAGATACAGGAAACTTTTTAAAGGAACCAATTACAAAAATACCAGTAGCAGTTGTAGAAAAAGACGTATTAAAAGGAGTAATACCAGAAAAAATATTAAACAATCTATCAAATATTATAGAAGGGAAAGAAATAGATTTAGGAGAGTACCTATCAAAAATAAGACTAATACCATTTATGTCATTAGGGAAAGAAAATGGAATGCTAATAGGAATAAAAGCAGATGGACTAACAGTAAATACACAAGAAGATGTAGTATTTATAAAAAATATAATAATAGGTATATATGATGGCTCTTTAAGCAAAACAGGAAAATATAGAGCACTAATAGGTCTAGAACTTTTAGAAAACAAAGGAGGAAATGAAGAGAATGAACATATTAGAACTGTTAAAATCTAAAATTAGTACAATCTATGTTAAATATTTAAACAATGAGGAAATAGAAAAACTGCCGATTTTTTATATAGCAGGTAGTCAAAAATTACCTCCGCCATTAAGTCCGGAAGAAGAGGAAGAATTATTAATTAAACTAGAAAATAAGGATTTAGAAGCAAGACAAATCTTAGTAGAAAGGAACCTAAGATTGGTAGTATATATTGCTAAAAAATTCGAAAATACAGGTGTAGGAATAGAAGATTTAATATCAATTGGAACAATAGGATTAATGAAAGCAATAAATACATTTAATATAAGTAAAAACATAAAACTTGCTACCTATGCTTCTAGATGTATAGAAAATGAAATTCTAATGTATCTAAGAAGAAGTAACAGAATAAAAGGCGAAATATCAATAGATGAGCCACTTAATCAAGATGGAGATGGAAATGAATTACTGCTTTCAGACATTTTGGGAACAGAACCAGATATTACTTCTAGAGGAATAGAAGACGAAGTGGATAAAGTATTACTAAAAGCCTCAATAGAAAAACTAAGTAATAGAGAGAAAAATATTATGGAATTAAGATTTGGTTTTATTAGTGGAACAGAAAAAACACAAAAAGAAGTGGCAGATATGCTAGGAATTTCGCAAAGTTATATATCAAGATTGGAAAAGAAAATTATGAACAAAATGAAAAAGGATATATTAAGCAAAACAGGATAGAGCTTTACTCTATCCTTCCTCCAAATCAGTTACATTTTCTAAACCAGAAATTTCTGTAAAAACAGAATTTATATTTACGTCCTTATGGTATCTGAAAAATAATTGAATATCAGTTATATTTTCTTCATTTGGTTGACCATTTTTTATTTTTTTAATATTAATACTATATTTATCTAATATTTTTTGTATTTCAGGTAAAGTATTTGTATAATCCTTAACAGTAAGAGTTAAAGAAACATTATTAAAATGGTCTAATGTTTCAGATAAATTGTGAGAATGAGAAAGAATAATATATACAAGTACTGTTCCAACAATTCCACCAATATAAAATCCTGCGCCAATACTAAGACCAATACAAGTAACTGCAAGCAAACTAGATGCAGTAGTTAAGCCCTTTACATTAAAGCCATCTCTTAAAATAGTACCAGCACCAATAAATCCAATACCAGAAAGTAATTGAGCTGGTATTCTAGATGCATCAACAGAATAATTATTGCTTAAATATTCACCACAAAGCATTATAAGTACTGCACTTACTCCAATAAGAGAGTGAGTTTTAAAACCAGCAGGTTTATTTACAGATTCTCTTTCTGCACCAATAAAACCAGCTAATAAAAAACCTAAAATAAGTCTAATTATAACTTCAAACCAAAATGATGAAATAATAGCATAAAAAATCGACATTAAAAACCTCCTTTTAATATTATAAATATATTATAATTTAATAATTAAATAAATAAAAGTAAATTAATTAAAATATTTACTTATTTCTTCTAAATTACAGAAATTATTTTGTCTAAAAACTTCATAAGCAACAATAGCTACAGAATTAGATAGATTAAGAGAACGCAAAGTTTCCCTCATTGGAATTCTTATAGTATTTTCTAAATGTTCTTTTAATAAACTTTCTGGAAGTCCTTTAGTTTCCTTTCCAAACAAAAGAAAAACTTCATCTAATTTAGAATAATTAACATCAGAATAACAATGTTGCCCCTTTGTTGTAACTAAAAACATATTATTATTTACTGGATATTTTTTCAAGAAATCAGATAAAGAATTATGTTCTTCTATATCTAATTTATCCCAATAATCAAGACCAGCTCTTTTTACATATTTATCAGAAATTTCAAATCCTAAAGGCCTTACCAAATGCAATTTAGCCCCAATTGCGACACAAGTTCTTGCAATATTGCCTGTATTTTGAGGAATTTCTGGTTCTACTAAAACTATATTTAAATTCATAAAAATCCCTTCCTTAAAAAAACTGAATATAATTATAACATAGAATTGAAAAACAGTAAAATAAATTCACTCACACAAAATCCAATTCATTTGACTTTTATATGTTGAAATGCTAAACTAATGTTTAATAGCAAGGAAGGAATTAAATGAAAAATCAAAAGAAAATAAAAATAATAAAAATAACATTAACAGCTGTAATATTAATAGCACTAGCAATATTTTTTTGGAGAATTGCTCCATTTATGATGGATCTATCTACAACAGAAGGACAAATAGCTTTTAAAAATAAAATAAATAGCATGGGATTTTTAGGATTGCTATTATTATTTAGTTTGCAAGTATTGCAAATATTATTAGTAGTATTACCAGGAGAACCATTTGAGGTACTTGCAGGAATGTGTTATGGTACATGGGGTGGATGGTTATTTATAACACTATCTGTACTTATTACTACAATAATAATATTCTTTTCTGTAAGAAAATTAGGAGAAAAATATTTATATAATTTCTTCAAAAAAGAAAAAGTAGAAAAAGTAATGAATAGTAAACTACTAAAAAACGAAACAAACTTAGAAATTATTTTATGCCTAATATTTTTCTTGCCAGGGACTCCAAAAGATTTATTTGTATATATTGGAGGACTTTTACCAGTAAAACCACTAAGATTTATATTAATAGCAACACTTGTAAGATTTCCATCTGTAATTACATCTACAATGGTTGGAGCAAATATTTCTAATGGAAATTGGAAAACAAGTTTATTAATATATTTAATTACATTTGTAATAACGGCAATAATTTTAGTAATACTTAAAATAAGAGATAAAAACAAAGAATTAATAGAAATTATAAAATAGAGTACAAAAAGAGCACAAAAAAAGGACTAAAAGTCCTTTTTTGTGTTTTATTTTAACAGTTTATTCATATTACACATAAATATAATACTTTCTATTATATCCATAATAGAATAAGCAATTAAGATAACTCCTAATGTAACTAATATTGTACCAGGTGCAAACATTACATAAACACCAGCAACAAGTATTAAAATAGATAGAAGTAAACTTAAAATCCAGTAGCCAGTGTCAGCTCCTTTAAGTCTTACAGAAAGGTCTAATCTTGCTATACCACTTAAAATTATCCATATACCTATAATAATTCTAAAAAATGAAGCAATTGCACTACCACTAACTGTTACAAGTATACCTAAAATTACACATAAAGCGCCATATATAAGTCTGTAATCATAAAATAGATAATCATCCTTTGATGTAAAATAAGATATGACTTTAACAATTCCAATAGCAATAAGTAATACACCAATTACATAAGAAACTGCTTGAACCATAGCATCTGGATTTACAACAAGTAAAATACCTAAAAGTAAAAATACTATTGAAGATAGTATAGATGTAAAGCCTGCTCTTTTTAATAAATCTTTCATTTCTCTCCCTCCATTCCGCCAAGATTATATCACTACTTAAAAATAAAAACAATGAGGAAAAAGGGGTCTGACCCCTTTTTCCCCACAGATTACAAAAGTTGATTTTTTTCGAGTTTTATTGTATAGTATTGTGCGAGGTTGATATTAATGAAAATTTTGATAGTTATAGACCAATTTGATGATGCAAATAATGGTACAACAATTTCTGCAAAAAGATTTGCAGAAGGGTTAATGAATTTAGGACATGAAGTATATGTTGTAAGTACAGGAAAACCAGCAGAAAATAAATATGTAGTTAAAAAATTGCCACTACCTATAATAGTTTCTAAAATAATAAAATCTCAAGGTATGACATTTGCTGTTCCAAACAAAGATGTATTAGAAGAAGCTATTTCAAAAGTTGATGTGGTTCATTTTTATATGCCATTTTTCTTATCTTATGAAGCACTAGAAATAGCAGAAAAACTAGGAACACCACGTACAGCTGCTTTTCATGTACAACCAGAAAATATAACATATACAATAGGACTTGGAAAAAATACAAAAGTTAATGATAAAATATATAGCTTCTTTAGAGATAAATTTTTCAATAAATTTAAACATATTCATTGCCCAAGTAACTTTATAGCAAATGAATTAAAAGAACATGGATATACTGCTAAAACTTATGTAATATCAAATGGAGTAGGTCCAGAATTTAAATATAGAAAAAATGAAAAAAGTCCTGAATTTAAAGATAAATTTGTAATTACAATGATAGGAAGATTATCAAATGAAAAAAGACAAGATTTAATATTTGAAGCAATTTCTAAATCAAAATATAGTGATAAAATTCAATTAGTACTTGCTGGAAAAGGACCAAAATATAATAAATATAAAAAATTAGGAGAAAAATTAGTAAATGAACCAGTAATAAGCTTTTTCGATAAAGAACATTTATTAGAATTACTTGGAATGACAGATCTTTATATACATTCAGCAGATGCAGAGATAGAAGCAATATCTTGTATAGAAGCATTTGCATGTGGAATAGTTCCTATAATTGCGAACAGTCCAAAATCTGCAACTCCTCAATTTGCACTAGATGACAGAAGCTTATTTGAAGCAGGAAATAGTGACGATTTAGCTAAAAAAATTGATTACTGGATTGAAAATGAAGCTGAAAGAAAACAAATGGAAACAAAATATGCAGAACATGCAAATGAGTATAGAATAGAAAAAAGCATGAAAAAAATAGAAGGAATGTTTGAAGATGCAATTAGAGAATATAGCAAGAATTAGAAAGTTAAATTAAAATTTGGAACATATTCTTCTTCATGACTTCCTAATTCTTGAATATATCCATTTTGTAAATCTAGAGAATATAAGTAGTTTAAAACTTCCTTATATTCTTTTTTATTTAATTTTCTGTTTATTAAAGAATCATTTTTTGCTTTATAAGTTGGAAAATATTGAGCCATAACGCTTACATATATATCTTTTGGCATATTTTCATTAATCCATTTTAAAATATTTTTTGTATTTTGAATATGATTTGGAAGAACTAAATGACGAATAATAACTCCTTTTTGAATAATTCCATTATCATCAAAAACAGCATTTCCAACTTGTGAGTACATTTCTTTTATAGCATTTGTTGCAACTTCAAAATAATTATCCACATTAGAATACTTTTTAGACAATTCATTTGTGTAATATTTTAAATCAGGTAAATAAACATCAATATAGCCATTTAACATTTTTATTGTTTCTACATTTTCGTATCCATTAGAATTATATATAATTGGAATTTTTAAGCCATTATTTCTTGCAAGTTTAATTGCTTCAATTATTTGGTACACATACATTGTAGGTGTTACTAAATTTATATTATGAGCACTTTTTTCTTGCTGTTTAATAAAAATATCAGCAAGATTTTGTATAGTAATTTCTTTACCTTTTCCGTTCTTGACTAATTTCATAATTTTGGCAATATATACAATTCAAATTGCAATTAGTAAAAAACACTGTTCCAGAGCCGTTTGTTCCACTAATACATGGTTCTTCAAACATATGCAAAGATGCAAGTGCAATCTTTAATGTATTATCACACTTACATCTACCTTTTTTTCCTTCTAATCTATTAACTTTACAATTATGTGGGCATAGAGTACAACTATTTAACATTTTTTAGTCCTTCTTTAAATAAATTGATTGTGATGGATATGCAAGACCTATTTTTGCTTGATTTACCATATCTAATAAAGTGTAATTTATTTCTTCTTTGAATTTTAAATAATCAACGTATTCTAAAGCACTAGTTTTTAAGTCAATTGATAAATCAATTCCATCAGCAGAAATTGTTTCAAAAAATACTTTTACAGTTTCATTAATAACTTGTGGATGAGTTGTTAAAGCTAATTTTATATTTTCTGTTAATTGAGTTACTTTTTCTAAAGGAGTATCTAATTCAAGTGTAAGTACAATACGGAATCTTCTACAATCTCTTTTTGATGAATTTATAATATTATTATCTGTTAAAACACTGTTTGGAAGAACTATAACTTGATCATCAGCATTTCTTATTCTTGTTGTCCTAAATGTAATATCTTCTACAGTTCCAGAAAGATTACCAACAGTAATGTAATCACCTATTTCAAAAGGTCTATCAGATATTATAGAAATACCTGCTAAAAAACTTTTTGCAATATCTTGGGCAGCAAGTGCGATTACAACACTACTAATTCCAAGACCTGTTGCTAAACCACCTAAGTTATAACCAAGTTCAGTAATTAAAATAAATCCAGCTATTATATAAATTAATGCCTTAGCTACTTTGCTAAAAAAGTTAATTGTTGTGTCGTTTCCATCAAAGTTAAGTTTTTCACGTAATTTAGCAAATGATTCAGAATTTGAATCAAATAAATTAGAAAATCCTTTTGTAGCAAGTAATATAACACATATTTTAAATATTTTAGCTATAACAGCAAAAACATCTGCTGGTAATTTTAAAACCATAAATCCAATGTATATTCCAAGAATAACAAAGAATGATTTTAATGGTTTATAAAATCCATTATTTTTAATTTTATTTTTATCTTTAACTTTAAATTTAAACATCTTTACTATCATATATGCAATGGGCGAGCTTATTATTTTAAAAATTACAATAATCGCTAGTCCTATTCCAATATCTACTGCATTTTCAATAGTAAGATTTTTAAAGAAGTCTAATATTTCATTTAAAAATTTCATATTTATCACCAATAACTATATTACCATATTTTAGAGTAATAAACAAATATATTAATCATAAAATTTTAAGAGGAGGTATTTATGAGAAAGATTTTTTTAAGTATATTGCTAGTGGCAATAATCGCAACAATTAGCACTCAAGCATTTGCTTTCTCGCAATCATCAGAGAAGCTATATAACGGAATAGATGTAAGTGAGTGGCAAGGGAATATAGACTTTACAGAAGTTGCAAGAGCTGGTATTGAGGTAGTATATATTAGAGCAAGTGAAGGAAGAGGATATGTTGATCCATATTTTAGAGAGAATTATGAAAAGGCAAAAGCAAATGGGCTAAGAACTGGTTTTTATCACTTTTTAACAGCAACAAATGTGGCAGAAGCAAAAGAAGAAGCGGAATTTTTTGTTAGCAATATAAAAGGTTTAGAACCAGACTGCAGATTAGCAATGGATTTTGAAGTATTTGATGGCTTAGGCGTTAGTGCAATAAACGAAATTTCAAGAGTATTTTTAGAAATGGTAGAAAAATTAAGTGGTAAAGAATGCGTAATTTATAGTGATGCATATAATGCAAGAGCAGTATTTAGTAAGGAATTAGCAGATGATTATCCTATTTGGGTTGCAGATTATTTTGTAGAAGAACCAGAAAGTAATGGCAAATGGAAATTTTGGGTAGGTTTTCAATATTCAGATAGAGGTAGAATAAATGGGATAGATGGAAATGTAGATAGAGATTATTTTACAAATGGAGTATTTTTAAATAATGTGTCACAAATTCCAAAAGATACAGTAACAGATAAAAATCAAAAATTTAAATATATTAAGGTTAGCAGGGGAGAAACGTTAAGTGGTATTGCAATTAAATACAATACTTCATATCAATATTTAGCAAGAATAAACGGTATAGCAAATCCAAATTTAATTTATGTAGGTCAAGAATTGAGAGTTCCTATGTTAAGTGATTACAAAATACATGATACTAGTCATAGATTGTATATAGTAAGAAGAGGAAATACTTTAACACAAATAGCAAGAGAATATGGAGTAACTATAGAAAGTATTGTAGAATTAAATGATATAGCAAATCCAAATTTAATTTATGTTGGAGAAACATTAAGAATACCGACAATAAACAACTAAAATTTGCTTTTACTTAAAATGTGTGTTATACTTTATGTATACTAAAAAAGGAGGCTTTTTTATGTACAAAGAAAACACTAACCATATTTATCTTCGGGAATATAAAAACCAGGATAAAGTAACAATTGGTAGGTGTATAGCACACAAAATACCATTTGGACCAGCGAAACTGAAAGATGAAAGAATCAATGATATGGTTCCGCAAGTAAACAATGACTATACATTGATAATTGCAGATAAGAGATCTGACAATATGTTGGGAGTAATTCAGTTTTATGAACTTGAAAATACTGTTTCAACAGATATTTGGATGTTCCCTTGGTATGAAGATAACAGCCCATTTGCTACAGAGGCTGTAGAGGAGTTCATTAATTATCTGAAAGAAAACGAACCTGAAGTAAAAAGAGTTCGTATGTGTGCCACTGGCGATAAGCCCCAATTTATGGCGGCTGCTGTTAGAAATGGCTTCAGAAAAACTGATGACAACGAAAAGGAATGGGAAGTTAGAATTAGCTAAGTGTGCTTGCTGGTCTGGAGTTCCAGACCAGCATTCTTAATTTAAAAAAAGATGAATATTTTTTGAATAATGGCATAAAATGTATAAAGTAGATACATATTTTAATGAAAGTATTGACAAATATACAAAAGAAGAGTATACTAATACAGTAGTTAAAATTGAATATCGCGGGGTGGAGCAGTTGGCAGCTCGTCGGGCTCATAAAACTGTTACTCCATCCCGGACGAAAGAAAATTTTTTGTTCAAATATCAATAGTTTTATGAGTCAACAGGAGAAATCCTATATATCTAGCATATTTCCAAAAAAGAATTAAGAGTAATTTAAAAGTAAAAAAAAGAATTTAAAGGAATTTAAAATTAACCTTTTCTTACAAAACAAGGGTAAAAAACAAGGGTAACACTTAAAAATAGACAAGGGTATATAAGGGTATAAAAAAGTTAGAGAATCAAGTGGTTTAGAAAAATGAATATAAAGTATATAGTAGGATAGAGAAAAATCTCTACCCTCTTTTTTTGTCCTTAAAATTATTAAGGGTGGTGATAAAATTGTTTTGGTTTGGTTTAATAATAGGTCTTGTGTTAGGAGCTAACATGAGTCTTTTTTTATATGCAATGATTTTAATTGGAAAGGATGGTGATAAAATGTGATATTAGCAAGTTTATTATCAAGTAGCAAATATATAATAGTAAATAAAGACTTAATAAAAATGTTAGGACTACATGAAGCTGTTATCTTAGGAGAATTGTGTTCTGAATACTGCTATTGGGAAAATAATAATAGATTGGAAGATGACGGTTATTTTTATTCCACTAGAGAAAACATAGAAAAGAATACAGGAATAAATGCTCACTTTCAAAAGATAGCATTTAAGAATCTAGAGGAAAGACAAATTGTATTTTCAAAAAAGATGGGTATTCCTTGTAAGAAATATTATAAATTAAATGAAAATAAAATTATAGAATGCTTGAAAATGGCTAAACTTCCAGTCGGTAACGAGGTAATGAACAAGGAAGAAACCTCGTTATCAACAATACCAACATCTGATACAGTACAAGATGAAAATATGGTGCTCATAAATAATAATAATATAATTAATAATATAAATAATAATAAAGAACACACTCACAATCAAACAGAAACAGAAGAAAAAATTGAATATGCAAAATTAGTTACAATGACTAAAGGTGAATATCAAGATCTAATTAATTGCTATGGTAATGAATTGGCAATGCAATTAATTGAACAATTAAGTTTATACAAACAAGTTCATGGTAAGTCTTATGATAATGACTATGCAGCTATACTCTATTGGGTTACTGAAAGAATAAGAGAACTCGAAAAGAAGGATTCCAAAAACCGAATAGATAATAACTTGAAACTTCAAAAAACAAATTTTAATCAGAGGGAATACCCCCCTGGTTTTTTTGATAATTTATATGCAAATAAAAATTAGGAGGATTGATTATGCGAGAAATTATAAAAAAATATTATGAATTAGATGATGAAAATAAGGATTTATTATATCCAATGTATTTATTCCACGAATTGGAAAACCAATTAAATGAAGCTGAAACTATTGATATTTATACTATTGCTGATGAAGAAAAAATTTTAAATATTGCGATTGATTGTTCATATATAACTGATTTGGATGGTCAAGAAATTATAAGAAGATTGTTAGAAATACTAAAATGCAGGGATATTGAAATTGATGATATTTTAGAGCTAACATCAGAAGAATTAAAGGAACTGATATTAGATATAAATGATAAGTCTAATTGTAATAATGATGCAATACAAGTTATTAAAAAGTTTATATATAAAGATTCATTTTGTGTATTTTATAAATATGAAAATAGATATTTCTTGGCTTTTGACGAAGGTGAAGATGTTAATGTGATAATATTTAATAATATAGAAGAAATTTTAGGAAATCTAATTGACTCTTATTTAGCATTAGACAAAAAGGATTAAAGTATATGTATAATTCTGCATTTCCAAAGATAGAATACTACTTATATAATTATAAAGAAATTTCAGATAGAATAAATAAATTAAATACACAAAACTCCGATCTTGACTATAATCATTTTAATTATGGTCTATGGATAAGAACAAAACTCAATAGAGGAAATAGTTTAGAAAATCAAGTTGTAAACAAAATTAACAATGAATGTATTATAAAAAAATTAAACTTATGGAAAAAATTAATTCAAGAAGTTTTAAAGGAATACAAAGAAACCGATTCTTTGAAATATAAATTTATATGCTTAAAATACATAAAAAAATTAAGTGATACAGAAATTGAGGAAATATTAAAAATTGATAAATATAAACAAAAAGATATAAGAGCAAATATACTGCATTATATCTTTTTGCTTTGTTTAAAGAAAAATATTTTAAGGGAGGTGAAATAGTTTGTGAGTACCAAAATATATAAAGTAATCTCAAGAATCTTGTGCTATGATGAGTGCAAGTGTACTGTAAATAGTGCAATTTTTATCAATAAGGACTTAGCATTAGAATATTATAAAGATTTAGTTGAATCCGCCAAAAGATATGATTTAGACTTAGATAACTATACGATAGATGAAAGTGAAACATCTTTTGAAGGTTATTTAAACAATCGTGCTTTTGAAGATAGTATAGCTATTTGGATTGAAGAAGATGAAATTTATGAGGAATTAGAAAAAACAAATGAAGATATGGAGAAAAGCTATGAAATTTAAAAAAGTAATTATAGTAGTTCTTCTTTTTGTATGTTGTATTTTATTTATTATATCGACTTCTATTTTAATAAAACACTACCTTGATTATAAAAATAATAAGATTATTACAGAACAATTAGTTCAAGAGGTTATTAAAATTGATACTAATAAAGAAATTTCCACAACTACTATTGATTGGCAAAAATTAAGAGCAATAAACGATGATATTGTTGCTTGGATTGAAATACCAGATACTAATATAAATTATCCCATATTAAAAGATGTTTATAACTTATATTACTTAAAACATGACTATAATAAACAATATAGTTCTAGTGGTTCTATATTTACAAGTAATATTAATCCATTTATTGAAAACGAAACTATTATTTATGGTCATAATATGAAAAATAATACCATGTTTTCAGAACTTGGAAAATATTTAAAAAAAGATTTTTTAGATTCTCATAATTTAATAAAAATATATACACCAAATGGAAATTATGAAGGAACAATATTTAGTGTTTATTCTACTTCTGTTAATGATGAGAATAAGAATATTAAAAATCTTAACTTTAATGAAAGAATACAGTATTATGAAAAATCAAGTAAACAAAGTATAAACAAAGTAAAAAACATTAATAAAATAATAAAGCTATCAACTTGCTCATATCTAAATACAAGAACCAGTCCAACTGATCAAAGGTACTACATTATTGCTTCACTCTCCCCTATAAGTTAGAGATTTAAAAAAAAGAGCTGACAAATTGTGGAAAATACGCTATTATTATTATAAGAGGTGATATTAGATGAAAAAATACCTTTTAATTATAATAATAATAGTTACTATATTATTACTATTTCCTACATTATTTTTAGCAAGAGTTTCTTATAGAAATAAAACACCAAATAGAAAAAATGTAGAATTTAACTCAACTTTAGACAATAATATAATAAATACTGAAACTCAAAATGAAAATTCTAATAATACAACTATTATGGATAATTCAAATAGTAATAATATTATCAATGACACTATGAAAGCAAAAGAAGATACTACTTCTAAAAGTGATACTAACAATGAAGATAACAAATCTTCTAATGATGTATTATCTTCAAAAAAAGATGATACTAAAAAGCAAACTACTTCAAAAACTGAATCAACAACTAATTCTAAAAAGCAATCTACAAAAGATGATGAACCATCTTCTAATGATAAAAAAAGTACAGAGGTTACAAAACCTAAAGTAGAACCAGAGAAACCAAAAGTTACTGAATCAAAAGAATGTAAACATTATCCAGAGGTTGGTAATTCTGGGAAATGGTACAATTCTAAACAAGATGCTATTAATGAATATAAGACTATAATAAAAGAATATGGCGACAAATGGAAAAATGATGAAATGTCTGATGATGAGTTTAAAGCTAAATCTCCTTGTGGATATGATACTTGGGATTGTATGTACTGTGGCAAATATACAATTAATTATCATTATAGAAAATCGGAAGAATAAAGAAAAGTCAAGTTATCTTGGCTTTTTTATTATGGAGGCTAAAAATGAATAAAGGTGTATTATCACAAATAAAAAAATTAGAAAAAGCTAAACAATCTAAATTAGAACAATTGGGAAAAATTCAAACAGAAATAAATGACTTAGACAATGAGTTAAAAAAGTATTACTCCCTACAAAAATCGTATGAAAATCTAGAAAAAAAATTTAACAATTTAATAAACGGTGGTACAAATGGATGAACAAAGTCAAGAATTAATAAAAAGGTATAAAAGATATATTAGAAGAAAAAAAATAATGATATTCCTAATACTTCTCCTCTTATTGGCGATAGGATGTATATTTTTTAAAAGTAAAATCTATTATCCATCTTCTAATAGTGAAGATAAAACTATATCTACTAATACGATTGAAGAAGAACCTAATTCTTTAGAAATAAACAATATAATAGAAGAAGTTATTTCTAATGAATTAGTTGAAACCACAAAAGAAATACCTAAAACAAAAGAAATACAAAATACAAAAGAGAGTGAGAAAAAAACTAATGATAAAAACAATAATTCTAATAATAAAAGTTCATCAAATTCAAAAAAAAATACAAATCAAAAGAATAAACCACCGAATAAAGATTTCTTATTTACAGATGGTTACAATATGAATAATGTATCTCAAGCAGCATACGAATATCTTAATTCAAGTGGGTTTGCTGGTGAATGTAAACCAATTAAAGATGATGATGGAATTTATTTAGGTATGAGAGTAATATTTTATTAAAAAGAGCAAGAAAACTTGTTCTTTTTTTATTGAGGAGGAATCATGAAAAAAATATTAAATTTTAATTTGAAGAAAAAAATATTAGCATTACTATTTATAACAATAACTATATTTATGACAATTCAACCAATTATATATGCTATAACTCCAAGTGGTGGTGGAAAATGGGTTGCTGGTCAGTGGGATTCAAGAATTTTTACTACTGAAAATAAAAACAATGTGGGTATGTTACTACGTAGATTGGTAAACTATACTACAGGCGAAAAGATAACTACATTCTGTCGGAGAACATTTTGTTAATTCTCCAACTGGAACTATTGAGGAAGCGACACATTCAAAACCAGAAAGTGCCACTTTAAAACTAGCATGTAAAGTAGCGTACTTTGGTTGGTATGACAAATATGGCGATTGGGCTATGAATGGTGGGATAATGTCAGAAAGTAATAGAGAAAAATTACTTGACTATGTTTTTACACAACAATATATTTGGGAAAGTATGAAACAATCTGATGCGACTTTTGTAGATTCAGATATACAAAAACAATATGTTGAGTTTAAAAAAGAAATTGATGAAAAGATTAGTAAAATGGAAAAAGTGCCTAGTTTTGACTCTACTACTCAGAAAGTATTATTTGGTCAAACAACGATACTTAAAGATAAGAATAAAGTTTTAAAAGACTATAAGAGCATTGATAAAACTGTTGATGGAATTAGATTCAAACATACTCAAGGTGAAAACACATTAGAAATTACAGTTAATCAAAATTGCACACTTAACAAATTTGCTTTTGATGATTCTGATGCTTTAGATTGGGGACTTTACAAGGATGGTACAGAAGATAATGATACATCTGTATATATAACATTCAAAAAAGGTGTGCAAGATCAGTTGTATGCTTTGAATTATAACGACCCCGTTACAATGGCTTTGAAAATAACTATTGAAAAGCTAGGTAGTCTAGAATTAAGCAAATTAAATGAAGAAGGTAATTTAATTGATGGTGCAATATATCAAGTAGATGGTCCTTCTGGATATAGTAAAGAAGTTACAATTACTAACGGAAGAATTAAATTAGAAAATCTAAAAGTTGGTACATATACTGTAAAAGAGAAAAAAGCTCCCTACTCTTATGTACTTGATACAAAGTCTTATTCTGTTGAAGTTAAGGCAAATGAAACTGCAAAACAAGCTATTGTTAATAAAGAAGTTACTGGTACTTGGGAATTAACTAAATTAAACAATGATGAAACAGCATTTATTGAAGGTGCAGCATTTAGACTTTGGAATAACAACGGATATGATAAAACATTTTATACTGATTCAAATGGAAGAATTAAAGTTGAAGGCTTAAAATTAGGCAAGTATTATTATCAAGAGAGTTCAGCTACAGAAGGATATTTAATTGATTCAAAAGAATATTCTTTTACTTTAGAATATGAAGGTCAATTAAAAAGCATTGTATATAAATATGATTCTTTAAAGAATTCAGAACCAACAGCTACAATTTCCTTAATCAAGGAAGATAGTCAAACAGGTAATATTCCTCAAGGTGATGCAACATTTAACGGTGCAAAATATGGATTATTTGCTAATGAAGATATATATAATAAGGCAAGAACAACTAAAAAATATTCAAAAGGTGATTTAGTTGCAACCAGAATTATTGATAATCAAGGAAAAACGGAAGATATAACCAACCTTCCTTTAGGTAAATACATTTTAAAGGAATTGGAGAGTTCTGAGGGTTATCTACTTGATACTAAAGAATATGTAATAGATTTGAAATATAAAGATCAATACACCAAGATTATAACTGAAAGCATAATAAGTAAAGAAGATATAAAAAGTCAACAAATTCATATATTCAAGGCAGGTATAAAAGAATTATCTGGTGAGGTTAAGGGATTAAAAGATGCAGAATTTACGATTAAACTATATAGTGATGTGGAAAGAGCTTTAGCAAAAGGATACACTTATGCAGAAATTTGGAATGGTTTAGATGAAAATGGAAATACAGTTTCAGTTAATCCTACTAGAGTTGCAGAAGCACAGAAAATTGCTAAAACTTATGATATAGTTAAAACAGATGAAAATGGAAATGCTTATACTAAACTTTTACCTTATGGGACTTTTTGGGGAAAAGAAACATATACTCCAAATGACTTCATCACGGCTACAGATTTTTCATTTACAGTAAATAAAGATACATCTGAAATTGAGGAAATTGCTCAAAAAGTAAAAAATATCTTTATAAACAATGAACAAATGGAGTCATATATTAAATTAATAAAAAAAGACAAAAATACTGGGAAATTAGTTTCTTTAAATGGTACAAGTTTCGTTATAAAAGCTACTGAAAATATATATGATAGAGGAACAAAAAAATTAATATACTCTAAAGGTCAAACAATAACTCAAAAAGTTGGAACAAAAGTATATTCTAGTTTTACTACAAATGCTGATAATGTAATTATTCCAGACAATTCATATTTTTCAGAAGATAATGACAAGGCTACAGTTGTTACTCCTCTTACTTTACCAGTTGGACATTATGAAGTTTATGAAAATTCTATTGCAAAAGGATTCTTGGATTTAACAGAACCTGTAAAATTTGAAATTGAGAATATTCGTACTTATGAAAAGGATGAAACAGGCGACTATATAAAAGAAGTTATAATAGAAAATGAACAACCAACAGCTAAAATAGTAATAAATAAAAAAATAAATTTAAGACAAGATGTAGATACTTCTTTGTTAAATGATATTGATTTTACTCAAATTCAATTTGAGCTAAAAGCAAAAACAGATATTATTGATATGGCTGATGGAAGCGTTATATATAGTGCAGGTACATCTATAGGAAAATATAATTTACAAAAAGATGCAAGTTTAAAAATTGAAGATTTACCACTTGGGGTGTATGAAATATTTGAATGTGCAACTGCAAAAGGGGTAGTATTAGATACTACAGTACATGAAGTAAAATTTGAACAAAAAGATACAACTACAAAGATTTATATAGCAACGCTTGATATTTCAAATGACACAACAATAACACAATTTTCAAAACAAGATATAACAGGAGATAAAGAATTACCAAATGCACATTTATCTATTCTTGATGAAAATGAAAACATAATAGATAGTTGGGTTTCAACTGAAAAACAACATATCATAGAAGGGCTAGAAGTTGATAAACAATATATTTTACATGAAGATTTATCTCCTTTAGGTTTTGCAAAAGCTACAGATATTTTCTTTAAAATAACAAATACAAATGAAATTCAAGAAGTTAAGATGATAGACAAAATTATAGAAATGTCTAAAGTTGACATCTCTGGTAATGAAATAATTGGTGCTAATATGAAAGTATTAGATGAAAACAATGAGATTGTTGATGAATGGATTTCTGAAAAAGAACCTCACAAAATTAAGAATTTAGAAGAAGGCAAAACATACACACTAATAGAAGAATTACCAGCTGATGGCTATGTGAAGGCATCTAATATTGAATTTACTGTTACAACAGATAAGGAAACTCAAAAAATTGTAATGGTTGATAAAATTGTGGAAATGTCTAAAGTTGATGTTTCTGGTAATGAAATAATTGGTGCTAATATGAAAGTATTAGATGAAAACAATGAAATTATTGATGAATGGATTTCTGAAAAAGAACCTCATAAAATCAAGAATTTAGAAGAAGGTAAAACATACACGCTGATAGAAGAACTACCAGCTGATGGCTATGTGAAGGCATCTAACATTAACTTTACTGTAACTACAGATAAGGAAACTCAAAAGGTTATAATGATTGATAAGATTTTAAAAGTATTAAAAATTGATTCATTAACTGGTGATGCAGTTACTGACTGCGAACTAGAAGTTGTCGATGCTGATGGAAAAGTTATTGATTCTTGGATTTCTACTAAAGAAGCACATATTGTTAAAGGATTAGAAGAAAATAAAACCTATACTCTAATTGAAAAAAAATCAGCACTAGGATACAACATAGCTGAAAATATTACCTTTACAGTAACCACAGATAAAGAAACACAAATTATTGAATTAAAAAATCAACCAATTTTATGTTCTGTAAAAGTCGAAAAAATAGATAAAGCAACAGGAGAACATATAAAATCAAATAAATTTGTTTTTGGATTATTTGAAGATCCGGAATGTACTAAACTTATTAAAGAAGCTGGTGCAAACGAGTTTGAAGGTTCGGCTCTTTTTGATAATCTACGTTATGGCGTATTCTATATAAAAGAGCAAAGAGCTCCTTTGGGTTACGAATTATCTAGTCAAGTTGTAAAAATTGAGATAAATCAAGATGGCGTGTTTGCAGATGGTGTATCTCTAGAAAATGTTGATTCAACATATAGTTTTGTTTATTATAATTCACTACTTCCAATTGTCCAAACTGGTAATGAAACAAATTATGCTCTTTTAGTTGGATTATCAATAGTTTCTTTATCTTGCATAACTGTTGGCATAATATTACTAAGAAAGAAGAAAAATAGATAAATTTAAGTGGGGGGATTCTTCCCCACTTTGTTTATTTTTATTGAGAGGTGATTTTTATAGAAATTAATATTATTTATAGTTATGAAGATTTAAGACATTTATTGCTTTCTCAAGATCCGGAAAACTCCTATTACTTATTAGGAGATGATATTTATTTTGAAAAAATGAATAGTGAAACTATAATTACAAGAGAAGTTCTTTTAGAATCCAAAAAATCATTAAAGCAATTAAATGTTATGAAATATATGAAATTTAAAACCAAAAATAACTGTAGTGTTAAAGAAGTATATTGGTTAATTAATGAATTAAGAAAAAAAGTAAAAGTAATAACTTCTATCTTTAACTCTATAAACTGTGAATGTTTAATTATTATTGTTAGTAATAATAATGACTCTATCATAGAAAAACAAATACAAGAATTTTGTGAAGGAGGAGCATTATGGGATACAGATCAGATATACGACTAATAATAAAAAAATCTTCTTTAGGAAAATTAATTCAAGAAGATTCTGAAATAGAAGAAATTATTGAAGATGCTGATATAAATAAAACTTATGGCATTTTATTATATTTAGGTTGGGACGATGTTAGAGGGAAGGTTGTTGATATTTTATCAGATGCTCTTTATAGTATTTCAAATGAAGAAATATCTTATAGATTAACCATCATTGGAGAAAACTTAGAAGATATTGAAGAACAATCATATACTGCAAAGGAAGATGAAAATTTGAATATCCCATTCCCATCCATTATTCGTACCTTTGATGAAAAGGACTTAGAAAGACAAATGGATTATTTTATATTAAATAAAGAAAATCCTCAAAAGGAGGATATTGATATATGAGTGATATATATGATGAAATATTAAATGCTTCTAATATTCAAAACATTTTAGAACATTATAATTTAAAAATACATAATAATAAATGCCTATGTCCTTTTCATTCAGATTCTCACCCATCTATGAATATTCATCCAAACAAAAATATTGCCAAATGTTTTTCATGTGGTGCTGGTGGCAATGCAATATCATTTATTCAAAAATATGAAAACGAGATTAATCACAATCCTATCAATATTCAACAAGCAATGCAAAAGGCTATAGATATTCAAGGCTTGAATATTACAATTCCACAAAATAATGCAAAGGAAAGATTATCAAAGGAACAATTAGAAAAACAAAAGTTAAATAATATTTTAAAGGATGCTATAGATATATCAGAATCTAATATTATAGCTAATAATATAGAGTGTAAAAATGCTCTAGAATATCTTAAAAATAGAAACTTATCTTTAGAAACTATTAAGAGTTTTCATATAGGATTTAACCCATCTTTTAATTTAGTAAGTAATGAACTTCTAAAAAAATATAATTTAAGTGATTTAATTGATGTAGGTTTAATAAAAGATACAAAAAATAACTATGTAGATGTATTTAATAACAGAATAACAATACCTATTTTTGATGCAAATGGTAATACTGTAGGCTTTGGTGCTAGAGCTCTTGATAATATCACAAAACCTAAATATTTAAACACAAAAGAAACAAAATTGTTTGATAAGAGCAATTTATTATTTAATTTTCATAAAGCTAAATTTTATGCTAGAAACAATGAAATAATAATTGTAGAAGGTTATATGGATGTGATTAGTTCAAAAGAACTAAAATTTGATAATGTTGTTGGAATAATGGGAACAGCGATTTCAAAGGAACATATTAAAATGTTAAAAAAATTGAATTGTGAAATAACTCTATGTTTAGATAATGATGAAGCTGGAAAAAACGCTATGATTAGAATAATTCCAGAGCTGCTAAAAGAAAAATTAGATGTAAATGTCTTAGATATATCCCAACTAGGTAATTATAAAGACTTTGGTGATTTACAAATGGCTAAAATACCTAAAGAAAAAATATATCAAACTAGAATATCTGCTTTTAACTTTCTGATGAAATATAAATATACTCAGAATAATGAATTATCTGTTGAAAACATCTATAAAATCCATAAACAAATGTGGAATGATGGCTTAATAGCAAATAGCAAAGACATTTTACATTTTAAAGAATATGTATCCAAAAATTCTAATTATTCCAATGATGAAATAGAGAACATTATTAATCCACAAAAAATAGAGATCCAAAGTAATAGAGTAAACAGATATAAAGATTTGTTCTTCTACTATTACATTATTGGCTTAATAAAAAACTATGCTAAAAAAAATAATGATAATATTCTGTTAAATTATGTCGAATTGGGAAAAATCACTAAAAATGAACTATTGGAATCAATTGATAGTTCGGAATTTTTAAAGGATAATGAAGTAACAATAAATATTGGAAACTATATTAATAACTATATATTTAAGAGTGATAATTATATTAGTTTTAAAAATGATAAAACTCTTATATTTGAAAATTTATTAAATAATGTAAAGTCTTTTGACTCTAATGGAAATATAGTTAGTATTGTACTAAATAATAAACAAAAAGAATTAGTTATTAAACAGTATAATGAAAGTTTTGATGATTCTATAAAAGCATATATAGAAAATAATAGAGATGAATTTGAAGAATTATTCATTGCAAATAGCAATTCCCAATTTGAAAAACTTTTTCCTAAAAGTTATAAGGAAGCATTTAAAGAACAATCAGTTTCACGCTTTAAAAATGAAGGTTTTATGGAAGCTATACGATATGCTTTAGCATACAGCGAAGAAATGAAGTCTGTAATGTCTAGGCAATTTGTTAATAATGACAAATATAAATCTTTATTAGTTTTTAATAATATTAAAAATATATTAGAGTTAACTACTGACAATATTAAGTCTAATGAAAAAGTTAATAATGAAGAAAAGAAAGAAGTTTCAACTGATAAGGAAATAGTTAAAGAGGAATCCAAAAGTAATAATCCAATGTCTATTCTTATCAAGCTAACGGGTAAAGAAAAAGAAACAACAAGAGGAATGTATTTACCTACTGAAAATGGTAAAGCAATATATATTCCAAAACAACTATACAATAAAACCAATAATGAAATGCAATTATTAACACAAAGACATTCACAAGCAAATATGAGTGAATATTTGTTAGATACTGAAAATCATGTTAAGAAATGGCTTTCACAATTAACTATTGATGATTTTTACAACAAATATATGAATATGTATAAAGTAAAAATGGAAAAAGAGGTGATGGTATAATGCAAGCTACTAATAAAAGTGATGCTACACAAGTATATGAAAATACTGTTAGAGCAAGTAAAGTTGGAATTAAAGATACATTCAAATATTTATTAAAACCGCTAACTATATTTAGTTATCACTATTTTGTAGAGGGAATTAGAGCTGTTCAACTAGATGGGCCGACAAAGCAACTAGATAAATTAACAAATTTATCTTATGAAGAAACAATAAAAGTTATGGAGAACTGTCAAAAAGATGGTATAAAAGTTGTAGCAACAGAACGAAACCTATCTACAGCAAATAATGAATTTGGCAAGAAAAAATCTATATATCAACAAAGAAGATTAACAAAATATACTAGAAGGATAAAACAACTTAGTAACTTCAAAGAAAAATATCCCAAAATATCGAAAGTTTTGCATATTAACAAGATAATTAAAACTAATAAAGATAAACAAAGAGAACAAGTAAAGCATCATAAAGAAAAACGTTATAATATTTATTTCAATAAGTCTAAAGTTGGATATTTTGCTGATAGGATTGCTGATATAATAGAGCTTAGAACAGGAATTTCAAAGAAATTATTTAACAAAGAAACACAAGCTGCAATTGAGCAAATTCGTAAAGATGGAATTAATCTTAATTCTCAACAACTAAAGGACTTATCAGATAAATTCAAATTACATGAATTAGGCAATGTAGAAATATCAACTTTTACAAAAGATTATTGTGTTCATGAAATTAGTTTTAAGTCATTTTTAAATATGCAAGATGATTTGGAAGTTGCAGATATTCCCTATGCTGTAAAAACAATATATAATGATGATAATACTCAAACCGTTGAAATATATTTTGAAAACAAACATTTAGAAAGATATAGTGAATTAGGTTTTAATAATATAGGTCAAATACATGTGTACGGTAATAATAACAAAAATCTTCAATGGGATATTAAATCACAAGATGAGTTAGTTTCCTTTACTACTAAAACTGGAACTCAGGAGCTACAAACATATCAGATTCTTAGTGGAAAAAATTACATTATGAAAAGAGAAGAAAATAATTGTGTTTGGACAGTTCTTAAAGATGATTTAAAGGATTTAGCAGAGAAAGAAAAAAAAAGAGATGTAGTTAATGAAGATTTAGAAAATTTACATATATTTGAGGAACTGGAAAAGGATGCAAATACCTCCCCTATTCTTTCTGAAAATCTTAAAGAAATCAATGTAGATTTTGATAATGAAATTGAAAAGGCAGGTGAATAATATTGAATCATATAAAAAAAGCATATTTTAGTATAGATGGTGATTATAGATTTTATGAAGGTTATCATTATGGAACTAACTGGAATGGTTGGGCTATGCCCTATTTTACAAAAGAAATTGCAGATGAAATAGTCAAAAATGTTTGTGATGGAATAACATATACGATGAGTTATGATAGTGATAATGATAGATACATAGCACATATCATTGAAAATAACAAAATAATAGAAACTGATTATTTTGAATCAGAATATATAAAATTAAATGATACAAATTCTATTAAATGTTATAAGATTGGCGCTGGTTATTGGACTTGGGATGCTTATTCTAAAGATAAAATCCTCAAAGATAATAATATAAAAATAATATCAGAATCAATAAAAGAAGAAAATATTAGTTTAGACTATTAAGGCAGGTGATTTATATGCTGATAAAAAAAACTAAAAAATCATCATCTACTATAATAGTCATAATTTTACTAATCATTTTCTATTATATGTTAAGAGTTACCACGCTTGTTGAGCAAAACAATGGTATTTGGAGTTTAGAAATATTAACAATATCTCTAAATAATCTGTATAAAATATCCACTCCGCTGATGTTGTCAGGTAAAAACCTAGCAATATCAGTTGGAGTGGTCTTTTTTTGTTTTATGGTATATGAAACATATCGTATGCAAAATAAAAAGAATATTCAAGAAAACAGCTATGGTTCTGCTGAATGGTGTTCTCCAAAAGATATAAAGAATAAGCGAGATAAAATATTTGAAAACAATATGATTTTAACTCAGACAGAGCTAATATCTAAAAACATGAAGATAAGTGGAATGAATAGACATGTAGTTTTACTTGGTCGTCCTGGTACTCGGAAAATCAAGATATTACTTCAAACCTAACATATTAAGTGCCAATGGAAGTATTATTGTTACAGATCCTAAAGGCGAACTTTTACGAGATTGTGGACATTCTCTAAAAAATAAGGGATATACGATTAAAGTATTAAATCTAGATGAGAAATCTAATTCTAATCATTATAATCCTTTAATGTATATTAAAGAAATAAAGAATTTTGATGATGTTTTGCATAAAGATATAGATTCTCATGTAATTCAAGAAGATGATGTAATGACCTTAATAAATACTTTGATGTTAAATACTAAAGTTGAAACTATTGATAATACATCAGGAGATCCCTTCTGGAACAAAGCTGAAATGCTTTATCTACAAGCTCTATTTTACTATACTTTAAGGCATTATGATAAAAGGCATCAAAACTTTACAACTATCTTGAAGTTAATTCGTTTAAGTAGTCCAGATAATACAGGTGTTTCAGCTTTGGATAGATTATTTGATGAATGGGCAAAGAACGAACCAGATGCTATTGGTGTAAAACAATATAAGCATTTTAAGGTTGCAGCATCTGCACCTAAAATGATGTCAACAATTATTATGGTTGCAACTGCAAGACTAGCTGCATTTAATATTAAAGAAATCGCAAATTTAACTGATACGGATGATATGGAATTATCTAGAATCGGTATGCCTATGGATGACAACTCCCATTTGTTGAAAGAAATTAGAAATAAAACTGGTAAAAATATTGGAAATGGTAAGATTGCTTATTTTATTATTACTAAACCATCTGATTCCACTTTTAATTTTTTAGCCAGCATCTTTTATACACAAATTTTCGCAATGATTGATGAAAACGCAAAACTATGTGGTGGAAGCCTTGCAAGTACACTAGAAATTTATATGGATGAATGGTCTCAATTGGGAGAAATTCCACGTTTTGTTGAAGAATTAGCATATCTTCGAGGCCTAAACGTAGGAATTACAGTAGGTTTGCAATCATTAAGTCAATTGAAACAGAAATATAAAGAAAATTGGGAATCCGTTTTAGATTGTTGCGATTCCATTTTATTTTTAGGTAGCAATAGTAAAGAAACATTAGAATATATCACAACATTACTCGGCAAAAAAACCTGGTATAAAAAAGCTACAGGAAGAACTATTGGGAAAGAAAAGTCAAGTAACACTAATTGGGATGTCATAGGTAGAGAGTTAGCAACAATAGATGAATTGTCAAAAATGCCAAAGGGGAGTTGTATTTTAATTATCTCAACTGTAGGTGCATTTTATTCAAAATTGTATAACCTAAAAGAACATCCAAATTACTTAGAATTGTATGAACCTTGGTCTAACAATAGCAAGAAATTATACAATCATAAATTAGAACTTAAATACTTGGAAAACTCTAATTATAAATTACTTTCTGATTCTGGACTTTACTTTGCAGAACCAATAGATAATTTAAAAATTGAGGAGGTTGATAAAAATGAATTAAAAGAACTTTTGCGATCTGGTGTAATCCATTTCGAGGATTTAAAAATTTAATAGATCTTTGAGGACTCCTCAAACTTTCTAATTAAATATTAAAAGGGGGGAGTACCCTCATTGTATTTAATTAGGAGGTTAATTATGAAAAAGTTATTAAGAAATTTCAAAAAAAAAACAAGTATTTTATTAGGAGGTTTAACAACCTCTTTTATTATTGCTCAAAATAAAGTTTATGCAGCATCAGGAACAGAATCTATTGATTCATTTATAAATTTTGCCTGCGACTGGTTGACGAAGATCCGGAGGAGTCGTAGCACTAGTTGGTGGCGTAATGTTTTCTCTTGCTTGGCAACGTGAGGATGCAGAGGGAAAATCACGAGGATTAATGACTTTAATGGCAGGTTTCATGTTAGTTGCTATTTCACAATCTAAAAACTTATTTGGATTATAGGAGGAAATATAGTGGATTCAATAATTAGAACTCTATATAGTTTCAAGTTTACAGCTTTTGGAATTGAATTTGATAGTTCGAATTTAATAGGTTCAGTACAAAATTTAACAAATTTCTCTAATGTTCAAGGCATTAATATTTGGAGTATTCGGGAAAACTGTTAATGATTGTATTATTCCAATTGCTTTAAGTATTTTAATTCTTTTCTTTATGATTAACTTAATAAGAAGATCTATGGAAGTAGAGAAAATATCATGGGAAAGAATTGCAATGTCTTTTGTGCTTTTTCTAATATTGAAATACTTGATTCAGAACGGATATACATTTCTATCAAGTATTATGAATGTTGTAAATGATATGTTTATACGAATTACAAGTGTATTAAGTAACAATAATTCAAGCATAAATATTGCTGATGCGTTAATAAATGCAGTTCCAAGCAAATTTGTCGACAGTATTATGACTTATGGACTATACTTAATACTATTTATACCGTTTTCTACCACAATAGTTCAGATTTTAACACAAATATTTTTAAGAGTAGTAAAACTTATTTTTTGTTTTGCTTTCTCCCCTATCCCCCTTGCTCTTGCTGTTGATGATGATGGACGAGGAAAAGCACTCCAATATTTGTTATATAGTGCATCTGTTGGAATAGAAGCAATAATTATTTATTTAGCAACTAATATATATTCAATTGGATTGGCCGGTTTAAGTTCAACAGTTGCTTCAACCAATGCTATATCCACGATTGTTGCAATGCTGTTTTTGAATGGAATATATCTTGCTACAATACAGTATGCAAGTCAATTTGCTGAAAAATTAGTAGGAGGTCATTAATATATGGATAATATAGAAATTACTGTTTTTGATGAAATCAATGATTATAAAGAAAAAATATACTTTTTTAACTTTAGGCAATGGGCCTTTTCTATCTTAATTGCAATAATAGTGATTCCTACATATCTTATTTTAAAAGAAAAAATTGGTGAAGAAATCACAAGTTATATAGTAATTGCTATAGCTGCTTTTTTAGGTTTTATAGGTTTTGTAAAGATACATGAATTACCAGCAGAAAAAATACTACCTTATTGGTTTAGACACTATACCCTATTTGCTAAACCAATAAAATATATTCCAGATGCAGAATATGAATTACTACATCAAAAGAAGCATAGAAAAGAAGTTAAGAAAACAAAAAGTGTTAGTAAATCCGAATTAAAAGAATTAAAAAAATTTAAAAAGCAAGAAATATTATTGAAAAAGGCTGAAAAAAAATTTGGAACTACAAAGAAAAAAATAAAAAATAAAGAAATTTTAAAAGAAACTAAAAAAGATAATACAGATGAACTAACAAAAAAGTTATCTCAATTATCGAAAGAACAACAAGATGCACTTTTAAAATTACTTGGAAAGTGATTAATTTATGAATAACTTAACTAAAAGTGAAAGAGATTTATTAAATTATTATCTAAATAATTATAATGCGAAATGGATGCAAGTTTTTAGTAACAAGCATCCAATTTTTGAAACAAATGTTGTTTTTTATTCAATATTTAAAAGAAAACTAAAAAATCAACCTCTATCTGGCGAAAGAACATGTAATGGTATGTTTAGAAGTTTGATTGAAGGCAAATTTTACTTTATTCCTAAACTATTAGAAGGAGGAATTTAATTGAAGAAAGATAAAAAGGAAAAAAAGGAATCTTTTTTAGTACAATTATTAAAAAAGAAAAAATCTCATAAGATTGCAAAACCTAAAACTACTTCTCAAATTATGAGAATGTTTTTTAGTGGATTTAATGAAGCAAATTCAATTATTCAAATAGATGACTCTCATTTTTCAGTATGCTTCGAATATCAAGATATATCTTTTTCTAAAGCAAATTATTCTGAACAAGAGAGCATTTTTTTGAAATGGGTAGAATTCTTACATAGTTTTAATTATAACGATCATATTCAAGTTGTATGTGCAGGTAAACCATTAAAGACTGAGAATTATAAGAAGGACTTTATATATAACACTGAAAACTTATCTGATAATGAGTATAAAATTGCATCTGAATTTAATACTGCCATTGAGAATGCTATAGGAAATAAAGATGAAATATTAAGTGAAACTAGATATATAGTGATAACTACAAAAGCTGACAATATAAAGGAAGCTCAAGACATTTTTTTTCAATATCAGTTAAAAATGGAAGAAAAATTCAAAGAATTAAAATCAAAAATACGAAGAATTACAATTCAAGAAAGATTAACTACCCTTTATAATGTTTTTCATACAGACTTATTAGAAGATGCAGGAATCAAAAATATTGTGCAATATGCGAATGATAATAAACTTAGTGTTTATGATGTTATTGCCCCTAAAGATTTTGTATCCTTACGAGAAAAAAATTATATAAATATAGGAGATAAAAAATTTATAAGGGTTTTATATGTAAGTAAATTACCTAAGTCTATCACTCCTCGCTTTTACAATAGAATAACCACTTTAGAAAACAGTAATATAATTACTACTTTAAATATAACTCCCTCTAATCCAGCAAAAGTTATTAAAAAAGTAAATAAAAAAATCTCTGGAATGAAAACTGAAAGACTAGAAAAAATAAAAAAAGCGAATAAAAATAATTATAGTTATGATGCTGTTAGAGATGAAAAATTAGAAGATGCTTTAAAAGATGCTCAAAACCTCAGGGAAGCGTTACAAAAGAAAAAACAAAAATTATTTACCAATAATATCTTGATTTGTATTCAAGCTGCTTCATTAAAAGAACTTCAAAAAACTACAAAAGTAGTACGAGATATTGCAGGGGAATATTCCATTGAATTATATAATTTAGATTGGCAACAGATTGAAGGATTACAGAATTCTCTTGTATTTGGATGGAATAACTTGCAAATCCAAAGGTCATTAACATCAGAGTCTACTGCTACTAATGTTCCTTTTAATACCAAAGATCTGATGCACCCTAATTCTATTTTCTATGGAATTAATCTGGTATCCAAAAATCCTGTGTTTTGCGATCGAAAAAAATTACTCAATGGCAACCGGTTGTATTTTGGCAACTTCTGGGGCGCGGAAAATCCTTTTCTATTAAATTACTAATAGAGCAAGTTTTATTACGTTATCCAAATGATGAAATTTGCATAATTGATCCTCAACGGAGAATATCAACCACTTATAAATGCTTTCAAAGGACAAACACTAAATATCAGCACTTCATCTAATACTTTTATCAATCCGTTTGATTCAAATTTACAGTATGAAAATAATGAAGAAGCATTGAATAACAAAATAGAATTTTCTTTAGCATTTATAGAATCAATTGTATCAAGTAATGGTTTATCAGGAGAACAAAAAACTCTTGTAGATAGATGTACTAAAAATATTTATCAAGAATATCAAATACATAATTTTGATGAAAAATATGCTCCAGACTTTGTAAAATTTTATGAAGAATTATTAAGACAACCAGAAGAAGAAGCTAAAAATCTGGCATTAATTATTGAAAGGTATGTAACTCGGTGGAATGGATATATTTGCTAAAAAAACTAATATAGAAATAAAAAATAGATTCATTTCATTTGATGTATCAGAATTACCTCGTTCTATTCAAACGACTGGCTATCTTGTTGTATTAGAGCATATCATGAATAGATTAAAAAGAAATAAGAGTTTAGGTAAACATACTTGGATTTTTATAGATGAATTTCATATTTTACTGGCAAATCAATACTCATCTGACTATATTGCAAGGATTTACAAAACTGGAAGAAAGGAAAATGCTATACCATCTGTAATCACTCAAAATATATCCGATGTAATTAAAAATGAAAACGGATGTAAAATACTATCAAATTCTGAATTTGCTATGATTTTAAAACAAAAAACTCTTGATTTACCTGCTATATGCAAAATCTTTGATATTAGTGAAGAAGAATCTAAATACATTATTGATTCACCTGTAGGACAAGGGATAATTGTATATGCTTCAGATAAGGTTGCATTTAGGAATCAAGTTTCAAAAGAATCTTACATTTATTCTCTTAATCAAACATCTTCTATGCAACTAAATAAAGTCGCATAAAAGGAGGACTCTTATGTCTAGTGAAAATAATCAAAATAAGGATATAGCAAATTCTTTAAATAAATATTCTGATTATAATAATAAAGGAATAAATGCAATATTGGATAGTGCTAATCAAATAAATAATTGGTATAGTAATGAAATTGATAAACTATCAGAAACAAAAGAACTATCAACAAGGCTTGAAACAAATGTGGATAATGATAATGAAAAAAATGATTTAAGTGAAAATATTAGTAAAATAGAAACGAAAGTTAATGATTATACTGAATTACAAACAAATTTAGTAAACAATTTAAACTTGAAACATACCGGTAATAAAATAAAAACACAACTAGAAAATAACGACAAACTTCCAGAGAATATAAAATTAATTCAAACGAAATCAAATAAAAACAATTCTAAAGTTGAAATTCTACAAAAGAATGAAGATACTAAATTACCTAGTAAAATTTCTACTGCAATAAAAGGTGCAAAGATATTAAATAATACAACTAATACATTAATCAAATCAGGGAAAAAAATAAATACAGGATTAACTGAAAACAGTATAAAGAGTTTTGAAAATTCTACAAATAAAATTATGAGCAAACCAATAAAAAAGTTAAGTAGCAAAGCTAGTAAAAAAGTAAGGAAAAAAGCTACTAATTCATTAGTAAAATTAACAAAGGTATTAGCAAAACTCACATTACAATTTGTTAAGATGATTTTAAGTATGCTCCCTTCTATTGCTCCAGCAATTTTTATAATGATTATAATTATATGTTTTTGTTCCTTTTTTGGATTGAGTATGTCTGATGATACAATGAAAAAATATGAACAATATATGATTTCAACTCAAAAAGATTTTGATTCAATAACTACAGCAGCATATAATTCTGGAACTATTGTTGAAGGAGCTATCGAAGGAAAAGGCATGATTAATTGGAGAGCTTCTATGGCTATAATTCAAATGCTAAATGGTGAATTATCTTTTGATAATGCAGAGAAGGACTTGCTTAATGAATTTGCAAAAGCTAATTTATATGAGCAAATCAAAGATGTTTCTTACACTTATGAAAAAGAAATTGAGGAAACAGACAAAGATGGAAATAAGACTACTAAAAAGAAAACTGTTACAGAAACAAAAAAAGTTGTTAACAACCCTTCTTTAAATGATTATATAGATTGGTGTAATAATAATTTTAAGGTTATCAATTCATATAAGAAAAAAAAGAAAATTGAATATGATAAAAATCAAACATCATTTACTGAAAGTGAAGTTGAGCAGATAAAACTTTTATATGGCTCTACTTCTTTTTTTGATTTATTTAGTGAAGAATTTAAAACTACTTATGCCTATTCTTGTGTAAATATAAATGATGAGCAAATACAAGCTATCTATAATGAATTTTTAATTAATGCAGGAACTCGCTATTTAATGGATCATAGTAATTTGAAATATGATGAATGTATGGATTATTATGACTGTTCATCTTGGGTTATACATGTTTTGGGGCATACTGGAATTAAAATTATTCCTAATACCGGAGCACAAGGAATTTATATGAGGCATTGTTACCCTATCTCTGCATCTGATCGAAAAGCAGGTGATTTAATATTCTTAAAAAATACTTATGGAAATTTTCCAACCGAAGGTGTAGATAGTATTACTCATATTGGTATTTATATGGGAGAATTAACAATAAATTCCGAAACGGCAGAATGGGTTATTGATACAGGTTCGAACCCATCTGGGGTTAGAATAAGAAAATATACAAACGGCTGGTGGAATGGACCTCAATTTTATGGATTTGCAAGATTAAAATAGTTTAGAGTGGAGGAATAATATGAATCTTGATATAAATATTATTGAAAAACCCCAAAAGAATATTGACACAGAAATTAAATTAAAAAGTACAACTGATGTAATTAATTTAAAAGATGTTCAGGCAATTAGAAATGCTTTGAGAGAACATCTTTTATTTATTGGATTAGATAATAAGAATAATGTAAGAAATATTAGTTTATTAGGAATTGGCTCGACTTGTGATGTAGTAATTGATACGAAAGAAATCATAAGAGTTGCTCTATTTTCAGCTAGTGAAAAAGTTATATTAGTTCATAACCACCCATCTAACAGTACAAATCCAAGTAAAGCAGATTTACATTTAACTAATATAACTAAACCATTATTAAATGTTTTTAATATCGAATTAATTGATCATATTATTGTTACTGAAAAAGAGTATATTAGTATGGCAAAAATACAAAAAATATCTAAGGATTATGATTTTCCCCTTATTCAAACAATGTCAAAAGGTTTTTTACTTGAACAAAATGAAAAACTTAGGCAGGAAAACAATGAATTGAAAGAGCAATTAAAGAATAAAGACTTAGACTTTGATATGTCAATTTAATAATAAATTTGATTATGACTATTAGTTGATAAATTAAAGTTATTATAGTATAATTACAATTGAAATACTTTTTAGGAGTAATTGTATGAAGAATTTTTATGATTTTTATAAATTGTGCAAAAACCCATTATATGATGATGAAGTATTAAAAAAAGTATTAAAAGCGTACCGAGAAATGGCAAAATATAATAATAGTTCTGATTCATTTTATAGAAAAATTGAAACAATAGGAGCTGAGAATAAAAAAAATACTCCTCCTCCACAAAAAGAAAAAGATCTTTTTTGGTCAGCTCTATTTAATAGATGGAAAAGAAATATTTTGAGAGGTGAAAACATATCAGATAAAGCATATAATGGAGAATTAAGAGAATTAGTAGAGGCTCTTGAAAAAACTCAAGACATTTCTACATATAATGAATTTATAGAAATTATTAGGAAATATCCAATTATTGATAAATATAAAATGATTAGACCAGAAAGTGTAGATTTTGAACATAGAGAATGGAATTATGTATTATCTAGCAATATAAATGGAACACGAGAATTAGATGTAAACCCTAATTATAGATTATATATAAATTCAGAAGCAAGTGATACATATCAAATATTAGCGGGATTTATAGGAGAATGCTCACAAGAAAAAATACCATATTATTTGAAATTCATAGAAGATCCAAAGGACTACCTAGAAAGAGCAGATAGTATAGTAATTTGGGCAGATGAAAAAACATTGTTTAAATATTATAGGATATTAAACCAATTACAAAAAAGAATGCCTAATGTTATATCTAGGTGTTCTGAACCACCTATTTTAACAATGAAAATTAATAGTTGGATTGGATTTGGAGAAGAACCCAATAATATTGAGCAATCATATACATCAGCACGTTCAAAAATATTAGTAGAATCAATTAGTAACGCATTAAGAACATGGATAATAAAAAACTCAGAAAAAAAAGTGAATATAAATAAATTAGATTTTCCAGTTAAACAATATATTGCAGCAAGAAGTGTAAAAGATGGATTTGACTCTATGAAAAAAGAAATTAAAACAAGACCCAAGAGTATTTTGAGCTATGGTGTTAACGATAGTGATTTAAACAGAGATTTATATATAGAAATTTTAAATGATATAGTTGACGATGTTATACCTGCTATTGAATCAGATGATGATAGTATTGATTATAATAAAAATGGAAAAAATTTGAGTTTCTATTTTAGAAATTCATTAAATGATGTTCTAGACTTTGTGATGAATAGTGATGTTGATAGAAAACTGTTCTTTGGAAAAATCAGAGAAAATATAAAGCAAAATTCTAAGAAATATGGAATAGATGAAGAAAAATTTATTTTTAATGATGGGTATTTAGAACAAATTAAAGGAAATGAAGATTGCGAAAGAACTTAAATGATATAAAAAAATTAATTATATAAGAAATTCATTAAAGTAATAAATTATAAGTAATACAAATAATTAAATATTAACAAAACCTAGAAGCAAATCGAAAGATATGCTTCTTTTTTTCATATAGAAAAAAAGAAAATATAAAGAATTGGAGGTGATTATTATACAAAAGGTATTTAGTATATTTGCACAAAATTTAGCTTATTACAATGAGGGCAGTATTGAAGGGGGATGGCTAGATTTACCTCAATCTTCAAAAGTAATAGATGATTATTTAAAAAATGTAGTAAAAGTAGATAATACTCATGAAGAATATGAAATTGCAGACGTTGAAAATCCAACTCCTTTTCCCTATGCTTCAATTCAATGGTCCACAGTAGAAAATTTAAACAAATTGGCAATTATATTTAATAAGTTGAGTGAATATCAAAGAGAAGCTGTTAAGGCACATTTGATTTATTGTGGAGAAGAACATTATGCTATAAGTGAACTAATAAATATTTGTTTACAAGCAGATAATATAAGTTATTATCAATACCATTTCGAAGGATTGGAGCATAATAAAAACTGTTCTTCTGAATTAAAGATGGGTTATACAATAGCAGAAGAAAATGGATTATATAATCAATTAGAAAATCAAGGAATAATTAATTTTTTTGATTTTGAAAAATATGGAGAAAGTTTTGGATATGACTATGAATTATTAGATAATGGATATTTAATTTCTGATTATGATATAGATTTGCAATTATATTCTGAGGAAGAAATTAACGAAGCTATAAAAGAAATGGAGGACTTTGAAATTGAGATATAAAGGAAAAATCGAAAAGTTGGATCAGATAATAGTTTCTGATCCAATCTACGGAAAAGATGTAGATTGTAGATATGAACGAACTAATATTAATGGGCATAATTGGAATGTAAATATAGAAATAAATGATTTTTCAGAAAAGATTGACAATATCCAATTAAACGGAATTGAATTTTTTATCTTGTTGAATAATCCTAACAAACCAACTTATCTAAATGAGGATGGAAGTTTTCGTTATCAACCAGATAATAAAATCAAAGAAATAATGATTGGGATGGACACTGCTTGTATAGCTCTAGGAATCAATAATTATGCTAATGATATAAGGGATTCAAAAGGTGATTGGCAACCAGATAACTCATTAAACACTTTAACTGATGGGATTTTTGGCTATGTAAAAGAAGGAACAAAAGATAACACTATCGACTTTATTTGGATTTCAGGATATTTAGATGAAGATACAGGCTATTCTATTAATGAAATATTAGATTACCTTTGTATACAATTTGAAGTAAAAAATTTATACAGAGAAATTAATAATGAGAAAATTCCTGTAATAAAAGATAACTTAAATGATATTAATTATGATATTTAAAGGAGTGATTGTATTATGAGAAAACAATATGATGATTTTACACAAATGAAGTTAAAAGATATGTGCAAAAATATAAGTGATATGACTTATACATATATTAATCCAGACACTAAAGAACCAACAAAAGTACCAGCAGCACATTATGAAAAAATATTAGATGCAGTAAAAGAAAAGTATATGGGCGAAATTACTAGCAGACAATTTCTTACAATTATGTATAACCAATTAAATGCTTTGAAAAAAGAAGATGAAAAATATTTTCAACAGGCTTTATTATGTATTGACATGGGAATAAATCCAAAGGATTTAAGAGTAGATGAACAAATTGCTATAGCTTATACCCATGACTATATAGAAGATAAACAAAAACAAGAAAAAAAGAACTTTCACCTATTAAGTCGAGATATTATAGACACTTATATTGAGTCAAAGGAAAGTCCTATTATACAAGCTGAAGCAATAGAACCTACCAATGAATATGAAGATAATTTAGACTATGATATTTAGGAGGATTAGGATGAAAATTAAAAACTTTTTAGATAAATGGTATGATGTAAATATACAAGATGATGGACCAAATAATTCGCTTGAATATTTAGAATTTCAACGAGATTATAGAAATGTTTTAAAGAATATTGGAAACGAAATTGGTTTTAATTTGTATAGCTTTAATAAAGGTCATTATAACTTTTCAGTAGTTGTATAAAGTAATAAATCAAAACAGTTTTATTATATTTCTATCTCAGATGTTAGAGATATTAAAAACAAATGGGCCAATAATATTTTATATAGAACTATGAAATATGAAAAGGACTGGATTGGTGGATATAATAACTATTCCAAACTAGAGGAATTATCATATAATTTACAAAATTTAGATAAAAAATTTTTAAAAAATTTAGAACAAGAAAATAGTCAAAACACTATTAGAAAGTCATTAGAAAAAATAATTTCTAATGACTTTAATAATGATTATGACTATTAATTTTTTGGAGGGAATTATAAAATGCACAGGGGTACAGTTTTTATTATAACAAAAGATAAAAATAATAATTTTGAAGTGCAAAAATCTACTGAGTTTAACGGTGGAATGGGCATAGATTGTCTTGGCAAAGTGATATATGAAAAGTTAAGAGATTTAAAAGAAACTTTATTATTTGATGCAATGATTAGAGATTTTGATGAGGAACATTTCAAATACTTTGATGAAGTAATGACCTATGTGGCTGATTCTCAAGAAAGACCTTTTATTGACAAAGATGAGAGGTCTTTTTTTGAATATGCTTTGAAAGATAGTCAATTTAAGTTTTTTAAAGATGATAACGAAGAATATATTTATACGAGTGATAGTAATTATATTAAAAATATGTCTGATGAAAATATAACAATTGTATGCAGTAATGGAAACTACTCTTTAAAACCAAATCAAATACTAATTGCTGATTATAACGAATGTATCAATAATACTAAAATGACTTTTGGAAAAAACATTGACAAGATGGTTAAAGTTGATGACTTAGAAACACGAGAGTACATTCCTACTCAAAAACAGAAAGTAATATTTGATAGTGTTATAGAAACATTAGAAGCGTTCAATTATGGTGTTTATACTATATCAGAAAATGGAATGATTAATGGCATGGAAATTGAAACTTGGACAAATGAAGGAGTAAATATGATACATCTAATCCAATTTTATGAAGATTTCACGGATATATATGATGTAGAAAAAATAAATAAACAAATTGAAGAAATTGCAGATAATTTTTCTGTGGATGATGAAATAGATTTACATAGAGAATCTTGTGATTATAGGCAATCTTTTTCAATAAAAGATTCATTAGAAGATTTTGAAGAATATGAAAAAAAGCTAAAAGAAATGTCAAAAGAATTTTTAAATAAATACCATAAAATTTTATATGAAAAATTTATAAAAAGTGTGGACAAGGAGGAGTCAAAGAATGAAATTAATTACTAAAGAATTAGAAAAAATTTTTGAAAAATATCCTATTGGAGCTCAAGACGGTTTAGGTGGAAAAGCAAAAGTTATAGCAAAATTTTTTAATCCGATTGGACAAGGAACTTGGTTAATAACAGAAGCAGAAAAGCTAGAGAATGGCGATTATGAAATGTTTGGATATTGTCATCTTGGAGATGATGAAATGGCTGAGTTTGGATATGTAAGATTGTCAGAATTGGAACAATTACAATTACCATTTGGATTAAAAATTGAGAGAGATTTATATATGCCAGATGATTGTGATTTGATTCATGCAATGAAAACTACTGGTATTACTCCACCAGCATATATATTGAAAGATTATGAAAAAAATGAATCTAATTATTCTGAAATTATACTTTCTAAAGTTACAAATTATTTTAAAGAAAATAAAATAGAAAACTTAATGAATTATGGAAATGACTATGATGAAGGACTATTACATTTATCTTCACTATATAAGAATTTATTGGATGAATTAAATATAAACTACTTAAATATTTATACAGAAGATATTTCAGATGGCAAATATCTAACGACTATAACTTTTGAGGATAATTCACAAATTAATTTAGACACAAGTGCTTTCAATGGAATTGATGTAGTAACTGAAAATATTAAATCAATCTATGAATATGTAAATACAATAAATAAAGAAAATGAAATAGACTGTGAATATTAATTAAGAGGTGAGAAATTTGAAAACATACAATTATTCTTGGATAGATTTCCTATCAGGTTCAAATGTTATAAAAGTTACAAATGAAAGAGAATTTAATTCGTTCAAAAACTTTCTTAGAGAATGTGGTTTGCTTGAAATTTTAGGTAAACAAACAGAATATTCTGACTGGCAAAGATTAGCAATAATAAACAACAAAGATAAGGATATTTTCTTATTTGAATATCAGAATTATAAAGGATTAACTTGGAGTGATGATATAAAGCAGTCTGTAGAATGGTATGATAAAGAACCAATAAATGTATCAGAATTACAAGAATTTTTTGATAAAAAAACTCTCGCAAATACTACAAATCATATATCAAAAAATGATTCAGAAATTGAATATATAGATTAAATATTTATTAAAAAACTGCTTAAAAAAAACTTCTCCCAGCGGGCCAAAAAGGGTCTTAGGGTTTTCCCTAACAAGCATTACAGGTGTCGATACACCATGCTTGCGAATAAAAGTCATATAAAATGACATCTTATTCGGGAGCAAAATTGAAATTTTGCTCTTACCTTTTCGCTGCGCATACGCTAGCTCAAAGTTTTTTTATTTAGATTCGTTTATTTTCAAATAAAAAAGTGATATAATAATAAAAATTTTTGATAGTTTGGAGAGGATATACATTGAACCCTGTAGATATTTATATAGACAGAAAGATTAAGTTGAATTCAAATATAATAATTTTTACATATTATGAGCTAAGAGTAAAATTAAATTTATATGAAAGTGAAACTAAAGAATTCTTAGATATGTGTGAAGATGAATTAGAAGATTTAGGATATAGTATTTATTATACTGGCGAGAAATATTTTTATGATAATAAATCATTAGTTGTAAAAGAAAATCAGTTAATGGTAGCAATAAAGAAAAAATAGAAAAACTTTAACAGAAATGTTACAAGTTTTTTTTATTGGAGAAAATTTATGGTTAGAGATTCCGAAAATGAAAATAATAAAATATATTTATCGTATAAAAAGATTTTGAATTTATTAAATATTCAAAATATAAAAACCTCAATGAACAAAGATATTGATTATAAAATTTTATTACAGGCAATCAGAATTATGGAAAAAAAGCATCCGATTTGTAGGTGGCGACAAATAAGAGCTAAAGATAATAAACATTATATTCTGATAGAAGGATTCTATTGGTTATCTTTTGTATATTTTCAGCATTCTCAAAAGCAAATTGATGCTGATATAGACTTCTTTAAATTAAGAATTAGTCAATATCAAAAATTATTAAATATTAAATCAAAGAATTTTTGGCTACGAGAATATAAATTAGTAGAATTAATAGATTACTTTGATAGAAGTGAGATAACTATCAAAAAAGCTATTTCTAAAATGATAAAATATAACAAAGATTATATGTTTATCAGAGAAAATAAATATTTTGTTACTAACGAAGGAATTGAGTGGTTATGTAAAAATATTTTTAAGCAAAAATATTTGGAAATACTAGAAAAGTATAAAATGGAATTAACTGAATTATATATTAAAGCTGGTTATCCTTATGATCTTTTTGATTAAAATCCTAGAGATGGGCTGACAATCAGGCTTAAATACGCTATAACGGTTTTGATAATTAATTATCTATTTGTGTATATACACTTTATTTCTCTAGAAATGAGGTGGTTCTTGTGCTAGATGAAGATTATGCAAATATTGTTCATACTTTATTAGATTTTGCTAAAAGAAATATACTGGATTTTAAACAAAAGGATAATTTCTTCAAAGTAGTGATGAGCTTAAAAGAAAAAACTCAAAAACAAAAAGAACGATTTATAATGTTTTACAATTTAGATAAAAATAATAATGAAGAATATACTTTATCAAAACTAGCAAAATATAACGAGTGTACATCATCAGCTGTCAAATTTTCTATTACTTCTGTAGCAAGTAAATTAGCTAATTTAAAAGATGATAGAAAATACATTTTAGTACAAATTTATGAGCAGTGTATTGCAAAACAAAACAATTAATTATTTATAAGAAGCATTGGATCCATGCTTCTTTTTTTATGGAGGGTTTTATGAAAAATGTTAAAAGGAATAAAAGGATTATGGTTTGGGTTTCAGAAGATGAAAAAAATCTTTTAGAAGCTAAAGCAAAATTTTATGGATATAAAACTTTTGCAGCATATATCAGAGATGCAGCAGTTTTTGAAAAAATAACTCATATTGATATTGATGGAAAGAAAGAGATATATGATGCTTATTCAGAAAATACAAAAGAGTTAAAAAAGATTGTAAAAGAACTTAGACTTACTCTAAAATATGCAACACAAATTAATGAAATGGATATTAGTAGCATAAAAACAATTCTATTTAATATTATTCGTAATCAAAAGGAATCATTAAAGTTAATTGCTAAGAAGTTAAACTATAATGAATGGCAAGAAATAAACCATTCAAGAAATATTGGAGGGAAATAAAAATGCCATATACCAAAAGAAGTGCCCATTATGGTTCACCCAAGCAACTGATAGAATACATTTTAGATGAAAAAAACATTGGAGAAAAAGTTGCTGTTGCATCTTCACTTAATTGCAATGTAGATACAGCATTATATGAAATGCTAGATGTTCAAAAGAAATACGAAATGCAAGGAAATCGTGTAGCGTATCATATAATTCAAAGTTTTGCGCTTACAGATAAAATAACTCCAGAACAAGCAAATGAAATTGCAAGAAAATTGTGTAAAGAATTATACCCTGACTTTCAATGTGTGATTGCAACCCATTGTGATAGAGGTCATCTTCATAATCATATTTGTTTAAATGCTATTAATATGAATGGAAAAAAACTTGAAGATAGGCTTGCCAATTATAAAGAAGGATTGTATGGTTTAAGTGAAATAAGCGATAAAATTTCAAGTGAATATGGATGTTATATTATGCCCAAAAGAATTTTCAGCAAAGTTAAAGATAAAAATTATTATTATCAATATAAAAAACAGACATATAAAGAAAAAATAAAATCAACTATTAATGATTTATTACCTAAGTGCAATACTCTAGATGAATTATTGGATGAATTATCAATTCTTGGCTATGAAGTAAAAAGAGGAAAACATATAGCAGTTAAAATTACAGGTATGGAAAGATTTATGCGAATTGACACAATTAGCAATGAATTTTCTACTGATAATTTATATAATTATTTTAAAAATATAAATAACCTAAAAATATTAGGCTTAAAAACTACAGAAAATGAATTTAATTCTAAAATCTATTATAAGGCTTTAGAATCAAAAGAAGCTATTGAAAAAAGTCAATTATCTACAGAAAATAAAATTTATACAGAATATCAGAAAACTAAATATCAGGAAGTCAAAAGATATTACCAATTAAAACAACAATTAGAATATTTAGATAAATATAACATTAGAAGTTTCAATGATGTCGATTGTGAGATTCAATCAATGCGAAACCAAATAAAATCTAGGAATATTGCTTTAAAAAAATTCAAAACATCAGTACAAAAAATAATAGAAAATACTGAAAAGGCTCATGATTTTATCAATTTATATGAACTGTATGAAAATGCCATGTACTTTAAGGAACAAGATTCCGATTATCTATTGCCCAAAGAAGTTGAAATATTCCTAAATATAAAAAAAGAATTAGGTTTTAATTCTGTAGATGATGCAAAACTATATATAAAAAAAACTTGTGATGAAAGAATAAAATTGAATCAACTAAAAAAGGAAATCTTAGATATGCAAAGAGAATTAAATCATCTAGATACAATCAAAGAAGAAAAATTATCTAATAGCAACTTGTTTATTCATAATATCAAATTTGGTTCAAATAGAATAGAATATTCTTTATCAGATGATGATAATTTTTGTATCAACTTACCATATACTAAAGAAAAAATACATATTCCCCAAAAATATGTTGCCTATAATGAAAAAAATAAATTTTACACTTTATATTTAGTAGATGACAAAGAGTATGAATTATTTAATGAAAAAAATGAAAAAATGAAAAATATTAAAGGTATAGAACTAGAAAAGTATGTTCTAGAAAAGAAAAAAGAAATAGATAGCTTATATGCTTCTATAAATATAGCTTAAAAGACCTCAGGTTGCCCCCAGAGGTCTTTTTTTAATGCAATGGAGGAAATTATATATATGTTAAAATTATTTAGTTTATTTGCAGGTATTCGGAGCATTTGAAAAAGCACTTGCAAGACTTAAAATACCATTTGAAATAGTTGGATTTTCTGAAATAGATAAATTTGCAGTTAAAAGTTATTGTGCAATTCATAATGTTCCAGAATCCAAGAATTATGGTGATGTAAAAAAAATAGATGCAACTACATTGCCTGACTTTGATTTGTTGACTTGGGGATTTCCTTGTCAAGATATTTCGGTCGCTCGGAAAAATGCAAGGAATAAAAGAAGGTGAAACCAGAAGTGGTTTATACTATGAGGGTTATAGAATTCTAAAGGAAAAAAGACCTTCCTACAGTATTATAGAAAATGTTAAAAATCTCACAAGTAAAAGATTCAAACAACAATTTGAATCTATATTAAATGATCTTTCTGAATTAGGATATACAAATTATTGGAAGGTATTAAATGCAAAAAATTTCGGAATTCCTCAGAGCCGAGAACGTGTATTTATTGTTTCTGTTCGCAATGATATTGCTCAAAACAACTTTTGTTTTCCACAAGAAATCCCCTTATTGAGGAAACTAAAAGACTTGTTAGAAGATAATGTTGATGAAAAATATTACTTATCTGAAAATGCAATTGGACGATTGATAAAAAAGAATAATAGATTAATAAGAAATTTAGAAAATCCAGATGTTAGCTCTTGCATAATAGCTGGATATTATAAAGTTGATGGAAGAAATAATCAGTACATAAGTGATAATAATGTGAAGAGAATCACAGGTATTTATGATAGCGAAAATAAAACGCATCAAGCTGGAAGTATTTATAATCCCATTGGAATATCTCCAACACTTACAACTATGTCTAATGGAGGAAATAAACAACCATTTATTTTAGTACATGAAGGTACAAAAAAAGGATATACAGAAGCAAGAGAGGGCGATTCAATTAATATTGCATATCCAAATAATATTTCAAAACGAGGTAGAGTTGGGAAAAATGTTTCACAAACTATTTTAACTTCGCCTAATATTGCTGTACTAGAAAACAGTAAAGAATTTTCTCAACCTAAAGTTCAGGACAGAATATATGATTCAAACGGAATTTATCCTACAGTAATTGCAAGTGGATTTAAACCTAAAATTGCAGAAAGAAAAATGTTTAATTCTTTTAATAATAAAATGATAACTGACATTGCACCAACTCAAACTTGTTCATGTGGAAATGTAACATCAACAGCTGCAATTCTTGTTTCTGAGGATTTTAAAACATATATGAGGATAAGAAAACTGACTCCTTTAGAATGTTGGCGACTAATGGGATTTGATGATAAAGATTTTTACAAAGCTAAATCTGTAGGTATTTCGGATACTCAGTTATATAAACAAGCTCGGTAATAGTATTGTTGTTAATGTATTAGAATGTATCTTAAATGAACTATTGATATATGAAAATATAAAAAAATGTGCATAAAATATTAAGGGTATTTCTAAGATTTATATAGAAAATACCCTTGTTTTTATTAAAATACCCTTGAAAAAATATAAATAAAAAGCACTTGCATAAACTTGCAAATGCTTGGTATTATTGGTTGCGGGGGGAGGACTCGAACCTCCGACCTTTGGGTTATGAGCCCAACGAGCTGCCAACTGCTCCACCCCGCGGTGTCAAACTTTACTTATTATAATACAAAAACCTCGTTTTGTCAACTGAATCCAATAAATTTGAATAAGTTTTTTTGAGCAATTAGCAAAAGGATATACTTTCTATATAAGTATATGATACTTTACTTAAAATATTCCATTATTTTTAATGACTATAAATAAATTGGTTGTCTATTTTCTCAAATATTTCTAATAATCTATTATAATCTTCTTGACTTACATCTTTTTCTGATAACGACTTCATATATGCCTTTTCTTCTTCCTCATCGTATTTTTCACTATAATACAGATTTAAAAAGAATTTAATAACATCATATTCACTTTCAGTATATTTTTTATCTTCAACAGTAATATTCAACTTTTCTAAAACTTTAAAATCATTCTTGTTGAAAAAATCATATATATAAATAATTCTAGAATTATAATATTTTTCTTGCCATTTTTCATAATCAACCATTATTAATATTCTCCTTTTCTATATTCTCAACTTTTATTAATTTAACTGCATTTTCTATTTCCTCAATTAAGCAATCCCATTCAAAAGGTTTCTTCAAATAAGCTATTACATTTGAAGGCATAACATAATTATTTTTATACATTATTTCTTCTTTTGGACTAGCTGTAATTAAAATAAATTTTTCTCTTCTTCCATCTTTTTCTGCTTGTAATAATATGTCAAGTCCTGATATAGATTCACCTTTTCTCATTAAATCAGAAATTATTATATCTATGCTTTCTTTTTGCATTACCTCTAATTGTTCCTCTGAACTTGAAAGGGTTTTATAAATTTTAAAATCACTTTTTTCTTCAATAAATTCTTTCATAAATTTAGCAAGACTTTTATTATCGTCTGCAATTACTATTTTTACACTTTTTTTCATAAATATTTTTTCCTTTCTCAATTTTTATAATCTGGGTTTATTAAATGGTTATCTTTTCTATATTAAAATACTGTAGAAAAGGAGTATTAATATGGGGTATATTAGAAAATTAAATGATTCTGTAAACATTATAGGCACAAATTTAAGGAAATACAGAATACAAAATAATTATTCTCAAGAGGATTTGTGTAAAAAACTAGCATTATTAGGGTTGACAATGTTTCAACCAGATATTTATGAAATCGAGAACAATAAACGCTTAGTGAAAGATTTTGAATTAAAGGCCTTCTGTATGGCTTTGAATATCTCAGCAGATGATTTGCTAAGGGATACAGAAAAATTTTTTGATTAAGCACTAATTTAATATTAGTGTTTTTTATTTCTTGAATATATATGCTGGGTTTATTACATTTGGTAAAAAAAATATTTTATTATATTAATTTTATCTTATTAAACTATTCTATCTCCTGAATCTATATATTTTAATTTATAATAGTATATAATTATATTTTACAATATTTTCAAGTGACAATCAACATGTATAAGTCAAAAAACGCCTAAAAGTATTGCTAAATAAGGGGATTATTTTTTGTCGACAAAATGCGACTATTTACAAGTATTCTTGTAAATAATAAATAAAAAGGATTGGTAATAGCCAATCCTTTTTTGTAGTGGGGTGAAGTACGGGGTTTGAACCCGCGACCTCTGGAGTCACAATCCAGCACTCTAACCAACTGAGCTAACTTCACCAAACAGACTACAACCTATATTACATATTTGTAATATACAAGTATACTATCATATTATATATGTTTTGTCAACACTTTTTCAAAAAAAACTAGGTAAACTTGTAAAAAAAGTTATGAATATAATCATATTCATAACTTTTTTTCACTAATATTGATGTTATTTTTGCTTCTTCAAACATTCAATTTCTTTCCTTTGCCTTTCAATTTCTTTATAGAAAGATTCTATATGAAATATCAAGGGTTCAATTTGACTTTTAGCTGAATAGAAAAGGTTTTCATATCTTGGATACTTATATCGACATTCTTTAAAGAATGGCAAATAATAAGTTTTGGTTTCCATTGCTTTTCTATACCGAGCTTCAAAGGTCTTCTCTTCTAATGTCATCATGTTGTGCATTCGATCGCTTGTTTTTATTGCAGAAGCATTCATATCAGAAGATATTTCAGATAAGTATGCTATTAAGTTTGCAGGTTCCTTATAATCAACATTTGATTTTTTTGTTACCAGCATAACCAATCTTGCAACATTAGGATTAAACATCTTAGCGATGGTAATTTCTCTATATCCTTCAACATCTTCGATAATATCATGTAATAATGCAGCACATATTACATCTTCATCTTTTATTCCGAAGGATATTAGATTGTTAGCAACGTCGATGCAGTGATTATAATAATCAGTGCCATTATCACGTTTGAATCCTTTTTCGATGCACATTTCTTCTTTGACTAAATCCAACGCTTGCATTGCCTTTGAATTTATACCATAGAGAATAGTTAGCCTCCGTTCCAAAAACTGACTAGGACTTTGATTAAAGAATGTCATCATAGTTGTAAACTCCTTTCATTAGTGTTTTTTTATATAAACCCTTATTAGGGGATTTAACAATATTTTAGTAAAAAGGAAGAGGAGAGTCCTCCTCTTCCTAATGAACATTCCATAATTGCTATTCACTTTTTTTCTTACTTTCAAACTTGCAGTAACCGATGATGGTATTTATAATAAGGTATCCTTCACATATAATTGAGAACCAAGATTTAAACGGTATCGCATATATGATGTAGCACATACTTATTACAATGTTACCAACGCGAGTAACTTTCGTACTACTTGCCCAGTAGGAATAAATACCAACAAGTGTTAATACACAAGGTAAAATATCTACAGGACTTTTGTAGAAAATGATTGTCAGCACGATTGCGATAACTCCAAAAACTGCCAAAACCCATTTGGGATTTGCTTTACTCCTTTTTTCGTTATAGATAAAAAGGGCATTCCGGAGTAATGCAATTATACTTGCAATGATTCCCATTATTCCCCCAAGAAGAGTAAACTGAATAACCATCAGAGCTTGGTAGATACAGCTAAAAGCCAATATCTCCATTCTGTTCTTTTTCCGTAAACCTATTCCAAGAAGGATATAAGCTACGACGATGATTGCTTGAGCAATCCAATACTTTGTGTCCATAAAATAGTTCCTCCTTTAATAACTTTGAAATAGAATAGGAATGTTCATTATACAAAGTTGCTTGTATATTACCATTTTAACATAAAAACAACAAAAATACAAGTATACTTGTATTTTTGTTGTTTTTATGTAACCGTTATTCATGCTAAAATGCTCAAATGTTCAATTTTTAATCACAAGTAAACTATTAAAATACATTGACTTTCTATATCAGTTATGATATAACTATATCGTAAATTTATGGTAGGTTTAGCTCAGTTGGTTAGAGCGCTAGTTTGTGGCACTAGAGGTCGTGGGTTCGAATCCCATATCCTACCCCATAAAAAAAATTGATTCTATTGAATCAATTTTTTGTTTCTAATTCTATTATTTTATTAGATATTTCATTAGCAAACTTTATATCATGAGTTACAATTAATATTGCTTTTCCTGAAGCTGCTAATTCTTTTATAATTTTAAATATCTGTTTTACTAATTTTGGATCTAAAGCACTTGTTGGTTCATCAAAACATATAACTTTAGGGTTTGTTGCTAATGTTCTTGCTATAGCTAGTCTTTGCTTTTCTCCACCAGACAACTGATATGGATAAGCATCACACCTTTTTAACAGGTTCATCTGACTTAATAATTCTCTAGCTTTAATTTCAGCTTCTTGCTTGTTAACGTTTAATACCCTTGTTAATGGCAATGTTACATTTTTTAATACTGAGTAGTTTGGAAATAAGTTGTAATCTTGAAATACCATTCCAACATCTAATCTAGCTTGCTTTAAATTCTTTTTAGAAATAGCATTATTATTTATTATTATTTCGCCTGAATCTATCATTTCCAAAGCATTTATACATCTTAATAGAGTTGACTTTCCTGCTCCTGAATCTCCTATTATAGAAACTATTTCTCCTTGACTCACATCTAATGAAAAATCCTTTAAAATAGTTCTATTATTAAAACTTTTACTTATATTTTTTATTTCTAATACTTTCATTTTTCCCTACCTATAATATTCTAGTTTCTTTTCAATATAATTGAAAATTGCTGTTAGCACTACACTTATTATCAAATATACCATACCTGCTACGCATAATGGCAAAATAGAAGATTTAAAATTTGCCTGTTTTTGTGCTAATGAGAACAATTCAGTTACTCCAATAATTTGAGCTAAAGATGTATCTCTTACAAGTGTTATTACTTCATTTGAAATTGATGGTAATATAATTTTAATTGTCTGAGGTAATATAATTATAAAAAATGTTTGAATTTTATTAAACCCAAGTGTAAAAGCTGCTTCCCATTGCCCTTTTGATATACTTTCAATGCCACCTCTAAAAATTTCTCCAAAATAAGCTGCATAATTCAAAGAGAATGCTATTATAATAGCAACAAATCGATCATACGATAATCTAAATAAATAATATGGAGCAAAATATATACAAATTATTTGTAATAATAATGGAGTGCCCCTCATAACTAAAATATATAATTTAGTTATGAGAGAAACAATTTTATTCTTTGACATACTTAAACAAGCAACTATTATTCCCAATGGTATTGAAAAAAGCAGTGTTAAGATAAATATTTTTAACGATACTTGTAATCCTGATAACAATATACTCATTAATTTGCTTAAATAATTCCAATCCATCTTTATCTCCTTATTTTGATTTAATTATTGTATTGTCTTTTCCAAACCATTTTGTAGATATTTCACCTAATGATCCATCTTTTTTCATTTCTGCTAAAATATCATTTACTTTTTCACATAATTCTGTATCATTTTTTCTGAAACCTATTGCATATTCTTCTTCTTCTAATACATCACTTAATACTCTATAATCTTTATTATTTGAAGTTATATAGTAATTAGCAACAACATCATCTATAAATACTGCATCTGTTTGATTTATTTCCATATCCATAAATGCAGTTATATTTTCTGAATAAGTTACAACTTGTGATAAATCTTTAGAAATCTCTGCACCTTGTAATATTTCTTCTGCTGTTGAACCGGCTTGAACACCAACTTTTTTTCCTTTTAAATCATTAATTGAATTTATATTACTATCTTTTTTAACTACAAAAGTCATATTATTTTTTAAATATGGGTTTGATAAACACATAGCTTCTTTTCTATCATTGTTTATAGACATACCATTCCAGATGCAATCAATATTATAAGAATTTAATTCTTGTTCTTTTGCAGTCCATGAAATAGGTTGAACAACTAATTCTACATTTAATCTCTTGCAAACTTCCCTTGCAACATCAATGTCAAAACCAACTATTTCATTATTTTCATTTCTAAATCCCATTGGTGGGAAACTATCATCTAGTCCTAATATAAATGTTTTCTTACTTAAAACTTTTTGTAAAGAATCTCCTTTTTCTTTTGTTTGAGTTTTTATTCCTATAAAAACTCCTGCAATTATGATAGCAATGACTATAATTGCTATAATTATTTTCTTATTCATAAAAATCCTCCTTCTAAAGTAGCAAGAGAGAACTACTTTAATACAATAAATATTTTCTATAAACTGGCCAGTTTATTTTTGCATCAAAAAAACCTTACGGTGCTCTACCGTAAGGTTTCCTTTTCGGCACAAGCACCATAAGCTTGTGCCATATATGACACAAGCTAGTTTTTATGATGCTCATTATTAATTATTATATTTGTTATTTTAGCTTTCATAATAATTCCTCTCTTCCAATATGCAATCAATATTACCACAATTGAAATAAACTGTCAATATATTTTATGAAAAAAATTCAAAAAGTTTTCAAAATCTTTTGACATACAGAATAAAAAATTATATAATATATAAATAAAGGAGATAGAACAATGAATTATTTAAAAATCATTAAATTAAATAATTGGTGGAATGTATGGGAAAAAAATCACCCATACAGAATTGTTGTGTCTTAGAAAACGCATAATATAAAGATGTATGTTAATAAGCGCATGTATGAGTGATTGAAACTTATATATGTGCTTTTTTGCATGAGAAAATTGGAGGAGGTGGTGCATATATGGATGTTGATTGGAAATGGAGAAAATCAGAAAATAATTTAAAGAAAGAGGGAATTTATTATGAACTATGGAAATTTTGGTGGACAATATGTGCCACAAGAATTAAAAGAAAAGTTAAATGAAATTGAAGAGGAGTTTGAGAAAGCAAAAAACGATGACAATTTTAAAAAGGAATATTTATATTATTTAAACCAATATGTAGGAAGACCTAGTCCGTTATATTTTGCAAAAAATTTAAGCTATTATTCCAAAGGTGCAAAAATATATTTAAAGAGAGAGGACCTAAATCATACTGGATCTCATAAAATAAATAACGCTTTAGGGCAAATACTTTTAGCAAAGAGAATGAACAAAACACATATTATTGCAGAAACTGGTGCAGGTTCACATGGAACCGCTGTAGCAACAGTATGTAGCTTATTTAATATGAAGTGCAGTATATTTATGGGCAAAGAAGATATAAAAAGGCAAATGCCAAATGTTGAAAGAATGAAGATATTAGGAGCAGAAGTTATAGAGGTAAAAGAAGGAAAAGGAACATTAAAGGAAGCTGTAGATGCAGCATTTAATTATTTGTTAGAAAATCAAGATGTATTTTATTTAGTTGGTTCATGCGTTGGACCTAGTCCATATCCAGAAATGGTTAAATATTTTCAAAAAATTATAGGAGAAGAGGCTAAAGAACAAATATTAAATCAAGAAGGAAAACTTCCCAAAGCTATAATAGCTTGTATTGGTGGAGGTAGCAATAGCATAGGATTGTTTACTGATTTTATAAAAGAAAAAAATGTTGATATATATGGGATAGAAGCAGCAGGAAAAGGTCTTAATACAAATCAACACGCTTCGGCTATTTATAATAATAAAATTGGTGTGCTACATGGAATGAAAACATATATTATGCAGGATGAGAATGGAGATATAAGAGAAGCATATTCAATTTCAGCAGGACTAGATTATCCAGGAATAGGACCAGAACATGCTTATTTAAAATCAATTGAAAGAGTAAAGTATGACAGCATAACAGATAAAGAAGCTATAGAAAGTTTTAAGCTATTGTGCAGATTAGAGGGAATTATACCAGCATTAGAAAGTAGCCATGCAATAGCTTATGCTATTAAAATCGCTAAAAATTATTCAAAAGATGATTCTATTATTGTCAATCTATCTGGTAGAGGAGATAAAGATTTAAAAACTATTTTAGGTTAGAATAATTCTTTTATAGGTAGCTTTAGAATTTTCTAAAACTACCTTTTAAATTATTAACAAATACATGTTAGATAAAGTTAATTTATTTTATTTATTATCACTTATTTTTATGCTTTTATAATTTACACCTTTCTCATCTAAATTAATATAGTAGTAATACATATCAATACACTGTAAATCACCATCCCATACTTCTTCTGAATAATTATCAGTAAAGAAATTTTTTATAGTTTTATAATATTTATCAAATCCACACTTTACATAGAATGGTATGTTATTTTCTGTTGTACCTACAATCATTTTTTTATACTTATTTTTATATAACTGTATTACATATTGGATTAATTTTTTACCATATCCTTTTCCCCTTGATAATTTTACAGTTGCAATATTTTTCAGTTCACATATATTATCATTAACTTTAGTAATTATCACTTCTGCTAATATTTCACCTTCTTCAAATAGTCCATACATATCAGAATCATCTATATATTTTTCTACTATTTCTTTATCTGGATCAGCTTCTAATACTAAATCTATGTATTTTTCCTTTTCAAAGATTTGCTTTATTTCCAACATATAAATTCTCCTATTGAATATCATTAATTTTTTATAATATTATACTATTTTTTTATGTAATAATCTAGTTATCTTATTACTTTATAAAAACAAGGTAGTTTTAGAATTCTCCAAAACTACCTTTTAAGTTGTCATCCAATACCTGTTAGATAGGGTAAAGGATTTGAACAGATTATTTGGACAGCTTCTTCTCCATGAAGATTCTTGCGTCCTTTGCGACTGTTCCATCAGTTCTTCTTCTCTCCACTTCTTCAATGATGTCAAAGAGCCGTACAAAACCACATCTCTTTGCAATGCCATAGGACATCGAGTTTTCCTCGTTGGTTCTAAGATAAATGTAATCATATCCCAGAACCTCCAAATGTCGAATTGCATGCTCGAACAGATGGGTTCCTATGCCCTGATTTCTGTACTCAAACCGAGTAGCGACATCAGAGAGATACATCACCTTAGCATCACTAGGATACTTTACGGGATGTTTGCCGGGTTCATAAGGTTTCATAGTGAGAATACCAGCGCATTCTCCATCATCGGCATAATATCCGAAGATAATGCCACCATGCTGGAAAGACTCATATTCTTCCCTAACCTCATCATCCGACCAGCTCTCGAAGAACGGGAAAGATTCAAATACCTTGAATACTTTTGCAAAGTCCTCGAGGCCTACGCAGTTCCGAATTGTGCCGTTTTGCAGTTTTTTCATGATAATCTGCCCTTTCTTAATTTATTAAATGCTATTCAGCATTTGCTATATTATATCACATATTTCACTATTTTACAAGTATACTTGTAAATAAAAAACAACAAAATAAAGCGAAATATTTAACACAATATAGTATACTTGTACAAAATTAATTGACATAAATCAATAAAAATGGTACAATATATATATGCACAGGTATTGCATAATGTAAAAAATTTCTATTTTTTACAGCTAACAATCATTTATTAACTGAAAGGAGATTTTCAAGATGAAAGTTCAACCCAAAACACTCACAGGTTTTATGGAACTACTCCCTAACGAGCAGGTACTGTTTAACCAAATGAAGGCAAGCATCCAAAAGTCTTACGAGAAGTTTGGATTTTTGCCGTTAGACACCCCCGTTATCGAAATGTCGGAGGTTTTACTTGCAAAAGCTGGAGGTGAAACAGAAAAGCAAATTTATCGCTTTAACAAAGGCGATAGTGATTTGGCTCTTCGCTTCGATCTGACAGTTCCGTTGGCAAAGTATGTTGCAGAATACTACAACGATTTGCCGTTCCCTTTTAGACGTTACCAGATAGGTAAAGTCTATAGAGGTGAAAAACCTCAGAGAGGTAGATTCAGAGAATTCTACCAATGCGACATTGACATCATTGGAGATGGTGAATTACCTATTATCACAGATGCTGAGATTCCTTCTGTAATCTATACTACATTTCAGGATCTTGGATTTGAGGATTTCACTATCTGCATCAATAACAGAAAAATCCTTAATGGACTTTTCGATTCCCTTGACTTGAACGAGCTGTCTGTTGATATTATGAGAATCATCGACAAAATCGACAAGGTTGGGAAGGACGCTGTTATTGGAGAGATTATTACTCTTGGAGTAACACAAGAAGCAGCAGATACCATCATTGATTTTATTTCAATAGATGGAACTACTGACGAAAAGATTGATGCTTTACAAAAGTTGTCAATCGACAATGAAATGTTTACTACAGGAGTAAAAGAACTCATCGAGGTAGTAAATGGTATTCGTTCCTTTGGTGTACCAGATAATTTCTTCACGATTGATCTTAAAATCGCACGTGGTTTGGATTATTATACAGGTACTGTATATGAAACATTCCTTAACGGTTATAGGAAAATCGGAAGTGTATGCTCTGGTGGACGTTACGAAAACCTTGCCGAATTCTACACTGACAAGAAATTGCCGGGTGTTGGAATTTCCATCGGACTCACAAGACTGTTTTACCAGTTGAATGAGAGAAACATGGTAACGGCAAAGAAAAAATCCATTTCTGATGTTTTGGTCTTTTCTTTGGATGATGACATTAGCGCGTGCTTGTCCGTAGCTACTTACCTTAGAAAATTCGGTATTAATACCGAAGTCTATATGGACAATAAAAAGGTGAAAGCTAAGATGAAGTATGCAAATAAGTTGAACATCCCTTATGTTATTATCATAGGTGAAGAAGAAAGAAAAACCGGGAAATATTCTTTGAAGAATTTGAGTACTGGTGAACAGGTTGCTCTTTCCCTTGAGGAAATCGCCAAAATTATCGCATAAGTTGTTAGTCAACTACGTGGGGAGAATACTTAACTTAGTGTTCTCCCTCACCTTTTTTAATACTTAGGAGGGCTTAGTATGAAAATTGCTATGGTTTTACTTGATGATTTTGACAACAATGTACTTGGACGGTCATTTGACAAAATTGTAGTTCGAAAAAATACTATCACCGTTTTTAACGATGGCAAGGTTGGATTATATAATTCATCCGACTTTTCGTTAATACTCGAATGTGTTTGGGACTCAATATTAGAGAGTACATTTGGAGTAGTGGCATTAGCGCAAACAAAGTCTGCTTTTTATTCCTATACAGGACAATGTATATTGAAATGTGAGTGGGATAAAATCAAGGTTACAAATGAAGGATTAATTGTTTTTAATGATGGAAAACAAGGATTTTATTCCTTCGATGGTAAATGTATTTTTGATTGTGCTTATAAGCGTGTTGAATCATACGCTAGTGCTATTCTTGCATTTAAGGATAAAAAAAGATATGTTTACAATATTAAGAAAGGTAAATTTGAGTAAAGAAAAAGGGGATTTGTTCAAAAATCCCCTTTTTCTTGTTTTAAAAGTTTCTTTTAATAATATCAAGCAACTGACTAATTTCAAGACTGTCAGAACTAGGCACTTCTATTATTTTCTTCTCTGTTTTACTACTTATAGACAAATAATTTTTTACAGCTTTTCTTGTTAAGAAAAATACATTGTTACCAACAACATTTTTTATCATAAATAGTGGAGGCACAGCAATATCTGTTGATCTAACTTCTTGCTGTTTTAACTCTTTAGATAAGTTACGCAAGAATTCCTCATCATTTTCTGCTATTTGCATCTTCTCCTTTGCTATAAGGTATCTCTCAATGTAATTTAATGTTTTGGTATCATAGTATACATCTATATCTTCTGCATTAGAAATTTTAGTTAAAGATTCCAATAGTTCTTTCTCATTACTTAATACATTCATATTATATGAACTTAGAATTTTATTAGCACGATTTCTTATTTCTTCAATCTCATTTTCCATATATACTTATCTCCCTTATTAAGTTTTCCATAATAATATCATACATGTTTGCTTTTTACAAGTATACTTGCAAAAAAATAATGCAATCCACATATTTTGCTAATTTATGGCAATAATATTTACATATTTACTTGCTTTAAAAGTATTCTAGCAAATAGTAAAATTGAATATAAATAAGGATATAAGGTGTATATTATGAATAATGTAGATAATGAAAAGAAGAATATTATAGCACAAACTATTGGAAAAAAAATTTATAATTTGAGAAATGCCAAAAAGTATTCTCGTGAATTTTTAGCAGAAAAAGTAAATTTATCAGCAAATTATATATATGAAATAGAAAATCGGAAACTATATGTTGGGATGTATTCCTATTATTGATATTTGCAATGCTTTAGAAATAACTCCTACAGAATTACTATCCGATTTTATAGTATTGCCTAAGAATATATTAAAAGAAACTCTTTCAACCGAATTAGATAAACTTTCTGAAAGAGATTGTGAAATAATATTAACAATGATAAAAATGATGCAATAAGAAATAAGAGGATTCAATAGAGAATCCTCTTATTATTTACAGTTTAATAAATATTGAATTATGTGTTAATTTATAAGCAAAAATATGCTTAGGCATATTTCCTTTTTTTATTTTTTTTTCTTTGAAAGTTTTTTACAACTTTCAATTATGTTTGAAAGTTCGAACAATTCTTTTTCATTAAAATCATATAATGAATTTTGTATCTTTGAAATTAATATTTCTTTATTTTTCGTAGTATTATTAGATGTTTTTATTATTTGATCTAAGGAATGACCAGACATTTTTGATATTTTTTCAAATATTTCTATATTGGTAACTTTTCTTTCAGCATTTTCTAGTCTATTCAAAGTATGTAGACTAATACCTAATTCTTCTGCAAATTCTTCTTTGCTTTTCTTTAATTCTGATTCCCTAATCTTTCTGATATATTCGCCTGTTAATAAATAGTCCATTACATTTTCCCCCAAATTTATTTTACAATTTATAGTCTTAAAATCCCATTGCAAAAATGGCGTTAATTTGTTTCCAATATTGGAAAATAAAATATGAGAACCTATTATTATTAAGCAACTTGTTTTTTTCGACTTTTTTTGTCGTTTATTACATTCCTAATATTTACAGTATTCGACATTTTTTTTATGAATATATTTATATAATTTGTTTGAAATTTGTCTGTTGATTTTGTTGTAAAGTGAGCGAAAGAGAAATATCAAAATAACTTATGATAATTGATCTTTATACTTTATAAATTCAACAGACAATTTTTTTGTAAAGGGGGGATTGAAATATAATTTAATATAGGACTTTACTTTCAAATTTCAATGGACAAGTTCCGAATTTTGAAATTTGGAGGTAAATATGAAAGATTATTTAAAATATCCTCTTTCACAAGAAGAAAGAGATTTAATTACTTCAATTATCTGGATTACAGCTAAAAGCTACAAACAAAGATTGTATAAAAGAAATCGACATCAATTAATACAATTTGATGATGTGGATATTCCTGTTGAGGATGAATATGATTTTTTTAGTCTAAAAACAAGGGGGAACTTTGACTTTGCAAAACCTATTGCAATGGTTGATAAAGTCAGAATTGTTGAATATGTGGATAGCATATTGTTGGAATTATCGTTGTATGAATTTAAGGAAGCATTAACTTTTGATGAAAAGTTAGTGCTTCTTTTGTATTCTTTCCAAAAAAATACACAAGAAAAAATTGCATTTCTCTTGTCTGTTACAGACAGAACTATACGCAACAGACTTAGGTCAATAGAAACTAAAAAAAGAGATTTTATTTTAGGAGGATTAAAAAATGTTTAATAATTTTTCGTTAAATAATAATGAGATAGAAAAAATATTATTAGATTTTGATAAGGAAATAAAAAAAGCATCTAAAGTATCGGGAAAGATAGATGAGGATTGTGTTCAGACAATCCGAATAGCAATTTACAAAAAACTTTCGATGAACAGACAAAAGAAATTTTAAAAAATTTTTAAAAATTTTTCCGGTTTTTTGATTGTTCGTGCCATTTACCTAGTAGAAGAATAAATTTTCACTTTTAAGAAAGTGAGGTAAATGGTATGGAACAAAATAATGATTTTTATTTTAAAGTTGCAGCTGAACACAAACTTCCTCCTTGAACTTTATAAAAAAATAAATTTTAGGAGTGAAAAACTATGATTAGAATTTTAATTGAATTAATAATGTTTGGCTGTACTATTTTTACAATAATACATATTATAAAAACATTAAAGAGTAAAAAAAAGACTAAACGAAACAAAACACCAAAGTTATCAGAATTAAAAGGAAAAGAATTTACAAAATATATAGATGATTTAACAAAAGATTTACATTAGTATTATTGTGTCTAAAAATAGGGATACAGAAAGTCAACCATTTTAATAGAAAGGGTTGATATGAATAATAAATCAAAAATCATTATATTGTACTATGAAGAAAAACTAAACATTGTTGAAATTGCTAATAAATTGAATATAAGTAAACAGTATGTATCTAAAATAGTACGAAAAGATTATCGACATTCTCTAGAAAAAAAATGTAGAAAAGAGCAAACAGCTATTAAAAGAAAAGAACAACTAAGACTTAATAAAAAGACTTATATGGAAAAGAAAAAAGCTGACAACTCTTATGAACAGTTAATTTGGCAACACAATCAAGCTACTTCAGAACTTTCAAGGGGAAAAACTATCAATAATAGAGCTTTTAAAAAGTGGAATTCTTCGATTTATGGCTACTATGACAAAGCTAGAGAATACCGAGTAAAAGATGAGTTCAAAGATAAGGTTTCCTATGCAATACCAAAAAAGATTAAATGGTATTAAAAAAGAAAAGTTGGAGATAGAAACTATGAATGTTATAGATGAAAAGATTGGCTTAAATTTAAAAGAAGCTAGTAAAATGTTGGGAATAAATGAAAAACTCATGTCTGATCTTACAAAAATAAAAGGATTCCCATGTATAAAATTCAAAAGAAGAATTGTTATTAATAAGAATAAATTACAAAGCTGGTTTGATGCTAATAGTGGTAAATATTTTTAAATATTTACTACTTTTTTTGGTCGTGGGGCTGACTTTTTTCAAAAAGCACGTTATAATCAAGAAAACTTTATATTTGTTCTAAACAACTTGTTTTCTTGATTATAAGGAGGTAATTAATGAAAGAAAACAAGAAAAAAAATAGTATTGGAACAATTAGAAAAAGAGGAAATAGATATGAGGGTAGAGTTTATGTAATTGTAGATGGAAAATCTGTCCAAAAATCAGTATATGGAGATACAGAACGAGAAGTAAATGACAAAATGAGAGCTAAAAAAAGGTTGTATGAAGAAAAACAAAATAATGCACTACCAAGTGAAGTTAGTGTAGACATAACAGTTGAAAAATGGATTAAAATATGGGTTAGAGATTATAAAAAACTTAATATAGCACAAAGTACATTAAATGGATATATCTCCAAAATTAAGTCATACATAATACCATATTTTAAAGGAATGAAAGTCATTGATGTTGGAAAAAGAGATTTTCAATTAATGATAAATGGTCTTATTGAAAGAAAAAAACCGTTATCATATAAAACAAGAAAAGATACATTAGGAATTGGTAGAATGATTTTTCAATCGGCAATAGATGATGTTCCTTTAATAGAATATAATCCAGCTGTTGGAGTAAAACTTGGAAAAAAAGAACCACCTAAAGAAAAAGAAATAATGTCTATTGAAGAACAATTAGAGGTAATGCAAATACTTATGTCAGAATATAACGGAATTGCTTTTTTTGCTTTGTTTACACTTGGAGTTAGAGCAAGTGAATTAGCAGGACTTTTATGGAAAGATTTAGATGAAATTTGTGAAAACATAAAAATAGATAGAGGATTTCAAGTGTTAGATATTTATGATGATGATCTTAATAGAATTGGAATTGAAAGAAAATATACTGATTTAAAATCATACAATAGTCATAGAAAAATACCTGTTATTTCAATACTAAAAGAGGAATTATTAAAGTATAAAAGACAAATTATGGAGAACTTAAATATAACGGATGAATCCGAACTTGATAATGAAAGTATTTTTAGAACAAAACTAGGTAATATCAGTGCTGACTATTTAAGGCATAGGTTGAATAATGTACTTAGAAAATATAATTTAAGGAAGGTTACAGTTCACGAATTAAGACACACATTTGCAACACGATGCCTAGAAAGTGGTATTGATATGAAAACACTTCAAATGTTATTAGGACATGCTGATTATTCTACTACTGCTAATATATATGCCCACGTTTTAGCAGATAGAAAAAATATGGAATTGCTAAAATATAATAGATATATGGCAAATACATTTGAGCAAAAATTTGATGATATTTTAAATCTTGCTAAAGATAATATCAAAGATGAAACATTAAGAGAAAAAACAGTAGAAAGCATACAAAGTAAATTTGAAGAAATCAATGCTAATAAGCAGGAAAAAATAAAACAAAAGAGATATATAAGAAAACTTCGTTTAAAATGTGCATCAGTAGTTTAATTGAATTTGATTTTTTTACAAAAATATGTTAATATAATAAAGTATAGTGTCGGAGAAGTCGGGGGAAATAAAAGATATTAACAAGGGTAAAAAACAAGGGTAACTTTGTATAAAACTCTTGAATATGTTGAGAAATGGTATGGTAGAGGCTCTTATATCGCAGGGCTCATAACCC
>OLHG01000017.1_pt1 | contig 117661 bp, 156 predicted proteins | sample 1605971 | NCBI WGS metagenome assembly OLHG01 (sample SAMN03283289) | human gut metagenome | biome: human-associated habitat; material: feces | host: Homo sapiens | place: Peru | collected 2012 | reverse complement strand
CTATTGGTGTAGCTATAAGCGCAATTATAGCTAGTATTACTATGACTGCTAAAAGTTCTATTAATGTAAATCCTTTTTTCATACTATTCTTCTTTCTATTTATACTTTCAAGTAGGATTTTTTTATTCATTCTTATCCATATCTTCTTATTTTAAACTACAATAATTATAACAAAAAGAGATTGAATAATCAATCACTTTCATTTACTTCAGCTGCAAAATTTAATAAAGTAATAACTGTTGCATTTTGAGAACTCCCCAATGCTTTTCCTATACTTTTTGAATATACTTTTGAATAAACTATTGAGCCATCATCGTTCCTATAAAATGTTCTAAAGTATATTGATTTGTTTAAATGCTGTAAATCAAAAATATACTTAAAAACATTATAATTTGAACTAGAGCCACCCCCATAGTTCTCATCTTTTGCTTCTAATATGATTGCTCCTTTTGTATTATAATTTAAACTACTATAATCACTAGAGTTACTCATTATTTCATTGAACAAAGATTCTTCAAATATTAATACACCATATTTTTTAAATTCATTCAATGTCATATTACTGGAAGTTGCTTTTTCTTTATCCTTATTACCAACAAAAAATTCAAAATTTAAAGGAAATTCTGTAAACATTTGACATCCTACTCTATAAAATTTATCTAACATAGCTGCATCATCTGCATTTGTAATTGAAGAATCTAAAGTTGGATTATTGCTTGCTATTACTTGAGCTTTACTAGTTAAATTAGTCATATTTATATCTTTTTCTTCCAATACACTGTTTATTTTTATTTTATTTGTTTCACCTAAATAAAATGGCCAATTTTCTTGACTAGCTTCTCCGTAGTTTATTAATGAAATTAATACTTTTTGATTCTTTTCTGTTATTTTATCTGAATATAATATTTGTTTTGAATAATCTATTAAATTATAATTATATTCTGATGATACAACACTTTCAGAATCTTTTATTCCTTCTATCTTTGTCTTAAAATTTCCAAATAAATAAAATATCATACTATTTACATCATACTCAAATACATAATAATTTCCCTTTTTTACTGCTTTATCTAATACTATATTTTGGATTTTTGTTGTATTAGCATTATTATATGCATAATAATAATCATTTGTTATATTTATTTTTAAATCTGTATATTCATTATATGTGTCTTTATTTATATAAAAATTTATTTTTAAATTCTTATCATATGATAATGAAATATAATCTATTTTTAAACCTTCACTCTTATCTAAATTTACTAAATTCATTTCTCTTTTTTCTGTTATATCTAAATCTTTTGACTTACTAGTTGTTATATCTATTTTATTTTCATCGTATCTTTCTACTATATAATTTTCAAATAATAATTTATAGTCACTTACTTGACTATTTTCTATTTTATACCACCCATTTACTGGTTTATTTTTTGCTTGTATATCTAATTCATTTACATAGTATATTCCATCTTCTATTTGTTTATTATTTGATAATGAATCTGCTATATAATATTCTACTGCTTTTGCATAATTATCAGCACTTATTTTTACTGAAGATTTTTTACTGTCATCTATTATGTCTAGTACTATTGGTGTTGCTATAAGTGCAATTATAGCTAGTATTACTATGACTGCCAAAAGCTCTATTAATGTAAATCCCTTTTTCATATTTTTCCTCTTTCTATTTATACTTTGGGGTAAGATTCCCTCACCTAGTATTATTTTTATCTCTACTTTCGTATATTAACTATGTTTATTATACTAAAAAATGATTGAATAATCAATCATTTTCATGTATCTCTTTTATTTTATCTTCTATATGTTTTCCATATTCTATAGATTCATCATAAATAAATTCTAATTCTGGAACATGTCTTAATTCTACTCTATCAGCAAGCTCTCTTCTTATATAACCTTTTGCACTTTTAAGAGCTTTTAATGTTTCTATTTTGTCATCTAATGTTGTGAAATATATCTTAGCATAACTTAAGTCACTTGTAACATCAACAGCTGTTATTGTTACAAATTTTATATTAGGATTTTTTACTTCGTTTGCTATTATATAACTCAATTCTTTTAAAACATTACTATTTATTCTTTCATTCTTTACTGACATTATTTCTTCTCTACCATCTCATAGGCTTCTATAACATCTCCAACTTTAATATCATTAAAATTGTTGATTGTTATACCACATTCTAAGCCCTTTTTAACTTCTTTCGCACTATCTTTTTCTCTTTGAATAGAATTAATTTCACCATCATATATAACAACGCTATCTCTTATTACGCGTACTTTTGAATTTGATTTAATTATGCCATCTAAAACATAACTACCTGCTATTGTTCCTACTTTAGAAAATTTAAATAATTGTCTTACTTCTGCACTACCAATTACTTTTTCTTCATATTCTGGATCTAACATACCTTTCATTGCTGCTTCCATATCTTCTACTGCTTTATAAATTATATCGTAAAGTCTAATTTCTACACCTTTTTCTTTTGCATAATCTTTTATAGTATTATTTGGTCTTATATTAAATCCAATTATTATAGCATTAGATGCATTAGCAAGTACTATATCACTTTCAGTAATAGCACCTACACTACTTCTAAGTACTTTTACTTTAACACCCTCTACTTCTATTTTTTCTAAAGAATTTTTTACAGCTTCACTAGATCCATTTACATCTGCTTTTACAATTACATTAATTTCTTTTACACCTTCTTGTATTTTAGCAAAAATATCTTCTAAAGATACCGTTCCTTTAGCATTTTGTTTTAAATGTTCTTCTTCTTTTCTAGCTTCCCCTATACTTCTAGCTTGTTTTTCTGTTTCAAAAGCCATAAATTTATCTCCAGCACTAGGTGTATTATTAAGCCCTGTAATTTCTACTGGTTGACTTGGATAAGCCTCTGTAATTTCCTCGCCTTTATCATTTTTAAGTGTTCTTACTTTACCATAACTTGTACCTACTACTATAGGATCTCCAAGTCTTAATGTACCATTTTGTACAAGTATTGTAACTATAGGACCTACTTGTTTATCAAGTCTAGATTCAACTACACTACCGCTTGCATAACGAGATGGATTTGCTTTATATCCTTCCATTTCTGATACCAATAATATATTGTCTAATAATTCTTCTATTCCTGTTCCATTTTTAGCACTTATTTGTGAATATATTGTATCTCCACCCCAAGTATCTGGAGTAAGGTCATATTCTGCAAGCTCACTCATTACACGTTCTACATTAGCTCCAGGTTTATCTATCTTATTTATAGCTACAATAATTGGAACTCCAGCTGCTTTTGCATGGTCTATTGCTTCTTTTGTTTGTGGCATAACTCCATCATCTGCAGCTACTATTATAATAACTATATCAGTAATAGAAGCTCCACGTGCTCTCATTTCTGTAAAGGCTGCATGTCCTGGTGTATCTATAAATGTTATATATTCACCCTTTACTTTAACTTGATAAGCACTTATAGCTTGTGTTATTCCCCCAGCTTCTCCTTCTGCAACACTTGTTTTTCTAATTGTATCTAGTAAAGTAGTTTTACCATGATCAACATGTCCCATAATAGTAACTACTGGAGGTCTTTTAACTAAATCTTCTTCTTTATCTTGAATATCAAATTCTTCAAATTTAGTTTCATCTATTATTTGTTCTTTTTGTAATTCTTTACCATATTCTGATACCAACAATTCAGCATTATCAAAATCAACTTTATTATTTACAGTAGCAAGTATACCTAACATAAATAATTTTTTTACAAGCTCTCCTGATGAAACATTTAACTCTTTTGCTAAATCACCAATAGTCATACCTTCCTTATAAGTTACTACGTTTGAATTTTGTACTGGTCCATTACTTATAAGTTTTTCTTTGTTTTTATACATTTCTTTTTTCTTTTTAGCTAATTCTTTTTTATTCGTTTTAGCTTTAGTTATTACTTGAGACTGTTTTTTTTGTTTTGTATTACTTACTATACTTTCTTGTTTTTTATTTTCTTTTTCTATTAACTCTTCTTCATATTCTAAATCCATTTCTTCTTCTAAAGAAGAAATAGCTCCATCAAGTTCCGTAATAGCTTCTTCATCTAACATATCATCTTCATTTGAAACTGATATATTTAATTTTTTACATAAATCTAATATTTCTTTTAAGGTTTTGTTTACATCTTGTGCGTATTCTAATACACTCATCATAATTTACACCTCTTTCTACAATTTTCTTATTTTAGTACCTGCCTCCGCTAAAAATCTTTTTGATAAGGCATCTGGATAATCTTGATCATAAACTATTTCTTTTATACCACTGCTTACTAAAAGTTTAGCACATATGTGACATGGAAATGTAGTAATGTATGCTGTACTTCCATCTATTTCAATACCATTTCTAGCAGCCTCACTGATTGCTAACTGCTCAGCACATATATTTCTGCATACTTCTCTTCTTTCTCCACTTGGTATTTTTAATTCATCTCTCAAACATCCCTGTTCTAAGCATGGCCTTATTCCACCTACAACATTATTATATCCTTGAGCAATTATCTTATTATTTTTAACAAACACAGCCCCTACATGAGCACGTAAGCAAATAGACTTACTTGCTTGTTCATAGGCTTTATCCATATATTCCCTATCCATAACCTCACCTATAATTTAAATACTAATTCTTTTCCTTTTTGATTATATTTTCTATAAGGAATTCCACAAGCATCTAGCATTTTTTTAGATGCTAAATTACCTTCTGTACCATTATATTTATCGCTTAAATAAACAATTTCTTTAATTCCTGATTGAATTATAGCTTTAGCACACTCATTACATGGGAAAAGTGTTACATAAATTCTACATCCCTCAACTGAAGTTTTTGAGTTTAAAATTGCATTTAACTCTGAATGACATACATATGCATACTTAGTATCTAAGAAGTCTCCTTCTCTTTCCCAAGACATATTCTTATCATCATCATAACCACGAGGGGCTCCATTATATCCTACTGAAATTATTTTATTATCATCATCTACTATGCAAGCTCCCACTTGTGAATTTGGATCTTTACTTCTTTCTGCTGAAAGAAGCGCTAACCCCATAAAATACTCTTCCCAAGTTATATAATCTTCTCTTTTCATATTTCACCTACTAATTTTCTTAACTCATCATATATAGAATCAGGAACTTCAACCTCTAATTTTTTATTTAATATTTTATTTTTTTGAGCAATATTAAATGTATTTAAATCTTTTTTTAAATAAGCACCTCTACCATTCGCTTTTCCTGACTCATCAACAATTACATTTCCTTCTGGAGTTCTAACAACTCTTATTAGTTCTTTTTTAGGTAATTTTTCTAAAGTCACTACACATGATCTCATTGGTATCTTTTTCATGACTCACCTACTCTAAAATATTTATTCCAGCTTCATGTACTTGTTCTATTGTTTTTATTTCTAAATTATAATGTGTAAGACGACTAGCAAGTTTTACATTTATACCTTTTTTACCTATAGCTAAACTTAAATTTTTATCATCAACTACAACCATAGTTTCTTTAGTTTTTTCATCTAATATAAATACTCTCAAATCTTTAGCAGGACTAAGTGCATTTTGTATAAATTCTACAGGATCTTTAGAATATTTTACAATATCTATTTTTTCGCCACCTAATTCATTTAATATATTAGCTATTCTTGTACCTCTTTCTCCTATACAAGCTCCAATTGGATCTACATTACTAATCTCAGAATATACAGCTATTTTAGTTCTGTTACCTGCTTCACGAGCTATACTATAAATAAGTACTGTTCCATCACTAATTTCTGGTATTTCAAGTTCAAATAATCTTTTTACAAAACCAAAATGTTTTCTACTTAAAAGTATTAAAGCACCCTTTGAATTAATATCAACTTTACTTATGTATACTTTTATTGTTGAACCCATTTGAATTTTTTCACCAGGTATTATTTCAGTTTTTGGAAGTAATCCTTGCGTTTTTCCTAAATCAATATAATAATTATTCTCATCTTCCATTTCTACTGTACCTGACATCATTTCATCTTGTTTTTCACCAAATTCACGAGCTATATTATTTCTTTCTGCCTCACGAACTTTTTGAATTACAACTTGTTTAGCAGTAGCAGCAGCAACTCTACCAAAATCCTTTGGAGTTACTTCTTCTTCTATAGTATCTCCAACTTTAATACTAGGATCTATTTTTCTAGCATCTTCAAGTGTTATATGTATTTTATTATTAAATACAAATGGTCTATATCTAAATTCTTCTGGTAAATCTTCTAATTCTTCATCTTCTAATTGTTCTTCTGTTAGAATTTCTTCATCAGCCATTGGAATATTATCTTCATCTAATGATTCTTTATGTTTTTCATCAAGTACTACTGTTTTAAATGAAAATAATTTAAAACGCATATTATCTTCATCATATTCTACTCTTCCATTTGGAAGTCCTGTTTGTTTTTTGTAAGCACTTAAAAGCGCTAAAGACATAGCTTCTATTATATAATCTTTATCTATACCTTCTTTTTCTAATATTTCTAGTGTTTTCTTAAATTCTTTACTATCCATATTATTCACATCCTTTCTCTTTAGAACATACATCTAATATATAACTGTTTTCTATGTAATCTACTTCATCTAATAATGGATCTACTATCCTAGTTACTGTAACACAATCTGATACATCTATAACACCATTCTTATCAATAATAATTCTCAAATAATAATTATTATCCTCTTCTACATATAATACCTCATCTAATATAAAACCCGCATCTTTTATTTTGTCTTCTATTAGATTTCTCACTTTAACTGCAATTTCCATGAACACCTCCAAATTAATTTAAAGAGTGGGATTTTTTCCCACTCTTGCTTGCAACATACTAATTATATCATCTTTTATAGAAAAATAAAAGATTTTTTTATTAAATTTTGGTATAATATATAATAGATATGGAGGATATATGGAAAAAAAACGTATTAATATAAAAAGCATTTTGACTGGTATCGGAGTAATTCTATTATATTTTATAGGTTCTTCTATATATACTAACATCCTAAATTTATTTGGTGTTAATTATAGTAAACTAAGTATTGCTGTTAAAAGTATTTATTTAGGTTTTTATGAACTTATTTTAACTTTAATAATAGTATATATATACAAAAAAGATTTTATTCCTAATTTAAAAGATTTTATAAAAAATAATACAAAATATTTTAAAGAATATATAAAATACTGGTTTATGATGTTAGGCCTTATGATGATAGCTAATATTTTAATAACAAATTTTACGACATCACTTACATCAAATAATCAACAAACTATTATGGATAACCTAAAAATAGCTCCTATATATACATTTGTAGTAACTGTATTTATAGCGCCTGTTCTAGAAGAATTAGTATTTAGATTATCTTTTAGAAAGATATTTTATAAAAATGATATACTTTTTATAATTATCTCAGGACTTGTTTTTGGGTCTTTACATGTATTAGGAAGTTTTAATGCTCTTATTGATTTATTATTTATAATACCTTATAGTATCCCAGGATTTATATTTGCTTATATCTATTGTAAATCTAAAAATATATGTGTATCAATGAGTATTCACTTTATACATAACGGTATTATGTTATTACTTTCTTTTATTCTATTTATGTTAACATAAAAAGGAAACTAAAATTTCCTTTTTATTAACCCATATCTTCTAGTTTTTTACTTGCTTTTTTCATAGCACTATCTGCTATATCCTCTAATTTTTCCATTACTGGCTCACTATATTTTTGGTAAGCTAGCACGGCTCCAGCACCAACAGCTATTAAAGCCATCGATTTTACTATTTTCATAATTTCACCTCACTAGAAATATGACTTTGTATATAAATAAATTATATACATTTTTATTATCTCTAGTTTTTTATTTATTATACAATTTATTAGTTAATTTTTCTAATAAATTAGTTTTTCTAGAATATTCTATAGTTTTTTTTATACCAAACATAAATGCGTTAGGATCTCCTATTATTATTAATCTTTTTTTAGCACGTGTTATTCCTGTATAAATTAACTTTTTATAAAGCATTCTTTTATAGGATAAACAAATTGGCATTATTACAAGTTCAAATTCACTACCTTGACTTTTATGTATACTTATAATAAATCCATGTTTAAATTTATTAAAATCTTTTGCTTGATATGTAACAATAGTTCCATAATAATCTATTGTAATCTCAGGATGTCCACTCTTTCCTTTATAATTTATATCTTTTATTACACCTATATCACCATTAAATACATTATTATCTGGATCATTAACAAGTTGTAGTATCTTATCATTTTCTCTAAAAATAACATCTCCATACTTTATTTCTTTACATCCTACACAAGATGGATTAAATACATCTTGTAAAACTTTATTTATATTATCTATTCCATTTACACCAGCGTACATCGGAGCCATTATTTGTACTCTTTTATAATCATAGCCTTTACTTATTACTTTTTTTACTATATTTACTAAACTCGGAACAATAGCATCACTTGAACATTCTAAAAATTTATAATCATCTCTATCTATTAAAAAATCATCTTCTAAAGTTTCATTTTTTATTTCATTAGCAAGTACAGGTATATAGCTAAACTCATCTTGCCTATATAATAAATCAAGTTCAACTACATCAATAATATCACTATCTATTAAATCTTTTAAAACATTTCCACTACCAACACTAGGCAATTGATTATAATCTCCTACTAATACTAACTTAATATTATTTGTAAGTCCTTTAAGTAAACTACTCATTAAATGATTATCTATCATACTAACTTCATCTACTATTATTAAATTAGAAAAATCTGGGTTATATTCATTAACCATAAACTCATCTGTTTCTTTATTCCATTTTAAAAATCTATGAATCGTAGTAGCTGGCAAATTAGTAGATTCACTCATACGTTTACTTGCTCTTCCTGTGGGCGCTAAAAGTGCGATAGAATTTATTAATTCTTTGAGTTCTAATTTATTTAATTTCTTATACAAATCAACTATAGCTTTTATTATAGTAGTTTTTCCTGTACCAGGACCTCCAGTTACAATTATTATATTGTTTTCTAAAGCTTTTATTATAGCCTCTTCTTGCCTAGGACTATACTTAATTTCATATTTATCTTCTAACTCTTTTATCCTTAAATCTAAATTTTTATATTTACTAACAGGTTTATTTATCAAATAATTAACTTTAGAAGCTATATATTCTTCAGATTCATATTCATCAAAAATATAGTATCTATCTTCTTCTATTTTTATTTTTAATTCACCATCTAACTCATTTATAGCCTCATCAAAAAGATCACTAGATATATCTGTTTTTAAATAATATGAAACTCCTTCATATATTTCATTTATATATAAATATGTGTCTCCTTTTGAAAAACTTATATTTTTCATAACATAAATAATACATGCTTTTACTCTATTTATATTATAATTATCTTCATTTATTTTGGTTGCTATTTCATCTACTTTAGTAAAATTGATTTCATCTACATCATCTATTATTCTATATATATTATTCTCAATTATTCTAATTGTATTACTCTTATACATATTATAAATGGAAAGAGAATCTCTCATAGAAAAGCCCAATTCTGTTAATTTTACAATTATTTCATGTGATTCTTCATATTTTACTAATGTATCATAAATTATATTTATTTTTTCTTCAGATAGTTTTGGTACTTGATAAAGACAAGTTTTATCTTTTAAAATCATATCAAGAGTTTTATCACCTAAAATATTTACTATTCTAGTTGCCATTTTTTCTCCAATACCTTTAAAAAGATCACTAGATAAAAATTCTATAATACCATCTTTATCATCTGGTTTAATTCTCTCACTATTAGTAACATTATATTGAAATCCATATTTAGGATGATTTACAATCTCACCATACATAATATATTTTTCATTAAGATTTAAATCTGCAAAATAACCTGTAAAAGTAATAGTCTTATTTATATAATCTTGCATTTCTACCATATTTGTTTCAGTAACTTTTAAAAGACCTATTATATAGCCTTTGTCACTTTTAAATATAATTTGTCTAAATATTCCTTTTACATAATCTTGCATTTTATCACCAATAAATATTATAACATAAAAATAAAAGAGTTAAACTCTTTTATTAATTATATCGTTATATGCATCTAGAATTTTATCAGTTAGAATTTTTCTTTTTTGTTTATTCTTTTCTAATTTAAGTTTATTCATACTACACTTTAATATATTTAACAATTCTTCTTTAGTATATTCTTTTTCACTAACTCCTAAAACTTTATATGGATTATATTCATCCCAAAACAATTTAGGCTCATTTACTTTAGGTTTATTTTTATAATACATACATAATGCCTTATAAAATAAAATTATTTCTTCATTTGTTAAATATTTATTTAAAAATTCACTATCTAAATCTTCAAATTTTTTATTATTTTTTTTCATTACAATCATTAAATATTTAATATGTTGCAATTGTTCTATATTCATATTTTCAAATTGATCCATTTGCATCACCGAGAAAATATATTACTAAATTAAATCTTATTTGTCAATTATTTTATCTTAGTTTTATCTATTTCATTGAATGCATCTAATATTTCATCTATCAATCTTTTTTGAATTTCTATATCTTTTTCTTGTTTTTGTAATTCTAAAATTTTTAAATTTAAAGCATTTACTAATTCTTCATGTGTGTAATCAAAATTTTCGAGTCCCAATATATCATATGGATTATACTCTTCCCAAGATATTTTGTTTGATCTTGTACTCACTACTTTATTTTGTAAATTTGATTGTTTTAAATAATAGTTTAAAATAATTTGCTCTCCTGTATTTAAATAATCATCTATTACATCTTTTGACAAAAATAAAGTATTTCTTTCTTTTAATATTTTTATAATTCTTTTTACTTTTACTAAATCTACTTTTTCAACGTACATAAGTTATTCATCCGCCAAATTGTCAAAATATCCTTGAATAAATACAACAGGTGTACCTTTATCTCCACTACCACTAGTTAAATCACAAAGTGAACCTATTAAATCAGTTATTCTTCTTGGAGTAGTTCCCTGCGTTATCATTTGACCTTTTAAATCCTTATCTTTATTTCTTATTTCTTCTTTAATAGCATTTTTTAATTCTTCGCCTTTTAAATTAGCAAATTTATTATCTGATACATATTTAAGTTTTATTTCGTTAGGAGTTCCATCTAAACCACTAGTGTGTGCAGGCGAAACTACTGGGTCAGCAAGTTCCCAAATATGCCCAACAGGATCTTTGAATGCTCCATCTCCATATACCATTACTTCTATATTTTTACCAGTTAAATCTTTTAATTTAGATTGAATATCTAAAACTAACTTATCACCTGTTTTTGGAAATAATTTTAATCTTTCCTCTGTTGATTTATTAGAACCTAAAAGTCCATAATCTGGATTAAATCCACTACCATTAATAGATTTATTCATAACTTCATAAAGTCCATAAACAGTATGAGCCCCTGAGTTTTCTAATATTCTTTTTGTACGTAATCTCGTATGAATATCGCAGTTAAGTACATCACGAGTATAGTTTAGTATTTCTTTTGGATCATTAGCAAACACAAACTCTACTTTACAATTCTCACTTTCAATTAATTCTCTATAAAAATCTACCATATTGATACCAGTAAATGGATGTATCCAAGAACCAAAAGTTTCTTTATATTCATCTTCTGTTATAACACTTGATAAATTATACTTACTCTTATCTAATAAATCTTCATCTAAAATTCCATTACCAACTTCATCTGATGGAAAACTAAGTAACATAGTAATTTTATCCATACCACGTGCTATACCTTTTAAAATAATAGAAAATCTATTACGACTTAATATTGGAAATACAACCCCAATATTTTTACTTGGAAATTTATTTTGTACGTCCAAAGCAACATCATCAACAGTAACATAATTCCCTTCACTAATTCCAACAACTGCCTCAGTTATAGCAACTACATCCCTATCTCTAAATTCAAATCCTTCACTTTCTTTAGCTTTCATAAGTGAATCTACAACTATATTAGCTAAATCATCATGTTCTTTTATTATAGGTGTTCTTATACCTCTAACAACTGTACCTACACATCTCATATTTATTCCTCCTATCATAAGTAAATTATAGCACATCAAAAAAAATAAGTAAATAAAACTACTTACTTATAAATTTAGTTTACATTACAATATATTAGATTTTGATAAATATTTTAAAATTTCATTAACTGTTGTATTAAAACACTTAAAATTTACATTAAACCACTTAACTGGTATTTGATGATTATTCCAAGTATATTGTCTTTTAGCATACCTTCTACTATTTTGTTTTATAATATCTAACGATTCATCTAAAGTTATTTCACCATCAAAATATTTAAATAACTCTTTATATCCTATAGGAGTTAATACTGCTTTTGTTCTTATATTTGTATCATAAATTTTTTTAGCTTCTTCTAACAAACCATTATCTACCATCATATCTACTCTTTTGTTAATTCTATTATATAAAATATCTCTATCACAAGTAAGTCCTATAAAATATGTATCGTATAATAATTTATTAGTTTTTTCTTTAGAACTTAAAGTCTCATTATTTGAATAATAATAATCAAGAGCTCTTTCTATTCGTTTTCTATTGTTATGATGTATATTAGTATTAGGATCTATTTTTAATAGTTGTTGATAAAGTTCATCTAATGATAGCGAACTATAATCCTTTTTATTTAATTCTTCATTAAATTTATAATCATATAAGCATGCTTTTATATATAATCCTGTACCACCAACAAGTATTGGTGTTTTACCTCTTTTTAATATATCGTCAATTACTTTTCTAGCATCTTTTTGATAATCGTATACTGTATAATCTTCTTCTATAGTTTTTATATCAAATAAGTGATGAGGTATTCCTTCTTTTTCCTTCTCAGTTATTTTAGCGGTTGCTACATCAAGGCCTTTATATACTTGTGTGCTATCAGCATTTATTATCTCACCATTTAATTTTTTAGCAAGTTCTACACTTAATTTAGTTTTACCTACTCCTGTAGGTCCTACTATACAAATTACCATAAATCACCTACTTATTATTTGTTTTATTTCTTCTGGTGTATTTACATCTGTTTTATAATATTTGTCTACATCTTCTTTTATTTGATATAGCATTTCACTTGCAGACATATCTAAGTGTAAATATTTTTGTGCCCTACTTAATATATAATTTGTATTATTACCTATTTTTAGATTTTCACTAAATAATCTATAGAATATACCTTTATATGTTTTTATATTTCTTTTAGTTATTTCATCTTTACTATATATTGACATTTTATTATACTCATCAAAATCAATTATTGTAAATTTTTTACCATCATACATAAAGTTATTATCATGAAAATCATACATCATTATAAGTCCATTCGATATATATTTAATATCTTTTTCTACCCTAATAGAATTAGTAGACATATCTAATATATTTGACTTTTCAAATGCCCTTTCCATTACTATACCAGGTGCTTTTTCTGTTATATAGCCATAAAACTTTTTATTATCATATACAAAATCAAATGGAAATGCCATTGAAGAGTTTTTATATTCTAATAAATACTTAAATCTATCTATTTCTACTAAATTAAGAGGTTTACCAAATTCTTTATATACATTTCCATTTTCTAATGTATAACATTTATTAAAAGCACCACTACCTAAAAACTTCTTTTTTCCTATCTCTTTTTTTTGCATAAATACCTACTTTATAAACATACTATCTCCAAATGAGAAAAATCTATATTCTTTTTTAACTGCTTCTTTATATGCATTCATTATATTTTCTTTACCAGCTAAAGCACTTACTAACATTATTAATGTACTTTTAGGTAAGTGAAAATTTGTTATTAATGAGTCTATTGCCTTAAATTTATATCCAGGATATATAAATATATCTGTCCAGCCACTGCATTCTCTAAATTCACCATATAAATTCATTATTGTTTCAAGTGTCCTTGTAGATGTCGTACCAACGCTTATTATTCTTTTATGTTTCTTTTTAGCATCATTTAAAACATTAGCTACCTCTTTACTCATTTGATAAAATTCACTATGCATTTTATGTTTTGTTACATCTTCTACATTAACAGGCCTAAATGTTCCAAGTCCAACATGTAATGTTATATATTCCATTTTAATGCCTTTTGATTTTATTTTTTCTATTAAATCTTCTGTGAAATGTAATCCAGCTGTTGGAGCAGCTGCACTACCTATATTTTTGGCATATACAGTCTGATATCTATCTTTATCTTTTAATTTTTCATGAATATATGGTGGTAACGGCATCTCTCCTAATTTATCTAATATTTCATAGAATATTCCTTTATAATTAAATTTAAATATTCTAATACCTTCTTCACCTAAACCTATACATTCTGCATTTAATTCATCTGAAAATTTTACAACTGTACCTACCTTTACTCTTTTTGCTGGCTTTACTAAACATTCCCAAACATCTTTATTTTTTTCTTTTAACATAAGTATTTCTATTACTGCATTTGTTTCATTTTTAACACCATAAAGTCTTGCAGGCATTACCTTTGTATCATTTAAAACTAATATATCATCCTTATCTAAATAATCTATTATATCTGTAAAATGTTTGTGTGTAATTTCTCCCGTTTCTTTATCCAATATTAATAATCTTGAAGAATCACGTCTTTCTAAAGGTGTTTGTGCGATTAAATTCTCTGGTAGGTAAAAATCAAAATCATCAGTTTTCATAATATCACTTCCAATGTATGTATTATATCACATAACATTAAAAAAAGGAATTATTTTAAAATTCCTATATTGTTGATATACCACTACCACCCTTTTTATAAAAATCTTCTACTAGTTTATAAATTTCTTCATCCCTATTACTTCTAAAAATATCATGTGTTAAAGAGTTTACATAAACTAATTTTTTTTCTTTAGATTTTACACTATCATATACATATTTTACAGAAGTAAGTGGTACTAAATTATCATTTTTTCCTTGTATTAATAGTATTGGGCATTTTACTTCTTTTGGATAATTATAATATTCTTTTATTAATGACATAAATTCTCTTATAGCACTTGGGTTTAATTTAAGAAGTCTAGCAAATATTTCGTCTCCACCATAAGTCTTTATTACTTTTGGAGTCATTTTAAGTGACTTTGTGACATTTAAATTATCTTTTATTACATCTAAGTATTGAAAAGCAGGTGCGGCTAAAACTAGTTTTTTTACCTCACTATATTTAGAAGCTAAGTATGTAGCAATTACTCCACCCATACTATGACCCAATAAATAAATTTTGTTATAACCTTTACTTATTAACCACTCTATTTGTTTTTCACTTGCACTAATCCATTCACTGTATTTAACCTTACTTAAATTTTTTTCATGTCCTGGTAGTGTAAATTGATATACATCATAAAATTTATTAAGTTCTAGATAGTTTGCTAAAGCTTCTTCATCATAAGTACCTCCTGCAAATCCATGAACTATTAAAATTGCTTTTCTAAATAACATATTATCACATCCTATTATTATCTTAACACAAAAATATTCCTATTTCAAATTTTTATTGAATCATAGAAATTAGCCATAGTAACTTGGGTATAAGGAATTAACCATAAATAACCAATACCAAAAGTTAATGTTGCTAAAATTGACCATCCAATAAAACTTAACATCAACACAAAATAATCTGCCTTATGACCTTGCATCATATTTTTACTCATTTTTATTGCGTCCATAGCGCTCATATTGGGATTATCTAATAAAATATAAGGAACTTGTGAATAACTTATGGCTGCTATAATACCAGGTATTACAAGCAATAGTGACCAAAGGGTTACAAATATACTCATTAAAATAATAGATAATAGCGCAACACTAAACATATTTGTCTTACTAAATAATTCCTTATAAGTTACTTGTTCTCCCCTAGATAACTTTAAATAAAAACTATTAAATCCTAACATTAGTAAAGAATTAATTATTATACCAATTATTGATGTCATAGTATTACCTGTATATTCATTTCTGACTATAATCCCTACCATAATTCCAGATAATATTGAAACACATCCAAGTATAGCCACTACAATTATTGCTTCACCCCAATTATCTTTTAGTCTCATCTTAGCTTTTTCTTTTAATTCAGCTCTTGTCATATCAACACTCCTTTCTATTATAAATTATACCATATCTTTTTAATTTATAAAAAAAAATAGTAAAAAATTTACTATTCTAATTAATTGCTAAAATTTTAACGTCATATTTTCCATTTGGACTTTCAACAGATACTACATCTCCTACTTTTAATCCTAAAATAGCTTTAGCTATTGGAGATTCATTTGATATTTTATTAGAAAAAGGATCTGCTTCTTGACTACCTACTATAGAATATTCTTCTTGGTCTTCATCATCAACATACTCTATTGTCACCTTAGTACCTATAGAAACTACATCAGTATTAACTTTTTCTATAACTACTGCACGTTCTAACATAACTTCTAACTCTTTTATTCTAGATTCCACTACTGCTTGTTCTGTTCTAGCTGCATCATATTCTGCATTCTCACTTAAATCACCTTGAGCTCTAGCATCTTTAAGAGCTGATATAACCTCAGGTCTTTTTACAAGTTTTAATTCCTCTAATTCTTTTTTTATTTCCTCTAATCCTTCTTCTGTTACATATAATTCTTTATCTTTTGACATAATCGTTCACCTCAATCTTTTCTTGTAAACATACAAAATAATACTACATAAATTTAGTTTTGTCAACTATCTTTTAATTCTTATCATATCATATGTATTTAATTTATTTTCTATACTAATTTTTACAATTTCTCTAGGATGTCTTACAACATCTATAATCTCATTATCAGCATTTATAATTTTATCTATCTTATATATAATAGTATCATGATCTGGTCCAAATATTTCTACAATATCGCCTTTTTTGAAATAATTTCTTTGTTCTATTGTAGCTATTTTAGTAGTCTCATCATAATCTAATACTATCCCTAAAAAATCCTGATTAGATATCTCTTCTCTTCCATTATAATAACTACAATTTTCATCATAAACTCCATTAAAGAATTGTGTTATTGAATCTCTATTAGCACAGTTAGAAAGTATTCTCTCATACTCCATATTATATGTATAATTTAATTTATCGTTACAATATTCATCTATAACTTTTCTATATATTGAAACTACTGTAGCAATATAATATAAAGAACGCATTCTACCCTCTATTTTAAAAGAAGCAATACCCATATCAATCATATCAGGTATATATTTTAACATAGATAAATCCTTAGAACAAAAAGTAAATGGTCTATCACCTTTTATTTGTTTTTTATTTTCATCTAATAAATCAAAATCCCATCTACATATTTGACTACATCCTCCACGGTTAGCATCTCTATTAGTTAAAAAATTAGACATAACACATCTACCACTATAACCTGCACACATAGCGCCATGTATAAATGTTTCAATTTCTATATCTACATTATCAATTATTTCCTTTATTTCTTCTTTAGTACATTCCCTTCCAAGTACAATTCTACTTACTCCTTCACTTTTCCAATACTTACAAGCCTCTATATTTAAAGTACTTGCTTGTGTTGATAAGTGTATTTCTAGATTAGTATTTTTACGAGCAATATCAATAATAGTTGGATCACTTACTATTATTGCATCTACACCTATTTTTTCTATTGTTTTTAAATACTCTTTTATTTCCTTTATTTCTTCATTGTGTATCATTATATTAATAGTAATATATACTTTTTTATTTAATTTATGAGCAAATTCTACACCTTCTTTTATTTCTTCCATCGTAAAATTAATGGCATTTGCTCTCAAGTTTAATAATGGTCCACCTATATATACAGCATCTGCTCCATATAAAAGTGCTATCTTTAATCTTTCTAAATCACCTGCTGGAGATAATAATTCTGGTTTATTTATCATTTTTCTTCACCTTATATATTGTCTTTTTTTCTAAAAATCCCAAATCTACATTATTAAACATATTATTTATTTTATTATTACTATCCTCTATATTTTTACTATTAACATTTCTAAATAAATTAATAATACAAATAAATTTATTTAAATCAATATCTAAACTATTTAATACTATATAATAATCAAGTAAATCTAAACTATATTTTAATCCATTTAATATATTATTAGAATAACACATAGTTCCAATCTCTTTATCCATTATAGGATATATCTTATTTTCTTTTTCCATATAATTAATTTTTGAAGAGTCTTTTAATTTAAAATAATTTAAGTAGTTTTTAACTATATGTCTTTTAGATACAAACATAGGTAAATATCCAAATAAATTTACTAATAATGTTGATTTACTATTTTGTTTAATCTCTTTTATTTCTTCAAAAGTTATATCACTAGATAAATATGTGTATTTAGCACCTTTCTCATACCAATAATTAATTGTACTATAATTAGTTGTTGAATGTTCTTGTGACCATACTAATTCATAATTAGGTTTTATTTCTTTATATATTTGTAATACCGCAACATCATAATATAAAACACCTTTTATATTATAGCTATTTAGTTTAATCATAATATCTTTTAAACATTTTAAATCTATATTATGCATATTTTTATTTAACGAAATAAAAATATCTTTATCTTTATAATCATCTAATATACTAATACTATTTATTGATATATTTAGATTAGTATTAACACTCATATTATCTATTCCAATTATAAAACCATCTATTATATTTAATGTTTTATTTATTTCATCTATACTAGATGGAATAGTTATTATTTTTGACATAACATCACCTCAAAAAAAAGACGTCTTTTTTAGACGTCTTAATATTAGCACACAATACTTATTTTGTCAATTATTTACTACACTTAACATCCTCACCATAAAGGTTTGTACAAATATCTACACCACTTACAGTAGTTTTATAATATGTATTTGCTGAACAATCATTATTTAAGAAACATGACATACAAGATGATATATTCTCTGCCTCACTTGAGTCAGCCACTTTTAAAATTACAAATTGTACAATAGATATTACAAAGAATACCATAACAGAAGCTATTATTTTTTTAAGTAAGGAACTTTTTGCTTTCTTTATTTCATCTTCTTTAGAAGCTGCTAAAGCCTTTAATAAAGTAATCATGCTTGTTACTATTAAAACAATTGGAGTAGCAATCTTAAGTAAATTTACAAAGAAACTAGTAAGAGCTGGAGCCTCTTTTGGAATATCAAATGTATTTCCACACGTAACATATTGTAATTTATCAACATTACAATAACCATTCTCTTTATTCCAAACACATGCAAAATACTTATTATTTTCACAAGTTCCTTTATCATTAAATTCTAAACAAGAGGATGGTGTTTCTTCTTCACTTTCTTCAGTTTGTTCAATTAAATCAAACACTACTGGAAAACCACTTTTTTGAATACTAAACTTCTTTTTTAATGAATCCAACATTTTATTTACATTTGTGTTATCTGAGACATAAAACCTATAAGTCCAAAAACCAAGCTTACCTTTTCTATGTACCAAAATGGCCTTTGATGGGCATTTTTTATTTTTTTCATAATAGCTCTGGCCACTAAATCCATCATAAGCTGAAACCCAATTTATTACATCTTCTGAATCTTTTTTACCCACTACATCATTACCAGTAAGTATGGCATCTTCTGAATTTATTTTCCCATTCTTTGCCATATATAATCTAAATTTAATTTTAATATCTTTACTAGTAGTATTATAAACACAATAATACTTTACTTTTGCTCTTATTGGCATTACAAAACACATTGAAGTTAAAAGTGTAACTAATAATATTAATAAGTATTTCTTTTTCATATAATCTCTCCTATATCATCGTTATTTATTAAATGAGCATTAGCATCATCTAAATCTAAATGCATTTCAAAAAATGATTCCTCACTTACTTTTAAATATACATTACAAATTATTCCACCTTTTTCTCCAGGTAATTTTACATTAACAGTCTTCTTACCTTCAAAACCATAGGCACTCATTTGATCTGGTCTAATATGTATATGTCTAGTTGGAATTATACAACCATATTGTATATCTATACCACCCATAGGCCCTATTATTGTTATAGGACTGCTACCTATTAAATCTCCTGAATTTCTAACTGGTGGGTTTATCCCTAAATTATGAGCATCTGTTTTACTTATTTCAACTTGTGTATAATCTCTAATTGGTCCTAAAACTCTAACATGTTCTATAATTGATTTATCCGTTTTAATAGTTACTAAAGCATTTGAAGCAAATTGTCCAGGTTGTTTCAAATCACTCTTTTTTTCTAATTTATAATCCTTACCAAATAAGATTTCTAAATGTTCTTGTGTTAGATGAACATGTCTTGCCGATACTCCTATACTAACTTTCATATTATCACCAAGATAATTATAGCATATTTCTAAATTTTTTGAAATATATTTTAAAGAAAGGATGATTTTATGAATAACAATTATATGAATAATAGTAAATTTCCAGGTACACCTTTATATTCTAATGGTATGCCTACTCCAAATCAATCAAGTGTTCAGGAATATATACCTGATGAACAATCTTATATAGAAAATATTTTAAGAGTTAACAAAGGTAAAAAAGTGTCTGTTTATCAATCTTTTGCTGATTCTAAAGATTGGAGTGATAAAGTATTCACTGGTATTATAGAACAATCTGGTAGAGATCATATTATTTTAAGTGATCCTACTACTGGTGAGTGGTATTTACTATTGATGATATATGTAGATTATATTAAATTTGATGAAGAAATCAATACTGTTCAACAATTTTATCCATCTAAAGGTTAAAAAGTATTGATAAGAAATTAAAAATTTGTTATAATTGTCTATAGATAAGGTGATATGTATGAGTACTATTATGGTAACACTATCAGTAATAATTGTAGTATGTTTGATACTAATAGTATTAATATCTATTTATAATCGTTATCAAGATTATATAATTAGAATTAATGAAGCTGATGTTAATATAGATGCAGTATTAAGAAAAAGATTTGATCTTTTAAACAAATCAATAGGTATAATAAATGCTAATATTGAAACGGAAGAGCCAATATTACAAATGATAGAAAATTTAAGATCTAAAAAACTTACTAATTTTGAATTAGATAGAAATTTGTATGATGCGATTAATGAATTTCATACTTTAAAAGAAAAATATAATAAATTACAAAATTGTAAAGAATTTATTAAAATTGAAATTAATCTTATTGAGTCAGAATCTGAGATAGTTGGATTAAGAAAATATTATAATGATATTATTACTGATTATAATAAATTAGTTAAATCTTTTCCTACTAATTTAATAGCATTGTTAAAAGGTTATAAAGCTCGTGATTACTTTGACGGAAATAATGTAGATGAAAAAAAAGGAACTGTAAAATTATAGTTCCTTTTATTTTTTCTTTTTACCTTTAGATAATATATATATAAATATTAAAAATACAAGTACACATAGTCCTATTATTAAATAATTTTTATTTATTGTTGTATTAATTGTATCAATTTTTTCTGTCGTTTGTGAATATTCATCACCCATTTGTATAATATATTCGCCTGATTTAGAATATAAGTAATTTTCTCTTGCATAATTAGCTAAATATTCTGGATCATTTAATTTTTCTATATCTATTTTTAATTGTTCAGCTTCTTCTTGTAATTTTACATATTTTTCTTCTAATTGTTTTTTTTCAACTGTCAATTCATAAATTGTGTAAATATTATATAATAAGCTAAACGAAAAATACACTATTATTATTAAACAAATAGGCCCAAAACAACTAAGTCTTCTTTTAGACACTTTGGGAACTCTTCTCTTAGACATACTATCACCATATAAAGTATATCATTTTTTATTGGTATTTGCAATTAACTTTATAATTATATCATAAGTAAAAAATCCAAATATTATATTTAATATTGAGTATATATGAAATATGGCATTACCTATACTTTTTATTCCTATAAAATATACTAAAGTCATAAAAGAAATCAAAAGAAAAGAAAATATTAGTTTTAAGATTTCATTATATTTACATATTTTTTTATTAAACCAATCTAAAATTACAGAAAAGAAAAATCCAAATGAGAAAGAAAATATTATCAATTTAAGTTGTAAAGATAACTCTATCATTTAAATAATTTAGAAAAAACGCTTTCTGACTTTTCTGCTTTTTTAGAGTTTTCTAAATAATTTAAACTATCAATCTTTCCTTTTATTGATACATCTCCCTGAAATGTATCTAGTTTAATTATTTCTAAATTTGAACCTTTTATTAATATAAAGCCCATATTAGTTTCTAATAAAAATTCATTTTCATCAAAGTTTTCTATTTTTTTTACCCCTGTAATTGCTATACTCTTTCTTTGATTAATACTTATATTATGGTTATTAGTTACTATATCCTTGTCCATATCATCACCTAATAAATATTATTCAAAAGAAAAATATATATGAAAAAAACTCTTGACGAGTTTTATTCTTTATTATATTCTTCAAGTATAGCATCCTCAAACATTTTTCTTGTTTCTGCATTAATAGGATGAGCTATATCATGATATTCTCCATTTGCATTCTTTCTACTTGGCATTGCTATAAAAAGACCATCTTTACCTTCAATAATTCTTATATCACGAATTACAAAGCAATCATCTAGCAATACTGAAGCTATTCCTTTCATCTTCATATCATCATTTTTTTTGTGAACATTGACTGACGTTATTTTCATAAAAGCATCTCCTTCCGTTATCATCTCACACTTTTAGTATATAATAAATTGGTAAAAATTGCAATATTTATATACGATTTTTTAATGTTTTATCTATTTCTCTTTTTATATCTTTTTCTTTTAAAGATTCTCTTTTATCATAATTTTTTTTACCTTTTGCAACACCTAATAATATCTTAGCTTTATTACCTTTAAAATATAGTTTAACAGGTACTAATGTATAACCACTTACTTCAACTTTATCTCTTAACTTTAATATTTCTTTTTTATTTAATAACAGTTTTCTCGTTCTTCTTTCGTCATGATTAAATATACTGGCATCATCATATTTACTTATATACATATTAAGTAAATAAACTTCACCATTTTTTATTATCGCATAACAGTCTTTTAAATTAGCAAGTCCACTTCTTATAGATTTAATTTCAGTACCTTTAAGTACTATACCACATTCAATTTCTTCTTCTATATAATAATCAAAATATGCTTTTTTATTTTTTATCTCAATCATAATTTACCTCTGCTGTTACTATATTAAGATATTGTTGTTCTAAAGATTTATAGTTAGGTAAAATATCCTCTGTTAAGTTTGAAAATGGTATTACCTTATAATTTCTATAATTAGCTGTACAATAAGTATACAATAGTTTATAATCTACATTTTCAAAAGTAACTTTAGAATCCTTTACAACTATATCCATACCTACCATAAGTCCTATTATTTTATCTATCCCAAGAGGACTTTGACCTGATATAAAATTACCTAAAGAATATATTACTAGAGTATCACCAACATAATCTACTGGCATTATAACATGTGGATGTGAACCTATTATCAAATTTACACCTAAACTTGATAAATACTGAGCTTCTCTTTTTTGAGTTTCTGTAGGAACATGTGTGTATTCTTCTCCCCAATGCATTGACACTATTATTACATCTACTTTATCCTTTATTTTATCTATATCAGCTTTTGCTTGTTCATCTGAATATACATTTACTAAATAATCTTTTCCTGCTGGCATAGTAAGTCCATTTGTCATATCAGTATAAGCTAAAAATGCATACTTTATTCCATTTTGTTCATATACTTTTATTTTACTTTCACGATCCTCAAAAGAATCATTTTGACCACTTACAACTACATTTTTATTTCTCCAAAAATTAACTGAATTAAGTACCCCTACTTCATTCATATCAAGGCTATGATTATTAGCAAGACTAACCATATTAAAACCTATATCAAGAAGATTAAGAGCTATTTCATCAGGTGAATTAAATCTAGGATAGTGTTGTACCCCTAAATCTTTACCACCTATTATTGTTTCTTGATTATAGTATTTTAAATCATAATCTTTTATTAATGGAGCTACATCTGTAAACATTTTACTGAAATCATAATTATTATTTCCAAGTGAAGCATCGGTATATACAGCACCATGTATTAAAGCATCTCCAACTGCTACTAAAGACATTCTTTTTTCTTTTGGTAAATCTTCTTTTATATCTAGTTTATTATCTTTTGGTTTATTATTAGATTTTGATAATTTATTGGAATATATTATTCCACCTGTAATAAGACCAATTAATAATACAAATATTATTATTGTTAAAATTACTTTTCCTTTCTTTACTCTTCTTTTTTTCATACTAACCTCCATTTACTATTGACATATATTCTTGCTCTACACTTTTATAATTATTAAGTAAATTATCATTTAATTTTGAAAATGGTATTACTTTAAAATTTGTACTATTTTCTGCATAAGCAAGTATTAATTCTTTATATAAGTTATCAATTGTTACTTTTTTATTCTCATCTACAGTTATATTCATACCTACCATAAGACCAATACCTTGATTAAGTCCTATAGATAATTGATTAGATATAAAATTACCTAAAGAATATATTACTAGAGTATCATTAATTTGAGTTATAGGCTGTACTACATGTGGGTGTGAACCCAATATAATATTTACACCTAAATTTGATAAATACTGTGCTATTTCTTTTTCTTCATTAGTAGGTGTATTTGTATATTCTTCTCCCCAATGCATTGATACTATTATTACATCTACTTTATCCTTTATTTTATCTATATCTTCTTTTACTTGTTCATCTGAATACATATTTACTAAATAACTATTAGGTAATCTATTTCCATTTAAACTAGTTGTATAAGCTAAAAATGCATACTTTATTCCATTTTGTTCATATACCTTTATATCATTTCTCTCTTCCATACTTGAATATGATCCTGCAGTTATAACATTTTTTGTTTTCCAAAAACTATTAGAATATAATATAGCATTCTCTCCTTTATCCATTGAGTGATTATTAGCCAAACTTATTAAATTAAAACCTAAATTTACTATTTCATCCCCTATTTCATCTGGTGAATTAAAACTAGGATAACCACTTATACCTAAAGTTTCTCCACCTATAGTAGATTCTTGATTACAATATTTTAAATCATATTTTTTTATTATAGGTTCTACTTCAGTAAACATTTTATGAAAATTATAAGTATTTCCCTCTATTGCATCTTTATATACACTTTCATGTATCAAAACATCTCCAACAGCTATCAAAGACATTGTTTTACTTTTTTTAGTAATAGGCTCTTCTACATTGTTATTTACTTTATTATCATCTATTTTATTAGAATTGTTTTTATTTAAGTTATTAAACACTATTAATATAATTATTATAAATACTATACTAATAAAAAAAACAATAACACTTTTTTTTAATTTTCTCTTCTTCATCCTACCACCTATATTAATTATAAACTAAAAAAGAGATAAAGTCTATCTCTTTATTACAAAGTCTACAGTATGATTTATTTTACTTGCCGATTTTACTACTACTTTAACTTCATCACCTAATCTATAGCCTCTTTTATTCTTATTTCCTATAAGAGAGAATGTTGATTCATCGTATCTATAATAATCATCTGTTAAGTCATCAATTCTAATTAATCCCTCTATTTTATTTGGAAGTTCTATAAACATACCAAAACTCATAACACCTGACACTATACCAGTATATTCTTCTCCTATATGTTTTTCCATATATTCTGCCATCTTCATATCATCTACTTCTCTTTCACAGTCAACAGAAGCACGTTCTCTTTCTGAAGTATGAGTTGCTAAAACTGGTAATTTTTGTTCCCAATATCTAATTGTATCAGAATTTATATTTTTATTAAATAAATATGTTCTAAGTAATCTATGTACGGTTGTATCTGGATATCTTCTGATTGGTGATGTAAAGTGTGTATAACACTTACTAGCTAAACCAAAATGACCTATATTATTACTATCATAAACTGCTTTTTGCATACTTCTTAAAAGCAAACAAGAAAGAATTGGATATTCTGGTACATCTTTTAATTCTTCTAACAATTCCTGCATTGATTTAGGAGTTATTTTTTTCATTTTATGAACATTATATCCTAATATACTTATAAAATTAAGAAAATTATTTATTTTTTCTTCATTAGGTTCACCATGTACACGATAAATAAATGGATAATCTAAATAAGTGACATGACGCGCTACAGTCTCATTAGCAGCTATCATAAAGTCTTCAATTAATTTTTCACCAGTGCCACGTTCTCTTAATTTAACATCAATAGCTTCTCCTTTTTCATCAGTTATTATTTTAGCCTCATCTATATCAAAATCTATATATCCTTTTCTAATTTTATTTGCCCTTAAAATGCTAGCTAAATCACTCATCATATTTAATTTTTCTACATAAGGTTCATAACCTTCTGGAACTATCGTTTTTTCTAATATACTATTTACCTTTTTATAAGTCATTTGTATATTTGACTTTATAACACTCTCATAAATATCATAGTTAATTACTTCACCAGTAGAATCAATTTCCATAACGCATGAAATTGCTAATCTATCTACATTTGGATTTAGAGAACAAATTCCATTAGATAATTGATGTGGTAACATAGGAATAACTGTATTAGCTAAATATACACTAGTACCTCTTTTATAAGCTTCTTCATCTAAAGGAGAATGTTCCTTTACATAATAACTTACATCAGCTATATGTACACCAAGTTCATAATTCCCATTAGATAATTTTTCAATAGATATAGCATCATCAATATCTTTAGTATCATCACCATCTATTGTAAATATTTGTTTTTCTCTTAAATCTACTCTACCTTCATATTCATTTTCTAAAACGTGATCTGGAATACTTTTTAATTGCTCTATAACTTCTTCTGGAAATTCATCTTCTATCTCATATTTAGCAGCTATACTAAGTATATCAACACCAGGATCATCAACATGTCCTAAAATCTTTATAATAGCCCCTTTATAAACATTATTTTCTATTTTATTAAGTAATCTAACTACTACCTTATGTCCACTTACTGCACCCAATGTACAATTCTCATCTACTATTATATCTAAGTTTACCTTCTTATCATCTAAATCTACTTTACATTTATTATTCTTAAAATAAACTTTACCTACAAATTGTTTAGATTTTCTTTCTACAATTTTTACTATTCTACCTTCTAATTTTAATCCTTTTTTAGAAGTAATTTCTACAATAACCTCATCATTATTAATAGCGCCATTTAAATTACTTTGTTCAACGAATACATCGTCATCACCTTCTATATCAACAAAAGCATAACCTTTTCTGGTTGCTAAAAGCTTACCAACTCTAAGATTACTTTTATTAAATAACATATATTTATCTTTTTTTGTTCTATAAATTTTTAAATTGTTTTCTAATTCATTTAAAACTTTCAATAATTCTTTTAGTTCTTCCACACTATTAAATCCTAATTTTTCCTCTATTTCTGGTACAGTTAGGGCATCATTTTCGTTTAATATTTTAATAATTTTTTCTTCCATACATATCCTCCACTTATATTATAGAATATTTTATTCAAATATTTCAACTAAATACTTGTAAATAGTCTTGTTTATACAAAAAAAGTGTAAAGAAAAAGAGTTATAAAACTATTTTAAGTTTATAACTCCACAACCTTCTGCTACAAATCCAAATTTTTCTAGTACAAATACTATTATAAATGGTATTATGAATGCTAAAGCAGCTGCAATTAATCTCTTAGCAAATCTACCTTGTGCTTTTTTCATTTCATCATCTTTATCAGAAGCAATTGCTTTTATAAAATCAATTATTCCAAGTATTATTACTAGTACTGGTAATATATATTTTACAATGTTTAAAATATTATTTATCCATCCTATTAAATTTTCAGAGAACCCGCAAGTGGCACTATAATCTTTTGTTTTTATGTATTGTTCTTTTAATACTTTCATTCTCTCAATTGCATTTAAGCAACTATCTACACAACCATCATCAGAGCTTAAGCTTTGATTTTGCAAAATCGAATTACAAGTTTTTGTCATTATATTTGTATATTCTTCAACTTTTGAAAGTGCCCTACTTTTACAAACTGCTACACTTGCATTTTTTTTATTAGAAGCACCATCTAAATAGTTGCCACATCCTAAATATTCTTTGTATGACCTAGCAACATCTGAAAACATAGACGTAAATTTATCACATGATGATACTAAATTTTCCTTAGAAATATCCCCACCATTATAATTTGCAACTTCACATGAAACATAAGTAGTGCCCCAAAACCACTTATTCCAAAAGTTTTCACTGCTTGGATCAAATTCATTTGCTGCTGCATCATCTATTGTTTGAGTATCTAAGGAAGAAGAAAATAAACCTACATATGTATCTTTCGTTAATTCATTAAATGCAGGCCCTGTCAATAACCCGAAAAATAATGAACCAACTATAGGCAAATTTCTTTTTTCTATGCTACAAACTGTTAATGCCTTCCAACAGTGTTGATCATCATTTAACATTGAAGTCTCTAAAAAATTACTAACACCAGAATATTTGCCCTCTAAATCTTCTTTATTATATGTCATACTGACATTACCATTTTCATCTTTAGACGTATTTATTATTATATCTTGTCCATTATAGTTATATTTACATTCTCTAGCACTTATCTCACCACTAAATATAAATATTGAAATAAGCACAAATAATACCATTAATAAACTTTTTTTCATATTTCCTCCATATATTTATATCTAAATTAATTATACAAAAAAAAACAAATAAAGTAAACAATTTTACTATATTTGTTAATAATTATAGTTCTTTTACAAATTTTTTTATAATCATATTTACATTTGATTTATATTCATATAAATAACTTATTGACACAAGTATTGATCCTAGGAATGCTACTATCATGTCATCCATAGTATCACTAACACCTGTAGCTACCACTCTTTGTGGATCTACATTAAATAATATACTTGATAAATATTCAAAAAACTCCCAAAGACTTGCTGTCATAAGTGTAAATGATATTATAAATATTATTGAAAACATTATATTATTATTTTTTTTACACTTTACAAGGAAGAATATTGCTCCAAAAGCTGCTACTATTCCAGATAAGAAATGGGTAAATTTATCAAACCAAAATATCTTGCCATAAAAATTACATATGACACCTAAAAAATGGGACATAAATATAAATATTATATAAATTAAATTTATTCCATCACTTATATTCCATTTAAATAGTTTTCTAGCTATGTAAAGAGCATTTATAGTAAGTATTATTGAAATATCTTTTAATATGAACACCAAACTACTTTCTTTTGTAAATGCGATATTAAGTGAACAAATTATGGATGTTAATACTAATATTACATTAATTTTCTTTATCATCAATACTCTCCATTTCTACCTGATTTATACTATTAAATCTTTTTGTTATTTTATCAGTTGTTGTATGTATATCTTTTACATCTTTACTTACTGTTTCTATACTTCTATATAATTTATCCCATCTATCTTTATATCTTTTAAATTCCTCATCTAATAACCTTAATTCACCATGTATTATTTTAGCAAATTTATCTCTTTCGATATTTTTTATAATTATTTGAATAGTTGTAAGTGTACTAATAAGTGTTGTAGGACTTGTAATCCAAACTCTTTTTTTATATGCATATTCTAATAAATCTGTATGATATGCATTAATTTCTGCAAATATTGCCTCTGCAGGTAAGAAAAGTATTGCTTGATCACTTGTTACACCAGGTATTATATATTTACTACTTATAGCATCTATATGTTTTTTCATGTCTGTTTTAAACATTTTTTCAGCTTGAGTACGAACATCAACACTATTATTTTTATCTACCATTATTTGATAGTGTTCTAATGGAAATTTAGAATCAATTGCTATAGTTCCTAAAGGTTCTGGTGTAAATAAAACACAATCTGCTATAGTTCCATTACTAAAAGTATATTGTAATTGATATATTTTAGTATTATTTTTACCAAATACATTAGATAAAATGTGCTCTAAATTAACTTCACCATATATACCTCTAGTTTTTTTATCTGTAAGTACACCTTGTAATGACACTATATCACCAGATAGTGTATCTATCTTTTTTTGTGCTTCATCTATTTTAGATAATCTCTCTAATACATTTGTAAATGTTTTATTAGTTTTCTCAAAATTCTCATCTAATCTTTCATTTACTTTATCATTAATAAGCCTCAATCTATTATCAAGTCTTTCTGTTTGATTGTTAAAATCTTCTGTCAAACTATGCGAAAAATCATTTTTAAATTCTCCTATTTCTTTAATTAAACTTATTTCTAATTTATTTATTCTTTCATCTGTATTTTTAGTATTATTTTTACCTAATAAAAGTACTACAATTAATACTAAAATAACAATTAATAATCCCAATATTATATATTCCATACTATCACCATATCAATTATATCATATAACAAAAAAATAAGATATAGTTAAATATCTTATTCACTTAATACCCATGCTTCATATCCTCCAGTTATATTAATTACATTATAATTTTGATTTAACAATATTTGACATAATTTTCTACTTTGCATACCTTTTTGACAATATATGTAATATATTTCATTTTTATTTAAATACTTGTCAGGTTTTATAAGTAATTCATTTAAGGTAATATTTGAAGCATTTTTTATATGTCCATTATTATAACTAGTATTACTTCTTATATCTATTAAATTAATATTATTTAAATTTTTTATTTCAGATATAGAAACACTTTTAATCATATAACCACCCTAGTACATTATATGATTATATTTGAAGTTAATAAATTTAATTAGTCTATTCGTCAAAGAAGAAATCATCAAAAAATTGATCATCAGTAATTCCCTTTTTATCCTTTTTCTCTTCTTCATAATGTTTATTTTCATCTATTGGTTCAATAAGTTCTGGTTTATTTTGAACTAAATTAGATTCAGCTTTTAATTTTTCTTGCCTTTCTTCTTCTTCAAGTTCCGCTATTTTAGCATCTATTCTTTTAACCAAATCATCTACATTGAATCCTCCACCATTATTTGATGGTTTAGAAGGGGCAAAAGGATTAAATGGTGTATCTGAGCCTCCAAATGGCATAGGTGCTCTACCTCCAAATGGACTATCTTCTGAAGAGGAATTACCATTAAGCATTCCATTTATTTTTTCTTCTCTTTTCTTATTTACAAAATTCTTTAAATCAAATGTTTGAACAGGTGTTTTAGACCTTTGTGGATATGCTGCCTTAGGAAAATTATGTCCCCAATTCATTTGATAATTAGGAGTTAATTTTGTCTTAAATGGCATCGTTCTAAGTCTTAGTATTATTGTTTCCCATTGCTCTAATCTTTGTAAATCACTTACTGTTACAAGTGGTGTTGAAGATGTTTTTTCTTTTTCTTTTGATTTTACTTCTCCACACATTTTACTTATCTCTTCAAGAGCAGATAATTCTGTACTTATTAGGTATACTATATTACCACAGTTACCTTTTATTGTTTCTCCATTTTCTTTACCATATACCTCATATAGTTGGGCAAAGTTTTGAATTATAAATGTAAATCTTATATTTCTTGAACGAGCGGCTGTAACCATAGTTGTTACATCTTTAAGTGGTGGCATATTTGCAAATTCATCTAGGATAAAATTAGTTCTATGATTTAATTTTCCACCTGATTCTTGCGCTACTGAAATAAGTGTTTCATAACATTGTTTTAAGAATATTGTTACTAATGAATGATATGTAGTTTTTTCATCTTGTATAACAATAAATACTGCTGTTTTTTTTCTACCAATATCCCTCATATCAAAATCATTATTTGATAACATTTCTGATAGATTAGCACGTGATGCGAATAATTGTATTTTTTGCTTAAATACTGATAATATACTACCCTTTGTCTCACTTGGAGCCATTAAAGTAGATGAGGCTTTAGTATATGCTGTTCCACTTGGATCTTTATAACTAAAATAATCCTTTACATATGTTGTATTTGCAAGTTTTTCTTCCCCAACTGTAGTCATTAAACTAATACTATTTAAATTAATTTCTTCTGGTTTTGCATCTTCAAACAAAGCACAAGCAAGACCTGCAAAATAGTCTGCAGAAGTATTTTCCCAGAACGGATCTTGACCTTTAGCTGATGGATCATGAAGTATATTAGCAGCCAAATCCTCTAATAACTCTACTGATTTATCTATATTTCCATCTTTATATAACGAATAAGGTAAATACATAGGATTCCAAGCATTACCTTGTTGTGGATCACGGAAGTTTAAAAGTACTATATTGTATCCTAAACTCTTTAGATAGTTTGCTGTATTTTCATATATTTCACCTTTTGGGTCAGTAATTATCATAGATTCATCATGTTTTGCTAATAAATTTACCATAGGTAAAACTGTAGTTTGGGTTTTACCTGCACCTGTAGAACCTATTACTAAGTTGTGATATCCACCATTATCTACCCAAACTTTCTTAGGAGTCATTTTAAGTGGTATACCTGCTGCATCTGCTTTTGGTGACAATGGGTCTACTGGTTTTACATCCAACCCATTTTCTATTTCTTTATCTTTAGCCCATCTTGCATAATTTTTTTCCTTCTTTTGACCTATAGTTAAACCAATACCTACATCGTCTTCTTTTTCTAAAAAGACAGATTTAACTCCAGCAAAAGCTGCTACTATACCAGCTATAAAAAATACCATTGTAGCAGCAAGATTTTTTAAAGAAAATCCTAAAAACAAATTAATAGTAAACGATTCACCAGCTATAAATTCTGATACGTTTGCTACTGCGAGTGCTACAACACATAACCAAACAAATGCAAATATACAGAATATTGTAACGTCCTTTGCTTCAGCTTTAAATTTTAATTTCATTATCTCACCTTATTCTAATTACTTATCATAATTTGTTATATCTACAGTATAATCATCTAAATATACCTTATAATTCATCACACCATTTGTCACAATTATAAACAAATTGTTATTTTTGTCAGTAATATAATATTTCTGACCAGATATCTTATATGTACTTATTGAAGAAATTGTTGGATAAATTGTATTTACATAATTTACAAAACTATCATAACTTGGAAATTTAATATTTCTATAATTTTCATCTAGCATATTATAAGCTTTTAAAGTATCAGTCGAAAGAATAGAAATATAATCATTTAAATAAATGGTACATAACTCCTGCTTGCTAATATTAAAACTATAATATTCATTCGCTTCATACTTTTTAGGAGTTACTGGTAATTTACTTACATCAATAATTCCTTCGCTTTTTTTAGCAGTAAAATAATCTATAAAAAACAAAGATATAATTAAAACTATTAAAACTATAATTACTATACTTATTTTTTTATTCATATCTATCCCTCAAAAATTTCTCCATCATATGGTTCTATACTAAAAGTCATATTATTTGTATATAAGTAAACTATAAAATAATAATCTTGACTTTGACCTACACTATCCATTAATTCTTGTCTATATGTTCCATAAACATAATACTTATAAATACTTTTATCTAATTGTTGATAATACATTTTTCTAGATGAAAAAACATCATTGAAATCAAATTTTTTTATATAATTAAATATATTATCTTGTGATATATTATTTTCTTTTATATATTCACTGTTAATTATATTAATTAGATTATCATAGTCATCATTCTGTGAATAAGTTATATATTTGTCTATACATGAAGAAACTTCAAAAAATTTATTTTGGTCTGTAACTATTTTTATTGAATTATCAATAGTATCTTTTTTATTATAAAAAGATACTATCTTAATAATCATTACAATAATTAAACCAATTCCCAATAAAATCAACATTATCTTTTGATTTTTATCTATTTTATCCATTATATCACCTTTTAATATCCAAATATTTTTTGTCTTAAATTCAATTTGCCTTGCATTTGAAAAATTGTATATCTAGATTGTTCCCAAGCCGTAACACGTGTACCTGATGCATGTTCTCCACCTGCATTTAAGCACTTTTCTACAAACTCTTGATGAGTTGAATATATTGTTTTTACGCCAGCACGATCTGGATCCATATAATAATATCCTCCAGCTCCGGAACTACCATATTCATGTTTTCCTAAGCTTGAATATATCATTTGCATTCCAGCATATGTTCCAGGTAGTCCTATACCATTTAAATCTGCACCTGCAGCCTTTCTTGATTCATATGTTGACTTAATAAAATTAGCCATTGAACCACCTTCTTGATATCTTGCAAGTACTCCAGCATATCCTCTTACACCATCTGCAACAGATGAATATCTAGGACCAGCAGAACATCCCTTACCATTAGTTATTCCTATACCCCAAAAGTTATTTGTAGTACCACAATTTTTAAAAGCCTGTTCCGTTCCAGCCGTAACTACTGCAAGTTCTGGGTTAACTCCGCTAGATATTGCGGCATCATATATTTCTTTAGCTTTTGCTGCAAAATTACTACAAAAACTAGCATTATTTGACCTAGTACAATAATCATTCATTTTAGCAACAAATTCTTCTTTAGTTAAATTTGTAGTTGTTAATGAAAACCCATCAACAGATGATATTATAGGTCTTGGATCATCTGCTTTTACATAATTTAGTGGATTTAATTCTGATCCTTTACTTCTGCTAGTACGGATTTCAAAATGAAGATGTGGTCCCGTTGAAGAACCAGAATGTCCAAGTTTACCTATAACTTGTCCTCTTTCTACTGCATCACCAGCTATTACTGTTATTGAATCTTTAGCTAAATGAGCATAATAAGTATAGTTACCATCTGGGTGTTGTATAATTACATAATTGCCATATCCTCCACCATCTGTATTTCCATAATATCCATTATCATTAAAAGATGTTTGAGATTTATTAGCAGGATATACTACTACTCCTGAATTAGAAGCTACTACATTATCATAATTAGCAGCACCTGTACTACTTCCAATATCTAAACCTTTATGTGCTGAATTTCTAAAACTCTCTTCACTATTAAAATCAGAAGTAATCTTAATTGTACTAGGACTACCTTTAGCAAATAATTTACCATTTTCCTCAGTAGTCTCTAAACTTCCTATTGGCCACCAATATGCTATATTAATAGCTTCTTTTACTTCTACTATAGTTTCTTCTTGTTCTCCAGCTAATTCTTCATATTGGTCTTTAGCATCATATATCTCTCTCATCATATCTCTAACCCCTCTTTTATTTTCAGGGTTTACATAATCATAAGCACTTACACTATATACAAATGAAAATAATGTTATAAAAACAACAATAAAATTTATATATTTTTTTAACATTATATCACCTCTTAACAGCTATATTTTATTTTCTTTTTTCTTTTTAAAACTAACATAATAAATAATAATTCCACCTACTATAATTATAAAACTAGGAATAATTATATATAAATATTTAAAATAATTTGTATAATCTGATTCACTAAACTCAATCATTATATGATTATCTCCACCTCTTGTTAAATTCCATATATAAGAATTCCCATCTTGTTCTATAGAATTTGTTGAAATAACTTTATGATTGGTAGTAAAAATAAATTTTACAGTATCTAAATTCTCATAATAATCAAAGCAATTAAAATTATTTCCTGTATCTATACTTATAATATCATCTGATATCGTAATTGAATAATTTGTATAACATTGATTTAAAATAGATAAACCTTTAATATCATCAAGAAGCATTGATTTATTATACTCTACACCTAATTTATTATCATCACTTAAAGATTTAACACTATAATCTTCTTTTGAAAATTCATCTTTAGTTAACAGTGCTTCAAATGATTCTCTAAGTGTCCATCCAGATTCATCTTGAATATCAAATTTTGATTTATCATACTCTAATAAAGTTAATTTTTCCTTTACATTTGGGCCATTTACACTTACTTCATACTGTGCTGAACAACCACATAAAACAAATAATCCAATAAAAAATATTATTAATTTTTTCATATCACACTAATCCTTTTTTTCATATACAACAACACTATAAATTTTGTAGTAATCATATAGAGATGTCATATTTGTTCCTGCTGGATCCATTATATAAATATCTCCTGTCGATGAATCAACATAATCAAGAGCAACATAATGATGAGCAGATTTTCTACCTTTTTTACCCACATGCAAAATGAAATAATACTTATTTGAATCATAACTTAAAATTTTACTTGCCAATGATGATTTACTCATTCCTACTGTAGAAAACTCTGTTTGTTTTATGAAGAAAGGCGCTAAATTTTTAACACTTCCCCAGTATAATCCACCACCACTTGTAAAACTAAATTTTTTAGCAGCTATTCCTGGATCTAAAGAATCAGTTGTAATCGCAGTACCACTTCTAGCTATTTGAATTGATAAGGATGTGACTAAACATCCAATACTACACATAGTTCCACCTGGATTACCTATTTTTTTATTACTCCAGCTTTGTTTACATTGAGTCCAACTTCTAAAACTACCAACAGCAGCAGTGCCACTATTATTTATAGGTGGATTATCTTCTTCTATTGATGTATCTTCGTCTAAAAAATATTTTCTCTCTAAGAATTGTTTTAAAAACTCATCATATTTATTACGATCTAATAAATAACCTAAATCTTCGGTTTGATATGTTTCTCCTTCTGCACATGTTATACTTTGAATACCTATTTCTGAATCCTTTAAAACATGTTCTTGTGTCCTAACACCAGATTCATTTTGACAATACTCATTTACTTGCTTAGATACCATATGTTGTGCGAGAAGTTCCATATCGTGTTGACTTTTAGTACTACTTAACTTATAATTACTCCAATCATAATCATAGGCAAATTCAGCGATTGGTTTTTTCCTTGCTGTTTTTGCTCTATCTTCTTTAGTTAGATTGGAACTAAATATAACATTCATGTCATCAGATTGCATATTTAGTGTAGACATTAAAAGTGGTAAGTCAAGATAAACTCCATAATCATCTCTATATGTAGTATATAAGTTATACATTTTAAAGAAAAAATCATATACCATATTCTTATCATAATCTTTACCATATTCACTAATAGTTGGATAAAAATCCTCTAATGCATCCAAATCAGCTTCGTTATATTTTCTTTTTAAATATTTTGTAGTTTTTGTGGAATCCAGTTTTAAACTTTTAAATCTGTTAGAATTTGTTTCATATATGTCTACATAAGCATATAAATTTGTATTATCTATATTATAATTTATAGCCTCTTCTCCAGATTTATCTTCATCTACTGCATTTACATCATTTGATTTTTTGTTAATTTTCTTTTCAGCACCCTCTTCTGAAATAGAATCAGCATGTCCTAATTTTATTGAATTCAAAAAAATCATGGATGAAGGAATTATCATAGCAAGTATCATAAATGGAATTAATGAACCTAACAAAGCTATTGACAGATATTTAACAACTTGGTAAGTCATCTTAAAGCTTGAACCTCCACCATCAGATGTTTGCTCTTCTACTTGTTTTTGACCTCCACCCATTAATTTATCAAGTGCATTGAGTGCAAAATTTTTCTTTTTTGCATTTGATATTACCTTTTGACCTAACTCACTATTAACAGCTTTATCTGCTAGTGGTTTTGGTACACCAAGAGATTGTACTCCCTTAGATGCCAGTTCATTAGTTGCTTTGCTATTACTTGTATTAGGTCTTTTTCTTGGCATATTTAATTTTTGTTCCGTTGAAGAACTATTAGAAGGACTATTATTTAAAGTGCTATTTCTATTATTATTTAAATTTTTATTATATGATTTTACCTTTTCTTCTAATCTTTTAGCTTCATTTTGGGCACTTAAATTCTTAACATAATTTTCTTTATTATTTTTTAAAAATACATCTTTATTATTCATTTAAGCACCTCCTAAATACTATAGTCCTCCACCACTACCAAATGAATCTAATTCTTCATCTGATACTATTACATTTATTCTCATTCTTCTACTACCGCAAACAAATAATGCTTCACCTTGTTGATATTGTTTTATACTTTCTTTTTCATTATCATTTAAATCTATTAATTTTGCTAAATCATCAACAGCTTGTTTTTTTAGTCCCATTACCAAATAATAAGAAGCATTATCAAATATTGCTTTCCCTTGAGTAATTACACTAGGATCACTGAAATCTGTTGGTTGTTGAGTAATTATTATTGTTCCTGTATTGTACTTTCTTGCACGTCTTTGAATCTGTGCTAAAAAGTCTGCTCCTAAAGTATTTCCGCCACTAAGTAATACATGAGCCTCATCTACCATCATTACAGTATTAATAGAACTATTTAAAGTAAGTCCCCAAGCATATTTAAGTATATTAAAGAATAAAGCATTTCTAATATTTGTATCAGCATTCATTATTTCTCTTATATTGAATACAACAAAATTACTTTGTGGTTTTATTGTTGTATGACCATCGAAATAATACTTAAGTTCTCTTACTATCGGTCTAATTTTTATCTCTAATTTTTCCAAAACATCTTTTTCTTGTGTCTTTTCTGGCATAGATAATATCCTACCCTTTATAGTAGCATATACATCTTTAAACGTTGGATAATCTTCTGAATGGTATTTAGTAAAGTCAGAATTAAAATCTATACCAAATCTTTTATACGTTTCTTGTACTACCTCACTAAACATATTTACGACATCTTCACCAATACTAGGATCATAATATTTTAAAAACGCCTTTATTGTTTGTAAAGTTCTAGTAAACACTGTATATCCAAGTCCTTGTCTCATTTCATCTTCATCAGCATCTACAATAACTTCAAGTGGATTTATCATACCAAAATCTCCACCTTTACCCAAACTAATGAAATCTCCATCAAAGGCATTAGTCATCTCTTCTAATTCTCCTTCTGGATCTATTACAACAACTTGATTATTATTTCTTATATGACTTCTTAAAAGTAATTTAGCAGCTGTAGATTTACCACTACCACTTGTACCCAAAATAATCATATTGGCATTATTTCTATTATGTTCTTTTTTAATTTGATATAAAAATTGATTAAATAATATTACACCACCTGAAAAATCTATTCCAAGTAAAGTAGATAAACCAGGGTCTTTAATACTATCAAATATAAACGGATACATAGCAGCCATAGTTGGAGATGGAATTGGTGTACCAATTCTATCTTCAATATCTTGTTTACCATATATAGGTATAATAGATTTCAAAACTTTATCTTGTTCAAATCTTAAAGGTACAGCTCTCATTTCCATAGCTTCCAAATAATTCTTTACTTGTAATTTTTTAGAATCTAATTCTTCTTGAGTATCTGCAGTTATCATAACATGCATTTGAAAATCATATATTTTAGATTGACTAGCAGCAAGTTCACTAATAAACATCTCTAAAGATTCATAATCTTGACGAATTCTTTCTTGAATTGTTTTATCTTTTTCTTCTTGATATCTTTGTTTTAAATCCGCTAATTCTTTATTTAACATTTTACTTATACTACTAAAAGGAAGTGGTATATGTTTTATAACCACTTTTATACCCGACATACTAGTTAAGCTACTTAAATACCCAGGATAAATAAATTTTGGAAAAGAAATTATAGTTAAAATACAAGCATATTTATCACTTATAATAAATTGATTAGGTTTAAACTCCAATCCTTTTGGAGCAATTTGACTTCTTATATCCATTATGCTAACACCGTCCCAAATGTAGTGGTTTGTCCACCGTTTAAGAAATTATCAAGAATCATTCTTAAATCATCATTATTCGTTTGAAATGCAGTCAAACCTGCACTAGCAAAATTGTTGATTAAATTACGAATTCTCTTTTGAATAACATCATTATCTTTTTCTTTAAATAATAAGAAATATTCTGTATCAACAACATTGTTATTCATAAACATATTAGCTTTATTAATATCTTCCATAATCAATTTTCTTTTCTTAGTATCATTTACCTGATTATACAATAATTGCAATTGAGATAAATATACATTTATGTCCACTGGTCTATCAGCAACAACAATCCAAAATTCATAATCTATAGCATTATAAACATTTTTTAAATTCATAATAATTGCATCTTGCATAGATTGATCAAGTATAAAAATATTTCTAGGCATAATTTTTACACCTGATACTTTTTGATTATTGTCTAATACAATAACACCATTAGTAATATTTTTTACTGGCACATCAGTATATTTACTTTTTACTTGTTTCGCCATGATCAAAGCACCAACCCTTCCATATATATCTTTGTCTAGTAGTATAAAATTCCCAAGCATTTTTTATTACAGTTCTTATATTGTGATAATTTGGTACAGGTAATACCAAAAATCCACATATAAGTCCTGGAGCAATAGCAAGTATTGCTACCCAAAACTCTTTGACAGGGAGAATCATCATTAATAATAATGATAATCCAACTCCACTACCAAATATAATTAAATCTACTGTATTGAAAAGTCCAAACATCAACATACTCTTCTTTGAGTTTGCTGGTATTAAATATGAATTTTCCATTTAGTATCACACCCTTTTTATTCTTATGAGCCACCACCAAGGTGTCTATTTTTAGCAGTTTCACGATTAAGCTTTCTTTGATCTTGTTCATCTTTAAGTTTTTGTTCACGAACTTTAATATCATTTTCTGCTTCTTCCAACGAAACTTCTTCATTTGAACCTTCAAGTTTAACTCTTTTCTTAACTTGAGTATTTCTAATTTGATCGTCAAGATCTGAGATTTCTCTTTCTGTTGGAGCAATATCACGTTCTATGTCACCAACAGTTCCTTTTGATGCTCCATATTGACTATGTATTTTATCTCCTTCTGTAGAAGCTTCCACTCCTATTTGGGCTGCTGCATCAACGTAAGTTTTATATGAGTTTAGGAACGTTTTGTCATCTGAACCATCATCAAATTTTCCAGTAGATGCTTTTGACATATATTCTTTCATTCCTGCATTATTCAAGTAAGAATTAGCATCTTGTCTCGCTTTTGCTGCAAGTTCTGGTGTTATTGTTGCCTTTGTACCTTTGTCGTCAACAACAATCTCTTTTCCAATATTATTTTCATAGTACTCAGCCGTTGCTTTTTTTTCTAGATACTTTCTACCAATTGATCCACCATTACCATTTTGAATTTCGCTCTTTGCTCTTTCTTCCATCTTACTAACAGCATCTTGCATTCTCTTGTGATCAGATATTTTTCTTTTTTGCTCATGAATATTATCTTGTTTTGCTTTTTTCTCCGCTTCTAAATTTTTTGTACTTGCATCAACTTCTCTTCTTGCAAGTTCTACAGTACGTTTATCTTTTCTTAACTTCGTTGCTTCTCTTTCTAGCCCTGCATCATCTAATCCATATCTATTAGATAAAACAGCTGCTCTAGATCCAATAAATCCAGCACCATTTATTCTAGCTTCTCTTAATTTTCTATTAACATCTGCTTGCCTAGCTAATCCGCCTTTATATCCTTTGTTAGTGCTAAATCCTCTAACACTCCCTGTAAGTGCACTTCCTACTCTGCCAAAGACTCCTCTACCACCTACAGCACCTGCTACCATACCACCGGCAGCACCTGTTATTCTTTTTCCACCGGCTGCTTGTTCTTCAATCTTTTTAAGTGGATTTAACAAGAATTTGCCATCACCATCAAGTTTAATTCCTAAACCTTCTAATATCTTTGGTAATTGTTTAGCAAACATTAAAGCTCCAATAATTATAAATATTGAAATAAAACAATTTGATACATAAGAACCATCTATTATATCAACCATTTTTCCATCTGCAACTTTACTTATAATAAATACTGCAAAATAAAGAGCTAAAAGTCTTACAAACAAGCTTAAAAATGTTTTAAAACACATTTGATACCATTTCTTAAACAATCCATCTTTACCACTTTTTGGATCTACATAGGATATAATTGGAATAGGTGCCATTAATTGTAAAAATGCAAGTTTAATACTGCGCATAGCAACATCCATACAAAAAGTTACTAATAATAGAACTACTACCACGCCAACTACTGTACTAAATCCATATTTATAATCTATAACATATTCTTTATCCTCTGTTGTAGCTTTAACCATGTCTTTTCTAAACATAAGTCCTAAACTACCAGCCTCTACACCTCTAACATAATCTTTTAAATCTTCTTCAGTAAAATTTTTATCATCAACTAAACCTCTCATAGAATCATCAAGTCCTAAATCTTCATAATCTGAACTATCTAACCCAGAACATTTAGTATTAAAATGTCTATTTCCTTTTGTATCTACTTCTATTAAATCTGTACAATCATATAACTTAACTAAAGATGTATTAGGTGAGAAAAATGCACTCATTGTAATAAACGACATATCTTGTCCTGCCGTATTTAAAAAATTATCATTACTTTCTGTTCCAAATACCAAAGTAGCAAGGGAATTATCCTCCAAAATTATAGTTTGTAACCTAAAAGCATAATTAAATACATATGGAGTTAATATTAAAAGTGCTAATGAAATAATGATATTTGTTCCAAGTTTAGCAACTCCTTTTGACTTATCTGAAAAATCATCTGGATTTACTATATATGTTATTAAAGAAAGAGTAACTTTAAAAATCATAAAAATTGCTAACAACTTATATATTCTATCAGCCATTTGTGATATATCACCTTGTGTTAAAACTGATGTTCTTGCTATTGAAATTAGTAAATCGTATATTTGTGGTATAAAATTATAAACAACTTTATCTAACAAATAAAACATTTCTCTAAATATATTAGAAAACCAAGTAGCTGCTAAAATATACATTGTTACTCCTCCTTAAAATCTTTTATATAAAGACACTTATACACAGTATCATTATAACAAAAAAAGAGCAAATAATCAATAATTATTTGCGTCTTATTTAAGTTTCTATTCAGCATCTGCAATTTGACATGCTTTTTCTGAAGCTTCACCGCTTATAAAGCAGTTAAAACAATTCATTATATTTGGATCACTACTAGAAACAAATCTAATAATAATTTGAACAACTTGAATTACAAAGAAAACAATAACAGCTGCTATTAATCTCTTTATAAACATTTGTTGACCTTTCTTTATTTCATCTTCTTTAGCTGCTATTACAGCTTTTCCTAGATCTAACATACCAAATATTATTAATAAAATTGGTACAGCAATCTTAATAATTAAAATTATTGTAGATACAAGATAAGGGAAAGTACCAGAAAAAACTAAACTAGTTCCTCCACAAGTATATTCAGATTGCATTAAAACCTTTGCCGCTAATATCATTCTATTCCTCCTAACACTAAATTAATTATATATTTTTTTTATTTAAAAGTCAATAATCTTGAATTATTTTAATTTTCCAATTACATAAGGATCATTAGAAGTACCCTTACCAGTTGTATATAACTCATTTCCATCTATGTATATAACTATATTATATGATGCATTAGTATTAGCAGTTTCAAATGTAGTTAACTCATTTGAAACATATATAACATCATAAGAAGTATCAGATGATGAATTTAATGTCCAAGTTGATAAAGGCATATAATACAAGTAATTATAATTATTACAAGAACGTGCTGCTGTAGAATTACATTCTGGATCCAAACTTGCCATAAAGTAATCTGATACGTTCACCAATGAGATAACCTCATTTTTTAATATTTCATTACAATCAATTTCTCTACTAATTGAATAATCAGAAGCACTCCTTTTACCTATACAAGCATTATAAGAAACAATGTGTTGTCTTGCGTCTTTTTTTATTTTTTTGACGTTTAAATAATCTTCCATAAGATATGACTTTATCTTACTATCTTTATATATATTTTTACCTACAGTTCTATTAACTTCAGTATTAAACTTACTATCCCACATTCTAGAATTTAATTCTGTTTCTGATCTAACTAACTTTACTATACCATTAGAATCTATACTCATGATTCTATATTCTTTTCCATAAAAATTAATATAATTTTTAGGCTTTTCACCTTTAAATATGTATTCATTACCTACTTGATATAGACCAGACTCTGTAGTTGTTAAACTTTCCATTAATTTATCATTTAAATGAACAGTTGAATATTTATCACATTTCAAATTAGGAATATAGTTCAAATATCCACCTTCATTAGCTTCTACAACTTGACCATTTCTTCTTACAGTAACATTTCCTTTACAAGTTGTATCATCTAATAATTTTTCTGTAGATTTAATAAAACCACCATCAACTAATTTTTTTATACTAATTACTTCAGTTTCTGATTCCTTAGTTAAATCTATTTTTTCACTTTTTATGTAATTTTTAGCTGCTGCAATCATTTTAGTCTCATACTTTTCATAAGACATCTTTCTATTGCCACATGCTTGAATGATTGCTAAAAAGACTAATAAAACTACAGGTATTAAAATAATTCCCCCAACAGTTATTAAGAACTTTTTATCCATTTTTTTTAATGCATCTATCATAAGTTCCTCCTATATTATCTATTTTTACAAGTACCATCAGTTTCATTAACACCATTTAAAAAGCAATTAACACAATCTATCATATTTCCATTTTTATCATCTGCTACAAAACTAAATAATAGTTTTACTATAGCTATAACAAAGAATACAATAGCTGCCGCTAATAATCTTTTTATAAACATTTGTTGTCCCTTTTTTATTTCATCTTCTTTTTGCGCAGTTATAGCTTTAAATAAATCTAACATTCCCATTATTACTAAAACTATTGGTACTGCTATTTGAATTACCAAAATTACAGTGTGTACTGTATTTGGAATTTTAGGAGCTAATTCTACATTCTTTCCTCCAAAAGCACTTATACACCCTTTTGTTGTTACAGCCATTACAGAAGGTGTATATAATACTGCAAAAGCCATTGCTAAAATTAAAGTTATTTTTTTCTTCATGTTTATTCCTCCTTACAATCATTACTCATAAAACAATCAACACAATCAATTATATTTGTACTACTATTATCAGCTACTATACTTATTAAAAATTTTGCTATTACAATTACAAAAAATATCAAAGCAGCTATAAGTAATCTTTTTATAAACATTTGTTGTCCCTTTTTTATTTCATCATCTTTCTGTGCAGATATTCCTTTAAATAAATCTATAGATCCCATAACTACTAATATAACAGGCACTGCTATTTGAATTAAAATTATGGCAAAACTAACTAATTCAGGTATTTTTGCAGGTATGCCAGTAACATTGCCACAACTTACCCTACTCATCTCAATAGCATATATATTGGTAAACGGAATAACAGCTATTAATAATCCCATTAAAGATAAACTTGATATTTTTTTCTTCATTTTATCACCTATTTTTTATTAGAACACTCACCACTTATAAAACAATCAGCACATTCAAGTATTCTACTACCGTTATTATCAGCTACTAAACTAATAACAAACTTTACTACAACAAATACAAAGAATACAAGCGCTGCTGAAATTAATCTTTTTATAAATATCTGTTGAGCTTTTTTTATATCATCATCCTTTTGTGCAGATATAGCCTTAAATAAATCTAACATTCCCATTATTACTAAAACTATTGGTACTGCTATTTGAATTGCTATATATACAATCTTTATAACTTGTGGAATCAAACTTGGAATATTAGTTAATAGATTATCACCACAACTTACAACTGCGTTCTTGTCATAATTATTATACGTATCTGCTTGTACAAAGTCAATAAAAACAACATTAATTAATAGAATTAATAAACAAATTAACACTTTTTTTCTACTTTTTTTCATTCTTTCCCCCTAAACTAAATTTCTGATTGTTGTTTAGAAAATCCTAGTTTCACCAACATTTTATTAAGTTCTGGTAATTTTTTACTTCTTTCATTCAATGGAACTAGATTATAAAAAACTTTAATTCTAGCTTCATATTCAAAATTAGCAACCTCTCTAGAATCTAATAAACTTTGATTTAATACAATTTTTTTACCTTTCAATCCATATAAAGCATTAGCATTAAGTACCATTAGTTTTTCTAATTTTATAATAGATGGTTCTATTAAATATAAAACTTCTTGGCAAAAGCCCTCAGCTACCATACTATTATTTATATCAACAATAATAATATTTTTATCTTTATTTTTATTTATAACAATACCTATATCACTAGTAATAGTTGAAATTAAACGTTTATCCTTAAAATAAGTAAAATCATTTTTATCAACTTCTACACCAACAACACTATAATTTTTACTTAATTCCTTAACCATCATATAAACTAAACTACTAGCCCCAGATTGTTTAGTTATATTTTTAACACCTATTATTCTAGTCCCATAAAACTCTGGTGTTTCTGGAACATCAATAGTAGGAGATATAAATTGAGCTTGTGGATTTTGTTGTTGCATATTTGCATTAGCAAACGTTGCATCCAATCTATGAAATTGAGCGACATCTCTATAACTGTTTGGACTATTATATAAATATTGAATTCCTTCAAAATTTTTAGCAAAATTATAAATTCCCATAGATACTAAATTAGATAAAAAGTTAGGATTGCATGTTGCATCTGTTCCATCCAACAATAAAATAACTTTTTCCATATCTAATGCCATTGATAATTTTTGTAAATTTACAATATCAGTATAATTTTTTATTGCAGTAATGTCAAGTATCATCCTCTGATAAAAGAAATTTTGAAATGTAGCAATTATTTCATCTACATCAAACTCACCATTCATTTCTTTTATTACATCAATACCTAAATTTTCTAACATAGCTTGATTTTTATTTGATATAATTACATTCATAAATTCTCCCCTTTTTAATTATCATATTTTTTTCCATATATAACTGTCTCTCCTGAAACAGGAACGTGAGCAATACTTTCTATAACAGGAAAATTAATATGTACAAAAGTAACTACTGTATAATAATATGAACCATCACTTAAACTTGTTTCATATACACAATAATCATAAGAATTAGTTCCATCGTATACAATTTTAAAAGAACTAATTGTACCATTATTTTTTTTAGTCTCTAATGATTTATATACTGGTAATTCATCACAGTTTTTAATTTTTACAGAACTATATCCAATAGACGCTAAATCTTCACTTATTTCAGATAAGGCATCCTTATAGTCATTGTAATCTTTTTGATCATTAAATACCTCATATTTATCTATTATTCCAATTATTCTATTTTTTACTCTATATGCCTTAGAATAAGATAGCGCACCTACTATTATTAATAATAGTGCTCCTACTATGAATACAACTAAACTAATTAAGGCACTTCCACCTATTGACTCATTCATGGATCAACCCTCTTTTCAAATTTTTTATTTTTTAACTAATTTTTTCAAATTTAAACCAAGTAACAATATCTGTATCATATGATGTATCAATAAATGTACTATTTTGGTCTACAGCACCTTCAATATGCAAACCTTTATTTGTATATGCATTTACTATTCTATAATAATCTCCTTCTTGCTTTTCAAAATACCACAAGAAATCTTTATGATCTGATGCATCAGGGTTTAATAAATCCCAAATTTCAACATTAGCATTTGATAAATCTCCACCATCACCACTTAAATTCAAATACTTTCCAGTATAAACAGATTGAATAAGATAGTAATTTGTATCTCCCCATTTAGAAATTTTCCAAGTAGTATTTATTGTTAGATGATCTAAATATGTAACTATTCTTGTACCATTTTCCGTACCAATTAAATATACATGAAGATATCTATTTGGATTTAACCCTGTTGCAATATAATAAACTCCCTCAGATATTTGATTATCATCTTCAGTTTTTGGTGGTTTCAAGTCATTAAATCCATATAATTTTCTTGAATTTGACTCTACAGGTAAATTCAATATATCATGTATTACAGGAATATTAAGAAGCATATTAGTTGTAGTTTTATAATTATAATGATTATCTTTAGATTGACACTCATAAACACAATAACCCATTTGTCCTTCTGAATATTGTATTGAGTTTTCTCCACTTTTTACCAAAGTACAAGATCCTCTTGTATTAGAACATTTGATAGGTGTACTACCATATCCTAGTGCACTTAAATTTTTTATAATTTCATTTTCAGCTAAGACATTATAACCTTCATATTTTTCTATTGAAAGTGTTATAGAATTACTAACCTTAAAAGCTTTATAGTAACTCAAACACATAGCAATAGCGCCAAAAATTATTACTATAAAAACAATTACTATATTAAGAATAACTGAATAACCAATACTCGCCTTCATAATATCCTCCTATTATCCTACCTATATATTATTATAACAACCAAACCTATAAAATGTCAATTGTAATAAAAAGAAAAAATGGTCATTTAACCATTTTTACATTTTCATATAAAATTAAAATTTTATTAACTTGTTGGACAAGCAACTGCATCGCCACATGAATATGCATCACTATTTTGACATTTTGATATTGTACATGTTTTTTCTGTTCCATCTGAAGCAGTATATGTACACGTAGTTCCTGATAACTTACCACCTACTTCATTGCATGCTTCTCTTTTTGCAGTTGAACTCATCATACGTGTTACTACGACTGTTCCAATTCCAAGTACGATTGCTATTAAAACGATTGTTATTACTGTCATATTTGCTTCTCCTGCTGCCTCTTTCACTAATAATCACCTTCTTCCGCATCTATTCTAAATTCATTATACTAAATATCTATTTTTGAAGTCAATACTTCTCTATTATTTTTTACAATACTTTACATTATATACCCATCATTATAGACATAGACATAAATAATACTAACATTACTCCACCACCAGTTACAAATAACATTACCATAGTTCTTTTTTCCATTGATTCTAGTCTTTCTTTATATTTCTCTTCACGAGCTTTATTTTGTAAAACTGAAACAGTTCTTGAGAACATCATTACTTGTTCATGTTTCTCTTCTTGGCTACCTAAACTTAAACGATATAAAAGTCTCATCATTCTCATTGAATCTCTAACTGGGTAATCATTAGCAAAATCTATATAAGGTTGTATTGTTGAATCACCTTCGTCAATTCTAGCTACTAATTTTTTTAATCCTGGTCTAAATACTTCTGGGGCTGTATCTATACTTCTACTAAGTGCTACAGGAACTGTATAATGCTGTACAAGTATCTCTAAACTCTTTAAATAATATGGTAGCATTTGATTTATCATATGCAATCTTGACTTATAATAATTTTTTAAATTTGTATATCCACTTTTAAATGTTACAAAACCTGCTATAAAAGCGAAAAGTGCAAACATATAATTAAGCTTATTCATGAAAAGCAACATAAATATTATTACTATCGTAACAAGAATACCATTTCTTATTCTTTGAAAAAATAATTGTTCTACGTCAATATCTTGATCTTTATATTTTACTCTAAGTAAAAATTCATAGTCTTTTTCCATTAGTTTTTTTACAAATGGATTTATATCATCAATTAGTTTTTTAGGACTTACTATGTTATTATATAAAACAATAACAACTGCTATTACCGCTACTATTAAAAATTCCATTATTCAGCACCTACATTCTCATTATAATATTTTGTTCCTGCAAGCAAGAAATAAGTATTTACTATTACTATTATGTGTAGTAATAATCTAACATACCAAAGCTTTAACATAACATGGTAAGTGTCACCTAACATTATTTGTACAAGTCCTATCATTAAGTACAAAACTAAACCAAAGACTAAGAATTTTTTATAGAAAGCTGCTCTATCGATTCTATCTCTATATACATTTTCAACTAGCATATCGACATCTTGTGACATGTTTTCTAATGATTCACTAGCATCTTTAGAACCTTCATTTGTAATTTGTAAGAATAACTGATGCATATTTCTTATTATATTGTAATCATATTTTTCATTTAAATACTCTAATGATTGATTTATTGTACCGTTTTCATAGGCCATATCAATCATCACTTTTACATCTGATTTAACTGGATCTTCCAATACACCAGATGAATATACACCTTCCAAAGATTTAACAAAACTTTGAGTAGTTGCAAATTCCATTATTACATTTGTTGTATATACTTGAATTTGTTCGAATACAAATTCACTATATAATCTTTTACATCTTAAATATCTTAAATAAGGAACAACTGTAACAGCTAACAATCCATATATTATCGAAACAATTAAATCATAAAAATATAGATAAGTTACAATTCCTCCACCAGCTGCAAATAAAAATACTTGGCCTATATATTGTTGAAAAGTATAATCTTGTTTTAATTCTTTTATTTTTTTACTTATTTCTTTATATGTATAGGGTGCTACCTTACTATAAGCTTTCTTAGCTTGTAAACTTACAAATTCGTATGTCTGTTCACCAACTTTACTTCTATACAAAATTATAAATATTATAATAACAGCAGCTATTATAAATGTTAAAAGCATATTAGATTACCTCCTAACCAAATATTATTTCATCTGAATTTGAAACTGCAGCATTATTACTTTTTTTATCAGGTTTAGATTGAATTGTATCAAACTCTATATCATTTCCTAAATCAGTTTCAAAAGTATCATTATATTCTTCCTTAATAAATCCTTCTGGCAAATAAACCCCTTGTGTTTCCAAATATTCAATTAAATATTTACTAGGATTTTTTCTATATATTTTACCATCTGGAGTTTTCCTAAATATTGTATTATATTTAGCTTCATTATCTTCAGTAACATAAAACTCTGTAACTTCAGCAATCTCACGAATGAATCTCTTCGTTTTTTTATCTTGATATCCTCGTATATATACTCCTATTTGAATATACCTATATATTGATTTTAAAAATTGTTCAATATTTTGATTAGTTTCCAATAAACTATACATACGATTTGGGATAGAAGATGCTTTATCAGCATGGATAGTAGACAATATGTAATGCCCTGAAGAAATTGAATTTCTAACTGCCATTACTGCTTCTGCACTACGAACCTCTGATAACAATATCCATTTAGGATTCTGTCTCATACAGGTAACTAATACATCAGAGTAACTAGCAATATTATTTGTCTTCATAGCTACTATATCCCTATTTGGATAAATCTTATCAAGGTGAAGTTCCAAAGTATCTTCTATTGTAATTAATTTTTCATTTTCATAGGTATTGGATGCTAAATACTTAACAAATTCAGTTTTACCACTACCCGTTTCTCCACAAACAATAATGTTACAATGCCCATGTACACAAGTTATTAATAATTCATGTATATCAGCAGTAACATACTTATCTGCAATAATTTTACTTTTTTCAAGTCTAATTTTTGCAGGAGTTTTACGAATAACGCATGCTATTCCATTTCTAGCAACAGAATCATGTACGAAATTCATACGTAATTCAGCACTTTCACTATCCAAAAAAGGATGTGCGGCATTAAAACTTTTTCCCATAACGTTTGAACATTGAAACGCTAATTTTTCCATAAACGCATTATTTATCGCAGGATTTTCTATTCTATAGATTCCTTTTGATAATGTTTTTAACCACACTTGTCCATTATTACTATAAGATATATCTGTAATATCATCGTTATCTAAATATTCTTGTATTGGACCAAAGTCCATTTCAGCAAATATATTGTCCATAAGACACCTATTGTATATTAGTATTTTCCTCTTGATTAGTGTTATTTGATGTATTATTATTGTTGTTATTATTATTTTGATCTACATCTTCAGTTATTAAGGCATCTTCCTCAATTGGTATTGTTTGTGCATCTATATAATCTCTTAAAGTAGCACTTCTTACATTAACTTTATCTATATCAGGTACAGTCATACCTCTAGGTACTATTACTAAATTAATATTTAAATATTGAGCCTTCTTTAATAATATATATAAATCTTTACTAAGTCCAAATCCAATTTTAGATGGAGTCCCATTTCCTGTTGATGTAAATACATTATTACCACTACCATCATGTACAACTAAAACTTTTACATTATCTAATAATTTACCAAACATTAAAGTTCCATTTTCATCATTAACTTTCATATAAATATCAATATATGAACCAGGTAATACAGAATTACCCAAAGTTGTTTCAGTATTAACACTCATATAATAACCTAATTCTTCTTTATCATGATCTAACATTTCAATCCAGTTTCCTGGTATATTTTCTGCCACATCGATCATATTTGAATAAAATGGTGATCCTTTTGGTATTGTAACATTTACTTTAGTATACTTACCTTCAATACCACCTCTTAAAACATTCTCATCTATCATACTAGCCGCAACTTGTTTATACACAATATCACTTGCAGTTATTTTTGTTAATGGTTCTATATCTTTAGCAGCTACCGGAATATTAACTGGATTTGTTGATTTTTTTATTGTATAACTATATCCAAAATATAAAACTCCTAACGCTACTAAAACTAAAACTATTGTAACAAAATTTTTATTTTTTAATATTTTATTTACCCCAATTACAAAATTATTCATTTTTTATTCTCCTCTCAAAACTTAGTTTCTAATATCGCATCTATACTATTAGAAATATTAAAACTTATAACCTCACCATTTACATTTGTTTCTGGATTGGAATATACCTTCAAACTTACCTTTGGTGGTTCTTCATTTATATCATATATCTCTATTCTATAATTATCTTTTAACGAAACATTTTCAGCAAATCTTCTAACAAAACTTTCAACAAACTTTTCTTCATTAATTTTTATATTACCGTTTGTTCTATATGCTGCTAAATCTATTGAATCCATCATAGATGCCTCAACTGTTTCTTTAAGCAAATTGTAGTTTTGTTGATCCGTATTAGTAACATTTGTTAAAAACCACACAGTCATAATAGCTATAATACCCATTGTTAAAATAGCATACCCCCAAACTGACTCCTTCAAAACCATCACCTCTTTTATGTAACAACAAAACATATAGTTTTCCTACACTAATAATAGTGTATCATAAATTAATGTTTTTAACAATAAGTATTTTATAATTTAAATCGATTTTTTTTGTTTTGATATAGTATTACAACTAAGCATAAAACAATAATAACTATAAGCGCTATATAGTAGTATTTTGCATAATAATTAATTACTTTATCTATAAAATCCTCTTTTACTATTATTTCACTATTCTTAGTATCATCTTTAGTTTCTAATGATTTTCTATATTTATCAGTTTGCTCAATTAACGTATTATAACTAATAACTTGCTTAGTCCATTTGTTACACATAGCAAATTCTTCTATACCTCTACAAACATCAGTATTATAATATTTATTATAATTAGGAAGTAAAATATTTTTTGTTATTAATTTTTTCCCATCGCAATCCTCACCAACAGCATATACAGAATAAGATAACTTATTTAAATCTTTGTATCCAGACAAAGTAATTTCTCCATTATTTGTATTACCATAAGTATATTTTAAATTATTTTCACCATCTATTATATACATATTTGGTACTATATTGTTTATAGTGACAATAAATAATACTTCATCATTTTCAATATAATAATCATATGAAAAATTTATATTAGTAGCCAAACTTCTTAAATCAGATAGATATGAGTTATTACACTTTGCTTGAATAACACATATATTAAGAATGAATAACAATATTATCAAGAATATTAGTTTTATCTTTTTCACATTACTCACCCCTTATTAAATATACATATCTATTATTTCTAAGTTCAAATACTATATTTATTTTTTCTGATGCTTCTATATTAGAATTAACTCCTATATATACAACATTCTTACTAGGAGCTTTTAAACTACTTATTTGTTCAAATAAATTGTTTTGTTTATACATATTACCATTTATGTAATACTCTATATGAGCATATCGTGATAATAAATCATAAAAACTATTATAAGCATTATTTTCACTGTTATATTCTATATCTAATTTTAAAACACTCTTATCAAAATTAGTATCAATACTAGGTTTTATTATTTCATATGATGTAACACACGTATTTTTTTTAGTGCAATACTCATATTGCAACTTAATACTTTTTTGTAATTCTATTGAAGTAATATTAAAATTAATAGCTTTAAGTGATTTCTCTGTAAAAGATAATGTATCGCCTATTTTATAATTGTATTCTTTTTTATTATCATTTAGTGTTGTTGGATTTAAATCAACTTTCTTATTTTCACTAAGTGTTACATATTCTAAAATCATTTTACTCTTTACATATATATCTGGAATTTCATATACAATAATATAATTTTCAAAATCACCTGTTAATGTATTTTGATTATAACAAACTCCTATATCAGAAAGTTTATCACAATACTTTGATGTATTTGTTATTCTATAATTTTCAATATCAAGAATCATATCTTTCAAATATATTGTCTTATCTTTTAAATATGAACTCAAATCTATATCAATAACTAATAGATTTTTGTTATCTATTTTTAGTAAATATGATCCATTAACAGTATAATTAACTCCATTACTAGTTATAAGTGTTCCCTCTTTTATATTATTTTTAATATAAAAACCAAAATAATAAATACCAAAACATAAAATAATTATAAAAGCACATATACCTATATTTATTTTAAATCTATTCTCAATATACTTATACTTTATATTTCGTAAATTTCTTCTTAGATTTCTCCTTTTTTCATTTACATCAAAACTAATATTTACTTCTATTTCTTCTTTGTCAGAATCACTTATACTAAGCTTATTTAAATCTGATGAAAAGTCAAATTTTTTAAAATTTAGTCCTATACCACGTGTAAAAAAGAATAAAAAAGTTATTGATTCAGCCATCATAGTTAAAACTAAAAGATCATGTGTAAGTTTAACTACTCTAATATTTAATATAGCGCTTTCCATGCTTTCCAAAACACTTTTACTATAAACAAACAAAACAAATATAACTATAAAAAGGAATGTATTTATTATATAAAATTTATAAGGTTTATTTTTTCTAAACATTACAGTCAATATTATTAGTGATAGAGCCACTACTACAATTGGTATAATAAATAAAATGTTAGAAAATAAATTTGATACTAATTCTTGTCCAACTACACTTACTGTAGAATTTAAATATTCAGAAAAAAAGCTTAATAAAAGACTTGTTTGATATATTAAATATCCTATAGATATTGAAATCAAAACATGAATTATTTTAAAATATCTTATAAAAAATGCATATGGTTTTCTTAATATCATAAATACCTTCCTATTCTCTAAATAATTATATAATAATTTAGAAAAAATTAAAAGACCTTTTATATACAATACTTGTATATTTTCTAAAAATACTTTATAATACTTATGGAGTGATATGATGAAATACGAAGTAAATATAAATGAATTTGAAGGACCACTAGATTTATTACTTCATTTAATAAAAAAATCCAATATAAGTATAAATGAAATTAGTATAGATGAAATTACTAAACAATATTTAGAATATATAAATAAAATGGAAGAATTAAATTTGGATATTGCTAGCGAATACTTAGTTATGGCAGCAGAACTCATAGAAATTAAATCATCTTCTCTTCTACCACGTCAAGAAATTGAAGAAGATGAATTTGAAGAAGATCCAAAAGAAAAATTGATAAAAAGATTATTAGAATATGAACAATATAAAAACTTAACTGGTACATTTAAAGAGTTAGAAGAATATAGAAAAGAAATTTATACTAAAGAACCAGATAATATGCTTGAGTATAAAGATTCTAATAACAATACTGATTATGGAGTAGATTTAAACGATTTAATTGAAGCTTTTTCTAAATTTTTAAAAGAAAAGGAATTAGATAAACCATTGGCTACCAAAGTATCAACTAAAGAATATAGTGTCGGTAAAAGAAGTTTTGAAATAAGAAACATTTTGAAAAAAAAGAAAAAAATAGAATTCAGTGAACTTTTTGATATATGTACTAAAGAATATATAGTAGTTACTTTCTTAGCTATACTTGCTATGTCAAGAAAACAAGAAATAGATATTGAACAAGAAAGTAATTTTAAAAATATAATAATTAAAGAAAAAGGTGTTAAATAATGGATGAAATAAAAGCAGTTATAGAAGGTTTGTTATTTATAAGTGGTGAAGATGGACTTACTTTAGATGAAATTACTAAAATAGTAGAATTAGATAAAGAAGAAGTTAAAAAAGTTATAAAAGCTTTATATAATGATTATGAAAATATAAATAGAGGAATGCATATAGAATATTTAGGAGAACACTTCAAATTAACCACAAAAGCAAAACACAAAGAATACTATAAAAAATTGATAGCAGAAGAAGAAAGTTCTAATTTAAGTCAATCATCACTTGAAACTTTAGCAATCATCGCATACAATGGTCCAATAACTAGAACAGATATAGATGAGTTAAGAGGAGTTAATAGTTCATATGTAATTAGAAAACTATTGTTAAAGGGATTAATTGAAGAAGTTGGAAGAGCTGAGAGTGCTGGAAAACCGAGACTTTACAATATAACAAATAAGTTTTTAGATTATTTTGGACTTGGAAGTGTTGAGGAATTACCTGAAATAAAAATTGAAGAAAATAATACATTAGATGATGAACAAAACTTATTTGAATCAAAATATAAAGAAGAAATTTAAAAAATATATATTAAATTATGTTATTTTATGATATAATTTAATTACTTGCCTGTGTGGTGAAATTGGTAGACGCGTTGGACTCAAAATCCAATGATAGCAATATCGTGTCGGTTCGAGTCCGACCACAGGCACCAGATTGATAGTTACTCGAACTTTTTTGGGATAACATAAAAACTACTTTCAAATTAAATTGGAAGTAGTTTTATTTTGTTAATTTAATAAAATTCACAATTCAAAGGAGAAAAAGACAATTTTGATTTAAGTATGTAAAAAGGTAAGTTGAGATTTTTAACCTTTTTTGTTATAAAGAGTTTCAATAATTTTATTGATAGTTTCTTTATCTGAATCACATAGGGTATAATATTTTGCAATAATATCATTGCCATCTACCAACCCTTCAACACTTGTTCCTAACTCTTTGGCAATTTTAAATGCAACTGGGAGTGAAGGAGTTCTAGTGTTAGTTTCATAATAAGTAATACTCTGTTGAGATACTCCAACTAATAAACTAAGTTTAACCTGAGTTATATTTTTCTTTTCTCTTAGTATTTGCATATTTTTAAAATTTAAGCCATCTTTTTTAGTCATAAATACCACCTCTTGTTTTATTATCCTCGAAAACAAAGATATTAACTTTTACTTAAAGTGGTAATTTATGGATACAAATTTATCAATTATATGATATAATATTATGTGAAAGGAGTTAAACTTATGGAAAATAAGAAAATTTTAAATGAAGAAAGATATCAGAAAAACAAAAAGAAAATTACTATGGTTGCCATTTTAGTTTTAATAATAGGCTTATTAGTAGGAGGAGGTTTAATCGCAACTGGAATTTCTAAGCAAAGAAAAATAAATTCAAATTACTCTGAAAATAGTAAGGCAAAATTAGCCAAACAATTGGCCACTGAAAAGCAAAATCTCGAGAATTCAAAGGCAGCATTAGAAGAAAAAATAAAACCAATTGAAGATCAAATTAAATCATTAGATAGAGTAGAATTTACTGGTTTTGATGATGCTTATTATGAAAGAAAAGATAGAATAAAAGGATTAGAAAAATCTATTCAATCTGATAAAAAATCTATCGAAATAATAAATGATGCATTAGATGGTGAGTGCGGTTTTCCTAGTATCAAAGATAATTCTTATACTTCTAAATACTGTTCAATTGAAAATCAATTAAAAGATAAAACTGATTCTAATAAAGAGTCCGATTCATTTGACCTTATTCTATTTTATATGTTTGGTGGATTTATTATTTTGATTACAATCATAATTTCTGGTATTATATATTCTACAGCAAAAAGTAGAGAAATTACTGCTTTTTATGCTCAACAGCAAATACCTGTAGCTAAAGAAATAATTGATGAAATGGCGCCAACAGTTGGAAATTCCGTTGGAGAAATAGCTAAAGGAATAAAAAAAGGATTAAAAGACGAAGAAAAATAATAATATTGGCCTGTAAGCAAGCAAACTTGCAAAAAAAAGGAACATTCGTATCTGCAAATGAATGTTGCCTCTAAAAAGTTAGTTTTGACACTCAATCAGAGATGAAAGAGTGTCATTTTTTTGCTAATACCAGTTAACATAATGATAGCAATCACATTTATAATTAATTCATCTTTATTGTTGTTTTTTTATATATTTTATTGAATATATACCACAATCAATGTAAAAAGTGTCATTATAATAACTTAACTGATTACTTTTTAATTTAATTTAAATAAATTATATGTTAAAATAGTACATATATAGTTGGAGGTATTTATGGATAATATAGATTTTGAGGCTTTACGCAGAGATTTAATTGATTACTTTGAAAGTGCTTTCTTAATTGGTGGATTTGGTGCAGCAGCTATTAGTGCTTCTGATGTATATTCTGCATCCAATCAAAGATTAATTGAACTTGCACAAGAATGTGGATTTAATTTAAGCAAATATATTACTTATGTTGATATTAAAAAATATACAAAAAAATAGTTCATTATGAACTTTTTTTAATCTTTAAATTTAATATTTTTTACATAAAAACTATTTAATATAAATAAACTTACTAAACTAAATAACTTAATTAAATAATAATTGCATTGAAATATATCAATAAATACAAATATTATTATGGATTCTATTATTAAACTAAGTAGTCTAACTAAAATAAATTTAAATAATTCCTTACTATTATTTTCATCTACTAAATCTGGTACATATTTTTGATCTACATAAAATACAAATAACATTGAAATTATCCAAGCTATTACATTAATTATCTGTATACCTATATAATTTTTATAACTTATAAATAACATTAATACAATAAATATTAAATAATTTATCATAAATGACATTAAATATATTATTAAATGTTTTAAATAGTTTTTTACTGCTTTCAAATCAAACACCCTACTAATTATATCATAATTTATTTTTTGCTAAAAGAAAAAAGTCTTAAGACTTTTATAAAAACATTATTACTAATATACCTACTATTAAACAATATATTGAAAAGTATATTAATTTTCCTTCTTTTACAACTTTTCTAAACCATTTAGTACCTATATAAGTAAATATAAATGCAACTATCATACTTATTAAATATAACATAATCGTATTTATCTCTAAATTTGCATTAAATAAATCTTTAAAGCCTAATAATGTTGTAGCTATACTGATTGGTATATATAGTAGGAATGAGAAATTAAAAGCAGTTTCTCTTTTTAATCCCCTAAACATTCCTCCAATCATTGTAGAGCCACTTCTACTTATTCCTGGAATTAAAGCTACTACTTGAAATAATCCAATTATTAAGGCATCTTTAAGTGTTATATCTTTTTTTTCTTTTTTACCTTTAAAATCTTTTATTATAAATAAAAATATTCCTGTAATTAGTAAAGTTATACCAACAAATTTAACATTTTTTTCTAAAGCATCAAAAAATCCTAATTTAGTAACTATAAGTCCCATTATTCCAGCTGGAATGGTTGCTAAAACTATATACCAAGAATACTTGTAATTACCATAATATTTTTTATCCTTAGTTTTTAAATATCCAAAGAAAGATTTAAATAAATCACAAATTTCTTTTTTAAATATTAAACAAATAGCTATAAAACTACCAAAATTTGTTATAGTAGCAAGTATTCCATAATCTATCTTATCTATACCACCTATTATTTTTTGAAATATTAATAAATGACCACTTGAAGATACTGGTATTGGTTCTGTTATTCCTTGTATAAATCCTAAAAATATATATTTTAATAATTCCATATAATCACCTATTTAATTATATAACAAATTTAAAAAATAATAAATAAAAAATTTATAATATAATAAAATTTATTAGGTGGAACTATGTTACTTAGAATTTTTTTATTCTTATTTGGATTTGGACTTACTACTATTGGTTGTGTATATATTATTAGTTATTTAAATTTATTAAATATTGGGTATAATTTTTTAGAATATGTCAACTTTATAATTAGAAGAATAGAGTGTTTAAATGCACCTATTGGAATTATTATAATTATTATATCTATGACTATAGGAGGAAAACATGAATTATATTTATGATATAACACTTAATTTAAATAATAATTTAATTGATTTTTTTGATTGGAATAAATGTGATAAACTTATGCACATTAAAAAGATGCCTATTTTTAAAATAAGTGAGGAAAATTTAAAAAATTTAACTGCTTTTTGTGTAAAACTTAGCGAGGAATTTGTAAAGTGTGTGCATAACAAGACAGAAATATGGAATATAGCAACTACTCCACATTTTTGTGCACTTTTTTGTGATGATAGTAATGTAATTGGTATAGAATTTGATGAATTCGGAAAAAGTATTAAAAAGTCGAGTTTATTAGTAGATGAAGAATTAGATGTACTTGAAGTATCAAGAAAATTGAAAGAAAAAGATATTGATTATGAAAAATTATGTAAAGAAAATGTATCTTTTGAAACAAGAAAGGAAATAAATGAAAAGAAATTTATAGATAACGAACTTAGAAAAATTGATACTAAAAAATTAGAATATATTTATTTTGAATGTTATGGAAAAAAAGAAAAAAATAAACAAACAATACTAAATGAATTTAAATCGTTAAATAAAAATAGTAAAGTATATGAAAATTTATATAATATTTTAAAATTAACATCTACAACAAAAAAATAAATGTTATAATAATTTTGGTGGTTGTATGATAGAAATAACTGATTTTGATCATAATGGTAAAGGTATTGGTAGATTAAATGATAAAATTGTATTTGTAAAATGCGCTATACCTGGAGAAATTGTTGATATAAAAATATTGAAGGAAAAGAAAAAATTCATAGAAGCTAGCATAAATAAATTTATAAAAAAATCTCCAAATAGAATAGAAAGTCCATGTAAATATTATGATAAGTGTGGTGGTTGTGATTTATTACACATAAATTATATAGATCAATTAAAATTTAAAGAAAATAAGATTAAAAATATAATTACAAAATATTTAAATAACAATATTAAAATTAATAAAATTGAATTTGACGATTGTAATTTTTACTACCGAAATAAAATAACATTTCAAGTTAATAATGGAATATTAGGTCTATTTGAAGAAGAATCTAATACTATAATAAAAATTGATAAATGTCTTTTGTGCAACGAAAAAATTAATAGTATTATTCCTCATTTAAATAAATTAAATTTAAAAAATATTAATAAAATCGTATGTAGAGTAAGTAATACTATTATGATTACAATAGAAGCTTATAATGATTCTATAGATATAGAACCAATTAAGGATTTTTGTGATTCTATTTATTTAAAAATTAATGGAGTTTATAAACTTGTATATGGAGATCCTTATATAATAAGTAACATAGGAAAGTTTAAATTTTTAATATCACCGGATTCTTTCTTTCAAGTTAACAATAAAGTATGTGAAAAGTTATATGATAAGATTAAAAATTATATAAACCAAGATTCTGTGTTAGATTTATACTGTGGTACAGGTACAATAGGAATATATGTAAGTAATAATTGTAAAAAAGTTATTGGTATTGAAATTAATAAGTATGCTATAGAAGATGCTAATAAAAATAAAAATTTAAATAATGTTAATAATATAAAATTTATATGTGGAGATAGTGGCAAGTGCATTAATAACATAAAATTTAAACCAGGCATTATAATTGTTGATCCACCTAGAAGTGGATTAAATCTTGAAACTATTACAAATATTTTAAATATTAATAGTAAAAGAATTATATATGTTTCATGTGACCCTATGACACTTGTAAGAGACTTAAAAATATTAAATGAAAAGTATGATATTATAGAAATAACACCATTTGATATGTTTCCAAATACTAAACATGTAGAGTGCATTTGTCTACTTGATAAAAAATAATGTAAAATTTTACATTGTTATATTAAAAAAAATAGCTTTAACTTTGTTTTGGCTATTTTTTTAAAGATTTTTTTGATACAATTCAAGTGTAAACTATAAGGAGGATTCTTATGAGGTATAATTATAAAGAATATGAAACTATTTTAGATACTCCAGATAAAAGAATTCAAGAGAGAGCTATTGTTACTAAAATAATGGAAATTTTAAACAACAATAGATTTGATGGAGATTTAGAAAGATTCATTGAAAATAATAAAACTTATCAAGATTGTCTTAAAAATAATAATCTTAGTAATGTTGTTAAGCACTTTGGAAATACACTAAAAGAAGAACATTACGTTATGATACTAGATAATTTAAGAAAACTTACTAAGAAAAAACAATCATTTGAAGATGATAAAATTAAGACTGTTAACTTTGATAATAATGAATTAAACTCTTATAGTGGTAAAAATAAAAACTTTTATTTTGATAATACAGGCGCTAACAAAGATTTGAAAGTTCAAATGAATGACTTACAAGAAACAAGTGATTCATTTCAAACATCAGATGCGCAAAAAAACACTGAAAATATGATGAATGAGTTAGAGAAAAATACAAAAAGAACACTAAATTTTCAATATTTAAAAGATATTATTTTCTCTAGTTTAAGTTATGAAGAACAACAATTATATTTAATAGCTAAAGATTATGAAAGTAGTATAGATGGATTAATACGAATTGATTTAAATAAAGGCGTATTTATAGATAAAGACGAAAAAATGTATAAAATCACTGAAAATAACGGAGAATTTAAAATAATTGGTGAAGATACTAATGAAGATATAAGTGAAAATCAAGTCACAAAAACTGAAGAAAAAGGTTATCAAAAAAAATTAATGCCTAATACTAACACAATCTATTCTAATTAGAAAGGAAATTTAATATGAATAATAATGGACTTAAATTTGACCCAATGACTGGTAAACCACTAAATAATAATGGACTTAATTTTGATCCTATGACAGGACAACCCCTTAATAATAATCAAAATGTACAAGCACCTCTCACAACTCTACAAGACATACCAACTGTTGACCAATCAAAAGAGAACTTTATAAATAAAATAGAGGCATCTAATGATAATAATAATAAAAATAAAGGTGAAACTGTTAATTATACATTTGTTATTATATTATTTATATTATTCTTACTTATAGTATGTTTTGGTTTCCCATATTTAATAAAATATATATAAAAAATTCTTTAGCTTATTACTAAAGAATTTTTATTTTAACTTTAACACTTGACCTATACTTAGTAATGTACTATTAAGATTATTTAACTTCATCAGTTCATTTACTGTTGTATTATTACTTTGCGCGATTTTGTATAAACTATCTCCACTCTTTACTGTATAGGTATTAGAACTTGTCGATTGTTTTCCTGGTATCTTTAATGTTTGACCTATACTTAATAAATTAGAAGATAAATTGTTATATTTTTTTAATTCATCTACGGTTATACCATTTGATGATGCAATTTTGTAAAGACTATCCCCACTTTTTACTGTATAAGTTGTTTCATTAGTTTTATCACTCTTAGGTATTTCTAGCACTTGACCTATACTCAAATTTGTAGATGTCAAATTATTTAATTTCATTATTTCATTTACTGTTGTATCATAATTTTGGGCTATTTTATATAAGCTATCTCCACTTTTAACTACATAAACATTGTCTTTTGGTGATGTTTGTTCTTTTTGTGGAATTTTTAATACCTGACCTATACTTAACATTGAACTTGTAAGTCCATTAGCTGTTTTAATGTCTGCTACACTTACATTATATTTTTTAGCTATACTCCAAAGACTATCCCCACTTTTTACTGTATGATAATTTCCGCCTTCTACTGGTATGTATGTAAGATTTAAGTATTCTACGATTGCTCTTACTACTGCCTCTGCATAATTTTTCCAATTATTTTTTAATTGATTTACATCGTCACCTTTACTATCTAAAAATCCATATTCTACGGTAATTGCTTCTGTATTACCAGTATTTCTTTGCATAAAATAGTAGTCTTTAGCAGTATTGCTTGGTAATCTCCTTTGGTATGCCTTACGTATATTTTGACCTTCATTTGATAACTCTGTAAGAATTAAATTAGATAAAGTGGATTTGTTTCGCAATGCATAGATTACCTCAGCACCATCACCACCTGATGAATTCATTTACCATTAGTAATATATTAAATATATTTTTCAATATTTGAAATTAATATTTTTTCTTTATCTATTATCAATTTTAATAAGTTTACAATATCTTCATTATATTTTTTTGATTTCACAATATTAGTAAAAGATATAATTTTTTCCACACCGTTAGTTTCTCCATTGTTTGCATTATAAAACCCGCTACCAATTTGAATAGTTCCATCTTCATAAAATGATATTCTGCCTTCGCCACCAATATAAACTTCTCCTGTTCCAAATGCTCCATAGCTCTCACCAAATCTTTGAATACTCATATCTCCAACAATATGCATTGAAACATCATTACTTTGAAATGATGTATGTTTTTCTTTCTCTACTTTACTAATATATAAATCATTATGTTTAACCTCATTTGTTAAATCATTCAATTTAACTAGCCAATTACTTTTGTCATTAAAACTTTGAACATTTGACAATAAATTATAAATATCTGGATACTTATCATGTAAACCTGGAAAATTCTTGTTTAGTCTATTTATATATTGTGATTCATTTTCACCAATTGGTGAATAAATAAAATATATTTTCTTTTGTGTATTATTACAATATTTTTTATGAATATTAACAGCTATATAATCTAATATTGATTGCATGTCCTCTAAGATATGCTTGACTTGTATATTTATATCAGTTTCATCTAATTCTAAGTTATTACCTAATATGTTTTTTTCAAGTTTATTTATGTTAGAATTAGCATTATTTAAAATTTTTATTATGCCTGTCCTCATTTTTTCACCTCAATAATATTTTAACATATTATTGATTATTTTTCCCTGTTCTACCATAAGGATTCCTTGCTAAATTTCTATTTTCATACTTAAAAGTTACCTCTGGTACAATATCATATTTAAAATATATAGTAATATTTCTATCTTTATCTATAACTATTTTATCTACTAACGTATCAATTAATTCTTTTTTCGGTTTATTTAAATCTAATAGTTTTTTTATTTTTTTAGTATAATCAGGTAAAATATTTGCTTTGTTTTTCATTTTATATTTTTTAACATTTTGATTTTCTATTTCTTCGTTAATTTGTTTTAATTTTTGTTCAAATTCACTTGCTAATTCTTTATATGTATCTGCTGATATTACACCATCACACCTGTCATTGTATAAAGTTTTTAATCTACCTGTAATCTTTTCTTTTTCTATTTGATTTTCTTTAACTATTTTATCAATGTTAGTAGTTTCTTTGTGAATACTTTTTACTACTTCATCATTTAATTCTTTTATATTAAGTTCTTTTACTAATTTAGATATATACTTATTAATTTGTTCTAATACTTGTTCTTCTAAATAATTATATGGGTAAAAATGCGAATAACACCTGCCTCTTACTGGATCTCTAGAATATCTATTGCAATTAACAGACCAATAATCTTGTTTTTTACGATAAAGAACTGTAAGTCTATTTTTGCACTCTTTACAAAATAACTTACCTTCTAATAATCTTTTTTCTCTATTTGTTTTAATTTCATAATTTCTTGTATTTCTTTTTCTTAAAGTATTAACATACTCAAATGTATCTTTATCAACTAATGGTTCATGTGTATTTTCCACTATAATCCATAATTTTTCATCTAATGTTATCTTCTTTTTAGATTTATAACTGACTTTAGTTTGAGTATGCTGTACTAAATCACCAGTATATACTCTATTTGTTAATATTTTTTTTACTGTAGAGATATTCCAATTATCTCTATCAATTAATCTTGATGAATAATTAGTCTTTTTATATCCACTAGGTGTAATTACATTTTCTTTATTTAGTCTATTTGCTATTTTAGTCGGTCCAATACCATCAGCTCTCCATTTAAATATCTTTTTTACTATTGGAGCAGTATCTGGATTTGGTATTAAATGTCCTTTATCTAATGGATCTCTCATATAACCAAAACATGGTAGGCTTCCAACAAATTTTCCATTTTTTCTTTTTTCATTTAATACATTTCTAATTTTTATCGAATTTTGTTTACTATAATAGTCATTACAAGCAATTATAAATGTTGATGAATCATTGCTAGCTTGATTTTTAAAACTATCATATGATTCTAATATAGATATAAATCTTATATTATTTTCTGGAAAAAATGTTTCAATATAGTAACCAGTCATAACATGATCTCTACCTAATCTTGATAAATCTTTAACTATTACACAATTTATCTTTTTATTATTTATATCTTCTAACATCCTTTGAAATCCAGGTCTTTCAAAGTCTGTTCCTGAATATCCATCATCAACATATTCTTTAACTAAATTAAAATTATTATTTTTAACATACCCTCTTAGTAATTCTTTTTGATTAATTACACTTTCACTATCAGATTCATATTTTTTATCTTTATCTTCTTGGGATAGTCTTATATAGATTCCAACATTGAAATCTATTCCGTTTAAGTAAGTATTATACATTTATTCCTCCTTTTATCTTACTTAATTGGGTATTAAGACGTGTCCAAAGTTAAGAAAGTGCAAATCATTTTGATTGCACTCCTTCTTCTTTTGATATTTCTTCGATTAAGTATTTTAAAATAAGATCTTTAAATGAAATGTTATTCAAATAGGCTCCTTCCATAATTAAACCACCTATTTAAATTTATGTTTTTATTTATTATTTTTGAATTTTTTTCATGCATATATCTACTTCCTTTCTTTTTATATTAGTATTACTAATAATATTATTAGAATTATTTATTATATTTAATTTTTATATTATATTTATTATATTATTATTGAACTATATGTCCTTTGAGTGTTAAAAAAACATCTAACCCATTAGAAAAAATCTTCAGGTAGGTCAGATGTAAACTTTTCTTCATTAATATAAATTTTTCTTTGAAATTTATGTTTATATTCCATAATAATGTAATTATTATCTGCTAATTCTTTTAATAGGCTTGATATTCTTCTTGGACCTACTCCAAGATAATTTCCTAAGTATTTATTATCAGCATAACAATAGCCTTCTTTATGAGATAAAAGTATAATTATTCCATATAAAAGTTTGTTACCAACACATATATTTCTATCTAAAATTATAAACCATGGTATTTTTACATATTTATCGTATTCCATTTATTACTCTCCCTTCGTATTTGTCTTTAGTATTTCTAAGTAGCCTCTTTCTAATAATTCTGTCATCATTTTAGAAATAGATACTCTATAAAATTTAGACATTAATTTAATTCTATTAAATAAATCTATTGGTAAATATAATTTAAATATTCTCAAACTATCACTCCTTCCTAAATAGGATAATTATCCTATTGTTTTTACTATTTTTAATTGAAGCAGGATAAGAAGATAGCACCACAAATAAAAAAACTCCTTATAATATAAGGAACTACTATGGTGCTATTCTTATTTCGTACTTACGAAATTCATCCTACTATTTAGGTACTTATAAAGGATGATTAATAAATATATCCTTTATTTCTCTTAATTTTAATTATTATTAGTTCATCCTATTATTATAAAAATATAAAAATTAATAGGATGATAGCTCATAATGACCACCTCCTTAAAATAAAAAAAGAAGACCTAAGCCCTCTTTGCATAATTATTTCATTTTACTATATTCTACCACTTGACCTATTATAGTCAATAATTAAATTTTTCTTTTTTTACTAATTTTTTCTTTTATTTATTATTTTTTTCTTTTTTACTCCTAGATGGTATGCTTTTTATTATTTTAATGCTATAATTTTATCAAGAGGTGGTACTTATGTCCAAGCAAAAAACAGACTTAATTCCAAATGCAAATCAAAAAAGAATATTAAAATTAGAAAAAGAATATTTTGATAAATTAGAAAGTATAATAACATCAAAAGATTTTTTAAGTGATTTAAAAAACGTTGAGAGAGAGACAAAAACAAATTATAGACTACTATCTAAAATATGGAACGTAAAAAATAAAATTAAAATACCAGCAGAAAGATTAGTACGATATCACATATATAAAACATTATTTAATACAGATATGGGATGTTCATTTTTTCCTTCTCCTGTAAGTTGTGATCTTGCAGTTGAAACAGATGATGCTATTTTAAATATAGATGTTAAAACAGATGATATTCAAGGAAATAGAAATGATATATACAATACCCAGTTAGAGCATAATCAATCTTCTTTTAATAATAAAAGAATTGGAGCTAACGGTCCTTTTAAAGGATTAGAAGCTATGGCAAATTTAAAGCCGATTGATGAATATTCTGGCAAAATAAATTTAACATATTTAATTAAAATTATATATAGTGACGATGGTTACAATTTTGAAATTAGTAGTGATAAAAATAATCCAACCCTAACTTTAACTTGCATACCTAATGGAATTTTAAGCGAATTATTTGATTTTGATTTACTTTCTAACTTTAAAACTTATAAATATTATACAGAATTAGATGGGGAATATTATAAAGAGAAATTAATAGGAAATAATTCAATTTTTAATAATACAAACGATGAAAAAAAATATGAAATAATTGAAGATAATATAAATATTCCAGAACATTGGATTAGAGGAAAGGTATTATCAAAAGTTGGGTATTATGATCCAGATAAAGATACAGTATGGCTATATCAATTAAAAGGAAGCAGTAATAAAAAATATTACCTTTGTGCAGTTAGATGCGGAGATTCATCAAGATATAAATCAGAATGGCTAAAAGATCGATATGATGAAAATGGAAACTTGTGGGAAGGCTTAAAAGAGTATTATGAAATGTTTAATAATATTAAATGAAGAATCTTAATTAGACTCTTCATTTTTTAATACATCATAAATGCCTTTTGCGATTTGTTCTGCAAGCTTAACAGGTACTGCATTTCCTATTTGTCTGTATATAACATTTAAACTACCAACAAACTCATAATCCATTGGAAAAGTTTGTAACATTGCACATTCTCTAGCACTTAGTCTACGTTCTCTATTAACATGAATTTCGGGGCTAGTTGCAGTAATCGTATCACTCGGTCTATTCCAATTAGTAATTCTTAACGATTGCTCAAATTTTATTTCTTTTTCTACCATAGTAGTAACTTTTTTATCATATTTGTTATCAAATCCCAAGATTTTCTTTAATTCCCACCAATCAGATGGTTTTGGTATACTACCAGAATGATTATCTTTTCTAAACCAATGTCCAGCAGTATATTTATATCCAAAATAATCATCAACTTTTTTAGTGGTATATCCAGCTTTATCTCTCCACATTTTTAAATAATCACATATATCTTCTTGTTTGACTTTATATTTTCTTCCCCAAAATTTATCATACACATTTGTAGCTGCCATATGATTATATATTACCATACCATTATCTAAAGTTATAGGTTTATCACTTAATCTTACATCACTTAAAAAGCCAATAGTTTCTTCAACTGTTATAGGATCCTTTAACCCCTTCTTTGATTCATATTTTTTACTGTCAACCCAATGTGTTGGCTTTGGATATGGATTCTTAACTCCTATTCTATTACCAATAATTACAACTCTTTCTCTAGCTTGTGGAATACCATATTCAGCTGCATTTAATAATTTTGCATCTACATTATAGCCTAATTTTTTAAAATCTTTTTTTATCATTTCAAATACTTTTCCTTTTTTCATAGAAAGTATTCCTTTAACATTTTCTGCCACAAAAAATTTAGGTTTCTTATCATCAATTACCCTTAGCATCTCTTTGTATAAAAAATTTCTTTCATCTTTCATACTTCTTTTAGTATTAGCAATTGAAAAACCTTGACATGGGAATCCACCTATAACTAAATCTATATCATCAGGCATTTCACTACTTGGTATTTTTGTTATATCTCCATATACAATTCTATCATCAACATTTTTTTTGTAAGATTCAACAGCCTCTTTAAAGAAGTCATTAGCCCAGACTATATCAAATCCTGCATTTATAAATCCTAGATCCATACCTCCTGCTCCAGAAAATAAGGATATTACTCTAAATTTCTTTTTGTCTTTACTCATAATGTATCACCTACTACTATTTAAGTATAGCAAGATTTGCACCAAATTGCAACACTTGCGACTAAAATAATTATACAATTTTGGGAAATATTTTGCAACAGCTGCGACTAAAAAAAGAAAGAAATTAATCTTCCTTATCAAACAATTCTTTAACAATTAAATCTTCTGAATGCAAATTATTATTTTTACCTAACAATAAGTTTTCATAAAATTTAACTAAATAACTACTATCTTCTTTTATTTTTAAATAGTTATTAAAATAATTACTTCTTACTAAAGCATTTCTAAAATATACTGATTTATCCTTAAATAAAGTATTATCTACATTATATCCAAGACTTATTAAATATTTTTCTATGAATAACGTTATAATTCTAGTATTACCTTCTCTAAAAGGATGTACTTGCCATATACTAGATGAAAACTTTGTTATATTATTAATTACTTCAACAATATTCATCTCTTTATAGTTTTTTTCTTTTTCTAAAGATATATCATAATCTAAAGATTCTTTTAATGTAGTACAATCACCATAAGCAACAGAATCATTATTTAATATCTTTTCGTGTTTAGAAAAATCTATTACTCTAAATTCACCAGCAAATTCATAAACATCTTGAAATAAATACTTATGAACATATTTTAAATAATTTACTGATAATTCAAAATTATCTTCTTGTAGTAATTCTACTATTCTAGTAGATACAAAATCACATTCCAGTTCATTATGATTTACTTCATTTTTATTTTCTTTTTCAACATAGTATTCTCTTAATTCTTTTTCTACTTCTTCTATAGTTAAATTACCTTCTACATTTTCTTCTAATAGCTTTTCTAAATATTTAGAAGGTTTTAAATTATCTACTTCTTGAAGTCCAATAGCCATATCCCATTGTAATTGTTTTATATAATTACTAGATTTATATTGTTCTTCATATTCATTAATACTTGAATCTAATTCTTTTTCTGTCATAAATTTAACCTCCTAATTGTTTATTATACTATTACTTTACTTATTGACTATCCTCTTTTACAGAGTTTTTATAATAATTACAATTAAATAAATCTCTAATTCTTAGTAAAAATACATTTAATTTTCGATATGCCTCATTATAATATTCTTTTTCAGATTGGTCAGTAGTTTTTTCAATCTTATCATTTATTTTATTTAATACCTCAGTTAATTCTTCAATTAGAAATGAAAAATTATATATAGGGGAAAATAATTTTAAGTTAATTATCATGTCTTTTCCCTTCATATCCTCAGATGATATTCCTCCATATTCATTTCTATAAAATATCTCATTGTAATCGGTATCTACTGGATTATAAAACAAATCGTTATTATAACTACCGTCATGTATATCTCCTTTATATTGAGAACTTTTAGTATTATTACATTTTGGACAACAATACATTAAATTATTATAATCATGTATTAATTTTTCCATATCAGTATTCTTGAGAACTTCTTGTGGAATAAAGTGGTCAATAGGATAATTTTGATTCATATGTTTATCAAGTGTATTACAATAAGCACATCTATGATTAAAGTCTTCAGCCAAATTTGATAAATATGATTTATAATTGGCATATTCTTTTTTACAATTTCTTGTTATTCTAAAATTTCTAAAATCTTTATACTTCATATTACTTCCACCATTACATTCTTAATCCAATTTAGATTTTATTTCATCTAACAAATCAACTATTTCTTTTACATAATCAGGCGATATTAATTGTTCTAAATATGTAGTTTCCACTGGGGTATACTTTTTCATTTCTAATTCTACTTTTAATAGTTCATTTAAGGTTTTCTGATTGTCATCATCTGAATCTTTTTTATATTCATCAATTAAACGATTTTTTTCTGCAATTATATTGTTTTTTAATTTATTATATTTATCTATACATAAACATATAGATTTAATTTTTTCTTTAGTATATTCTTGGTTTAAAAAAAAGGTTTCCTTATCGTAAACTTTATCTGGATCAACATAATCACTATCATATGTTTCATCTTTATAATTTGTCATAATAATTACTGGGAAATCACTAGCAACCTTTTTTACTTTTTCATATATCGAAGTTCCCTTTAATCTAATTCCTTCAATAACCAGTTTATTATCAATAATTAATAACATAATATTATTATTTAAAATATCATTTTCTATTTCTTTTACTATTACATCCAAATTTACCTTATTACTACTTATTTCATAATCTTTATAGTTTATAATATAATTCTTTGATAAGTGCGAATGTATAGTTCTTTTTATCGAATTTAACTCTTCTAAAGTATCCTCTATAATTCCAATTTTATATTCTTTCATATTAACTCACCCTTGGCCATTTAATTTTTATTTTAAATCCTAAGTCACATGGTACAACATGAATTTCACCATTATTTCTTTGAACTGCATCTTTGCATATCCATAAACCTAATCCAGTTCCATTTTCTTTTGTCGTTTCTCCAGCTGTAAATATTATATCAGGTGTACTAGTATATTTTTTGTCTAATTTTGGTCCATTATTTTCAAATTCAAAAATAATATAATCTTTTTCTTCACTAAGTGATATAGTAATATTTCGTTCACTACCATTAATCTCTCGTTCTAAAAAAAATGCTGAGTTCAAAATTAAGTTATTAAATATCAAATACAAATCAGTTTTTTCACATACAATATAATAATCATTTTCATTATTTATGATTAAATTTATCGATTTTTTTTGTAATAATCCCGTCCAATCATCATTTAATTCATTAAAAAATTCTGATAAGGATATTTTTTCTTTTATAGAGTTTACTTTACTTACACTATCCATAATTAACTTTAACCATTTACTAAGTAAGATATCATTTTGTTCTCCGCTATCTATCGCAGTATATGGATTATAAAATTCAAGGCCATCATAGTCTTTGTTTCCTAAAATATAATCAACACAAATCTTCAATTGATTATTTCTGGTGGATAAATTTGTAGATATACTCTTCATCTCATGTGCAAAAGTGTTTGCTGTAACTCCAACCGAACTAAAATTCATTAAAATTCTCTGAGTATCTATATATTGCTTCTTATCATTTACAGTGTGGTATATTGCTTCCCTATATTCATCCTCTGAAAATTCCGATTCTACTTTTCTGTTACCTTCTTTTTCCTCTAAAACACTTTGTTCAATCGCACCAGTTGGTGTTATACAATCAATATTTTTTTTAATCCACGCCCCATATTCTCTATATACATATTGTCTATCATATTCAAATTTTGAAATAATATTTTGTATTAGTTCAACAAATAAATAATACGTATCATTTAATGTAAGTCCTTCTCTATTAGCCATATCTTCCAAATTCGGATTATCTATTCTGCTTATTTTTACATTTCCAATCAATTGATATGTATTGACTCTCCAAGCACCATTAGGATGTGTAATACCGGCAGGGCTACTCTGAACACGAGATCCTAATTGCAACCAATCATACATTGGTCCTTCCTCACCATATGGTCTAACTTTAAAATTATCTCTATATATTTTTATACCCGAAAAAGATGATAATAATTGTTTTCTTTTATTAACTTTTATATCTTTCACAAAACTAAATTCACTTTTACCTGATTTTAAAAAATATAATTGAAGACTAAATTTACCAATTCTTTTCACTTCATCTAGTGTAGTATTTTTTATTAGATCTAATACTTTATAGTTTTCCACTAGAATTGATGAATAATCTTCTTTTCTATACGGATAGTTTTTAAATGCATCACGTTTCCAAAAATCCTCTATATTAAATTCATATGTTTTATCATTTATAATTCTTTGTTCAACTTTTGCTAAAAGATTTACTTCGTTTCGTGTTAATGTAATAGATATTTTTTCTTCTCCATCATACTCAGCATTTATTATATAATCATAATCATCTTCAGATAAAAACTTATTTTGAGGAAAATAATTATATTCTTTTTTTCTATTATTATTAATATAAACATCAAATTTATCAACATTTCCAAATGGATTAATACTTTTTAAATTATTGTTAATTCTATTGTAGACTCTGTCTCCCCATATTTCTCTTGTCCCCAAAAGGATAATCAAAGTTCCTGAATTAAGATTTATATTTTTAAGTTTTAATTCTGACAAGTCAACGTGCTGTGATACAATATCTTCAAACTTCAAATCTAAAGTATTAACATTTGCATTTATTTCATTTAATAAATCTTTATTATCAAATTGTGTCCAATCTAAATCCCAATATACTAACTTATCTTTATCATGTTTGGAATAGACAATTGTTTTTTGTGATAATTTTTCTAAAGCAAATCTTCCTATCCCCTTAGCACCAGTCTTAATTCTCCCTTTTCTGCTAAATGTATTTATCTCTTTATCACTTGTACCAATATTCATCCAGACGGTTTTAATTATCGTTTCATTCATTCCAGAACCATTGTCCAATATAATTATTTTATTTTTACTAAATAAAAGATTCTTCAATATACTTTCTTGTTCAAGCGATAAATTATCTTTCTTTTTTAATATATCACCATCTTGATTATATGAAGATAATAAGATATCGTATTCTTCATCACTAAAATATTTTTTATTTTCAGATATAATAATTTCATTTGGTATATTTTCGTAAATAATATCAAAATTAATATATACACTTTCAGCATCAGCATCATAGGCATTTTTTACCAACTCAATAATAGCACCATTAGAATCAGAAATATTTTCTCTACCTATTAGTCGTGCTGTTTTAGAAGAAACATTAAATTTAATTTTTTCCATTTTATCACCTACTAAAAATAAAAATTACTAACATCCTTACTTGTTATTCTATAAGAATCTCCACTCGCATTAATTCCTACACTTTTAATATAATTCAAAAATTCATTAGATTCAAGAATCTCTTTAGCCATATTTAAAGTCATATCTTGCTTAGGAATAATATATATTCCAGAATAAGGTATAGTATCTTTTGACAACAGATATGTCTTAATTTTACCTGTAACAATAATTGACAATAAAAGTTTTGGCTGATTCATATCATTTAAAGCTTGACTCCTACCATACTCAAACCACTGTATATTATTATCAAATTTTCTAGTATTTAATTCTTTTTGAAATTCTTTCAAATGAGATTCAACACAGGGGTACATTTTAGAGAATTTTTCTTTTTTAATTTTAATCAAACTCCCAGACGAATTATAATAATATGGAAAAATAATTTTTTCTTTTTTATTTAGTTCAATACTTTTTGGACTAACCGAATCCTTTATTATCCTTTTTTCTTTCTTATTGTAAAACAATTCGCTTTTTTCGTTTATAATATAAGCTTTATTACATAAAGTAGCTATTGAATTAGACACCTTAAAATAATCTCCAAATCTTTTATCCCCATTATTAATCTTGTTAAAGATCCATTTTTCTTCCAAATCTTTCTTTTTTAATATTGTCTTATTATTATTATCAAGATTATAATAATTCAATAATTTTGTTCCACTGCCTTTTTGTAATACAAAAACAACAGATGATGTCAAAATTTTTTTCTTCTCGCCTGTTGCGTATTCATTAAAAAGTTTCCTTGTTGCATAATCATAAATATCTATAATATCTTCTTTTAAATATTCTCTTAAATTTTTAGAAAAAACATTTTTAAATATACTTCCAGGAACCAAAAATGCAATTTTCCCATTATCCTTTAATAAATTTATTCCTTTTTCAATGAAAGGGTAGCAGTAATCAAATTTTCCCTGTTTACATACTTCAAAATTTTTTCTAACATATTTTCTAGTATTTTCATCTAACATCTTATAACTAATATATGGTGGATTACCAACAACATAATCAAATTTCATATCTATATTTTTTTTTAAAGAGTCCTCACAATAAATATTCCAATTGATTCTATCTATATTATATTTATGAAGGATTGAATTAACATTGTCTAAACATATAGTATAATGTGCTGGATCATATTCAATTGCATAAATATCTCTTGCCAACCCTTCTCGTATTTTATCTTTTGAATATTTTTTGTTTAAGCAATCCAAAATATATCTTTCTATTACTTCCATTAATATATTTCCTTGTCCACAACTTGGTTCAATTACTTTTTTACCATATAAATCTTTATTATATCCTACCCAATTCAGTAATTCTTTCACGTTTTCTTCAGGAGTAAAAATTTGGCATTTTTTCTTGCAATCATCACTCATTTGCATAAGTAAAGTCACTCCTTTCACTATGTCAATTTTATCATATTTTAGAAAATCTAACAATAATCTGATAATATTATCCTTAACATTTTTCTATTCGTCGTCTAATAAAGCTATTCAAATATAGTCGTCTTAATACCCTTATAAATTAACTCCTTGGATGAGCTAACCTTCTCCTCCTGAATTTATGTGATTTGATAATACTATCACGTTAGGGTCATTGCCATATGCATTTAAAATCCTACTTACCCTTTCATTTCTATCAAGAGTTCTGTCTGTATCCCTAGTAATAGTTACTGGTACCCCTAGTTCTTTAAACCTATCATAAATATAATTAGCTACTTTAAGATTAAAATCCTTTTCTTTGATATTACCATTAATAGCTCCTGGATCGTCCCCACCATGCCCGGCATCTACTACAATTTTATAATCCATTATATATTCCTCCTCGGAATATTTTATGATATTAAACTAGTTTGTTGTCATATAAACTAAAAGAATAATTTTACATCGCAAATCTACTCCGTCAAATTATTCTATTATTAAACTTATATCCTTTTATAACCAACCATTATATTTGTTAACATAATCAGTTCCTCTTAATTTCCTTAATGCCTTTGCTTCTATTTGTGCTACTCTATTACCAGTTATTCCATAATATTTCCCAATAGTTTTTTGAGATTGAGGTTTACCATCATCCAGCCCATATCTTTTATGGATAACCAATCTTTCTCTGTCATTTGCCAGTTTTCTATCAACAGCTTCAAGAAACTGTTTCATTACAATATTTGTAGTAACGAATTCTTCAACATCAGTTATATTTTGAATTGTATTTGATTTTGGTTCTATCAATCCTATACTTATTATTAACCTTAAATAATTAAATATTTTCGATTTTCCAAAATTAATGTCATCTTCATTATTGGAACTCAAACGATTGTATATTGTTTCCAATAAAGGTATTAATTTTATTGCACTATCATAATCGTAATCAAGTTGAGAATTGTTTTTATTTTCAGAAACTGCTTCTTCAATAATTTCTCTAAACGGTTTATCTATCCCCTTATTTCTATATGATATATATAATGTTGCTAATTTTGAAAAACTATCTCTAGAAACTCCTAATAGTTCATTAACTTCAATTTCATCTCCACCCAAATTTTTATAAACTTCATTAAAATACGTACAATTGAATAATAATGAATATGCAGTAACCTTTAATAATTGCCCATTATATATTTCCCTAATCCATGCTTCATTAAAAGAACTAATAATGTCATCCATATCATAAGATGAAGCAACCAATAACTCTAGATTATTTCTTTTAACGTAATCATACACGACATATAAAGTACCTGATATAAGTTCATCCATATATTTTTTCTTTAATATTTCATCTTGAGTACTAACAGCTTTTTTATATAATTCCTGCGCTGTACTAAATTTTAATTTTGGTAAACAAGATATTTGATTATACCATTGCATTAATTCTTCCATAATACTCCTTAACTAGTTTGCTTGTTTTATTATTACTTTTATATGTTTGGTAAATCGTTAGTGTATAATTCTTATATTTTTCTAATAATCTTTTAGTCCTTGATAGTTTTTTTCTCATTATAAATTCCCCCTTTTAATAATTTATCTAATTTTAGTTATGGTTAAAGTCTTTCTTTTAATATATCTCTTGCTATTTAATGAACAAAAGTAATTACCTTCACTTGTATCATAATCTAATGAATAATCATCTGACATTTGTTTTGATAATTGCTCTAATATCTTGATTTTTTTTGAAGTGTCTTCATCTTCTAATTTACCAAACATTCCAATACTTATATTCTTACTCCCCGAATTATGAATATGATTCCATCTGATTATTTCACTTTCAAAATATGGATTATGAGTTAATATAATATGTTCTTTTGGAATAACAATTTCACTTTGTCTAAATATTAGAGGAATTCCTCTATCAATAAACATTCTAGAATTAGTTCTACCTAATGTTTTAGCAAATTCTGATATAACAGTTACTCCACACTGTGAAATCGAATCATATTCTCCTTTACCAATCTCTGCTACATCATTAGCCTGATAATTAAATCCTAAAGCACATAAATAATCCATATAATTATCTAATAGATTTTTGTTTTGAATAACCCAATCAATAAAATCTTTTGAGTACATGTTATCTACACTATTCATATCTAATCCACTAGCTTCACAATATTGTTTAAATAAACATAATAAATATTTTTCACGCATAAAATTCCTCCAATAAATTCTTTTTTTCAAAAATCACTAGTATTATAACCGAAATGGTGATATAATCAAAATATCGTTTTTTTATATCAGATATAACCAATAGTTATACAAGGAGGTTTTATGAATATTAACTTGGAATTATATAAAACATTTTATTATGTTGCAAAAAACGAAAATATATCTAGAGCAGCTAATGAACTAGCAATTAGTCAACCGGCAATAAGTAAGGCAATTAAAAATTTAGAAGAACAACTTAACACTAATTTATTTATTAGAAAAAGAGATGGAATGGAATTAACCGAAGCTGGAGAAGCTTTCTATAAAAAGATAAAAGATGCTATGGAGCTAATCTCATCAGCTGAAAATGATTTAGAAGTTATTACAAGTATGGAAACTGGAAGTATTAATATTGGTGCAAGCAAAACAATACTGCATGAATTTTTAATGCCATATATTAAAGACTTTCATAAAAAATATCCTAAAGTTAATATTAGAATATTTACCGATAAAACTTCTGATTTGATTACTAAAGCCAAAATGGAAATAGTAGATGTTATATTCACTAATATGCCATACGGATTACCAACTAACTTTAATTCAACAAAAATGATTGTATTACATGATTGTCTTGCTTGTAATAATGCATTTGAACATTTGAAGGAAAAAAAGTTAAATAAAAATGATTTATCAGAATTACCACTATTAGTTTTAACAAAAGGAGCTACTACACGAATAAGATTTGATGATTATTGTGTAGAAAATAATATTGAAATACATCCTGAAATGGAATTTGGAAGTAATACTCTAATAAAAGAATTTACGGAAGCTGGTTTTGGCGTTGGATTATTAACTGAAGAACACATAAAAAAAGAGTTAGAAACTGGAGTACTATTTAAACTTAATTTAGACCTACCATTATCTGAAAAATATCTTGGAATGGTGTGGAATAAAGATAATAAAAGTTTAGTAGCTAAAAACTTTATTAAGTATATAAAAAATAACATTAGCGAATAATGTTATTTTCTTTTTGATGGAGTTGAAGGGAAGATTTTTTGCAAGTCATTATCTAGTTCTTCTCCCAACATAGATTTTAAACTTTCTTCAAAAGCATAAGCTTGCTCTGATATCTGTAATCCCACATTTAATCCTGATGAAATATTAATATGTGTTAAAGCTTGTTCAATTGGGCTGAATATTCTTTTTCCCATATTTTCATTTTCAATACTTTGGACAATTCCACCACCACTATTACCTGAATCTCCTTGTAAAGCATTTCTAAATCTATTAAGTGTTTCTATTCTTTCTCCGTTATTTGTAACTATACTTTCAGCCTTTCCAATATCAATTGATTGTGGAACATATCCTAAAAAGTTCCCTTCTGAATCGTAATTTTCAACAAAAGTTCTAAAAATAAAATCTTTTCTTTGTTTAACTGTATTTATTAAATCTCTTAATACTTGTTTAGCATCAAATCTATTATTAACCATATCATCATCGTATTTAGTTGAAGATATTGATGCGAATTTTTCGTTTGAAGAGTTTAATCCATGATCTAATTGTACTAAGCAAAAACATGTTTTAAAAAAATCGCCCCTCATAAATGAACTGGTTTTCAATATTATCTTTTCCCATGGTAATAATTGATATGTTTTACCATTTTCTTCAACCAATCCTCCGTCTGCAATTATTCTGTCTTTATTTTCAAGTAAAGTTTTCAATATAGTAAATGCAGATGAATTCTCATCTATAGGATAATATACGCTTCCATCTGGTTTTACTTTAGCAAAATACTTTTTTGTTGTTTCTGATATTGTTTCTCCCTTTTGTACTCCTAATAAATGAGGTAAATTCCATCTATTAATATTATAGTAGAAATCAAATTGTGAATCATCAGCCAATATTGCGGTATTTTGAACTGATACACTGTTTTTCAATGGGTCATCTACATTTTTTGTATAAAAGAATTTATAAGTATCTACACACAATTCAAGATTGTCAAATAAATTTTTCATTATTTCCTTCATTATTTCATCTGTAGAAGTTATCCCTAGTAAATCTTTTCCACCTGGATATGATGATAACTTAAGATTACTACTATCATCAACTGTTGTTTTATACATTGTTCTACTGTCATCCCTAGTTATTGTAGTAATCGGAATGTTTCTTCCGGTTGTATATGTATTTATTCCTTTAGTATCTGCTATTTCAGATAAATAATATGTGCCGTCATCTCTTTGTTTAAGTATTTGTCTTCTATTTCGTGGAGATATTCTTAGCCTATCCTCTTCTAATTGAATATTAGAACCTTTTGACGCTTCTATCAAATGAATTAAAGATGCTTCATCAAATGTAAATCTTTTATTTAATTTATTGGCAATTTCTTCTAAATCAGAATCGATTTGTACTTGAAAGCCACTATCAAAACCTAATCTTTCTGAGGCATTTAGAAATAATGCCTTTATTTTGGATTGTTCTTTCGTTGCTATAGCCATATCTATGGGCATTTGAAAATAATACTTTGATAATTCATCAATAATTATCTTACTATATTTTTTATAATTATTTTCAATTACATCTATCACCTTTGTTTCTGCATCATCAAATATTCTATAAGATTCAAGTTCTGATAATATGCTACTAGAATTTGTTCTCAATTGTTTTTTTAAAAATTCTGTATCCATAAATTTTGTTCCAAATATAGCTTCTAGAACATCTAAGTTTAATTCAGTTTCCATATTATACACCTCTATAATTATTATATCATAAAAAAAAGAACAATTTTATATTACTATTTAATTGTTCTACATTCATATAATATTTACTAGCTAATGTTTAAGGATAAATTTATTAATTATTGTTATCCTTCTTTAGTTGAACATATCCAACCGTCTTACCATCTTCTTTTTTCCATTCAATAGTAAACTTTTTTGGTGGTTCTAATCCTATTATCATCATAGGTGTAGTTAACAAATTATTTAACGGTTTTAAATACTCTACATATTTTTCATAAGTTCCAATTGCATTATCAAAGCCACCAGCTTTTTTCATGCTATCGGTTGCTGTTATGACAACACCAGCTTGAGTTTGTATTGCTTTCTTTACGTGATTTAATTCGCTGGATAAAACTGGCTTAATTAAGTTCCACGATACGTTTCCACCATGATTAAATGCAACTTCAATTGCAATGTTGTCTTTTGCAAAATCTAATCTCCATGTACCTTTATTATCAGAATAATCAGGATCTGCAAAAATACGACTTTGCTCATTCCATCCTTTTTCTCTTAATCTTTTCGCAATTAATTTGTTAATTGCTTCTGAAATACTTTTTGCTTTTCTAGTTTCACTATTAAACTCAGCGATTAAATCGTCATCACTTATATTATCAAGAACTTCAATAATTTCGTTCCATAAATAAGTAAAATCTTTATCGTTTTTAAAAATATCTTCTGCATGTCTAAATGAATGTTTTATATATTCCATATTTTACCTCACTAACTACTAAAACGTGACAACATAATTATAACATAGATAATATTATTGTACTAATTTTCTTTATAATTATTAATCATCATCTTCACTATAATAATCGTCATCTTCTAAATCTTCCTCTTCAAAATTCCGACTATCATAATTACCATTTTTTAGTTCATCTTCCTGTAAAGAATCTAAATCGTTACCCAAATTGTGTTTATTTTTTCCATTTTCAGATTCACCCAATAAACCCGATAGGAATGATAATATAATACCCATATTTTTCTCCTTTGCTTATAAATATTATATCTTATAAATAGAAAAAGAACAATTTTTTGTTCTTTAATCAGTTGATTTTGACAAAGTAACACTCGTTGTATGTTCTTTACCATTTCTGTTGTAAGTAATAGTTATTTTGTCACCTACATTGTATTTATATAAAACATATTTTAAGTAAGCGGCATTCATTACTTCTTCTTTATCAATCTTAGTAATGACATCACCTTTTTGTAATCCTGATTTTGATGCTCCAGAACCACTTACTACTTCAACAACCACTATACCACTTGTAACATCATTTGGAAGAGTTATTCCATAACTAGCTAGGGTTCTAGTATCAGTTGCATTTAACAATCTAATACCTAACATAGGTCTTTCTATAGTTTTAGATTTTTCTAACTCGTCTACATGTGCCATGGCATCTTCGATTTTAATTGAGAATCCCATTCCTTCAATACTACTATCTACTAGTTTCATTGAATTAACTCCAATTACTTCACCATTAGAATTCATAAGAGGGCCGCCACTATTTCCTGGATTGATAGCAGCATCAACTTGTGACACTTTCATAACCCAGTCTGATTGTGAATTAACACTTACGGTAACTAATCTATCTATACCAGAGATAATACCACTTGTAACGGTATTATAATACTCAACACCTACAGGAGAACCTATTGTAAATATAGTATCACCTAATTTTAATTTTTCAGTACTACCAATAGTAGCAACTTTTAATACTTCAGATACTGGAATACGTAAAACAGCAATATCTAAATACTCATCTCCGCCTAATTTTGTTGCCTCAATTTCTTTTTCATTAGTTAAAACAACTGACAATTTATTAGCGCCTTCAACTACGTGTTCATTAGTCATTATATAACCATATTTATCATCTGTTTTATATACAAATCCACTTCCAGTACTGGCAAGTTTATTACCTTGGAAGTTCTTTACCATGACAACAGCATCATATACTTTTTCAACGGCAGCACTTATACCAGTGTTATCTATTATAACTTTATTTTCACAACTAGTATATTGGCATCCTAAGGCACCTGCTGTATTATTATTTCCACCACTAAATGGATTTGTAATAACTACATACATCACTCCTCCACCTAGTAAAAAGGCACATAATACAAGTACAAAATTAATTATTTTACTACGCATCATCATCACTCCTTTTCAATGTTAGCAATATCTTTCCAATTTTCAGGAAATCCCATTCTATCTAATACTTTAGATATTGGTATAGAATATAGGTTGTAATTTAAATTATCTAGTGCATGATCTATTTCAATCACCATGTTTTTGATTTCATTATCAGTTAATAAATGTTTCATAATAATTATTAGTGCGAATAAATCATTCTTACCATATTTATATTCCCCATCTATTTTTTCTATATTCAATACACTGTGATATATAGTATTTCCTATGATTTTTTGTGTCTTATTTTCAAACAGTATATCTTCATGGGCACATAAATTACGATAATTTGATAGTATTGGTAGATATGTACCTAAAGTATTAATATCTACGCCATATATGTCAGCAATAGCAATTCTATCATCAATCCTTAGTATAGAATATAATTCACTTACTATTCCAAAAGATAAAACTTTTACTAAAACCCATAGAGGAATATATCCATAATTACTTAAATAATGGACAGTAGCCGAATGTTGCCTTCCGTTAACATGAATTTGTCTTTTCATTTTCTTTATTAAATCATTTACTTGTCTAGATTTTTCTGGACTAGTATCGAAATTTTTAGGTTTTAAGTAATCATGTTCCTTATATCCATATTTTTTAGATAAACGATATGAGATAATTGATTTTAAATTGTTTTCTAAAATCAATAAGTTTTTAAAAATGATATTTCTAAATTGGCGATCAAATAAGAACAAACTATATAATTCTTCAAAAGTAGTTCCTTCAATGAACTTTTTAGGATCTCTACTACTCATGAATAAATGTCGATATCCACTTAAAAAGAAATAGTTTTCTCTTAATAGAACCTCTTTAGCATAAAACTCATCATTAATAACTAAACCCTTATGTCTAAGAATTTCTATTTGCTCATCTAAAGTTTTGAATTGCTTTGTTTTCATACCCTCACCTATTGTAAATTATAGCACATAACATATAAAAATACATGAAAAATTTATGAAAATATTGTAATTTATTTGTGATATTTTGAATTAAATATTTAGATTCTTTTCATAATAATTATAGGTGATATTATGTTTTATAATTATAAGATTCTAGATGTTGATAATGAAGAAGTATTATATCTATACGTTAATAGTATGTATGAGTTTTCTTCAGAATTAGATAAATCTAATAAACCAAAGTCTATTTTTGATAAAATTAATAAATATATAAAGGATATGGATATTAATTTCAGCGGTAAAAAAGTTATGTTAGTAGTTAATGGAATTATTATTGGTACTTTAGTGCTTGTTACAAATGATTTTTTGAATACAAATAAAAAAAATCAATATATATCATATAAAGAAATTGTAGACATTGATGAAGATGATAATATTGACTTGATTGATAAAGATAATGAATTAAGTAGTTTTGTTAAAAACAATGTGTCAGTTAATGATAGTTACATAATATCGAATTTTGTTAAAATGAAAAATAAAGATGGGCTTATTACTTACACTGATATTAATAACTATATAATCAATAGTCTTAGTAAAATTATACCTCCTACATATGAAAAAGAAGCAATTAAAAGTGCGGCTGTTATTACTAGGACTCTAGTGTTTCAAGAATTATATGAGAATGATTACTTGAGCGATAGTAATTACAATACAATTAATCTACAGAAACTGTGGAAAAAAGATTTCAATTTTTATTTTAATAAATTCAAAGATGCGGTTGAAGAAACACACAATCAATACTTGCTGAGTGATTTTTATTATTTCAAATTTGATGATAGAAAAAAATATCAAGTTCCATTTACTAGTTACGGTGCTAATATATTAGCTAAAAAGGGATATAAATATATTGATATTCTTGGTCACTATTATCCAGATGCTAGATTGGAAATCGTTTGATAGTATTCTATTACTGCGTTAGTAATTGAATTAGATATTTTTTCTTGATAAGAAGTCTGTCTTAATAAATATCTTTCATTAGAGTTAGAAAGGAAACCACATTCTATTAAAACTCCTAACTTTCTAGTGTTTCGATATAAATATAGGTCTGTCTTTTTCAAGGACCTTCTAGTTTTTAAATCTTTTTTAAAGTGCTTCATTAGAATTTCTCCCAAAATTTTGTTGTTAGGATTTATGTTGTGATATAAAACTTCAGCACCACTCCATGCTGGATTTTTATACCAATTCATATGAATAGACAGGTACATATCTGTTTTTTTCTTTTCGTCTTCAATAAAAAGAATTCTTCGATACAAATCTCCTCTTTTTTTCTTTTTGTCATATTTACTAGATAAGTCACTATCATCGTTCCTTATCATGTATACAATGGCTCCTTTCGATAGTAAGGTTTCTTCTAACACTTTTGATATTTCTAAATTTATATCTTTTTCCTTTATTTTACCATACATAGTTCCCGGGTCTCTTCCACCATGTCCTGGATCAATTACTATAACTTTACCTAAAAGGGGCATGTAAGTTATAGCCTTAACTTTTACCATAGCAAAGATGAATATTCCTATTAAAACAGCAAGTAACATATAAATTTTTAATTTCAATTCTATCACCTAATAAATCATATGTTTTCATTTATCAAAAAGAAAAGGAAGATAATAATATCTTCCATAAAACAATCTTAACTCTTACTAAATTGATGTCCTTTATATTTTAAGGAAAAAAAGGGTATTTGTGTGCTACTTGTGTGTTACTGAATAGACTTTATAAGTATTTTATTTTATTAAATAGACATAAAAAAAGAGGTAAGGACATTAATATCCTTACCAATTTTAATTAAAATAATTTAATATTATCCCATCTAGTAAGACCTGCATTTAAGTTCTTATTTACTTGATTTTGAACTTCATCATATCTTGAACCTAATGCTTTTCTACGAGCATCACCATTACCGAAATCACCTCTAATAGTCTTTTTAACTAATGTTAAAAGGTCATCAGATGGTTGTGATGGTGTGCTAGGTGTTGATGGTTGACTTGGTGCAGGTTTTCCAACACCTTTATCTACTAATGCTTGAACTGCATTATATCTAGAACCTAATTTTGCCTTTCTAGTATCGCCATTACCAAATTCACCTGTCCATACTCTTCTAGCAAGTTCTTCATCACTTACACCTTTAAATGGGTCATTTTGACTAGGTGTTCCTGCATGAACATCACCAATAGCAGGGTTAACAATACAACCTCTGAATTTATAACCACTACTTAATCCCCATCTTCCATTTGAATTTGTTCTTATACTATTCCAAAATGCACTAGAACTATATCCACTTTCAGATGTATAGATTTGATTAGCACTATCAATTCTTTCTACTACTGCAACATGTCCTGCACCATCAGAGCCATTTAAGGTATTTCCTTTTTGCCATACCATAATACCACCTAAAGTTGGATATGATACAACTTGTAATCCTAAACTTTTTGCTCTTTCGATAAAGTTTTCTGCATTACAATTTAGAGCAGGATATTTCATGCTTCCAATTATTTCATTAAATCTACCACAAGCATACCCTACACAGTTAGCAAGTACATTTGCATTTGCATCTGTTGGATATCCTTGAATACAAGTTGAATAACCACCTCTAGATTTAGTAATATAGAACTTATTGCCACTAGGCTTACTTGTTCTCATTTGCATCTTCTTCCACCTCCTCTTTGTTTTCAACTGTACAATCATCACCCTCTACTAATGCATCAATTCCATCAGTATTGAATACTGTTTGTACTTCTTGTTCTTCTGTTACTTCTTCTGTAACATTTGTTTCCTTTTCTTCCATCTTTATCCCTCCTTTTGAAGAAAAATATATATAAAAAAGAGAACTATTTGTTCTCTTTCTTACTATAATTTGCACTAGATATACCTAGTATTACACCTAAAGCAGTATCAATAGCAGTAATAGTAGCACCTATCTCTTCGCCATAAGGTATATTCCATATCTTAAATACAGTTATTACAAATGTAGCGATTGCAGGTAATACATACATTGCTATTTTCTTTAAAGTATCATAAGTTTTATTACTCATACTACCACCTCTTTTCTATTTATTTAGGACTTATTTGTATTAATGCAAATATTAAACCTACAATTCCTGCAATAATTGCACCTACAATAGTCCTTGATAACCATTTGATTTTGTCTTTTATTTCATCAATATCCCTTTCATTCTGAATAGATAAATTATGGGCATCATCAGTTTTTTCTTTCATGGTATTGTAATCATCTAATTTTGTTTCAATTTTAGTAAGTCTATCTAAAACTTCCCTCTCAAAACCTTTTTCCATCTTTATCCTCCCTCTAGCATAAAAAAAGACAACTTCGTTTTGTTGCCTTATTATCTATATACATTATAACACGATTTTAGTGTGAGTTTTGTGAATTATTAAGAAATAAATCATTGAATAATTTATCCATATTTAATAATGTTCTATGACAGTCATATTTAGCAATATTTCCTCGCCATGATTTGTATTGCTCTTCTATTTCATTAAATGTCATCTCATTATTATCTAACATTTTCTTAAAACTCTTTAATTTTCTTCTTTCTCTAACTATATTGCTCTTTACAGGTATTCTAACAAGATGTCCTGTATCAGTTAAACGATATTTTATCTTTAAAAAAGTAAAACCTTTATCTATTCTAAATATTTGTGTTTTCTTTTTATTGATAAATATACCTAATTTATCACATATAACAATAATATCTTCTAATAATTGCTTTAATTCCTCTTTATTATTGCTTAAAATATAGGTATCATCCATATATCTTCCATAATATTTCATTCTTTTAACTATTTTACAATAATTATCCATCCTAGTTGGATAATAAATGCCTGAAATTTGCGATATTTGGCTACCTATACCTAATGACTTATGAATATATCTTTCACCTGTCCTAGCACCTGCTTTTTTGGCATAAGTCAAAGAGTCAAATAAGTCTTTTTCTGTTGCATCATAATTTGATACATCAATTGAAAAACTATCTATAAGATGAGCAATTAATTTTAATATATCCTCATCATCAATGATTTCTTTATACATATCCATTAATGGCTTATGCAAAATATTATCATAAAACTTGCTAAAATCGATAATGAGTGCATATCCACGATTTCCATACTTTCTATAATATTTATGTAAGTGAGTTTCAACTCTCTTACGAGCAAAATCAATACCTTTATTCTTTATACTTGCACCATTATCATAAGTTAGATATGGTGTAACTATGGGAGTCAATTGGTCGCATAATGCTCTTTGTACAACTCTATCATAGAAACTAATGGAGCGAACATATCTCTCTTTACCTCTTTCACACAAAAAGAAGTTATCAAATGCACCTTGCTTATAGGTTTTATTTCTTAACTCTATTTGTGTTTTTCTTATATTTTTAAGTAAATTGGCTTCATATTGTTGAACACTATTTTTCCATATACTATTTTTTCTTGTTTTATAGAAACTATCAACTAAAACATTGGCATTACTAATCTTATCAATCATATTTTGTTCCTAACTCTAATTGACTTATCAAAGAGTATCAAAATATCTATTTGCCTCTCGGACAGGATAAAGTTTCCTTTTAATTCTTGCAACGGTACTTAACCTAATCATTGTGCAAGTTAAAATCAGGGGCGAACACCACCAGAGTTGGAAGCATTGTTGTAGTTACTATTACCATTGTTGTTGACATTGCAGAACCAAGCATAGCCCATAATAATTTTGAACAAACCTTACCCTTAATTTTCTTCTTTTTTATCTATTTCTTTTATTATTCTATTATCAGATTTTCGCCAACCTTTTAATAACACAATCTCTTTTTCAATCATATCAACATATCTCATGTATTTTTCTACATTTGGATGACATACATATATGATATATTGCATTTCTTGAAGAAGATTTTCACAATCAATGATTGCTTGTGTCTGATAATTTCTTCGCAAGTAGTATTCTTCTTTATTAGTTATATGAATTGTATTTGCAGAACAAATATTTTTCATCATATCCCTCAATAAATCCATGAAATAATCTCGTTCTTTATCAATTAGCCACGATGGAAAATTATCAATGAAACTATTTTTGATATCGTATGCAGAAAGAATATCTTCTATTTGTTCAATATCTTCTTCATCAATATCATATACTTCTTGAGCAAATTCCAAATTTCTTCTTCTTGACTTTATTCCAAAATCTTTCAAAAGAAATTCAGTCATCATCAATCTTAACTTTATAGCATTATGATAGAACTCCATCTTTGAAATGTTTCTTTTTCTTTTCAACACACTCAATATCTATCAACTCCCTATTATATTCTACCTGTTTATTATTTTTATGTCAATTCATCACAGGAAATTGATATTAATTTAATCTATAATCTGCCACCCCATAAAGGGGTGTGATTGCAGATTAATAGATTAAAAAGCAGGGGCGAACACCACCAGAGCCGGAAGCATTGTCGCAGCTACCACGACCATTGGAGTTGACAAGGCAGAACCAAGCATTAGAAGCCACACTTCTCAACCAATACCATTGTCTAGCATTACTATCATTAAATGCTACTATTTTACTTTTATCTAATCTAAATAATGCTAATTGTGATTTATCTATTTCATAAGCATTCGGCATATTTGTACCATGTAGAGCATTATGAAATATATTAGCACCATAAACCATTAATTCATTCATTAATTCAATTGTAGAGTCATACCATGTTCCACCACTTTCATAATTATTTGTAACTGCATTTTGCAAGTGATTTCTATGGCTTAATATATGATTAGTTCCAAAGTCATTTTTAATTATATTTCTATATGTATTTAAGTATGTGGTGTACATCTTACTACCAATATAAGCACCTGTAGTAACATTAGAGTCATTCATTTTTTCATTACCCATTGTCTTTTCAGGTATCATTAAAACATGTGGAGTAGTACATTCAGTATCGCCACAATGAAGTCTATAATTAATATCTGCCACTAAATACTTTCTACCACTATTTCTACCTATAATATAATCACCAATAAATATATCATCAAATGTACCATTGGCTATTTGAGTAGATAATGTGCCATCATAAAACAAATCAGTAATATCTTTACCTCTATATATTGAATTATGAAAACCTGCATTTTGCCTATTTAAAACTTCATTTAAAGGTTCATCTTGATAATAGATTGAACTACTTTCTATTCCATTACCATTTTTTACTCTATATATATTTTTACTCATAGATTATTCCTCCTATTCTATTGTCCTTGATAATTCAAAATCTAATATATTAGCTTGAATTTCTGCGACATCATCTAATAATTGGTCAACATTAGGTGTAATAGCATCTATTTCATTTTGTAAATGACCTGCTACATCTGTAGATAGTTGACCTTTTACATGTTCGAACCATGTATCAAAGTCACCTGTCATTGTATCAATTGTATTATCAAATATTGCTTGAATTTGAATAAATAATTGTTCTGTATCAGGCGTTTGTACTGTAGATATAACATTACCACAATCACTTGTTATAAACCTCGTATCAGTAACTAAATTTTGAGTTATTTCAGTAGTTCCTGCAGGAACACTAATTTTTGCAATTCTTAAATCATATGTAGTCGATGTTCTAACTAAATCAGGAGCAATAGGATTTTCTGCAAATGCTCCTTTAACTACCATTGCAGTTATAGTCCTTTCAGTTAAATTCCATCTAATAACAACATTATCAATACGATTTAAAACACCATCGGCATTATCTACTATTAGTGTTTTAATTGCATCATTATCATATCTGTAACCATTTATATTTGCAGAACCTATACTTACATTAACAGACATATTATCATTATCTGCTAATACTTGGCAACCATTATTAAATATACCATTAGTAAAATATGTGGCTAAATGTCTTGCAAAATCTTCTGCATAATAGACTCTATCGCCATCAACATCATTAAAAAAACTAAACTTTTCCATATCATCATCCTCCTTTAAGAATTAATATCTATATTATCAACAAATGGTATTCCAAATGTGACATATATTTTTTGATTATTATTTTCAATAGTTTCTTCTATTTCAGTAATTCTTCTTTTTAGTGTTATTCCCCATGACTCTTTGTTGATATTAACAATATCACCTAAATCCCATAATTTTTTATAGTCATCGGCATATACTGTTACCTCTAGAGTTATAGTTTGTTCTACTAAATTCTCATTACCTTTAGTTTTTAATACTTCTTTGTATTGTGCAAGTGTTAAATCACCTTGATTTTCAGATTTAGCATCTACAAATACCTCTCTTAAATCTAGGTCGGTATAAGTTCCACTTGTTACTTCTGCCATTATTCTTGCATCATCTTCACCTTGACCACCTATTAATGCATAATTCTTTTCAGTTTTAGCACTATAAGTGTAATTGGCTACTTCTATATTTGATTTATCTTCACTAAATTCATATCTAGGATTAACTGATTGTGTTTCAGTCCTATCTTTACCTTGATAATTTTCATAAATATACTTTTTATTTGGAATATCAATTGATATTCTATGTGCAATTGTTGATAACTTGGCTAAACTAACCAAATATTCATATACATTCTTATAACTTACTTGAAAAATAACATTATCTGAACTAATATCGGTATTTTTGATTTCTAAACGAGAAAAAGGAGTCATTGCATTCAATATTTTCCTTTCACCTGCTAAATATGTACCATTGTGATTAATTTTATTTTTTATTATTCTTCTTTCTAATATACTAGATAAAAACCTACCATAAATTATAACTTCAACACCTGCTTCACCTGCATCGTTGATGGTATAACTTTCAACAATTCCAACTTCTACTGCATCACTTCTAATTATTAAATTATCTTTTTGTAGAAATTTATAAGTATTTTCATTTAATGGGATATGAAGTTCGAACTCACCTGCTTCAAAGTATTTTCTTCGCCATCTTAAAGACTTAAAAAAATCAATTATTCCGATGAGTTCGACACTTTTGTTATATACATATATTTCAAATTCTTCAATCATTATACTGCCTCATATTCATTTGAATACTCAATTACTGCTTCTAGATTATCAACACCTGTATCGGCATTATATCTAAAAGTATTACTTCCATGATGAACTTGTAAGAATTTACTACCATATACCATTAAATTATTTATATTTTCTTCTATCCCTGTACTTATAGGAATATAAAATATATTTTTATTTTGCCTATATGTACTTACTATAATCTTGTCACCTGCAGACATAGTTTTTTCAATTTTCATTTCTTCCCTAGTATCTACATTAAATAATGATGGATTTTCGACTGTATCATTTGCAGTAAATGTTATTGTCATACCAAACTCAATATTTGTATCATTTTGAATAGTAGCCATTGAAGTAGTATTTTTTCTGCCAAATACAATACCACTATCACGAGGTATCCTTAATGCAAACTTAAATGCAGGTGACCATGTTGCCATTTGCATTATTGTTGGTTCTAAATCAGTAAAATATGGATTTTGACATATCAAAGATATTTGAAAATGTCTATGTAATCCTTTTTCGTTGACTCTAATACTCTCTACTTTATAATTTATCTTTCTCTTTAAATCACCCTCATAGTAATATAATGTTCCTGTGGATTTTAAAGGGAAAACACGATACAACTTTTGTCTATTAGCAATAATATCATTTCTAATAGCACCTTTTATAACAATATTTCGCTTTTCAATTGATGTTCCTACATAACTTTCACCAATTGCATAAGCACTTTTCATACCTGCAACTACACCTAATACTTCATGTAATCCATCGACACTTTCAAGGAAGAATGGAAATTTATAATCAAAGGTTATTTTTTCACCTAAATATGACATACATACTATTCTTTTAGCCATTTTCTATTCCTCCTATCCTACCATCTTTTGATATTGTATCTCTTGTCTTATTCTTCTAGCATACTCACTAGGTGAATCTTTTGGTGAGTAAATATTGAATGTATTATTTTCAACACTACTAACAGGATTATTTGCACCTGCACCTAATGATAAACCATTAGTGCCGATGCTATTCAAATTAACTTTAGTATCTAAATCAAAGTCTGTTGGCAATGACTTTTGTATCATACTATTAACATCTTTCATTTCAGATGTAAAACCAACACCAATACCTTTTGCAAGATTACTACCAATTTCATCTCTAAAGACTGTTGATGGTGAGTGAATACCAAATATTCCTTTTATACCTTTAACTATTGAACTACCAAAGCCTTTTATCTTATCCATTACCCAATCTTTAGCATTCTTAATACCATTCCATAATCCTTTAACCAAATCTTTACCTACATTAGCCATTCCACTTATTCCACTAACAATACCATCTTTGACTTTTCCTAGTAATTCTTTACCTACACTCAACATTTTTCCAAAGTAATTTCCTATTCCTTTAACTAAAGACCCTATTATTTGAGGTATTTTTGCAACAAGTTGAGGTATTGCTTGTACCAAACCTACTGCTAATTTAACAGTTAAGGTAATACCTGCTTCAATTATTTTTGGTAAATTATCAGTAATTGCCATAATTAATTTATCAATTATTTCAGGTATTTTATCAATTAAATCAGGTAAGGCATTTATTAAACCATCTGCTAATCCTAATATTAATTGAATACCTGCATCAATAATTAAATCAATATTATCTAGTAATGTAGTTACCATAAGCACTAATGCATCAATCATTTGTGGAATTAATGTTGGTAATTGCTCTGCTATACCTTGAACTAATGAAACTATTAATTGAATACCCATTTGCATTATTTGTGGAAGATTTTGTATGATAGTAGATACTAACATATTAATTATTTCCATTACTGCACTCATTATCATAGGCATATTAGTAGTTAAACCATCTACTAATTTAGTAATAATCTTACTTCCTGACTCTAAAAATGCAGGTAATTGCTCTGAAATACCATCTAATATCATAGGCAATGCTTCAAATACTGCATCTACAACTCTATCAACTGCTTTTAATACATTATTAACAACTCCACCATTGCCATCACCATCGCCTACAAGAGATGAGAACAAATTCATTACCAATTGGCTTAAATCTGCACCATCTGTTGCTAAACCTGTTATTAAGTTACTCCATGCAGATTTTGTTGCTTTAATAGAACCCTCAATTGTTCCCATTGCTTCTGCTTGTGTAGTTCCTGCAATATTACTTGCTACTTGGATTTCGTGGATTGCTTCTGTGATATCTGCAAAGTTAGAAACATCATATTTCTTTCCTGTCAATTTCTCGGCATCCTTAAGTAATCGTTCCATTTCGGTCTTAGTGCCTCCATATCCCAATTTTAGATTATCAAGCATATTAAATTGACCTTTTGCAAAACCACTATATGCATTTTGAATTGATTGCATATCAGTACCGAATGTATTTGCATTATCAGACATATCTCGAAGTGCTTGGTCTGATAATTTCGCTGCCTTTTGAGTGTCGCCATTTAAAGAAACAATCATACTTTTACTAAATCCTGTAACTGTTTCCATATATTCATTAGCACTCATACCTGCAGTAGAGAATGCATTATTTGCATTTGCTATAACTGTATTAGCAACATCATCACCAAATAATTTTTTAACACCACCCTCTAATTGTTCGAACTCACCAAAACCTGCAACTGCATCTTTTCCTATATCTAACATTGCAGAACCAACAGATTTCATTACACCTGCTAATCCTTTAATACCTGCAATAATACCCTCACTAATTAAGTTTCCTTTAATCAAATCACCTAATGTTAAGGTTTTTTGACCTGCATTTTCTTCTTCTTTAGCAAAGTCTTTTATAGATTTAGCATCACTATCAAAACTTTTACCTGCTTTATCTAATATTGAATTATTATCACCTATTTTCTTTGATAAATCACTACATTCAGATTTAGCATTATTCATTTTGATTTTGTAATCATTAATCTTTTTATTATTGCTATCATAGGTACTTTCTGCTTTAGATAACTCCTTTTCAAGTTCTGCTACTACTTTTTCTTGTTTTGATATTTCAGAACTTGATGCAGTAGTGCTATTTTTCATCTTTTCTAATGCTTGTTTCTCACTATCTAATGAATTTTTAAGTTTATCTATTTCAGTTTTATTTTTTGTTTGTTGTTCAGTAAAATTCTTAATGGCATCGGCACATACTTTAACAACATTTTGTTCTTCTTTTAATTTTTTATTTAATGCATCATTTTGAGTTCTTAAATCACCTATTTTTTGACCATTATTATTAAATTCAGTTGAGGCTAATTTTAATTCACTACTAACTGCTCTTAAATTACTATTAATGTTTCTTAATGCTTTAACATACTCACTTTCACCTGATAATTTTACTGTACCACCAAATGAACTTGCCATAGATTTCACCTCCTAATCTAGCCATTCATCATCTTTATGTTGCTCTTTAGCAACTTCATCATAAGTAGTTTTCTTTTCCAAATCGTGATAGAACTTATAAAGTTCCCATTGGCGATTAAACTTCTTAATTGTCATTCTAAAAATTTCTTTTTCTGAATAACCTAATTTGTTATGTCCTATAAACAAAAACCACGAGAAATCTATTGGTGTATTATCATCTTCCTCGTGGATTATTCGTTTTTTGAGTTTTCATCCTGTGTAGAGTCAATAACTGTTTGATTTAATTGATTTGTGGCATTTGCTATACCCATTGCAGTTATTAATCTACCTACTTGTTTTTCTGTTAATAAAGGTTGTTTTTCTGTTGCAGTTTCATTATCAATATCAATTGCTTCATTTATCATTTCTTTAATACCAAATATTAAAGCCTTGATATCAACTTCTCTTGTTTCATATACATCTTGTTTTACAACATTACCATTTGCATCTTTAACTTCTTGTGTGATTGGTTTTCCTTTCTCATCTAATTTGACAACTCTATTTCCATCTTCATCGTAAACAAAGCCATCGGTCAACTCACCCCATTTTTGGAATGTGCCATATTCAATCTGAATTGATTGCATAACATTTAAGTTAAATATTGCTTTATATTCCTTTCCATTAACTGTAAAAACTGTTTCCTTTTCTTTCATCTTAATTCCCTCCTATATAATTAAAAAAAGGGTAAAGATACTAGACATTTTCTTCTAGTTCTTTACCCTTTCTTCTATCAGATTTTTTCACTGTTTCTTCGAAAAGATTTACAAATTGTTTTATTTCTTTGTATCTTTCTTCTGATACTTCTATAACTTGATTTAACTTATAAAATTCTTTTGTATTTTTATCATTAAATCTTTTTATAACTTTGCACTTCATTATGCACTAGCAGTCAATAGACTATCTAAATATGTACTTGCTTCTGCATAAGTAGTAAATGTTTTAGATTTTGACCATTCTCCATTAGATTTTCTCATTACTGAACCCTCAATAGATACAGTAGTAAACTCAACAGACTCACCTTTTGTTGCTTCATCAGGCATTGTGTCTTTGAATTTTACTTTTGATAAAAATTCAACTTTGTATTTATAAGTACCACTTACCACTTTAGTTAATATTCTACCAAATGCGATATATGGTGCTACATCAGTATCTTTTCTAACGATTTCGCCCTCTTCACTAATAGTATGTCCTAATAGTGGTGCTAGAACTGTGTCATCATCATCATCAACAGTTATAGTAACTGTACCTTTATTAAAAGTATAATCACTTTCTGCCAATGCATCATCTGCATATAATTCTGCACTATTTAATTCTAATGATACTTTACAATCAATAGCCTTACCTAGTGATTTAGGTTCAATTACTTCCTCATTATTGTCTAATAATGAATATCTAAAATTCTTTAAGCCAATTCTTGCCATTATATTACACTCCTCTCTTTAGCAAATGTTATTGTCTTATGGTATAGTCTTGTATCTTCTTCGAACATATCAGGACTATCCTCAATCCAAACATAATCATTATTTATTAATATCTTTTTAACTTCTGAAACAATATTTAGATAATTACCATCAGTATAGATATCAAAATCAAATTCAGAAACACTATAAATTGGTTTATTGTCTGCTTCTACTCTTGGTTGATTATCTATCTCGTGATAGGTAATAAATGTTTTTAAGTCACCTCTATATCGAATAAATGCTATAGGTATATCTACACCATCAACATTAAAATCATTAAATAATTGTTCTATTTCTCTATTCATAACTACTCCTTTGGTAAGTATTTTTCTTGTATTTGTTTCATCGCATTTTCAATTTCTTGTTTTTTAAACGATTTTCTAAAGAAAGGCTTTTTTGCCTCACCTCTACTCGTTCCATATTCTCTTGCCATTGCAACTAATGGTGCAGGATGTTTTTTTTGTGCATCTAAATAGCCATATATCATAACTTTGTTATTAATACTGTCATCAGATGGTGTTCTATATGTTTTTGAAACAAATAAGCACTTACTTAATCTATCAGTAGATTTGAATGCCCTTGACAAATTGTTTTGAACAGTCCTTTTAACTGTTTCTGCACCTGCTTTGGTCATTTCACCCATCATTTTTGGAGTTGCTACTGCCAATTCCTCAAATGATTTAATTAAATCGTTAGGTATCTCTGAATTAAAGTGTGCCATTACTTAACAACTACTTTCGCTTGAATTTCTAATTCAATAGAGTCCTCATTTATATTATTTAAGTATTCAATGGTATATTTTTTATTATTGTATTTAATAAACATATCTCTTGTTATTTCAGTTTTTGCAGGGTATCTAATAGTAAAATTAGTATATGCTTTTTCAAAATCGGTATCATTTTGAATTAAAGTATATCCTTTTGTAGTTTTTACATTAGCATAAGTGCTTAATATTAAAGTTTCTTTTGGCTTTTCAAAGCCATCTGCATCTTTAACATTAATAACTGAATAAATTCCAATAAGTTTATCATATTTACCTGCATTTTTAACAGTATTACTCATAATAAATTCCTTGAATGCATATCTAATATAGTTTGAACTACTTTATTGACATTATTTCCATCAACATAGTATGACCTTGTATCATACATATCTTGACATAATACATAAACAACAATAATAAAATCGGCATATTGGTCGATTGTATCATCATCTACTCCTGTATTATTTTTTATAAAGTCAATAGCAACATTTTTAATTGTTTCTAAATATTTTTCATCTGCTTCTGTTAGTTCAGATATTCTTAAATAATTTTGAATATCACTTACTGTGATATCACTTACTTTAGTAATCATAACTATTCCTCCTTTCGGTTAGGAGTTTGCCTGAACAATTGAATTACTTACTCTTATTTTTTTGATGATTTTTTATCATCCATGTTTTCATCATCAGTTTTTGACTCTTCACCATTTTCTTTTTCATCTTCATTTGGTGTTAAGTCTTTATTTTCATCTAAATTACTATCTTTTTCCTTTTCTTTATCATCAGTATCGTTATCATCTGTAACTTCATCTGATACATTATTTAATTCTGCTTCTAATTCAGTAATTTTATCTTTTAAAGATTGGATTTCAACATCTTTTTCTGCAAGTTGGCTTTGAAGTTTTGAAATTGTTTCTTTTGCTTCTTTATTAGATATTTCTTTTTCTGAATAAGTAGTAATATATCCTGCTTCTAAAAGAGAAGAGGCTAATTTTTTATCTTTTATTTCAATAGTCTTTCCCTTTGATGCAGAAATAGTATTATTAGCAAATCCTTTTAATACTAAATACATTGTTTACCTCTTATTAAGCAGATTTAATAGTTAATTTAGATAATTTTTGAAGATGTTCTACTCTAATATCTGCTTCTAACCAAGCAACTACACCTGTAGCATGTTGAGTAGCATATTTTTCTTTTAAAACTTGAATTTCTAATTCTTTAGTTGTTTTAAATGCTAAACCGCTAAAGTTACCAAAGATAATTGGTGAACTACCTGCTTTAATGTCAACCATTGCATCTGAAACATATACAGGATAACCTAATATCTTTCCATCAAATTCACCTGTTGGGTCTGCAACAAATAATGGTCTTTCGTCACCATCTTTCATTGTTTCAAGGATATTTTGTGTTTCTTGACTAACAACCCAAATAGAACCTTTTCTGAAAGATTGGATAACTTTATTTTTAACTTTAACAAGGTCATCATAAGATATTACACCTGCAACTGCACTTGTAACAGTTTGTTTAGCAGGTATATCTCTACAACCTTGAATTTTATTATCAGTACCATTTAATGCTTCATTTTCAAGGAATAATTTAACATATTCTGCAATTATATTAATTACAATATTAACTAAATCAAAGTCAGTATTATTAACTAATTTATTACCAATTTTTGCTAATGCTCCTATTAAATAATCTTTTAATGATACAGATGTAAATTTACCTGCTTTTTCTACTAATTCTGTGAAATCTTCACCATAACCAACTGTTATATCTTCACCATTATTTGCACCATATACAGGAATATCAAAATTACCTTTAATATTGTATTTAGTTGCTTTTTCTAATATTGGTGACATATTATAAGCAGTCATTATGATTTTATTTGCAATTGAAGTTGGTACAATTACACCATTATCACCTTGACTAAAAGATGAACCTGTATCATCTCTATTTTCACTTAAAACATTGTTTCTAATGAAATTTGCGAAATCTTTAATATCTCTAGTTTCGATTTTTACTGCTCTTTCTTCTTCAGACATATTATCTTCCTCCTTTTTCTTATCTTCTTCTTTTTTAGTATCATCTACTAATTCTCTGCTTTGTTCAAAAGCCTCCATAGTTTTATTTATGGCATCTATTTCATCTTTTAATTGATTAAATAGTTTTTCTTCATCTTCTGTAAATGCTCTTTCTTCTGCCTTTACATCATTTAGTAACTTATCCATTTGAGTTACTTTTTCATTTTTTTGTTCTTCTAAACTTTTCATCTTTCTTTTCCTCCTTTTACTTCATTTAGAATATTCTCATATTTTGAGTAATTTATTTTTTCAACACCCACATTTTGTGGTTGTTCAGGCACTCTCTCATCTGCTCTTATTTCTTTATAACCTCCACGAACTACTTTAACTTGATTTGTACTATCAATAGTAACAGTTCCATCGGTTATTGAATAAGGCATCTTATATAGTTGACTACCATTGTCAATTGTTCCATAAACAAATTCACCATCGTAATCTTCTAACCATCCATTTTTGAATAGTGTTTTATATGTACTACCTAACACTTCTCTTTTTTGTGATGCAGTCATATCACTAAAATTTGGTGTTGACTCTTCACCATTATCTTCACCTGCTGTGTAAGAATTATCTTCAAAATCTTCACTACGATATTCAATAACAGTTGCATCATCACCTCTTAATTCAATAGATGTTCCTATGTAAGCAGGTATTTTTTTATCATCTATAATAGATACTTCAAATAAATCTATATCTCTTACACTTCTTTCTCTTAAACCATTTTTATTGATAACCTCTTCATCTTTATTACAAGAAAAGCCAAAAGACCATCCTCTTAATTTTTTCTTTTTCGCTTTTTCAATAACATCAGAGTCAGTTATTTCAACAATGGCTCTTAAACCAATATTATCCTCGTAAAGTTCTGCAGTACCATTTTTGGTATTTGCTAATTCTTTATCGTAATCATGGTCTAATAAAACTTTTACAGATGGATTTTTTTCAAGTGCCCTCCTAAATACTGTTGGTAATATTTTCTCTATAAATTGACCTTTCTTGTCATATAGAATTTTAGAAAATCTATCAACTGCATTTACATAGCCATCAATTATGACTTTGTCGTTTCTTACTTCTATTTTCATTTTTTTCACCTCCTCCATCGTTCATATTCATTACTGAACCTGTATTTGGTGTGTAATATTTACCTGTGTCAATATCATATAAGACATTAGCAAGGTTCATACTTACAACATCTAGTCCATCAATTGAATAATAATCTTCTGCATCTCTTATTTCATTCTTTGTCATCCAACCTGTATCAGATGCAATCTTATATGCTTCATATCTTTCTTTCAATGAACCTCTTGTTATTTTCTTTGTATCAAATGCAAAATAAAAGAGTCCTTTTTCTGACTCTAACAAGAAATTCTTATTTAATGCATATTCAATTGCACTAATAATTGGCATAACACTATCTTTAATTGTATTATTATAATCTGAATAAATATGAAATACATCGTTTATATCATCTTTTAATGTCTTTTTTCTTTCATTAATTTGTAATTCCACAGAGGAATTTGCACCCTCTTTAAAATCCAAACCATCATTTAAAATGATTACATTATCTTCACTATTATTTCCATAATATTTATTCCATGCATCTTTTAAGGCTTTTATTTCTTCTTTACCTAGTTTTTTAGTAGCAGTAAGAAAACCTTTTTTTGCTCCACCCTTTTTAACTAATCCTAATTCATAAAGAATAGTTGTAAAAGCAGTTTCTATTGATTTTGATATTTCATCAATAGCACTTATTCCTTTAACTCCATCTTTGGTATTTCTTAAAACTGTAATAAAATTATACAATTCATAATCTTTACCATAGACATTGTATTTTGCATCTTTAAAAATTGGGTCATAATTTGTTTGTGGTGATACATAACTAGGTTCAACATATTTTAATGCTTTAAACTCATTTCTATATTTTTCAATATAAACATAAGCACCTTTATTGGTAAGGTAATCATTTACAATTGATTTTTTTAATTGAAATGGGTCAAGTAAATCACCTGTATCTTGATTTAATATATATAATCTATTATCATCAAGAACTTCTTCAATTTTTCTATTACCTTTATCATCTGTAACATATTTATACATTCGAATAGGTAACATTGCAATCAAGTTTGATATTCTATCAACTGCACTTGATACTGCAGGAACTGAAAGTGCCTTATCTCTTGTTATTTTTTCACCTCTTAATAAACTTTTTAAAAGTAAATCTTGAGGTGTATCTGTTGTTTGTTCAGTTGTTTCATTTGATGTTGACTCTGCACTTTGTTCATCTCTTTTAAATATTAAATCTATGATTGACATGTTTTCACCTCTTTTCTTTCAAAAGTAAAAACAGACATTTCTGCCTGTTTCATTTTATTTCATTATCTCACATTTACATTATAACATAATATGAGTGTGAAAAATGTGAAAGTTAAGCAACTTGAACAAAAAAGTTTCCATTTTCAAGAAATACTTCTTGTTGCAATAAATAAATACTATTTATAAGTGCTACAACCATATCTATTTTTCCATTTGATTTCTTTTTATTAACATATCTATTCATATTTGTATCAAAAACACATCTTGCATTTTGAAAATTAATTTCAAGTAATTTATTATCTTCATATCTAAACTTACCATCCATTATTTTTTCATACAATAATTTTGTAGGTGGATGTAATGTATCAGAGTGTTGTCTTATTTGAACTGTCTGATATTTTTCATCCCATTTTTGAGCAGATGATAATGCATTATATCTATCATATCCTATAGCCATAACAACAACATCATATTTTTCTTCTATTGCAAACACAAAATCTTCAATAACTTTATAATCAACTGTTTTATCACCACAAGCGATGCATTTCATAGCATTAATAAAATCATAATAATTAACTTTTTCAAATTGATTTTTTTCTTCTATTCTTCCCTCTGGAATAAATGATATTGCTTCTGCTAATATTACATCATCATCATTACTTGTCATTGCTACTGCACAGTTATCATTAGTCATAGCAAGGTCAACACCAATATATACTTCTTTACCTGACCAATCAATTTTATCAACTTTGCATTTTTGTACTTCTGTTACATCTACAAAACTTTCAGTTCCTGCACCTTGATAAATAATATTGCAATGTTTTGTAAGAAAGTTTTCTCTCTTACTTTCCATTTCAATTGCTTTAGTTCTTTTGTCTAATAAATCCCTAAATACTGCTTCAACTTCAATTGCTAATGGATTTGATTGTAAAATAATATTATCATCATTAGTCCAATTTTTAGTTTCATTAGGTTCAAACAACAATGCAAATACTTTTTCATCATCGATTATATCATCTAATACTTTTTTGGCATAAGTTGTTTCAGTTTCCATTGGATTATCTACTGTAGGATATTTAGTTGAAATAATAAAACCTAATTTATTAAATACCAATAATTGTCCTGACCTCATCGCTTCAATGGCATAATCTGTTGGTAATGCACCCACCTCATCTGCAACAAATACATTTGGTTCTTTACCATCCATTCTATCTTTTGAATAATTTAAAGGTGTATAAATTGTTTCAGTTAAACTATGTCTGATACAATCTCTTAATATTTTAAATTCACCCTCTTCAAAGACACTTGTATTTGCTTTGATTAATGGTTCTAGTGCTTTTTTAATTTCTTTAGCCAATGCTCCATCAGGTGCAACTGAATAGAATTGAGAATATTTTGGTTCAAGGTAAAATAACAATAATATTACAAGTGCAACTATAAATGTTTTACCATTCTTTCTGCATATCTCTAGTATTATTGTTTCATATCTTCTTTTATTTTTATTATCTCTATACACAGTACAAAGACTAGCAACTATAATAAGCCATTGATATCCTGCCAATGCTTCATATATTTTTCGACCTCTTTTTATACCTTTTGCCATTACTAATATTTTTAATATTTTATCTATTCTTTTCAATCTGCTAATATCAATTATATATTTGCTAGATTTATTATCTGCAATATCTAAAAATATCTTACATTGTTTTTTAACATACTTTGGCGATATAAATTGTTTTTCGCCATTTAATTCATAATACAATGGTGGTGGTTGTAATGTTCCATCAACTATCTTTTTAGCATAAATATAACTTGGATGAAGTTCTATATTATTGTTCTTCATTGTCATCATCTTCATTCAATATATCCATCAAAGTTTTCTTCTTTGTTGGAGTCGCATTGATTGATATTTTTGCTCTTGCTTGTGGTGATAATGACAATTCATTACAACATCTAAAAAAGTCTTTAGAGTACATATCCCTAACAGACTTTAGATTTATAATAGTTTTAACATCTAACTTATCTTTTACTTTACCATCTTCATCAGTTATCTTACTAGACTCATTTATCTCTTTTTCAAGACTCTCTAATCGTTCAATTGTGATTGCAGTTTGATTTAATAAATAAGTATCTAAATTACTTAAAATATCTTGATTAAGATTATCTAAGATGTCTTTAAAAATTGCTTTTTGTCTTTTGTTAAGATACTTGAATGGTTTTATTTTATCATTAGCACCTCTTAATTTTTTTTCACTTTCTTCTCTTTCTTTTCTTTCCTTTTTACTCATTTTCATTGAGTTTGTATCAATCGCTTTTGCAGGTCTTGCCATGATTATCACCTCCTATTTTTTTCAACAATTGATGGAAAATTTTCATTTTAGGCATTTTTTACACTTTTAGGGGATGCGTAGGTTTTGAAAGTTTTATAAAATTCTTAATTAAAAGGCAGGGGGGATGGTTGCTCCACCCTCTACTGCCTCTACTTCTGCTTTTATTTTCTTTAAATCACAATCTTCTTTAATTAATTCTTGCAATATTTTTCTTGGTATGACATTATTATCACTTAATTTATGATGATAACAACACAAAGTTATAAGGTTTTCATCATCTAATCTTCGGGAATAATCTTCTTCTAATGGAATTATGTGATGAACTTCTAACTTGTTGAAGTTATAAATACTAGAGGTATTATAGATATCTGCGATGCAACATCTACATAAATGTTTATCTCTATTTCTTATATCTTCACTCTTTTTATGCCATTTATAAGTTTTTCTGAACTTATCTGCATCTGTTAAACCTCTAACCTGTCTATTCTTATAGCATGTCTTATTAAAATCGTGTATCTTTCCACACCTACTACAACTTTTTAGCATAAAAACATCTCCTTACCTAAAATTAAGCATAGCACCTTTCTATGCTTATATGAGAGTACGATAGGAGATAATTGATACACAGAAAGGAAAAAAAGGTGCTATATTTTTTCTCATACTCTCATATAAACACAGAAAAAAGACAACATATTAGTTGCCTTACTATTCACCATACATTATAACACAATTTTAGTGTGAGTTTTGTGATTTCTACTGAATATAATAACTTCCAATCCATCTTGTAGTTGCGATAATAATTCTCTAATATCTTCTTCATATTCATCATAATCTTCTAACCAACTACACAAAATAAATGCATTACTATCATTTTTAAATATAATATGGCATCCATCAATTCCTTTTAAAAATGTTGGAAAAGAACACCATGTTCTTTGTGGTCTTAATTCACTACATCCATTAATTATTAACATAAAATTATAATTGCTATTATTAAAATAGTCTTTTAAATTACTTATATCATCTTCTGATAATTTTTTTCAGTATTATACCAACAATATGCATCTTTTTCTTTATTATAATTTTTAGTTATAAATTGCTTTATTTTTCTTGTAATCATCAATTACCTCCATATCGAATATTGTTAATTGTTTATGTTCTATGGTAGCGACATTATTGTCGGTAGCACCTATTTCTTTTCTACATTTAGGACATAAACACTTATTATCAATTCCTTTTAAATAATCAAATTTTCCACATCCATCACATTTATCTTTAAATCTATTCTTGTGGCATTTCATATACATAACTATCTGCTAATTCTATTTTTTCCAATCTCTTATCACCTACAATATAATCTTCTTCAAATTGATTTTTAACTTGTTGCATCATCTCTGCATTTAAGAAACAATCAAACTTAATTATTCCCCTAGGTGAATAAATTTTTTGTATTTCATCTAATATTTCTAATGCTCTTTTTTCGGTTTTATATCTACCAACATGTCCGACATTTTTTATTCCAATGAATGAGTCATCAGTATCAGTAAAACCATTAGCAATAAATAATCCATCATTAACTTTTAATAACTGTTTCTTATCTTGACTTCTAATCAATAATTCCATTTTTTACCTCCTTTTCCTACTATAATGAATTTAACAAAATGACATAAGTCGGTTAAATTCACTTTTTTAATTCAAAATGTCATTTTTTCCTAGATTTTACAATCATTTTCCTGTTGTCAGGAAAGTGTTATTTTTTATTTGAATTTACAAACTCTCATTTTGTAAAATTAGTAGTTTTTAATTTAAGTGATATGCTATTGCATACCACTATTTAACTTCCTAAATAAAAGTTCTTTCTTTTAGTATTTTTATCATTATTATCCCAACATATATATAATAATGTGACTCTTTCGTTAGAGTGATTTAACATTTCTTTTAATCCTATGATGTCGCCTGTTTCCTCATAGTATGACCTTGCAAAATATTTTCTTAATGAGTGGCATCCAACAGGATATCCTACTTTTACCTCATCTGATAATTGTTTTATAACCTGCCATGCTCTTTGTCTTGTAATTGGCATATTAATACCTTTTCTACTCTTAAATAAATATTCACCCTCAATTAATTCATTTCTATTAATATAATCTGCTATATCCTTTGCTAATGATGGATGTAATTCAAATGATTGTTCTTTATTTGTCTTAAATTCTCTTGTGTATACAGAACCATTTTTAAAATTATCAACTTTTAACTGTAAAATATCCTCAATTCTAAAAGCAAGGTTCATACCAATAACTAATATCATATAGTTTCTATCCCATAGATATTGTTGCTCTTCATTGCCATCATCTTCTGCTTGGTTTCTTCTTTTTTTACAATTGATTATCATATTATCAATATCTGCTTTTTTAAATGGTTGCACTGTCTTTCTACCGAACTTAATTCTAAAAGTCCTACTCATTTCATCACCTCCTATTTTTTCTCTCATTATTCAAGTAGTTTAGAAATTTTATCATTTCTAATAAAGATTTGTCATCAAATACTGTTTCATCATCAGGATAAAAACAATATTTCCTCCATCGAGAGTTGTATTTGACATATCCTAGTTTTATAAATTCATTTTGTTGATTTGTTATTTCATATATTGGTGTTTTTCTTCCATCAATATATTCAGGGAAAGCAGTCATATATTTACCTAACTTCATAAATGTTATTCCAATACTATTCATTTCATCACCCCATTATCTAATTTTCTACCACAAAAAGGGCAATAATTAATATCAACATATCTTGCACCATCTAAAGTATCTATCATTAACCCTGCTTTTTTATCTGCTTTGCCTTTTAATATAAATAATTGAAGATAGTCTTGTAATAAACAACTTCTGCTTTTATAACCTGCAGTTGGTTTTAATTCTGCTTGAGTGATTGGTTTTCCTAAAATATGATTATTAGACTCTTGGCAATAATTACATTTATTCATATTCACCTCTTAATAATTTATCTAAGTATTTTTCATCAGTATTTTTATAATCTACTTGTCTGCCTGTTTCAAAAAAATATTGAAGCATCGCTTTTGCACAAGCACAAGGTAAATCACTACCATCACAATAATCACATGCATACCAATAACCACAAGCATTAAGTCCTGTTAAATCACTTTCTTTTCTAATTTTGTCACTATCACAATAATTTTGAAATGCCTCTTTCCATTTCTTTTTATCATAATCAGTAACTACTGTTCTATCTATATATGGTGTATCATCAAACAATTTATTTTTATCCAAATTGTTACCTCCTATCGATTATCAAAATATAAATAAACTATTAATCCTATTAAACCAATTAACCATCCAATATCAAACCAAATTATAAATTTTACTACTTCTGCATCCATATTAAATACTGTGTGGAGTTTCTACATATACAAATATTGCTTTTTTATAAGGAAGATTATTAGTTATTCTTGTTGCATCCTCTTCTGACATATCATCATTATTATCTAATAAATACTCTATATAATCTTCTTGTTCATCTTTATAAACAATATTCATATCATTCCACCCATAAGGTTCAACTGTGGCATATTCTTTAATTTTTGCTTTTCCAAACTCACCCATCCAATAGCCACAATCATCACCTACTATTTCATAATCAACATAAGCATATATTGGTAAATTAGGATTATTTTTAATTAATTCTATAAGATTATTATTATTTATATCATTGTTTATATTTTCAACAAGTTCCATAGTAAATTTAATATTTTTACTTTGATTTTCATAGTTAAGTGTATTACAATAATATTTCGCTTTATCTTCTTCATAAATACCTGCTTCTTCTATTTCCATAGTTGGTATAACTCTTAAAGTAGGTTCTATATCAAATACTATTGCTTTAACATAACCATAATTATCAATTCTAATTCTATATAATTTATTTTTCATTTTATTTTCCTTTCTTATATATCTTAAAATGGTATAGTTGTTGCTAATATTTCTATAATTTGTATATCAGAGTTATTTTTATGTACCAAATCATCAGTATATGTTTTTTGATAATACTCTAATTTAGTATCAATACTTTTGTTGTAATTCATAATGATTTCAGGTTCTTCTTGATTAGGCATTTTTAATTTAATAACCATATCTAATCCTTTTTCTTTAACATCTTTAAAGAATTGAACCATTTCTTTCATTGTTAGTTTATCTTCCATCTATTTCACCTCGATTTCTTGATATGTTTTTAATATTTCATCAAATTCTTTAGATGTTTCTTTTAAATTACATAAATAATAAATAGATGCATCTTTATTAAATGAAAATACTTCTTTATATAAATTTTCAGTTAATCTTCTATCTTTTGCATATACTGTTACCTTATCTTTTCTAGGTATAATATGTAAATCAATACCTCTTATCAATGCTCTACCTTTAAAAATGTGTATAACTTTTTTATATAAATAATTATTAATAATCTTTTCTATTTTTCTTTCTATCATTATCTATACCTCCAATATTTTTGACACATTTCATTATCAAAAAACTCATTTAATGGCATTGTTGAACACTTATAATCAATAATAAAATCATTCACCTCATAGATTATGAAACACACAAAAGCAAATATAAATAAAATCAATAATATTAATAATATATTTTTAATCTTTTTGTTCATTTTTATCCTCCTTTGATTTTACATAGGTAATTCCCTTACCATTCTTATCTCTTGAAGTAAATGATATTTTACATAGTTTACTTTTGGCTTTAAAATATTTTTGTTTTTCTTTAAAATCTAATTTTGCAACTTCTTCTTCTGATATGTTAGTTATTTTTAATAATTCTTGTAATTTCTTTTCTCTTTTAATAGCATCATTTATCATTTTTGATTACCTCCTCATTAATTCTTTCTATTTGTCTATCAACTTTAAATTTCATAACTTCCTTAACATCTGCATCAGAAATGTTATAGTATAATTGCATTTGTTTTAACATCACCATTACATCTGCAATTTCTTCTTTAATAGCATCAGTACTACTGACTGCTTTTCTATTATTCAAACTAGCCATAATTGGCTCTAATACATTACATACAATATCTATAGGGTTTCTTTTTCTTTCTTCATATTGAATAACTGCTTCATTTAATTCAAATATTTCACTTTGAAAATACTTTAATTGTTTTTTTATTCCATAGTAATTAATTATTTTTCGTAATCTCTTATTCATATAGCATAGTCCTTTCTTTTCATCTGCATAATTAAATCAATTTTAAATTTATCTTTATTATCTCTATAACAAATACCTTTATAGGTATCTAGGCTAGACATATAACCATCTAAAAGGAATTGTGAGGGTTCAATGTTTTGCATAATGATTTCATCTTTATAGACTCTATAAACTAATTCAATTGTTCCATAAACAAATTTAAACTCCTTTGATGCTTTTAATTCTCTACGATATATACCATCAGGAACTGATGCATCTAATTCTTTTTTAACTTTAAATATTAATTGTTTATAGGCAATAGGACAATATGTTTTTAGACTCCTTAACTTTTTATTAAAATCATTCTCATCTATATATAAAAGTCGCATTGTATTCCCTCCTTTCACTACTTTTCACCTCTTAATAAAGATTTTAAAGTCTTATTTTTGGCTCTTAAATTCTTATTTTCCTTTCTTAATCGTGATATCTCACTTGGTTCTTGTAATTTTTCCATAAATGTTTTAAATAATTCATCTTTGATTGTATCTTCTAATGCACCTTTTTCTACTTCTAATGAATTTATTTTATGGATTAATTGAATTTTACTGAAACTAAAGATGTCTTTGATTTTCATTTTCTTCGCCATCTTCTCTTAACCTACCTTTCAAATACTTTTTTAAATGATAATATGGGGTAGTTCTTTCAAAATTAAGTTCTTTACCTATTTGATGCCAATTCTTACCATCTATAAATCTTGCTCGGATAATTACTCTGACATTACTATCCTCGATTGTTTCAAGAAAATTTTCTATCTTTAATTGTTCATCTAATAACTTATCTTGTTTCTTTTTAAGTATCATTTCTAATTTTGATTTTTTAATAACTAAACTTTCCACAGGATTACCAACATGTCCTGAACCTTGTGGCATTCCTGATATTTTTGGACTTCCAATCGTTGTATCATCTAATTCTTTTAAATTTGCTTTTATTTGCTCTATTTCAAGTTTTATTACATGATACTTTGATAATTCATCTATTGTCATTTCATCACCTCTTTATATTCAATTTCTTTTATTTGATTGTAATTTAATGCTTTAATATCAGATATAACATCATTTGGTATATTTTTAGGAAATTCTTTGTGTAATGAATACCAATCAACCATATCTAATAAGTATTTTTTATTTTTAGGATTACTATTTTCAATTACTTCAATATAATAGTTTTTTAGACTCTTTCTATATTCATCTATAATATCTGCTAATGTAGGCATAAACTTATTATTTCTAATAATTACTTTAATAGCATTTAGTAAGGCAATAGGATGAAAACTACCTAATTCTTCCTGATATAAACTTACTAATCCTAGAAACTCCTCATCGGTCAAATCTTTAAAATAGTAAGGGTAAGCAATTTTAAATTTTGCTATAACAATACTAATTAACTTTGATTGTTCCATTATGAATACCTTTTAATATTTCCATTTGACTATCAACCTTGACCGATTTATTAGTAGAATAGTCATCATTCCAACATTTTTGATTGAACCATGTTGAACCATGTTTTATAAACTTACTATCAACTTTTTCTAATTTAATGTAATTAATATAATTCTTTAATCCTTGTGCAATTTCTTCATAAGTTGTTCCTTGTTTTCTAGCAAGTATATATTTATTTTTGGCTTGGTCTTTTCCTTTTTTATTAGGATAGTGTGACCATAGTTTTTCAAATTCTTCTTCATATTGTTTTTTTAATTCATTGTTATCAGAGGCAGGTAAAAGTGATTGCTCATTATTATTAACCTCATCTATACTATACTGACTTATACTATCCTGTCCTATCCTATCCTGTGTATCCATTTGGTATCCATTTGGTATACCATTATTATTTTTTAATACATAACCATCATTAGGTTTTAAGTCTAACATTGCCTTTTCTTCTGTATATACAGTAGGCTTATATCTATCGTTTCTAATATAGTTGTGAATTTTCCAATGTTTAATAACAACAATCCCTTTATCAAATGGAATTATAAATTTTCTTAAAATTAAGATGTTCATATCATCGTTAGAAGCACCACATATCTTCATTATTTTTTTAGGACTATTTACAAAACCATCATCATCGGCTCTCATTCCTAAATCATAGTAAAGTAGTCTTGCACTCATTGGCATTTCTAAAAATGCATCACTATCTATTATTGTTTTTGCAAACATTCTTCTTTCTGCCATTGTGCCACCTACTTTCCAATCTTTTTTTTAATTTCTTTATACATTGAAATAAGTAAAATACTTAATATAAACACCCCTAAACTAATTAAAATTACTGCTCCAAAAAACTTTAAAATACTTATAATCATATATCTTCCACCTCCTCTAAATCCTTTACAAGGTGATAGATTGCATAACTTGTAGTATGACCATATCTATTTTTGTCTTGAACCATTTCAGTTTCTATTCCAAAACCTCTTTCTCGTAAAATAAATATTATTCCTGATAATCTAGTTGCTCCAAATCTTTTGATTGCCTCGTAAGAAGTGATTTGTTTATATTTTCTTAAATATGCGATTATTTCGGATGTTTGACTCTTTTTACTCATAACTACACCCCCAAATAATCTGCAACTTCTTTACTACCTGTACAAACTTGGATAATTCCACCTTTACATGTGTAATTTCCTGCAGGTGTAGTTTTAGTTGTTTCTAAAGTAAATAATTGATATATAGCGATTGATACAATTGCACTTACAATTGCTACTAATGTATATTTAACCCATGGTCTTAATCTTCTTTTAGTCATTTTTTTCTGCCTCCTTTATTCCTAAATATTGATAAAACATATCAGGGTAAATAATATAGTTCCATCTTTTATTTACTTTTACTGCCGAACCAAATGGCAATCTTCCTGTTTGTAATCCAACTCGAATAAATTGAGCAGATTTATGCATCAATGCAGATGCTTCTTTAATTGTGATTTTCTTCATAAAAAATCCATTCCTTTCTTATAATTTGTTTTTTGTTTTTTAGTTTGTCAGACTAATTATTGAGTTTTCTCAACTTTTTCTGTAAAAAAATATAATGGGATATCATGTGCTTCAATATTTAATAACTTACTTGATTTAATGATTTCAGTTTGAGTAAATGAAACACCTTTAGATAATTTCTTGTATAAACTATAAGTAGATATTCCCAACTGCTCTGCAAATGATGATTGTGTATTAAATACTTCACGAATTTTACCTTTTAATTTACTATAATCAAATTCTAGTTTCATCATCTTTCACCTCCCTCTATCTTGTTGAGTTTTCTCAACTACAATAAAAGTATAGCAAAATAATTTTTAAATTACAATAGAAAAAATGATTTTTCTCAACTTTTTTATTTTTTTTGATATCTTTTGTTGATTTTTCTTAATTTTATGTTTATAATAATTAATGTAAAGAGGTGGTATTTTGTGATTGTAGATACATTTGCAAGTAGGTTAAATATTGCAATGAAAGAATGTAAAATGAAGCAGGTTGACTTGGCAAATAAGACAGGAATAGATAAATCTCTTATAAGTAACTATTTGTCAGGAAACTATCAAGCCAAACAAAACAACATTTATAAATTAGCGAAAGTATTAAATGTTAGTGAGAGTTGGTTGATGGGATACGATGTTGACATGGATAGAGAATGGTTTGATGATAAAGAACCATCTGAAATATCAATTGACAATGCTATATATCTAGAAGCAACTACAAAGACAGTTAAAATACCTCTACTTGGCAAAGTTCCTGCAGGTATACCTATTGAAGCAATAGAAGATATAATCGGTTATGAAGATATTCCTTATAAATGGGTACAAAATGGTACTAGATACTTTGCTCTTAAAGTTGATGGAAATAGTATGTATCCTGATTATCATACAGGCGATACAATAATAATTAAACAACAACCTGATTGTGAGTCAGGTGATGACTGTGTTGTTATGGTAAATGGTGATGATGCAACATTTAAAAGAGTCATTAAACAAGAAAAGAGTATAATATTGAAGCCATTAAACAATGAATATGAACCATATTTATTTAATGAATACGATATATTAACAAAACCTGTTAAAATCGTAGGTGTAGCAGTAGAAGTAAGAAGAAAGTTGAGGTAATTATATGGGTGCTAGAGTAAGAACAATTAATAAAATCGGAAATGGTAGATATTTTACTACAAGTTGGAAAGTAAGCGACTACTTAATATGTAATATATTATATTTTGTATTCTTCTACTCTTATTTTTTAATTTTTAAATATTTATTCTATGTTCCAATTAAATGGTGTGTAGTAAAGATAATTGATATTTTTAAATCCAAAAAACAATCATAAAAAAAGACCTACTGCTCGAACAGTAAGTCAAATGAAAAATCACAATTAGTCTGACAAACTAAAAAACAAAATATAAGATATAATGTTATGGATTTTTCTATTTCATTATATCAAATATTCACCGAAAACACAATGGAAATGGAGGATTTTGATAGATGAAATTACCTAATTCTTTCGGTTCTGTACAGAAGTTGAGTGGTAATAGAAGAAAACCTTATCGAGTAGTCAAAACTGTTGGATGGGATGAAAATGGAAAACAAATCAGAAAGACTATTGGATATTATGAAACTAGAACCCTCGCATTACAGGAATTAGCCTTATTTAATGAAAAACCTTATGATATAGATGCAAGAAATATTACAGTAGATGAATTACATCAAAAATGGCAAAATGAGAAATATCCTAAAATAGCATATAAGACTCAACAAGTATATAATATGTGTTGGAATTATTGTCAAGATGTTAAGGATATGGCATTTGTAGATATCAGATTAAATCATTTACAAGCAATCGTTGATGGTATGGGTAATAAATGGTCTGCTAAAAAGGCATTTAAGATATTATGGCATCAGATGTACGATTATGCTATTAAAAATGATATGGATGTAAGAAAGTATTCAGAATACATCGATATAGGCAAAAAAACCACTAAATTAGTGCGAATACCATTTGAAGAGGATGAAATAGACAAGTTATGGGATAATGTCGCTAGAATGGACTTTATTGACACGATATTAATACTAATATATACAGGAATGAGAGTCGGCGAACTTTTAGATATTAAAGTAGAAAATGTTCATATAAACGAAAAATATATGGTTGGTGGCTCTAAAACCGAGGCAGGTAAAAATAGAGTCATACCATTCCATGAGAGAATAGTACCATTAGTAAAGAAATGGTATGATAATGCAATTAAAAATGGTAGTGAATACCTAATATACAATCACGAATATAAACAAATGAAATATTGGAACTATTATCATGAGAAATGGGAAAAGATTATAGAACAATTAGAGTTTAGTCCTGAACATAAGCCTCACGATACTAGACATACATTCTCTACTCGTATGGATAGAACCAATGCTAATAAATTATGTATAAAAAGAATACTAGGACATGCTAGTAAGGATATTACTGATAAAGTATATACACATAAAGACATTGATGACCTATTAGAAGCAGTTAATATGTTAGAATAACTGCTTTTTTTATGAAAAAAATAAAAAAATTCACTTAAATTATCACTTTATGCTTGACAACTACCTAGGTAGTTTGGTACAATTAGTATGTAATCAAGAAAGATTACAAATAAAAAAGAAAGGAGGTCAAGATGACAATTTCATTAAAGGTTATCAATATAAAGATAACAAAAAAAGGAATAACCTTAAAACTCGAGTTAGGCATTCCCTTTGGTATTAGCAAGAGTGGTAAATAAACCACTCCTCCTGCTAATAATAATACCATAAATAATGAGATTTGTCAAAAGTCTATGGAAAAGTCAAAGAAAACTAAATACGATATAGAGTATCGTAAAAAACACAAAGTGCAATTTAATGTAGATTTAAACAAAGAAGAAATGCAATCTCTTAATGAAGCACTTAAAGCATCAGGAACTAGAAAGGCAGACTTTTTAAGAAAAGCAATTAGAAAAGAATGCAGAGAAAATAATATCTTATACTTTGATAGAGTCGCTAATTGTGATTGGTGTGGTAAAAGAGATTATGTATCTATTACTCACTATGGAACATCACATTATAACAGATTAATATGTAGTGATTGTGCTAATGATATTATCCAACATCATAAGAATATAGATGGCACTACTCCATCATGGTATAGACCTGATGATGAGGACTAATTAAAAATGGCTAGGAATATATCCTAGTCTTTTTATTTTTTGTGTGTGCTACTTGTGTGCTACTTGTGTGCTACATACTAGATTTAATGAGATTTATTGAGTATCTTAATATAAGAAAAACCCCATAAACATTGAGTTTATGAGGTTCGTAATAGGTATGTTTCCTATCGTTTTGAGAATTGTGGTGCACGTCTTGCTTTTTTCAATCCTGGTTTCTTACGTTCTTTAATTCTAGAATCTCTAGTAATAAATCCTGCTGGTTTTAATACTTTTCTAAAACTATTTTCACTATCGCTTGAAGTAGTACTGTCATATTCTAACAATGCTCTAGTAATACCTAAACGGATAGCTCCTGTTTGTCCTGAGAATCCTCCACCTTTAACTTCAACTTCTACATCAAAGATTTCGTTAGTCTTAGTTAATTCAAGTGGTTGCATTAAATCCATAACTAAAGTTTCATAAGGTAGGTATTCGTGTACATCTTTACCATTAACAGTAACTTTTCCTTTACCTGGAATTAATTTAACTTTAGCAATACTAGCTTTTCTTCTACCAGTACCGTAATATACGTTTTTCTTATCTTTTGCCATCAGTTATTCCTCCTTATTTAACTTCCATAATTTCTGGTTTTTGAGCAGCATGTGGATGGTTTGCACCTTTGTATACGAATAATTTCTTATACATTTGTCTTCCTAATCTATTATGAGGAAGCATTCCTTTAACAGCTCTTTCAATCATTTCTTCAGGATATTGTT
>OLHG01000014.1_pt1 | contig 127886 bp, 149 predicted proteins | sample 1605971 | NCBI WGS metagenome assembly OLHG01 (sample SAMN03283289) | human gut metagenome | biome: human-associated habitat; material: feces | host: Homo sapiens | place: Peru | collected 2012 | reverse complement strand
AACATTCCGAGTTAGTAGCCTAATTTATACTGTCCAACTTTTTGGGTTCAGTACATTTGACCATCTTTTTGTTTTAACGTGAACCCATTCCGTCCACCGACCACCGAAAGAGCCGCCTCCGGCCACCACCAGAAGAAAATCCACCGCCACCACTGCTATAACTTCCTGCGTTTAAACTTGCTGCGTTGGCACTAGAAATGCCGGAATTTGAAATGGTATATATTAAAAATATATCATCAAAATCATAGTTATAATTCTCAATGATTTCAGGATATAATTTTTTAAATTGAGTAGCTACCTTTTTAGCAATACCTAGAATCTGAGCAAATATTAAATAATCTTCAAAAAGGTTAACTTCGATTGGCTCTCTTTCTTTAATAAGAGTAAATTCTTCTAAGAATTTTTTTAAACCAGCTAATTCTTTTGCTTCGTCCATCAAAGAACTATCAACAATATATTGTTTTATTTTAAAAATTTTATATTTCACTATTTCTATTTTTTCAATTTTTCCTTCTTGAATAAGCAAATTACGTTCATAATCTAAAATTTTATCAAACCAATGTAAGATTTGAGAATAATTTTTAGAACACCACTTTTCAAACTCTTTTTCTTGTAAAATATCATCTTTACTTGCTTCCTTTATCATTTTATAAAGAGCTTCTTCATGTTCATTTAGAAAAGACCTATCATTTTTTAAAACAATACAAGTATCCTCTTTTTTAAATATTTTTCCAACTTCTTGCTTCTCTATGCTTATTCTATTTTCTTTAAGCCATTTTAAAAAAATTGCACCTAGAAAGTCAGTTTTCTTTTTTAATAATTTATAATTATATGCTATAAAATAAGCTCGAAAAATGTCACCTTTACATGGAATATCTCTATACAAAGGAACATCTTTTGGAACCTTATTTCCTGTTTCACCAAATTTAAGAAGATTTTCTTGTGGAAGAGTAATACCAATGAATACAGCGACAACAGCTATAAGTCCAAACACAATTGCTGAAATAGTACATATTCTATTGATAATAGAAGCATTAGTACTAGAATAATCAGTTGAACCATCCTCGGCCATTTCATAATAATAATTAAAATCTTTATTTAACACGTTAGATGTATTAAATGTACCTAGAGGGAATTTAGCTAAAATAGTCATATATTCATCACTATCTAATTTTCCATCAGATTGCATTTCTATGTATCCATCATAAACGTAACAAGTTCCACCATAATTTCCATATCCCCATACAGGAGTTTCAAAATCGTAATCAAAATTACTATGGATTTTAATATATACACTTCCTTTAGTATTGCCACTAGGAATTAGCTCCCAATAAATCATTTGAGAGTCACTTAATTCTGAAACAAAATTAGTTATTGTATAGTTTATAGTATAAGTATGCCTTCCATAAGAACTAATACCCCAACAAAGCTCAACACCATCTGAAATCTTATTTATACCACATTTGTAAGCTTTGCTATTAAAAGAAGCATCTACATTCCAATGAGATAGAAGAGTATAATTAGTAGTTTCATCACTAACTTTAAGATTTTTAAAACTAGAATTACCAATATTTTTAAAAGAATGATAGTTTTCTGTACCACTATTTACAGTGTAGTCCCAAACTTCTGTAATATTAGCATTTCCGTTATCATCAATAAAGACATCCATTTTTACTGAATTTAAAGTATTTGCATTTACATTTCCAATAAAAATGAAGAACAAGAATATAAATACAAAAAATAAAGTTTTGTAAAATCTTTTCATTAAATAATATCCCCCCATAATCATAATTAATTAAAGTCTACCATATAGGTTGAAAAAAAACAATAAAAAGAGTATAATATAAAATATTAATTTATTTTAAGAGAGGTATTAAAAATGGTAGAAATTAAAACATTAATTGATGAAGAAAAACTACACAACAGAATTGACGAAATTGCAAAACAAATAGAAGAGGAGTACAAAGGTAAAGAACTTACACTTATATGTATATTAAAAGGTTCAGTATTTTTCACAGTAGATTTAGCAAAGAGAATTAATGGAGATGTAAGATTAGAATTTATAAGAGTATCTAGCTATGGAGAAGGAACAGAAAGCACAGGAGAAATAAAAATGAAGCTAGACTTAAAAGATAGTATTCAAGGGAAAGACGTAATAGTAGTAGAAGACATAATAGATACAGGAAGAACTTTATCATATTTACTAGAATATTTAAAAATGAAAAAGCCAAATAGTGTAAAACTATGTACACTATTAGACAAGCCAGATAGAAGAGTTATGAAAGATGTAAAAGTTGACTACACAGGATTTGAAATACCAGATAAATTTGTTGTAGGATATGGATTAGACTGGGATGAAAAATATAGAAATCTACCATATATAGGATACATAGAGCAATAACAAAAGGGGACAGCCCCCTTTTGTTTCAAAATATAAAAAACGTTAATGTTTAGAATAAAATTAAAAAATATGGAGAGTAAAACAAAAGGGGTCTGTCCCCTTTTATTTTAAAATAGTATGTTTAATATAGAAAAAGAACTTAAAAAGCTTCCAGATAAACCTGGAGTTTATATTATGAGAGATAAAAACGACAATATTCTATATGTTGGAAAGGCTGTTGTACTAAAAAATAGAGTAAGACAGTACTTTAGAAAAACAAACAAAACAGCTAGAATAGAAAAAATGGTTTCTTTAATAGATCATTTTGAATATATCGTAACAGATAATGAAGCAGAGGCATTGATATTAGAATGTAATCTAATAAAAAAGAATATGCCTAAATTTAACGTGCTTTTAAAAGACGATAAAACATACCCATATATAAAAATTGATATAAAATCGGATTATCCAAATGTATTTATAACTAGAAGAATTCAAAATGATGGAGCAAGATATTTTGGACCATATGCTAATGCAGGCGCAGCAAAGGAAATGATTGACTTTATAAAAGAAAGATTTAAAATAAGGCAATGCAAAAAATTTAAAAGTAATCAAAGAGCATGCCTAAATTATCACATAAAAAAATGCTTGGCACCATGTATGGGATATGTAACAAAAGAAGAATATAGAAAACAAATAGACGAAATTATAATGCTTTTAGAAGGTAAAACAAAAGAAATTATAAAGCAAATAGATAGTGATATTATCAAACTTTCAGAAAAACAAGAATATGAAAAAGCAGCAGAATTAAGGGACAAAAAAATTGCGATAGAAAGAATTTCTGAAAGACAGAAAGTTTCCAATATAAATGAAAGAGCAATAGATGTTGTGGGAATTGCAAAAAATGAATTATCTATATGTATAGAAGTGTTTTTTGTTAGAAATAGCAAAATGGTTGGAAGAGAACATTACTTTTTTGAAAATTCAAACAATTTAACGGAAAAAGAGCTGTTGTCAGAATTTATAAAGCAATATTATATAAATAAACTAGACTTACCAAGTAAAATAATGTTACCACAAGAAATAGAAGACATAGAGGCAATAGAAAAATTATTATCAGATAAAGTTCAAAGGAAAATAGAATTTAAAGTGCCTCAAAAGGGCGAGAAACTACGATTTATAGAAATGGCAAACAACAATGCAAAAATAACATTAGAAAACAAGACAAAGGAAAAAGAAGATATTGTATTACAATTAAAAGAAGCATTAGAATTAGAAAAATTGCCACGAAAAATAGAATGCTTTGATATATCAAATATGGCTGGAGATTACATGGTAGCAGGAATGTGTGTAGCAAAAGATGGAGTAATAAATAAAAAATTAGGAAGAAAATTTAAAATAAAAACAGTATTTACACAAGATGACCCAAGATGTATGGAAGAAGTAGTAACAAGAAGGCTAAAACATTCTATAGAAAATTCAAAAGGGGCATTTGGAACTTTACCAGATGTAATTTTTGCAGATGGTGGAATAACGCAAATAAGAGCAATAAAGAAAGCAATAAACAAATACAATATAGAAATTCCAGTATTTGGAATGGTAAAAGACGACAAACACAGTACTAAAAAGTTAATAGATGAAAATAAAAACGAGATAGAATTATCGCAGGAGTTAATGAATTTTATAACAAATATGCAAGATGAAGTTCATAGAGTAGCAATTGAATACAACAGAAGCTTGCGAAACAAAGACACAACAAAATCTAAACTAGATAGCATAAATGGAATAGGAGAAAAAAGAAAACAAGAATTGCTTAAAAAATTTGGTAGCATAGAAGGCATAAAAAAGGCTGATATTCTAGAAATTATGGAAGTAAAAGGAATAACAGAAGAATTAGCAAGAAAAATAAAGAAAGAGCTAATACGAAAGTTGTAATATTCAATTCATTCCTTGAATATATATGTAAAAAAGGACAAGGAGTGAATTAAAATGATTGACATTACAAAAGATGAATTTTGGGATGCTAAATATGAAGAAACAAGCAGAATAGAAAGAAAAGAGAACAAAGTAAAACAATTTATAATAAAACATAAAATAATAACAACATTGCTAGTGAGCTTAAGCATATTAGTAGCAATAAATACAATTTTAATATATAATTTTTTTAGAATATTAGGATCAATTAGATAAATTGGAATGAACAAATTAAAAGGAGAAGCAAATGAACATAGCAAATGAATGGAAAGATTACGAAATATTAGATATGGCAAATGGGGAGAAATTAGAGAGATGGAAGAATATAGTTTTAGTAAGACCAGACCCACAAATAATTTGGAAAAATAAAACATTTCCAGAAAAATGGAACAAAGCAAATGCAGTATATAAAAGAAGCAATAAAGGTGGAGGAGGCTGGAACTATAAAACAAAACTTCCAGAAAGCTGGCAAATAAAATATAAAGACTTAACATTCAATATAAAACCAATGGGATTTAAACATACAGGACTTTTCCCAGAACAAGCAGTTAATTGGGATTGGATGATTAATAAAATAAAAAATGCAAAAAGACCAATAAAAGTATTAAATCTATTTGCATACACAGGAGGTGCTACTGTTGCATGTTTATATGCAGGTGCATCTGTTTGTCATGTAGATAGTTCAAAAGGAATGGTTGCATGGGCAAAAGAAAACGTTACATCATCTAAATTACAAGATAAACCTGTTAGATATATTGTAGATGATGTAGTTAAATTTGTTCAAAGAGAAATTAGAAGAGGCAATAAATATGATGCAATAATAATGGATCCTCCATCTTATGGAAGAGGAGCATCACGGAGAAGTATGGCAATTTGAAAATAACATATCAGATTTAATAGAACTATGCGAAAAAGTTTTAAGTGACAATCCATTATTTTTCCTAATAAACTCATATACAACAGGAATTTCGGCAGAAGTTTTAAGTAATTTATTAAGACTAAACTTAAAGAAGTATAATGGAAAAATAACATCAGGGGAAATAGGATTACCTATGAAAGACTCAAACCTTATATTGCCATGTGGTATATTTGGTAAATGGGAAAAATAGAATTATGTTAATTTTATAAAACTGCCAAAAAAATATACAAAAACAAAAATAAAAGTTTTTGTATATTTTTTTTTGCTTTTCATAAACAAAATGAAAAAAAGAAAACATTTAATTGTAAAATCAAATCATCGAAACAAGAGGTGATTAATTTGATAGAAAATATATGCAATAAATTAACTCGCAAAATAAGAAAAGAAATGCCAGAAGTAGATGATGAAAGAGCAGAAGTAATAAACTATGGCTTACAGTTAGTAATTGGAGAAATTCCAAAAACATTTGTACTTTTAATAATTGCATACATATGTGGAGTTTTAGAATTATCAATAATTGCATTGCTTGCAATTATGCCATATAGACTAACATCAGGAGGCGTACATTTAAAAACACATATTGGTTGCATTATAGGAACAAGCTTATTCTACGTAGGAAGTTCACTTCTAAGTAAATACATTGTAATAGAACCATTATATATAAAATACATACTAATAGGAATTACATGGGTGTTTAGTGTGATAATGATAAAATTATATGCGCCAGCAGATACAGAGGAGGTTCCAATTTTAAGAAAAAAGGAAAGAAGTATAAAGAAAAATTTATCATATATAACAATGACATTAACACTTGTAGCCTCAATAATTATAAAAAATACAGTGCTTTCGAATTTGTTAATATTTCTAACAATTTTTCAAACAATTTGGATTAGTAAATTTACATATAAAATAACAAATAATAAATATGGATATGAAGAATATGTAAAATTAAAAAATGTAACATAATTGAACGACATATAAAAATAAAGAAAAGGAGGGATAAAAATGGTAAAATTATTAGCAAAATTAGCAGAAAAATATGCAAAAAGAACAAATACAGCATGTGCAGTATGGTTTATATTACATCAACCAAAAATGCCTGCTTCACTTGTAAAAAAAGACTAATAAAATAAAAAAGAAAGCTGTGTAAAAAACAGCTTTTTTTAATTTAATTATAAATTTCCAATTGTTGTGTAAAGAACTCACCAGATTTAGTAGTAAACAAATTTAAATTATTATTTTTCTTTAAAATTTTACGAACTTCCCATAAGCCTAGACCATGGCTTTTTCCATCAAAATCGTTTTTTGAAGTATAGCCTTTTTCAAAAATTTTATCAGTATTAACATCTTTATTTGTGTATGTATTAGATATAACTATTAATTGTCTATTTAGTTTAGCTTCTTTTCTAATTGTTAAATTAATCTTTTTTACATCATTGCATTTATTACTTGCTTCTATTGCATTATCAAGTAAGATTCCCAAAACTCTTGTTAATTCATATGGTTTCATATTTACATCTGCTAAATTAGAAAAAACTTCAACCTCCATAGAAATTCCCATATCTTCTGCTTTGTGATATTTAGAAGTAATTAAACTATATACTGCAGGATTTTGTACTAACTCGGGGTTTAATATAGATAAGTTGTTAGATTTTCTGCAATCTTTCATCAAGTCATTGTAGTAGTCCTTTAAACCATCCATATTATTAGTAGAAATATAACCACCTATAGATTGAACAATGTTTCCAAAATCATGTTTAAATCCTCTAATATTGTCATATAAAATATTTAAAGTTTTATTATATAATCGTTCTTCTTCTAAACTTGCAGTAGTTTCTTCTAATTTAATTGTTCTTGCTAAACTATACATAGTAAAAACAAAATAAATTAATAAAACAAAAATATTTAATACAGTTAAAGTAAGAGGAATATAATAACTATAAATTGAGGCTAGATATGATTGCACAGCTATTGCAATTATACCAATAAGCATATTTACAAGTAATATTATTTTATCTTTTTTCTTTAAACTATCTGTTATATTGATATTTATAGAAAAACGAACAAAAAACCTGTATAACAAATATGTTAATAAATACATTAGTAATGAGCAAGTTAATTTGGCAATTGGTATTTGAACAAATATATTTGTCGGAATTTTAGAAATAGTAACACACATATTTAGTAAAATAGAACCTAAAATAACAAATATTATATAAGGTACTATTTCTGCAAAAATAGCTTTTAAAATATTTGTCTTAAAAATAAAACATACTAAAATCGGACAAGCAATTAAATTAATAAAAGTATTATATGGAGCGGGGATAGCTATCATTGATATGATGGCTATTCCAGAAAAAGAAAACATATAAATTAGTTTTTCTTTTTTGGTTGCTTTTATACTAAGTAAGAAAGTAAAAAGAATAGTTGATATATATACTTCTAGAAAAGTTAGCAGAGTACAAAAAAATAAAGTTAAATTTTGATTTTCAGTTGTTAACGCAGTCCATATTGTTTGCAAAATTTCCATTTTTAAAAACCTCCAAAATTTCATTTTTATACTTAGATCCAATAAAGCAATTACTATTATTCGGGAATAAAATAGTATTGGCAATTGAATTTACATTAGTAATATTTTTAACATTTACTATAAAAGATTTATGACATCTTACAAAATTTTCTGGCAGACAATCTTGAATTTTACTAAAAGAGCTGTAAGTTTCGTAAGTACGAGTATTTGTACAAAAAACAAGTTTCATGCCATCCTTTTTTATATAATTAATTTCATTTTGATTTATTATAGTATTATTACTTAATTTAATATATTTAGCAGGGCTTTGGCGAATATCTTCCATGAGCCTTAAAATAGTTTCTTCTAGTCTATCATCAACAATGGGCTTAGGAATATAATCAAATGTTTTATATTTATACGCCATAAGAACATATTCTAAATGTCCAGTAGTAAAAATTATATATGCATTTTTATTAGTTTTTCTAACTATGTTTGCAATATCAAATCCAGTAATTTCTGATTTTAAATTTATATCTAAAATTAATACATCAAATTTATTTTTTTTAACAAACTCAATAACTTCATTTGCTTTAGAAGATTCTAAAATAATAGAAGCGTCTATATTGTGTCTGATAAATATAGATTCTAACATTTTGGAAAGTCTAGAAAGAACAGAAGCATTGTCATCGCATAAAACAAAATTTAACATATATGCCTCCTATAGGTAATATAATTAACTATAAAAAACAAAAATGAAGCTACATAAAAACAAAAAAATTACTATTTTTTTCCAAAAACAAACTAAATATAATATAGTCCAAAAAAATTTTATTGTCAATATAAAAAATAAAATCTAACAGTTACGAGTAATTATTAACAATGACCAGAACTTCAAAAAGGAGGATTTTTATATGAAATCTAATAAAATAGCATATATATTGCTAGCAACTATAGTGTGTATATTTACATTTAGTGTGATGATGTTAAATAATAGTGCAAACCAAACAAGTATAACAACAAGCACATCAAGTTTATCAAATAAAAAAATAGGCTGGGGAATAAAAAGAAATGATAACCATGAACAACCAGATTTAGGAAGTAAAAATAAAGAATTATTAGAAAAATATGATGGAATAGCCATGGGAAACAAAGAAGAAAAAATAGTATATTTAACATTTGACGAAGGGTATGAAGCTGGATATACACCTAAACTATTAGATATATTAAAAGAAAACAATGTAAAAGCAGCATTTTTTATAACAGCACACTATTTAAACACACAGCCAGAAATAGTACAAAGAATGATTAATGAGGGACATATAGTAGGAAACCATACTGTAAACCATAAAAGTATGCCAGACTTAGATGACGAAAAAATAAAAAGTGAAATTATGGATTTACACAAAGCAGTATATGAAAAATTTGGTTACGAAATGAAATACATGAGACCACCAATGGGAGAATATAGCGAAAGAACATTAGAAATAACAAGAAGCTTAGGATATACAACAACAATGTGGAGCTTTGCGTATGACGACTGGAACGAACAAAAACAAGGAAGAGAAGAATATGGAAAAACAAAAGTAATATCCAATGTACACAATGGAGCAATAATACTATTACATGCAAACTCTGTAGACAACAGCAACATATTAGACTCTTGCATAAAAGAAATAAAAAATATGGGATATGAATTCAAAAGTCTAGACGAATTTAAATTGTAAATTGTAATTATATTTTAATTTTTGAGAAAATATATTGCGAATTTTGTAGGGGGCGCACTCCTGGGCGACCCGAAGGCATCATGAAAATTGCCACAACAAATCCCAATTTTTAGAGGAGGAGAACATGAAAAATAAAAGACACACAAGATTTTCTAATAAAGTAAACCAGATTTTAGAAGTTCCAAGAGAAGTAATGGAAGAAGTACCTAAATTTACAATAATTAGCTTTGACGAAATGTTAATAGAAAATTATAAAGGAATTCTAGAATACGAAGAATTTTATATAAAACTTAGTACAAAAATAGGGCTAATAAATATAAATGGGTTTAATTTAATGCTAGAACAAGTAACAGAAGATGACATATCTATAAAAGGAAAAATAGAAAGCGTATCAATCGAAAGAACAGAATAAATAAGAACGGAGGACAAAAAGTGTTTTTAAAAATATTGCTAAACTACATATTGGGATATGTAAATATAAAAGTAGAAGGATTCTTCATAGAAAGATTTATAAACATTTGCATAAGTAAAAAAATATTATTATGGAACATGAAAAGAGAAAAATCAACAATACTATATGCAAACATTGGAATACAGGACTATAAAAAATTAAAAAACATAGCTAAAAAGACTAAAACAAGAATAAACATACAAAGCAAAAAAGGAATGCCATTCTTATTGCATAGGTATAGAAAAAGAAAAATATTTGTTGAGTTATTAGCAATAATATTTATTGCTTTATTTATGATGTCAAAATTTATATGGAATATAGAAATAAAAGGAAACACTAGAATTTCAAAAACAGAAATTATGGAAGAACTTAACAAAAACGGATTAAAAATAGGAACATATAAAAGAAAATTAAATGCAAATTCAGTTATAAACAAAGTTAGATTAGATAGAGGAGATATAGCTTGGATTGGAATAGATATAGAAGGAACAAATGCAATAGTTGAGATAAAAGAAACAAGCGAAGCACCGGAAATAATAGACGAAAACGAATACTGCAATATAGTATCAAATAAAGAAGGAATGATTACAAAAATAAACGTTCAAAATGGTACTGCCGTAGTAAAAGAAGGAGACATAGTAAAAGAAGGAGATACCTTAGTCCTAGGATACTTAGAAGGAAAATACACAGGAATTAGATACGTACACGCAAAAGCAGACATAGAAGCTAAAATTTGGTATTCAAAAAAAGAAAAAGTTTTTTTAAAACAGCAAATACAAGTTCCCACAGGAGCTACGGAACAAAAGTATACATTAAATATAAATAATTTTAAAATAAATTTTTATAAAACCCTTTCAAAATTTGAAAATTATGATACAATAAATGAGAATAAAAAATTAATGCTATTTTCTAATTTTTATTTACCGATAGAATTAATAAAAAAGACAAATTGCGAGTACAAATACGAAGAAAAAATATATACGGAAGAAGAACTTACACAAATAACACAAGAAAAAATAGAAAAAGAATTAGAGAAAGAAATAGTACAAACAGAAAATATAATAAACAAACAGACAAATATTTATCCAAACGAAGATTACATAGAGGTAGAAGTCATATATGAAGTGCTTGAAAACATCGGTAGTAAAGACAAAATAATATTTTAAAGGAATGGGTGATAATATGGAACAAAGGAGCCTTAGGGTCTTAGACACGAACAAAACATTTTTCTCGAGGATAACTAGCACAATTACAAAAATGCTTATACCAACAAAAGTAAGCATAAATGGAATGATGATTTCTATAAAAAGAAACAACCTAATAAAATCATATTCAAATTATGAACTAGCCGTAAAAGAAGACGATATTGAAAGAAAAGATTCATTATACAAAAAATATGAAGAAGCATACAGCTTATACTTAGAAGCAATAGATAAATATATAATGGATTCTGTATATAAAAAAGTAAAAAACAACACTGCATCAGAATTTGAAAAAAATGCTCTTGCAAAATACTACATGGTAGTAAGCCTAAAACAAAATCAATATATAGAATACAAATACAAAAAACAAGAATACTTACTTAAAGTAGATTACGAATCAGTAATAAACTTAAAAAAACAAGCAACAATAGATAGATATAATGAGTTTTATGTTGCAAAAATGGATTCACTATATAAAGGACTTTTAAAGAACTATTCAATACAACTAGCAGACACTGTAAGTAGTAAGGTAGAAGAAATAAACAGCATATATACAAAAATATTTAAATGCTTAGAAGAGTATATATCAGACATATTACCAATAAAAATGAGAATAAGCAAAGGCGAAGAATACAAAAACATTTTAAACGATTACGACAAATATGAAACAATGCAAGTAGGAAAGCAAGATGAAAGAGATCATATAAGAAGACAAATGGTGCTATTAGGCATAAGTAGAGAATTATTTACACATAGTCTTCCATTAATTGCAGCAGAACAATGCTATATAAAACTACTAAAAGATACAAGAAAACTATTAGAACAAGAAAACAAAACAAAAAGAGAAAGAACATTTGAACTTCTAATAGAATTAATAGAAGAGTACAATATACGTTTACTATCTACAAAAGTATATTGGGACAAGCCTGACGAAAGAGAAGAATATAAAAAGTTCTGGGCAAAATATAACGAAATTCAAAAAATAGAAAACGAAGAAGAAAAGAAAGAACAAAAAGAAATACTATTCTTAAAAAATGACTTAAAAAAACTAAATAAAAGTAAAAATAATTACAACAAAATAATAAAAATAATAAAAGAAAAACTAGTAGAAAAAGGCGCAATAAGACAAATAAAGAATACTTGTAAAACAATGGGAGGGAGCTATAAAAAGCAAGTAGCATAAAATGCTTTTTATAAAATAACTAAATGAAAGTTGTAGAAATAAACTTTTTGGATATAGAAGAAAACAAAGAATATGAAAATACAATAAGTAAAGTGGTAGAAAAATGCTTTGAAGAAGAAAACTTGCAAAACAAAAACCTATACATAAATGTAATCTTAACAAATCCAAAAAATATAAAAGAAACAAATAAAAAGTATAGAAATATAGATAAAGAAACAGATGTGCTATCATTTCCAATGTTTGAAAAAGAAGAAATACAAAACATAGAAGGTAATATACCAGACGTGTTAGGAGATATAGTAATATCAATAGAAAAAGTAAAAGAACAAGCAAAAGAATATGGACACAGTTTTGAAAGAGAATTATCATATATGGTAGTTCATGGATTTTATCACTTAATGGGATATGACCATATTAAGGAAGAAGATAAAAGCATAATGAGACAAAAAGAAGAAAACGTCTTAGAAAAATTAAAAATATTAAGGTAAGGGTGAAACTAATGGGAAGAAGAGAAAAAACAAAAGCAAAAAAATCAAATGGGGTAAAATTATTAATAATAATACTTGTATTACTATTAATAGTTGCAGGAGTATTATTTGCACTAAAAACATTGAAAAAAGGACAAGTAGAACAAGTTAACAATGGAGAAGTTCAACAAGAAGAAAAAGAACAACCAAAATTAAAAATAGTAAACCAAGACTCTAAATCTAGACCGTATGCAGTTATGATAAACAATAACCATGCAGCATGGCCACAATGCGGAATAGGCGATGCATATATAGTATATGAAATTGTTGCAGAAGGTGGAATAACAAGAATGATGGCACTTTATAAAGACCAAGATACAGCAAAAATAGGTTCAATAAGAAGTGCAAGACATTACTTTATAGACTATGCAGAAGAAAACGATGCAATATTCGTACACTGGGGAGGAAGCCCACAAGCATACGCAAGACTAAACTCAATAGATTCAATAGACGGAATAGCACTAGAAGGTTCAGTGTTCTTTAGAGATAAAACACTAAAAAGAGACTTAGAACATACAGGTTTTACAAGCATGAAAAACGTAAAAGAATATGCAGATAAAAAAGGATATACAAGAGACACAAAAAAAGATTTATTACTAAATTACAGTATAGAAGATATTGACATGAGCAATATACCAAATGTTCAAACAGCAGATAGTGTAAGCATAAAATACTCAGACTATCATACAACAAGCTATAAATATGATGAAGATAAAAAAGTATATTATAGAAGCATGGCTGGAAAACCAAACGTAGACCTACAAACAGGAGAACAATATACTGCAAAAAATATAATAGTATATGCTGTAAATAACTACACATTATCAGATGGAGAAAACAAAGGAAGGCAAGACATAAAAAATATAGGAACAGGCAAAGGATATTACATCTCAGAAGGAAAAGCAATTCCAATAACATGGGAAAAGAAATCACACAGTGAGCAAACAGTATATAAATACGAAAGTGGAGAAGAACTAAAAGTAAATGATGGAAACACATTTATACAAATCTATCCAACAACAGGATCAGTAACCATTAAAGCAAATGAAACAACACAAAACGCAGTATAAATATATAAAAGAGACAAATTCGAATTTTTGAATTTGTCTCTTTTGTTTATTGGAGGTTAATTAGATAAATTCCAATTTAATCTTTTTTTCTTTCAAAAAACATGATAAAATAATTGCGTAAAAACAAATAAATAAGCGAGGTAAAAATGGAAAAATTTAAATCAGGATTCGTTTCAATAATAGGAAGAACAAATGTAGGAAAATCAACACTAATAAATAGCCTAGTAGGTGAAAAAATAGCAATAACAGCAAATAAGTCACAAACAACAAGAACAGTAATAAAAGCTATAATAAATAATAAAAATTCACAAATAATATTTACAGACACACCAGGAATACACAAACCAAAAACAAAATTAGGAACAACAATGAACGACAACGCGTGGTCAACAATTCCAGAAGTAGATATAATTTTATTCATAGTAGAAGCAACATCAAACGGCATTGGAAAAGGAGACCAAATGATTTTAGAAAAGCTTAAAGAATCAAACAAAAAAGCAATACTAGTAATAAATAAAATAGATTTAATAGAAAAAGAAAAACTTTTAAACTTAATAGAATTATACAACAAAGAATACAATTTTGTTGCAACAATTCCGATTTCTGCAACACAAAACGAAAACACGAATAAAATAATAACAGAAATAGAAAAAAACCTTCCAGAAGGACCAGCATACTACGACGTAGAAGAATATACAGATCAAACAGAAAGACAATTAGTAGAAGAACTAATAAGAGAAAAAGCATTAAGACTACTTGACCAAGAAGTACCACACGGAATATATGTAGAAGTAGAAAAAATGAAACTAAGAAAAACAAGCAAAAATCAAGATATATATGATATAGAAGCAACAATATATGTTTTAAGAAAATCACATAAAGGAATAGTAATAGGAAAAGACGGGAATATGCTAAAAAGAATTGGAACAAACGCAAGGCAAGATATTGAAAAAATGTTAGATACAAAAGTAAACTTAAAACTATGGGTAAAAATAAAAGAAGGCTGGCAAGACAATGACAGTATAGTAAAAAAATTTAAAAATGAATAAATTCATATAAAAAAACAAAAGATAAAATTAGAGGTAAAAATACATATCCAAAAGAACAAAGGAAGTGTTTAATATGCTAAAACAAATTGCATGGAATACCTTTAAAAATACAGGAGATATAAATATATATTTAGAATTAAAACAAATAGATAATATAGAAGAAAATATGAAAGTAGGAAATTATGAAACTATTGAAAGTAAAAGGAGTAATAATTGCGGAAAAAACAGTATCAGACTTTGATAAAATAGTTACAATACTAACGCCAAACATACGGTAAAATAGAAGTTGCAGCAAAAGGCTCACGAAGACCAAGGAGCCTTCTTCTTGGTGCAACTCAATTTTTATGCTTTGGAGAATACCTTTTATACAAAAGCAATAAAACATATAGTATAAATTCCTGCGAAACAATAGAAATGTTTTACAATATTAGAACAGATTTGGACAAGCTACAATGTGCTTCAAACATAACAAAAATAGTAAACGAAGTAACAACAGAAAACCAAAATACATATAGAGTGTTACAATTATATTTAAATACACTCTACACAATATCGGAGACAGAAAAAAATCTAAGTTTAGTATCATCTACATTTGCATTAAGATTGCTATCAATAATAGGCTATAAACCAATCATAGAAGAATGCCAAAACTGTAAAACAAAAGAAGACTTAAATTACTTTAGCTTTAAAGACAATGGGCTAAAATGCAAAAACTGTGCAAAATTAGACAAAGGAGCAATAGAAATAACAGACACAACAAGAGATGCAATAAGATATATAATACTTGCAGATCCTAAAAAGCTATTTTCCTTTAATGTACCAGAAGAAAGCATAAAAGAATTGCAAATAATCTCAAAAATATATTTACAAGAAAAATTAGAAAAAGAATTTAAACTATAAATAAAATTCATAAAAATTCTTGCTAAATAAAATATATTAATATATAATACAAATACAAACACTTTGAAGGGAGAGATTTTTATGAACATAACAATAACAGGAAAAGAAGTAAAGGCAACAGATGCAATAAAAGATTATGTAGAAAAAAAGATGGAAAGAGTAGAAAAATATTTTGATGGAGATATAGATGTTTCTGTTACAATAAGAACAGAAGGAGCAGAACAAATAGCAGAAATGGCTGTTAAAGTAAAACAAGACTCATATAGAGCAGTAACAGCACACAAAGATATGTATGCATCAATAGACAAAGACATAGACATATTAGAAGGACAAATTAGAAAATGGAAAACAAAAAAAGACAAAGCAAATAAAGAAGATTCTATAAAAGCATTAAACAACTTACCAACAGAAGGAGCTATAGAAAACGAAATAATAAAAACAATTTATTATGACTTAAAACCAATGACAGCAGAAGACGCAAAATTAAAATTACAAGAAAAACCACAAGACAGATTTATAACATTTATAAACCAAGACACAAACAAAGTAAACGTATTATTCAAAATGAAAGACAACAAAAACTTTGGCTTAGTAGAACCAGAAGCATAATAAAGAAGGCAGGAACTTTAAGTTCCTGCCTTTATGTATAAATACACAAAAGTAAAAACTAAAAATTCCTGCTAAAACTAAAATAGAATAAATAACTATTTCATGTTATTTTCAGCTTGTTGGATTAATTTTTTAACCATGTTACCACCTATTCTACCAGCGTCTTTTGCAGATATATCACCATTATATCCGTTTTTTAGGTTAACTCCAACTTCGCTAGCTACTTCATATTTGAATTTTTCTAATGAAGCTTTTGCTTCTGGAACTAATGTTTTGTTTGAATTTGATGCCATTTCTTTTTCACCTCCTAGGATTGAAATTAATCATAAAAGCAATATTTGCTTTTCAATAATTATGATGTACATAAAAATTTTTTTTAAACTAGAAAATTCTGTAAAAAATTTTTACGCACCTCGCACCTTCCACCTCGCACTTCGTGAAATTACAATTTATTATAAAAAAATGTTGAAAATAGATTTGCTAATGATATAATAAAGAAAAAACAAAGGAGCAAATATTAATGTACAAATTAATAGCAATGGATATAGACGGAACTCTCTTAGATTCTTACGGAAATGTATCAAAAGAGAACATAGAAGCAATAAAAAAAGCAAAAGAACAAAACATAGAAGTTGTTCTAACATCAGGAAGAATGCCAAAAGCAATGACCGCAATAGCAAGTCAAATAAATGCAGAAAACTATCTAATTTGTGGAAACGGAGCAATGATATACGACGTAAAAAAAGAAAAAATAATTTACAGCAATTATCTTCCTAAAAAGAAACTTTTAGAAATTATAAAAATCTGTGAAGAAAACAGCATATATTACAACGTTTACACTAACGATGTTATTGTTACCAAATCTTTAAATTATAATCTACTATACTATCACAACGAAAATTTAAAAAATCCAGAAGAAAAAAAAATAAAAATGTATATAACAGAAGACATTTACAGCTACGTACAAAACTATGAAGGAGACGACTTTTTAAAAATAACAATATGCGATAGCGATGAACAAATATTTAAAAGCATAACAAACAAACTAAAACAACTAAAACAGGTAGACATTTTAGAAGTTTCACACATGTCAAAAAAAATGATAAAACATGGCTCGGAAGAAATAGAAATAGCATATTTCTATACAGAAATAACAAACGAAAATGCAAACAAATGGACAGCTATAGAAAAGCTAATAGAATATTTAAATATACAAAAAGAAGAAGTAGTTGCAATAGGAGATAATATAAATGACGAACCAATGATAAAAAAAGCAGGACTTGGAGTAGCAATGGGAAACGCAGCTCCATACATAAAAAATATAGCAAAAAAAGTAGTAGCAGACAACAACTCAAGTGGAGTAGCCGAAGCAATAGAAAGCGCACTAGATCAATAGAATATTACAGTAATATTACAAAAAGATTATTTTTAAATGACAACGCCTTAATCTGTTGTTTTTAGGGCGAAATTGTTATAAAATATAATAAAATACGAGTTATTAGGAGGAGTTAATTATGGCAGTAAATCCAATGCAAAAAAAAGCAAGAAATTCATTCTTATTAGGAATATTAGTTACATTCATAATATGTGCAATAATAGGAATTATGGTTTACATTTTAATAGTTCTACCAGAAAATAAAGAAAAAAGCGAGAGAGGACAAGAAGTAAAAGCTTTTGTTTTGAACAAAGACATAAAATCAGGTGATGTAATTACAGAAGATATGTTTGATGAAATTACAGTGTATTCTAATACAATACCAAGAAACTATATAAATAAAGAAGGAATTGAAGAAATATATCTTAAAGATAAAGATGAAAATTATATATATACATATAAAGAAGAGCAAGCAGACGGAACAACAATTTCTGAAATGTATATAGAACAACCAAGCAATGAAACTAATACAACATACAAATATTTAACAACATTAAAAGACAACAAGAAAAAAGAAGAAAAACAAAAAGTGCTTATAGAAAAAGATGATAATGGAAAATATTATAAAACAAAATTATCAAACGAAGAAAAGGAATATGTAGAATTTAAAAATGTACCAGTAGTAGCAAAAATAAATATGGCAAAAAATACATTACTGACAACAAGTTATGTCGTTGCAGAGGACGAGAGCGTTACAGACGATGTAAGAACAATGGAATACAATATGTTAATGTTACCAATTAACGTTGCGATAGGAGATTACGTAGATGTAAGAATAACATTCCCAAATGGACAAGACTTTATAGTAATTGCAAAAAAAGAAATAAAAAATATTCAAGGAAATACTGTTACATTTGAAATGACAGAAGCTGAGATATTAATGCTAAACAGCGCAGTTGTTGAATCATACATTATAAAAGCATCAAATATTTATGTTGCAAAATATGTAGAACCAGGAATGCAAGAAAAAGCATCAAATACATACACACCAACACCAGAAGTAATTAGATTAATAAATACAGACAGCAACATAGTAGCAGAAGCAAAACAAGAATTAGCAGGAAAATTCAATGTAGACGTAAGAAATGATATGAATTCAAGTTCAGGACAATATTCTGAAGAAGCAAAAACAAATGTAGAAGAAGGAATACAAAAACAAATAGAAAATGCTAAAAAAGCAAGAGAAGAATACTTAAAAGGTATATCTGCAGAATAAACACAAAATAGGAGGCTTGCAATTTGAAAAAAATAGGATTTATAGGAGCATTTGAAAAAACAGATTTAATGGTATATGTTGCAAGAATACTAGTAGAGTTACAAAAGAAAGTATTAATAGTAGATTCTACAATTTTGGGTAGAGCTAGGTACATAGTGCCTAGCATTTCGCCTAGTAAATACTATGTAACAGAATATGAAGGAATAGATGTAGCAGTAGGATTTAATAGACTAGAAGAAATCCAAGAATACTTAGGAGATTCAAGTTTACAATACGATATAATTCTAATAGATGTTGATACACACGAAAACTTTGAAAACTTTGACCTTGAAAATGCAGATAAAAACTATTTCGTAACAGGATTTGACAACTATTCATTAAAAAAAGGACTAGAAGCAATAGGAAAAATGCAAAATAAAATTTTAATGACAAAGGTTTTATTTTCAAGAGATATGTTAAAAGAAGAAGAAGACTATTTAAACTTCTTATCATTCTACTATTCTGTAAAATGGGCAGGAGACAAAATATACTTTCCTTACGACAATGGAGATAGCACAGTAATAATAGAAAACCAAAGAGCAGCAAAAATAAACTTTAAAAACTTAAGTTTAGAATACAAAGACGGATTAATAGAATTAGCAAATCAAATTGTACCAGAAATAAGAAACGGAGAAATAAAAAGAGTTATAAAAAATATTTAAAGGAGCAAAAGAAAAATGGCAATTATATCTTTTTGGAGTGAAGGGGATAGAGAAGCAGGAAAAACAGCATCACTTGCAGCAATCGCCACACAAATCTCAATAGATAACACATATAAAACTTTAATATTTAATGCAGAATACAATGACAGTAGCCTAGAAGAATGCTTTTGGCCACCCAAAAAGCCAAGAAAAGAAGCATTTATGTTAGGAAATAGAGCAGACCTCGCAACAGGAACTACTGGAGTTGCAAAAGCAATTTTAAGCAACAAAACATCTCCAGAAATTATAAAATACTATACAAAAACAATATATAAAGACAGACTAGAACTACTAACAGAAGACAATATAACACAAGAAGATTACCAAAACCAAAGAAGAACATATAAAGAAATAGCAAAAATAGCAAATAGATATTATAACTTAGTATTAGTAGATATAAGTGGAAGTCCAGAAGAAAGTATTACAAGAAGCATATTAGAAGAATCAGACATAGTAGTAGTAAACTTACCACAAAACATAAAAAAAATAAACGAATACTTAGAATTAAAAAGAACAAATAAGGTTTTTAATACAGAAAAAACAATAGTATTAATAGGAAGATGTGATAAAAATTCAAAATATAATGCTAAAAATCTATCAAGACAAACAAACATAAGAGACTTATATCCAGTTCCATACAACACACAATTCCTAGAAGCTATAAACGAAGGAAAAATAACAGAATTCTTCACAAAATTTAGAGGAAGAATTCATCCAGATGAAAACACATATTTCTTAGAAGAAGTAAAGAAAAATTCAGAAAGAATATTAGAAAAATTGAAAGAATTACAAATGAGAACATAAAAAACAAAAGAAAGGGGCACAAAAATGGTATTAAACATTATATTAATCTTTGTTGTACTAGTACTAGCCTTTGTAAGCATCAAATACTTTATAAAAAAGAATAAAGAGGCAGAAATAGAAGAAGATATTCCAGTAGAAGACAAAACATTTACACTAGAAGCTACAATGGAATTTGTAAAAAGAAGGTTAGACGAAATAACAAAAATAAATCTTTATGATATAGGATTATCAGAAGAAGAATTAAAAAGAAGAAAAGCCAAAAAGTACGAATTAAGAAAAGCATTAAAAGGCTGTACGTATGGTGACGTAAACGATAAAAAATATGTTAAAGAATTAATATACGATTTATTATACAAAGAATATGGTATAAACGAAACAAACATATCAAAAGCAATACCATTTGACATACCATCACTTTTAACATCACAAGACAAATTTGATATATTAATATATATGTACAAAAAAGACTTTGGGTATGAAGCTCTAACACAACTAATAAAAAAATATAATTTAGCAACATTAAAATATGTAGCAGGAGAAGCAAAACCTTGCTATGTAATAACAAACGAAGAGATAAACGATATATACGAAAAAGAACAATTACAACTATCATTTGCAGACAAATTAAATGTGCTAACACAAAGAATATATCAACACTATAAAGGCTATAGCAGTATAGATGAAATAAGAGATATGAACATAGACGGTGTATCTGGTGGTGTATCTGGTTTACCAGAAAGCTTTTTAAGCCAAGTTGCACAAACAGATGGAGATTACCTAGAACAAATGACAGAGCACAAAGTGCCAAGAGCATGCGACAGTATTTGGATTTTCTTCCAAGGTAAATCAATAAGACTAGCATTCCTTTCTTTTGGAAGAGAAAGCGAACTAAAAAGAGTATGTCAAAACATATACAAATACAATAACCCAGGACAATTATCAGACACAAACGGATTTAAAATTAACGAAATGAAAGACGGTTCTCGTGTTGTTGTTGTAAGACCAAGTTTCTCTGAAACATGGGCATTCTTCGTAAGAAAGTTCGACGTAAAAAGAGCAACACTAGAACAATTAATAGTAGCACCAGGAAAAGAAGATGCAATAGATCTATTAAAATACCTAGTAAAAGGAGCAAGAATTACAGCACTTACAGGTGAGCAAGGTTGCCGGAAAAACAACAATGCTTATGGGTATGATAGAAAACATATACGAAACAATGAACATCAGGGTTCAAGAAACTGCATTTGAGTTGCACTTAAGAAAAATATATCCAACAAGAAACATATTATCATTTAGAGAAACAGACACAATTTCTGGACAAGCAGGTTTGGACGTTCAAAAGAAAACTGATGGTAGTGTTAATATAATTGGTGAGGTTGCAACAGACCCCGTAGCATCTTGGATGATACAAGCAGCCCAAGTAGCATCAAAATTTACATTATTTACTCACCACGCTAAAACATTTCCAAACTTAGTAACAGCATTACGTAACTCTATGCTTAGAACAGGTGTATTCACAGATGAAAGAACAGCAGAAGAGCAAGTTGTTCAAGTATTAAACTTTGACGTACACTTGGTAAAAGACTTTAGAGGTAGACGTTACATAGAAAGAGTAACAGAATGTATTCCAATCGAAGACAAAAACGAATATACGTATGAACATCAAAACGAAAAAACAATAGAAGGCAAATTAAGCAAATTTATGGACAATGCAACAAGATATTTCTCAAAAGTAACAAATAAAGAACTATATAAATATGTAAACATTATGGAATACAGAAATGACGAATATGTTATAACAAACAAAATATCAGACTATAACATAAAAGAAATGAGAAACAACATGGACGAAAACGATGTAGCAGAATTCGATAAATTTATAGAAAGAAACTGGGGAAAACAAAATGTAGGGGTCGCACTCCTGGGCGACCCGCAACAAACACAACCAGCAAGAAGAGGAAGACCAAAAAAAGCATAAAAATGAGGTGAGAAACAAAAGATGTCAAATCAAACAATACTATATTTTATGGCAGGCACTGTAGCCTTGTTCCTAATAGTAGTAATAGCATACGTAATATTAAGAAAAAAAATGGGCAAAAGCGACATGAGAAGAATGAAAGAACTACAAGCGGGAACAAAAGAAAAAAAATTCTCATCTGATGTAACATACCAAAAATTATATTTAATATACAATAAAATTCCTCTATTAAAAAGATATGTAAAAAAGCTAAGAAGAAAAATAGAAATTATAAGTATAGAGGATGAATACATAACAAGAAGACAAACAGCAAAAATAATAACAAACTCATTACTAGTAATAATACCATTAACATTTGCAATATTTCTTTTCACAAAAGGAAATGCGCTATTAAGAGTAATACTATTAATGTTTGAAGTTTTCTTAATAGAAACAATAATGACAGGAATGGTAGACAAGCTAGACACAAAATTATTAAAACAGCAAATAGATTTCTTTGCAGAAATAAGACATGCATACCATGAATTCAACATGGTAGAAGAAGCAATATACGAAGTATCACAAAATGACGAATTAGAAGTTTCTCGTCAAGGAGAAAAAATATACGAAATACTAATATCAGACGACCCAGAAACAGAACTAGAAAAATATTATGACGTTGCACCAAACAGCTATCTAAAAGAATTTGCAGGTATTTCATACCTAACAAGAGAATTTGGAGATAGAACAATAGATGGGGCATCACTATACCTAAAGAATTTAAACAATATTACACAAGAAATGCAACTAGAAATATTAAAAAGAGATAAACTAGACTATGTATTTCAAAGTTTATCAGTAATTGCAATGCTACCAGTATTGTGCTTACAACCATTAAGAAACTGGGCAGTATCTAACTTTAGTTTTACAGCACAATTTTACGATGGAAAATTAGGTTTAATAGCACAAATAGCATTAATAATAGTAACACTTATTTGCTATATTTTAACAAGAAAATTAAAAGATAGTGGAGCAATAAAAGACGAATACAAAGATCCAAATAACGTATGGCAAATGAAACTATACAAAAATCCAGTAGCAAAAAAGATTATAGATTTATTTATTCCAAAGCAAAAAACAAAAGAATACAGAAAAATGATAAAACTAATGAAGGAAGCAGCAACAAAGCAGAAACTGGAAACTGTGTATGTAAATAGACTTACAATATGTGTTGTTACATTCTTATGCTCAATATTACTATCTTTGCAATTACACAATGTAGCAGTAGACTATGTATACAATGAACCAACATCAGACTATAACATAATGGGCTCAATGTCAGAAACTGACTCAAAAAAAGCTATGGAAATAACTGAACAGCACAATAAAATACTTGCAAAATTTAAAGGAAAACAAAAAACTACAAAAGCCCAAATAGAAAAAGAAGTTAGAAAACTAGAATATTTTAAAGATTACAAAGATGTAGATATAGAAAAACAAGTAAACAAAATATATGACAAATTACAAATAATAAATGCAGAATACTTAAAATGGTTTGAACTACTATTAGCATTTGTATTTGCAGGAATAGGCTATATGGGACCAAAACTAATGCTAATATTCCAAAAAATATTAAGACAATTAGAAATAGAAAACGAAATAATGCAATTCCAAACAATAATATTAATGCTTATGAAAATAGAAAGAGTAAATGTAGAAATAATACTAGAATGGTTAGAAAGATATGCAAATATATTTAAAGAGCCTATAACAAAATGTGTTAACAACTACGAAGCAGGAGCGTGGGAAGCACTAGAAGAATTAAAAGAAGAAGTTGCTGCACCACAATTTATACGTATAGTAGAAAGCTTACAGGCAGCAGTAGAAAAAATACCTATTGCACAAGCCTTTGACGAATTAGACAATGAAAGAGAATACTACCAAGAAAAAAGAAAAGAAACAAATGACAAACTTATTTCAAGAAAAGGACTAATAGGAAAAGTAGTAGGATTTGCTCCAATGGTATTACTATTTGTAGGTTACTTAATAGTACCACTAGTAGCAATTGGACTATTAAGTATGACAGATGCCTTTTCAACAATGTCTTCAACAATTTAAAAACAAAAGAAAGGAGAATTTAAATGGAAAATGCATCAAAAGCTTTACTTATAGCAGGGGGAATATTATTAGCTGTATTAGTATTAGGTTTACTAGCATTACTCCTTTCAAGCATTTCATCAAATCAATTGGCAGAAGAAAAAAAAATAGAGGCAAAACAATTGCAAGAATTCAATCAGCAGTGGGAAGCGTATAATAAAAAAGCTCTATTTGGATCAGACATTATAACAGTAGTAAATAAAGCAATACAAAATAATAAATCAGTTGAAACAATGGATAGCAACAATAAATTCTATGTAAACATAAAAATAGATTGTAAGACCACAACATTTAAGAGCAAAATAACAAAAATAAATTTAAAAACAGGGGAAACAGATGAAAACATTAAAATTATTCCTGGAAGTGCTAATAATGGAAAGGAAATAAAAGAAGAAGATATAGATTTAAGCCAAATAACTGAACTTGGAAGATGGCAACAAAATGGAACACTTAATATGTCAAACAAGGTAGTTGAAAAATTCAAACAAACAAATTATAAAAACGAATATAAAGATGACACAAATAGTGCAATATATTATTTAGATTCAGCATTTAAAGTGTTTAAAACAACCCCATTTAAATGCACGGGAATAGACTATATAGATGGTAGAGTTCATGAAATACATTTTGAAATTAGATAAATAAACCTGAAAGGGGAAAAATGTGGAGAATGCATCAAAAGCCTTATTAATGGCAGGAACAATATTAATAGCAATGCTAATATTAGCAATTGGAGTATATTTAGCTAGTAGCTTTAGCCAAACATCAGACACATATTATAGAAGATGGAGTACAGAACAAGTTCAACAATATAACGACCAAATAACAAGAAATTTTATTATAGAAGATGGAACAACTTATGTAACAGCACAAGGAATAATAACAATAAGAAATTTAATAAAAATGTCAAAGTATGATGAAGTGACAGTATTAGAAAATAATGCTGGAAACAGTATTGTAACTCCAAATGAAGATTTGCTAAAAAATTCATTTGATGCTGATGGAAATTTAAACAAATATAGAGTGATAAAAACAGAAAGAGAAAATGAAACAGGACTAATAACAAAAATAAAAGTTAGCTATCCATAAAAAAATCTTGCATAATATCACAAAAAAAGTTATAATTAGGGAGGAGTATATTTGAAAAAATCATTTTTAATAATAACAGCAATAATACTAATTATAATATTTATAGTGTTAGGTTATATTTTTGAAGCACAAGCAAAACAAAATCAAGCTATTTCATACAATAAGCAATACGAAAGCTATTTAGGTAAAGAAATATATGGAGCAGAAATAGCAACACTAATAAACAAAGTAACAGAACAAAATGAAAGAAACAATGTTTCAAAGGACGAAAATGGATATTACATAGATAATGGAACAAATAGCATAAAAATAGACTTAAAAATGATAACAATAGAAAAAACATATCCAATGGAGCTAATATACAAAAACAACATTACAAACTTTGTAAAAAACTTTAATGTAATATTATTTAAATGTACAAATATAGAATATCATAAAACAACAGGAAAAGTTAGCAAAATTATATTTGAGCAAATAGAAAAATAAATTAGTTTTTAATATTTTTAAGACAAGTTCTTAAAAGTCAAAAGATAAATATTTAAAATTCAAAGGAGGAAAATTTATGGAAAACGCATCAAAAGCACTTTTAATAGCAGGTGCAATCTTAATAGTAATTTTACTAATAGCTGTAGGAATGATGGTGTATAGAGGGGCTCAAGGTAGCATTCAAAAAGCAATAGGATCAATGAGTTCAACAGAAAAAGATATACATAATTCTCAATTTGAGCCATTTGTAGGAACTAAAGTTTCAGGAAGTAATGTAAGATCTTTATTAAGCAAAATGATTACAAATAACAGCGATGATAATAATGTACAAGTTAAATTAAAGGGAATAGGAACAGATCCTAATGCAGTAATGGGACAAATAACTACAGCTGCTAGTGCAACATACAAAGTAGAGGCAACTTATAGTGAAGGTGTAATAACAGAAATAAATGTTAGTAAAAATAGCTAGTACAAAAAAATAGCAAAGGAGAAATGTTATGGAGAATGCAGTAGATGCTTTAAAAATTGCATTTGGAATGTTAGTATTTGTAATTGCACTTACATTAGCATTTATGGTGTTCTCCCAAGCAACTCAAACATCAACCAAAATGCTATTCGCAAGTGACAAAACAAATTACTATACATATAGTGATGAGCCGAATGAGCAAGGAAGAATAGTAGGCGCAGATGTTGTAATATCATCACTATACAGATACTACAAAGAATCAGTAGTAGTACGTATAGTTGATGGAAACAATACAGAAGAATTTAACACAGAAACAGATGGAGGACTATCACAAAGAGAAAGAAAAAAAAGAGTCAACGAGTGGATAAATGATAACAAAAATAATTTAACAGGCACTTTTCTAGAAACTTTTGACGAAGTTAAAAAAAGTGGCGAATATATAGTAGAAGATGATGGTTCAGAACTTACAGTACAATCAGGACAAACAAGTATATATATAACATATACAAAACAATAATAAAAAGGATGTAAAATATAAAATAGGAGGTTTCTTATTATGTCAGACACATTAATAACAATTATTGCAATATTTTTAGCAGCAGTTTTAATGTTTGTATTTCCACTAATGGCAGTATCTAGCAACCAAGAAGACGTAACACAATTAGCGGTAACAGAAGCAACACAAGAATTTGTAAACAAAGCTGCAACAAAAGGCAAAATTACACAAGAAGATTATGATGCTTATGTGCAAACACTAGGAGCAACAGGAAATACTTATGATATAAAATTAGAAGTACAACATTTAGACGAAAATCCAGGTAAAAAAACTAGTACAACATCAGGAGATATGATAGGAGAAAATGTTAGATATTCAACATTTACAGATGAAATATTAAAATCTTTTAATGATAATGGCAATGGAAAATATTCACTATCAAAAGGCGATAATGTTATAGTAACAGTAAACAATACAAACACAACATTAGCACAATTATTAAGAAACTTCATGTACAAAGTAACAGGCTCAGATACATATCAAATAGGAGCAAGTGCTTCTGCTTTGGTTGTAAGTAATGGAAAATAAAAATGCATAAAGATGCATATTTCTAATGTCTCACATAAGGGGAACAACACAATATATGTTATCCTTATGTGAGACATTAAAAATATGTACCTTTTAATTACAAAAAACAAATAAAGAGGTGGACGAATGAAACTACAAAATATGACAGTAATATTTATAATAATAATGATACCTATAATAATAGTAACATCATATTATATAGGTCTTCAAATAAAAACAATAACAATGCAAAAAGACTACACAGTAAAATTACAAACAGCAGCAAAAGACTCAATACAAGCATTAGAAATAAATACTGTAGAGTGGAATAGTGCATCTTCTAACTTAGCAGATTCAAAAAGAAGAGACGTATTAGCCTCTATAAACACCTTTACAACAAGCTTGGCAAATAATATGGGAATAGGTGGAGCAGGAAAAGGAAGAATACAAACATACATACCAGCAATAGTATATACAATGTATGATGGATATTACATATATTCAGCATCATTGATGAAAGAGCAAGAAACGGATAATAATGGATTAACACAGTTTGATAATGATGGAACAATAAAGTCTAATGGAGAATCATACCAATACATACTAAAACCATACTCACCATATTCAGCAAGATATGCAAGTGCAAATGGAAGCATTGATGTAACAGTAAACTACACATTAGATAATTACATTAGAGTATATGGAACAGTAAATGGAGAATATCAAGCAAAAGAAGGATATTTAGTAGTTTGTGATGATGATGCAGGAGTAAGAGTTAATAAAAATGGTGGTAGTATAAGTGGAATAACATATAGCGGGGCTACAATAAAGCCAGAAACATTAACAGAACAAGTATATACAGTAGATGACGGAAAAGTAAAAAAATATTCATACATTTATGACCAATACGATAACAAACTATATTGGGATAACAAAGATGGAACTAATGAAGACAACTACTTTTCAGTAGATAAAAATAATAATAAAGTATATTTACAAACTGCTTTACCCGAAGGAGATGCAGGATTTTCAATAACAAATAGATTTAGAAAAATATCAATTCCAATGTATGATAATAGGGAAGACGAATGGACAGTACAAAAAGTATTTCAAATACTAAATCCAGGGGGAGAATATAAATTTTATTATGAAAACCAAAGTGGTGCATTTGTAGAATTTACTAATCCAGGAAAAACATTAGGTACTGTAAAGCAAGAAGAAGATTACAGTGCAATAAATTATTGTGTAGAATCTTATGTATTCACAAAATGGGTAAATAAATATTTAAAAGACATAACAGTTAAAAATATTCAAAGCCCAACAGTTGGACAATATAATAATGTAGGTGAGGATGCAAATATATTTGCCATTAATTCTAATAATAACAACCCAGACCCAGAAAATGACGGTGCTTATGCAACTTCAGTATTAGCGCAACATAAAAAAGACATAATAATAAACACAATAGAAAAAAACCTATCACAAGCAACCGAACAAGCAAAAAAAATGAATCCAAACTATGAATATAGATTACCACAATTAAGCTATGATGAGTGGGAGCAAGCATTAAGCAACATATCTATAATTGCATTTATGCAAGGAATGCCAATAGGCTTAAAATACTATAATAACTATGCAATAGCAACAAGTACGCTAAACAAAGAATTTGTAGACCCAGACGAGCTATACTTTGCAGGAGAGGGAGACCAATACTATCATCAAAGACAATGCGACCAAGCAACAGGTAGCAATTATATAGGATACAGAAGCATAGACTACATAGCAAAAAGTTATGAAGTAGAAAGTGACACAACAAAGTCAACAAAATATTATTACCCACATGCTAACGAAAGAATCAGTACTGATTCAGAACTAGAATGTTATTACTGCTTAGTAAATAGGTCAACATATAATGCAAATAATAAAGCAAAATGGAATAATACTCCATATAACAGTTGGACAGACTCATACTACAATGCATTAGCAAGAGAAAGATATATGCAATTAGATGAGCCAGGAACATATAAACCAAACGTAACAGTAGAAAAGACAGCATCTGCTTCTTCAGTTGAATATGGAGGGACTGTAAGATATACTATTACAATTAAAAATAATGGAATTGTTGAGGACACAGTTAATCTTTTAGACTTTTGGGATGAAGAAGATTTTGACTCCGGAACAATTAAAATAGATTATGATAAAACTAACTTAGGCGTTGTGATTGATAAAAATAAGACAATACTTGATAGAAATTCAGATAATACAATTAGAATGGATCAAGATGGAAAGCCAATAGTTAAAAATGGAATATTTGCAGAAGAAATAAAAATAGGAGCAAAACAAGAAAAAACTTTAGAATATACAATAAATGTAAAAGGAAAATTAGGAGAGCCATTGGTAAACACAGCAGCAGTTTACTCTTGGGGCAATAATGACGTTTCAATAGCAGAAGCAACAGCAACCACAAGCGTAGAGAAGAAAGTAACGATTGCATCAGTAACAAACAGTGAAAATTACAATGTTATCATGATACTAGACCATTCTAATAGTATGAGTAGAGAGATGATGAAGCAAATGTATTCAGCTGTAGCAGGACTTCTAGCTAAAGGAAAGAGTGGAGAAACAACACTATATGATTTATATAATAAAGGAATTAATATGAATCTCTCTATTATTCATTTTAATCACAATGCTACGTGTAAATGTGAAGATATTAACAAAATAGATGGATTAAGCTCACCACATAACTATTATGAAAACCCTCCGATATTTGGTACAAATACTACAGTGTTTGATGGGGGTACAGATTACATAAAGGCATTTGAGGTGGCTGAAGGTAAATTATTAGAAGATAGCACTAATATAGTAATATTTTTAACAGATGGATGCCCAACAACAGCCGCAAATACAGCAAGAGAATATAGAATAGAAGAAGGAGATAGATACTTCTATAGAGATTGGTCACCATTCGGGCTATTTAGTAGCTGGAAAGAAATAAAAAATCCAAATAAAACAAGTCCATTAGATATACTTAATAAAATTGAATGGAATACTGCGACAAAACTATGGGGAGAAATTAAAGAGATTACAGAAAGAATGAAAGGTGAAAAATCAAAGATATATTGCATAAATTATGGAGCAGATGGAGCAAAATATGGACTTTTAAATATTATTTCTTCAGGAGAAGAGTATTATTCAGAAGCTAATACTAGCAATATAAAAATCAGATTTAATAATATAATTAATAATATCAAACCATTAGAAATAAATACAGACCCAATATATTCACAAAATGGAATTCTTACAATAGAAAAACCGGACAAATTAAAATATATAAAAGTTAATGGAACATTTATAGAGCCAAAAGACCTAGAAAAACCAATAAAAGACGGAAAATTGGATTTGACACAATTTGACATAGGAGCAACTATAGAATTAGTATATTAATAACTGCATGAACCCGAGTGGACAGAATTTTTGTCCACTCATTTTTGTCGAAAGAACAAATAATTCTACGAACGATTTATCTTGAATTCTAAACACAAATATGATACAAAAATAATATAAATTCTGGCAATAAATCAAATTGCCAAAACAGATTTATTTCAAAAAAGAATTAAAATTTCAAAAAATGGTTATTCTAAAAATAAAGAGGGTGACCATTTTTTTATGAAAAAAATAAAAAGAGCGATACTAATTTTTTTACTATTAATAATCCTTGCATACACAACAAACATAACCGCAATACCCAATAGTGTAATTATATTTCAAGGAGAAGAATTAAATTTAGGAACAACATTTGGACTGTATTTAAAAGAAAAAGAAGAAAAAACAGTGCAAACTTCTAGTACAATAGATAATAAAAATGTATTATCTAAAAAAACAGTAACAATAAGCCTATTTAACTTATTTGATATAAAAGACTTAGAAATAAACACAATACCAGAAACAACAGTAGTACCACTTGGAAATTTAGTAGGACTAAAACTATACACAAGTCGGAGTACTAGTAGTTGGAAAAAGCGAAATAAATGGTCAAAAACCGTATGCAAATACAGGAATAGAAGAAGGAGATATAATAGTAGAAATAAACCAAAAAGAAATAACATGCACATCTGACTTAATAGAAACAGTAAATGATTCAAACGGACAAGATCTACGAATAAAATATGTGCGAGATGGAATAGAATATACGGCAAATATGGAAGCAATAAGAGCAGAAGACAACAAATACAAAATAGGATTATGGGTAAGAGACGGAGCAGCAGGAATAGGAACAATAACATATTACGAACCATCAAATCAAAACTTTGCGGCATTAGGACATGGAATAGTAGATATAGATACAGAAAAATTAATTAAGATATCAAGCGGAGAAGTAGTTACAACAAGAATGTCATCAATAGTAAAAGGAAAAGAAGGTGTACCAGGAGAAATAAGAGGAAGCATAGTAAACAGCCAAACAATAGGAACAGTAGGGCAAAATACAGAATTCGGAATATATGGAAAAGTAACAAATACATCTCAATTTAATTTAGACAATTTAGAAGAGCTACAAGTGGCAAAGAGAAACGAAATAAAGCAAGGAGAAGCAAAAATTCTTTTAGCAATAGAAGGCGGAGAAAGAAAAGAATATAATATAGAAATTACAAAAATATATAAAAACAATAATTCAAATAATAAAAGTATGCTAATAAAAGTAACAGACCAAGAATTATTAAATTTAACAGGTGGAATAATACAACGGAATGAGTGGAGCACCAATAATACAAAACGGAAAATTTGTGCGGAGCAGTAACACATGTATTAGTAAATGATCCAACAACAGGTTATGCAGTGTTTGGAGATTTAATGATAAAACAAACAAGGCAAATAAACTAAAATGTGGGGAAAAAGGGGTCAGACCCCTTTTCCCCCATTTTTGTCACAAAACTACACATATTGACATATTATATAGTAATCCTAATATGAGTAGGGGGTGCTTTATATTATGGAACCACAAGTAGATATATGCTTTAAAAAAGACAAAAAAAGAAGATGCTGTATGGATATAGCAATATTTATATTAGTAATTTTTATAGCTTTTGTAATTGGACTAATTGTAGGATCTTTAACAGATTTAATAACAACATTAGGTCTAGGTGCAGTAATTCTATTCTTAGTAACACTTGTAATACTATTAGTTATTGAAGTTATAATGTTTGTATGTTGCAGAAGAAAAAATTGCTAATTAAATAAATAAAAAACAAAGGGAGGCGTTCTCCTTTTGTTTTTTTTATATAATATATTGTAAAAAGAAGCATTTTAATATAGAATAATAAAAAAACAAAGTGAGGTTACAGTATGGCAGTTGTTTTAGATGGAAAAGAAGTAGCTAGAAAAATAAGACAGAATTTAAAAGAAGAGGTAAGCAAATTAAAAGAAGAAGGAATATTACCAAAACTTGCAGTAATTATGGTTGGAGATGATTCTGCTTCAAAAATATATGTAAGAAATAAAAGCATAGCATGTAACGAAATTGGAATAGAATATGAAGAATATTTATTAAGTGAAGAAACAACAATGGATGAGCTTTTAAGTTTAATAGATAAATTAAACAACGACAAAACTATAAACGGCATTTTACTTCAAAGTCCTATACCAAAAAATTTAGATATAAATGAAGCTTTTAAAGCTATAGATCCAATAAAAGATGTTGATGGATTTAACCCAATGAATGTAGGAAAGCTATGTTTGGGACAGGATGCATTTATTTCATGTACTCCTTATGGAGTAATTAAAATATTAGAAGATTACAATATAGAAATAGAAGGCAAAAATGCAGTTATAATTGGAAGAAGCAATATTGTTGGAAAACCAATGTTACAATGCTTATTAAATAAAAATGCAACAGTAACAGTTTGTCACTCAAGAACAAAAAATTTAGCAGAGATTACAAAAATGGCAGATATACTAGTTGTTGCAATAGGAAAAAGTAAGTTTGTAACAAAAGATATGGTAAAAGATGGGGCAGTAGTAGTTGATGTTGGAATTAACAGAGGCGAAGACGGAAAACTATGTGGAGATGTTGACTTTGAAGAAGTTTCAAAAGTAGCATCATACATTACACCTGTTCCAGGAGGAGTAGGACCAATGACAATTGCAATGCTTATGAACAATATTGTAAAAGCTACAAAACTTCAAAATTAGTATAAGGGCTATTTATACAGAGGGGGATTCTTAAAAAGGAGAATCAATGGAAGAAATTAAATATTGGATATGGTTTTCTAGAATAGAAAATTTAACTCCAAAATTGCAACTAGAGTTATTACAAAAATTTAATATCCCACAAGAACTGTGGAATAAAAAAGAAGAAGAACTTATGGCTCATGGAATAAGCGATAAAAATGTTAAAAAAATTTGTGAACCTAAATACAGAAAAAATTTGGACAAGTATTTAGAATATATGCAAAAGAACAAAATAGAATTGATTAACATTTATAGCAAAGAATACCCAAGTAATTTAAAACAAATTTATGACCCACCTGCTTTTTTATACATAAAAGGAAACAAAGAAATACTTAATAAAAAAAGTATCTCAATTGTAGGATGTAGAGATTGCACAGCTTATGGCAAAAATACAGCAATAAAATTTGCATATAATTTGTCTAACAACAATATTAATATAGTAAGTGGACTAGCAAAGGGAATTGATGCATATTCTCATATAGGATGTTTAAAAGGAAAAGCAAAAACCATAGCAGTAGTTGGATGCGGGCTAGATAGGGTTTATCCAGAAGAAAATAGATGGATTTATAACAAAATAATAGCAAACGGAGGAGCTATAATATCAGAATATGTTATAGGAACAAAACCACTAGCACAAAATTTTCCAAGAAGAAACAGAATAATAAGTGCACTTTCGGAAGCTCTAATAGTAGTAGAAGCAAAAGAAAAAAGTGGAACACTCATTACAGTGGATTTTGCACTAGAACAGGGAAAAGATATTTATGTTGTACCAGGAAACATTGATAGCCTTAATTCCGTAGGAACAAACGACCTTATAAAACAAGGGGCAAAGGTTTTAACAAAAATTGACGACATTTTAATTTAAAAATTTGAAATTCTAGTACAAGTGTAATATAATATTATATATTTTATTAGGAGGTCACAAAATGGCTGATAAAAAAAGAAAAAGTAAAAAAACGAACCAAAAGGAGAATTTAGGCAAAGAGTATAAAACAAAAAATAAAAAACCACAAACAAAGAAAAAGAAAATAATTAAAAGAATTCTTATAGCACTACTTTTACTAATACTAATATTAGCAGGAATAGCATTTGGAATAATTTGTGGTATAGCAAAAGAAGCTAGACTTACAGCAAAGGATTTTGTAATAAAAAATGAAAATTCTATTGTACTAGATAAAGATGGCAACAAAATTGCAGAATTAAGTGGAACAGAAAATAGAAAATACATAAGCATTTCAGAAATGGCTCCATATTTGCCAGAAGCATATATATCAATAGAAGACGAAAGATTCCGTGACCACATGGGAATTGACATTAAAAGAACTTTGGCAGCAACAGTAAAATATGCATTCAGTAAAGTAGGAATTGGTTCTTCAAGCTATGGTGGTAGTACAATAACACAACAATTAGTAAAAAATACAACACAAGAAAAAGATAGAACATGGCAAAGAAAAGTAAAAGAAATGGCAAGAGCTTATTACATAGAAAAAGAACTATCAAAAGACCAAATTCTAGAATTGTATTTAAACTTGATATTTATGGGAAATACATCTTATGGAGTTGAAGTCGGTTCAAATTATTATTTTTCTAAAAGTGCAAAAGACTTAGATTTGGCAGAATGTGCGTTTTTAGCAGGAATAAACAATAGCCCAAACAGCTATGATCCATTTGTGGAAGATGAAGAGCAAAGAGAAAAGAATTTAACAAAAATAAAGAAAAGAACAAAAACAGTTATAGAAAAAATGCATGAGCTTGGAAAAATAAAATCAGAAGAAGAATATAACCAAGCACTTGAAAAAGTTGAAAATGGCTTACCTTTCCAAAAAGGTGCATCATTAGCAAATGTATACTCATACCATACAGATGCTGCAATTTTACAAATAGAAAGACAAATAATGGAAGAAAAAGACTTAACACGTGAAGCAGCAGAATTATACCTATATGGTGGAGGATTTACAATTTACACAACACAAGATAGTAAAATACAAGAAACAATGAATGAAGAGATGCAAAAAGCAAAATATTTAAAAGCATCTAAAAAAGAAGCTGGTAAAACAGCACAAGCAGGTATGGTAATATTAGACCATAAAACAGGATATGTATTAGGTGTAATTGGAGGTCTAGGAGAAAAAACAACTTCACTTGGATTAAATAGAGGAACACAAGCTGTAAGACAAACAGGTTCTTCAATGAAGCCATTAGCAGTTGTAGCACCTGGAATAGATAGCGGAAAAATTACAGCAGCATCTGTATATGATGATGTTCCATATAAAAATTACAAAGATTACAACTATTTTAAAGGATTACTAACAATAAGACATGCAATAGAAAGTTCTCAAAATATACCAATGCTAAAAGCAATACAAACTGTTGGAGTAGAGAATTCACTAAAATTCTTAAAAACATTAGGATTTTCACATCTAGATGATGAAAAAGATAACAATATTGGTATAGCATTAGGAGGTTTAACACACGGTGCAACTCCATTAGAAATGGCAGCTGCCTATGGTGCAATAGCAAATGATGGTGTATATATTGAGCCAACTTTCTATACAAAAGTAGTAGATGGAAACGGAAATACAGTACTTGAACCAAAACAAGAATCAAGAACAGTAATGTCTGCATCTGCAGCTTACGTAGTAAAAGAAGTTTTAACACAACCTGTAAAGAGTGGTACATCAACAACATTAGCTATGTCTGGAATGAGTGTAGCTGCAAAAACAGGTACAACAAATAAAGATTTTGATAGATGGATGTGTGGATTTACACCATATTATACTGCATCAGTTTGGTATGGATATGATAATAGTGAATATATATATGGTTGGTCATTAAGCCCAGCAGCTCAAATGTGGGCTGGAGTTATGAAACCTATACATGCAGGACTAGAAAAAAGAACATTTGCACAAACAAGACCAGGAGGAGTAGTTACTGCAAAGGTTTGTAGAGATTCAGGTTTATTAGTTACAGAAGATTGTGCAAATGACCCAAGAGGAGATAGAGGATATACAGAATTCTTTGTTCAAGGAACTGTGCCAACAAAACAATGTGAATGTCATGTAAAAGTAGATATATGTAAAGAAACAGGATTACTTGCAAATGAGTTTTGCCCAGAAAAAGAATCAAAAGTATTTATAACAAGACCAAATAGCGATACAGATACAGCTTGGAAAAGTGCAAAAGATGCAGAATATATGTTAACAATAAAAGACACTTGTAAAGTCCATAAAGAACAACCAGATACAGTAAAACCAGAAATAAAATTGAATGGAAATGCTACAATAACCATAAAATTAAACGAAAAATACGAAGATCCAGGAGCAACAGCAAGTGATAATAAAGATGGAAATATAACAGATAAAATTAAAATGTCTGGTAAAGTAGATACAAGCAAAGCAGGAACATACACAATAACATATACAGTAGAAGACTCTTCTGGAAATAAAGCAACAGCAACAAGAACTGTTATTGTAAGAAGTGAAACAACAGAAAGCAAACCAGAGATAAAACTAAATGGAAATAGTGAAATGACTATAAAACTAAACGAAACATTTAATGACCCAGGAGCAACGGCAACAGATTCAATAGATGGAGATATTAGTAGTAAAATAACTAAATCAGGAACAGTAGATACAAGCAAGGCTGGAAAATATAAAATAACTTACAGTGTAAAAAATTCTAGTGGAAAAGAATCAAGTGTAACTAGAACAGTAACAGTGGAAGAATAAAAAAATATGGGTGCACAAGTGCACCCGTTTTAAAAATAGAAATAAAAGGAGAAATAAAATGTCTAAAAGAAGTAATTATATAAGCTGGGATGAATATTTTATGGGAATAGCCTTACTATCAGGAGAAAGAAGCAAAGATCCAAATTCACAAGTGGGAGCATGTATAGTAAGCCCAGACAATAAAATTTTATCTATAGGATATAATGGATTTCCAATAGGTTGCTCAGATGATGAAATACCATGGGATAGAGAAGGTGATTTTGCAAACACAAAATATCCGTATGTATGCCATTCAGAACTAAACGCAATATTAAATTACACAGGTTCAACATTAAAACAAAGTAGAATATATGTTACTTTATTTCCATGTAATGAATGTGCAAAGGCAATTATACAATCTGGAATTAAAGAAGTAATATATATGAGTGACAAATATAAAGACACAGACTCGGTAAAAGTATCTAAAAGAATGCTAGACATGGCTGGAGTAAAATATACTCAATATAAATCAAAGGGAGTAAAATTAGAATTAGATTTATAATAAAAACAAAAAATGAGGCGAAAAGGAATGTTCCTTTTTTGCCTCATTGCATTTTATTTGAATATACGGTATAATATTAGTATCTTACATAGAGGGGAGGTTTCCCAGGTGTTTGATTCTTTCGTGAGATTTTTTCACATAATGGAGAACATGTTTTCACGAGAGACTGCGATACTGATGGTCATCGCATTAATACTTGCAAGTATTTTAAGTGCAGTAAACGCAATAGGCGTGCGCGATAGCACTATAAAGAAAACAGGTAAAGATACGTGGACTATCTTTAAATATCGTTAAAACAAAAGATAAAGAAAACAAAAAAGAAGTTTAAATATAAAAAGAGATATTTGAATTATATAATTTAAATATCTCTTTTACTATATAATTAAATTATTCCAATATATCTATTGTAAAAAGAGGTAAACTAGTATAAAATATGTAAGTACAAATAGAGATAATATTTGGAGGTAAACATGAAACTTGTAGATGAAAGTAATTTAGAAAAATATAATGAATTTTTAAAAAAACATGATAGATGTAATTTTCAACAATCAATAGAATGGGGAAAAGTAAAAGCACCTGCTTGGAAAAATGAAATTGTTCTAGCAGAAGATAAAGACGGAAATATAATAGGTTCAATAAGTGTATTAATAAGAAAAATACCTATTTTCGGAAATTTAATGTATTCATCAAGAGGACCGGTTTGCGACATACACAATAAAGAAGTACTAGAACAATTAACAAATGGACTAAAAGAACTTGCAAAAAAATACAATGCATTTGTTTTAAAAATTGAACCAGACATAAAAAGTGATGACCAAGAATTTAGAAAAATAGTTACAGAACTAAAATATAAAATAAAAGATGATGCTAAAAACTTTAGTGAAGAAATTCAGCCAAGATATGTATTTAGACTAGATATAAAAGGTAAAACAGAAGATGAAATATTTAAAGCTTTTCATCAAAAAACTAGATACAATGTAAGACTAGCAACAAAAAAAGGTGTAGTTGTAAAAGAAGGAACAAGAGAAGATTTAAAAGACTTCCACGAAATAATGAAAGTAACAGGAAAAAGAGATGATTTTATTATAAGACCATTGGAATACTTTCAAAAAATGTATGATGAATTAGGAAAAGACCATGTAAAACTTTTAATGGCATATTATGAGGACAAGCCAATATCACGGAATATTTGATATAGACTATGGAAACAAAGTATGGTATTTATATGGCGCAAGTAGCAACGAACATAGAAACTTAATGCCAAATTATTTATTACAATGGGAAGGGATAAAATATGCATTAAGCCAAGAAAAAGACATTTATGATTTTAGAGGAGTTTCAGGAGTTTTAGACGAAACACATCCTCAATATGGTTTATACAGATTTAAAAAAGGATTCAATGCAGAATTTACAGAATTTATTGGCGAAATATACTTTGACTTTAAGCCATTTGTATACAAAGCTTATAAAATATCAGAAAAAATATTCAAGAAAGCAAGAGGTTTTATAAGAAGATTAAAAGGAGAAGTTAAATGAAATCATTAATAATAAATAAAAATGATTTGAGACATAATATAAATGTAATAAAAAAACTAGCAAAAGTAGATATTCCAGACGACAATGGAAACACATATAAAATAATTGGAGTAGTAAAAGGAAATGGCTATGGATTAGGACTTATAGAGTATTCTAATTTCTTAATAGATAATGGAATAGAAACTTTAGCAATAGCAACAGTAGAAGAGGCAATAGAACTAAGAAAAGCAGGAATAAAAGAAGATATATTAATGCTTTCTTCAACTAGTATAGAGTCAGAAATACAAGAACTAATAGATAACGACATAATACTAACAATAGGTTCAAAAGAATGTGCAGATATTGTAAATAAGCTAAGCAAGAAAACAGACAAAAAAATAAGAGCTCATATAAAAATAGATACAGGCTTTGGAAGATATGGATTTATATACAGTGATATTAGAACGATAGTAGAAACCATAAATTCTTTAAAAAGTGTTTCAATAGAAGGAATGTATTCGCATTTTTCTTTGGCATATTATAAAAATAATAAATGGACAATAAAACAATTTAATAGGTTTATGGAAGTAGTAGAAGCATTAAAATTAAATGATATAAATATACAAACCTTGCATATTTGTAACTCACCAGCATTTTTAAATTACCCCAATATGCACTTAAATGGAGCTAGAATCGGTTCTGCATTTTTAGGAAGAGTAGATGCAGATATAAATGTAGGACTTAAAAAAATAGGAAAATTAAAATGCAGTATAGAAGAAATAAAAACTGTTCCAAAAGACTTTAATATAGGCTATTTAAATAGTTATAAAACTAAAAAAGAAACAAAAATTGCAATTGTGCAATTAGGCTATATAGAAGGATTCAATATAGGTACAAGGCAAGATATGTTTAGATTTGTAGATAAATTAAGAAATTTATCGCATAGCATAAAGAGCTTTTTCAAAAAGCAAAATCTAAAGGTTACAATAAATGATAAAAAATACAACATAATTGGAAAATTGGGAATGTATCATATGGCAATAGATATTACAAACAGTGATGTAAAAATAGGCGATTTTGCATATTTAGAAGTTAATCCACTATATATAGATAGCAAAATAGAAAGGAAGTATGTATAAAATGGAACAAAAGAAGATACCATTTTTTAAAAGATTAAAAAATGCAATAGTAAATTTTGACGAATATCAAAATTTTTCTCAAGAAAAATTAGGGACAGCAATAAAGTACTTTTTAAAACTAATGCTTATATTTTCAATATTAATTTCTGCATTTTTAACAGCAAGACTTTATAAAGAAATAGAAACAGTAAAAACAAGTTTTACAGATGAATGTCCAGATTTTAGAATAGAAAATAATACATTAATAATAGACGGAGAAAACAAAAAATATGAAAAAGATTTTGGTTATGAAGCTTTGGGGCTAATTATTGATTCAGAAAATACAGATTTAACAGAAGAACAAAATGGACAATATCAAAGAATAATTGCATTTTATAAAGATAAAATGGTTATGAAAACAATGGATACAAAAACTAGTATGACATATGAAGATATTAGCAAAAATCAAAATATAAATGGACTTTCAAAGCAGCAAATTTTAGATTATACCAATAGTAGTACAATGATACTTATATATATAACATTCTTTGTGATAACAATATTATTTGGACTTATTGCATATTCAATACAAATTCTTTTAGATATTTTCTTATTATCTATAATAGGACTTATAATGAGCAAAATAGCAGCTGTAAAACTAAAATATAAAGAAATATTTAATATGTCTATATATGCACTAACATTATCAATTGCTTTGTATTTAATATATATTTGCGTAAATATAAGTACCGGATTTACAATAAAATATTTTGATTTAGCATATCAGATTATTTCTTATATATACATTGTAACAGCAATATTAATGATTAAATCAGATTTAATCAAACAACAAATAGAAGTAGGCAGAATAATAGAAGAGCAAAAAAAGGTAAGAGAAGAAAAACAACAGGAAGATAACAAAGAAGAAAAACCAAAAGAAGACAAAAAAGAAAAGAAAGAGAAAAAAGAAAAAAAGGATAAAGAAGAAAAAGAACCAGAGCACCCAGAAGGAAGCCAAGCATAATAAAGAATCAAAAGGAGAGTAAAAGAATGAAAGACAAACCAAAAAGCAATGATAAACTACTATATTTAATTTTAGGAGTTATAACAGTAATTTGTGTTGCATTAATAACAATTCTAACATTAAATAATGGAGCAGATACAAAAGAAAACTTAGAATTGGCATACACAGATTTAATTAAAAAAATAGACAGCAAAGAAGTAGAAAAGGTAGAAATGACAGTTGGAAGCACTACTGTTAAAGTAAAACTAAAAAATGAAGAGAAAGAAAAAAAGACAATAGTTCCAAGTACACAAGCATTTATAGAACTAATACAAGAACAAGTAAAAAATAATAATGAAATAGAATTAATTCAAAAACCAGAAAATACTTTGCTAAAAATTTCTCAAACATTAATTACATTTTTACCAACAATAATAGTATTAATATTATTTATATTGATATTTAAAATGCAAGGGCTTGGCGATAAAGGAAAAGTTTATGATGCAGAAAGCAACAAAGATACAAACACAACATTTAAAGATGTTGCAGGTTTAGACGAAGAAAAGAACGAATTAATAGAAGTAGTAGACTTTTTAAAAGAACCAAAAAAATTCCAAGAGATGGGTGCAAAAATACCAAGAGGAATACTTTTATGTGGAAAGCCAGGTACAGGTAAAACATTAATAGCAAAAGCAATTGCAGGAGAGGCAGGAGTACCATTTATATCTATGAGTGGTTCAGAATTTATAGAAATGTTTGCAGGTCTTGGAGCATCAAGAGTAAGAAAACTATTTGAAAAAGCAAAAAAAATAGCTCCATGTATTGTATTTATAGACGAGATAGATGCAATAGGTGCAAGAAGAACAAATGCAAGTGGAGCAGAGAGCGAAAATAATCAAACACTAAATCAGTTACTAGTTGAAATGGACGGTTTTGATACAAACGAAACAGTTATAGTTCTTGCAGCAACAAACAGACCAGAAATGCTAGATAAAGCATTATTAAGACCAGGAAGATTTGATCGTCAAATTACAATAGCAGCACCAGATGCAAGAGGTAGAGAAGAAATATTAAAAATACATGGAAAAAATAAAAAATTTGCAGACGATATAGACCTAAAGAATATAGCAGAAGACACAGCAGGATTTACAGGAGCAGAACTTGCTAATGTGTTAAATGAAGCTGCAATTGTAGCAACAATAAATAAACACAAAAAAATACAGATGAATGATTTAGAAGAGGCTGTAAAGAAAGTTACAGTCGGATTAGAAAAACATAGTAGAGTTATATCAGACAAGGATAAAAGACTAACAGCATATCACGAAGCAGGACACGCAATAGTTAGTAAATTCTTAGAAACACAAACAGATGTAAAAGAAGTTTCTATAATCCCAAGAGGACTTGCTGGTGGATACACAATGTATAAAACAAATGAAGACAAATACTATATATCAAAAACAGAAATGGAAGAAAAACTAATTGCACTTCTAGGTGGAAGAGCAGCAGAAAAAATAGCACTAAATGATATTTCAACAGGAGCAAGCAATGATATAGAAGTAGCAACAGAAATTGCAAAAGATATGGTTACAGTATATGGAATGAGCGATACAGTAGGACCAATATGCTTAAAACAAAAAGAACCTTATGAAAATAGAATTTTAGGAGAAAATATAGATGATGTAATAGGTGCAGAAGTAAAAAGAATGATAGATATAGCATACAAAAGAGCACAAGAAATAATACTTGCACACATGGATAAATTACAACAGGTAGCAGAAAGACTATTAGAAAAAGAAATTATCTCAGCAGAAGAATTTCAATCATTTTTTAAAGAATAGAACAATAAGAAAGACCGAGGAGCAAAATGCCCTCGGTCTAAAATTGTCAAAAAGGTTGACAAACAGAGCAGGATGAATTAAAATAGAAGGAGAGGAGGAAGAAAATGGAAAAAGAATTATTAAAAAAATTAGAAAAAACAGGAAGAATACAAGATGTAAGTGAAGCTTTTAAAGAATTTCCACCAGAAGAAGAATGGCATAAAGGAAAAATAGAGTCATTCTTAGAAGAAGAAAAAGAAGTATATGACCAATATAATGTTGGGGACATTGTATTTGTTAAAGAGTATTTATATAAAAATGGAAAAAAGGGAACAAACCATCTATTTGTAATAATAGAAAAGGATAATTATGCAGTACCAATAGAATATTTTACAATGCTTATATCGTCCCACTTAGACAAATTAAAATTTAGTACAAATAAACTTTTGTTAAAAGATGAGTTAAATAAATTAAAAAGAGACAGCATTGTAAAAACTGATGTGATATATAAAGTAAAAAATGAAGATATAGAATTTAAAATTGGAGAAGTAACAGAGAAAACTGTATTAGAATATAAAAAGAACCTAGAAAAACTTTTTTAATGTTCTTCTAGATTTATTTCTTTATTATTTAAATAGTTTAAAATGTCTGCATCTGTTTTAAATTTAAAAATTAATTTATAACTACACAATTCTTGAAATTTTTTATTAAACTTTTTATTTATTTCGTTTATTCCGTATTTACCGGTCACCAACAATAGGATAACCAATATATGCAAGATGTGCACGTATTTGATGAGTTCTTCCAGTGTGAAGAGTTACATCTAAGACAGAAGTATTACTACCTTTATTACGTTTAAGAATTTCATAAGAAGTAATTATTTTTCTATAACCAGTTTTAGGTTCAGGCGAAATATATACCATAGATTTTTTAGTATCTTTAAATAAATAAGCTGTTAAGGTTTCTTTATCTTTTTTAGGAATTCCATAAACAGTACATTTGTAGTGTTTTTCAATTTCTGACCCCTTAAACTTTTCTAAGATAATAGAAAGAGCTTCTTCATTTTTGGCAAATACTACTAAGCCAGTAGTGTTTCTATCTAATCTGTGACAAGGCTCAATAAAGCTATATTTTTCCTTTAAAATGCTTGTTAAGGTTTTTTCAGAATTGTTAGAAACAACTTCAAGCTCGGCTGGTTTATTAACAATTAATATATTAGAATCTTCATATACCACGTCTAAATTAAAACTTTTAAACAAAAGTTCATCATTAATAAATAATGTAATTTCATCATTATAATGAACAGTAACATTTTCTGATACCTTAACATTATTCACTCTAATATCTTTTTTTCTTAAAGCTTTATAAATTGTATTTAAAGTTAACCCATCAAAACTATCCAACAAAAATGTATTTAATTTTTTACCATCATATTTTTTACTTACTAATACTTTTTTCATAACAGTATAATTATACAACAAAACATACAAAATAATCAAATAAATTCATTGACATGAATAAAAACAACATATAAAATAATATTTATAGAGGGACAATTATGTATGTCCTAAATAGAGAAAAAAGGAGAAATACAAATGAGAAAGCAAAACGGAATTACATTAGTTTCTATGGTAATAGCAATAGTTGTAATGCTAATATTAGCAGGAACTACAATTACTTTAAGTATAAATGGCACTCTATTTGGAAAAACCAAAGAGGCAACAGAAAAGGCAAAAGAACAATCCGGAGAAGAGGAAGAAATTGAAAATGATTTAAAACAAGCCACTTGCTCACATGAATGGACAAATTGGGAAATAGATGCAACTGAGAAAAATGGAGAAGCAAGGTTTAAAAGACATAGAGAATGCTCAAAATGTGGAAAAAAACAATCATACATGCTAGGGGCATATATAAATTATGATCCAAGTATAGGAGAAAATGGAGAAACAATTGAAACAACATATATTTCCGAAGGAGCAAAAACAGGTGGAACAAAAGAAAAAGACAGAACAACAGATGGAAGCTGGGGAAATGGATATGGAAATCAAGAATTTGCAGTAACAATTATTGAGCTATGGAAAGTAATAGGAGAAACAGAAGATGATAAACTAATAATAATGAGTGATGATCCAGTAATGACTGTAGATAATAAAAAGTTTTATTTATATAACCAAGCCGGATATTTAAATGCTATAAGAGAATTAGACAAAATAAGTAGCATATATGGACAAGGAAAATTTGCAGACAAAACTCTATACCCAGTAGGAAATGGAACAAAACGAGAATCAGGAGCAAGAAGCATAAGAGTAGAGGATATGGAATATAAAGTGGTTGAGAATACTTATGAGAAGAAAATAGGAGCTAATGGAGAAGAGTATGTTTATGATCATAGCAAGACTGAAGAAGAGTCTGAAGAGGTTAATAGTAAAAAAAGAATTCAATATTTTGATGAGAAAACACAAGAGTGGAAAAACCTAAATGTAGGGGATGAACCAATAACACTTAGACGTGTGGATTTTATAGGTTTTACTGGTTCCATGGTTATAAATGGTAAAATTATACGAGCTAATACTATATTGCAAAACTCTAGTGGTGCTTCGGTAAATTGTTGGTTTGCTACAAAAACTAGCAACGTATATTATTGGAGGACATTTGGAAGTTGCATATTTTCTAATACCAGAAGTGACCCAGTAGAAGTTGCTCCAATAGATCGGATTATATCAAGGAAGCCCAGTTCAACCAATAGTAATTTTAAAAAATAATATAGACTATGAATACGACGAAAATACAAACACATATACAATAAAAGGGTATAAATAAAGTAAATAAAAGCTGTAGAAATGTATAAGTTATACACTTCTACAGCTTGTCGAAAAAAGAAGACTCATGCCAAAACATTTGTGTTGAAAAGCAAATGTAAATATGATATAAAATAAATATAAATCAAGCAATAAATTAAATTGCTAAAACAAATTTGTTTCTAAAAAATTAAATCTTAAAAATTTCCCAAAAAATAAATATTAAAAAATGTTCAATTATTGTAATCCAAATATTTGCTAATATCTATATATTAGTAGATTAATTTTTTCAAAAGAATAATCAAGCAAAGAAAGAAGTGAGAAATATAGAACTAAAAAAAATTGAAGAAGGTATTATACCTATTTATGAAAATGAATCAAATGAAAGATTAATTAATGGAAGAGAATTGCATAGCATCTTAAAAAGTAAAAGACAATTTGCTAACTGGATAAAACAAAGAATAGAACAGTACAGCTTTATAGAAAATAAGGAATATATCCGCTTTAACAATTTTGTTAAAGGGGATGAAAATGGCTATGGCAACAAAACTCAAATTGATTACTATTTAACTATAAATATGGCCAAGGAAATTTGCATGGTAGAGAATAGTGAAATAGGTAAAAAAATGAGATTATATTTTATAGAAGTAGAAAATAGATATCAAAACATAATAAAGAACCCATCAAATATATTTGATTTTATGAGATTAGCATTGGATGAGATAGAAAAGAATTCTAGTAAAATAGAAGAAGTTAAAGGATTAGCATTGAAAAATAGAACAGAAATAGAAAATTTAAAATCAAAAATAGACATCAAAATTCAAAAAAATTATTGCTTGGCATCAGATATTGCAGAACAATTAAAATTATACTCCGAAAATAAAATTCCTCATTCAAACTTAGTTGGGGCAATTGCTAGACAACTAGGATATAAAACATCTTTTAAGCACTATTATGAAGACAAATATATAGCTATAATAAAAGATATAAGTAAAAATGATTACTGGCAAGTGTATTTTAAACCAATAGCAGTAGAAGAAATAACAAAATGGTTTAATAAAAATAAAGACGAGATTTATTATGAAATACAATATGTAAAAAACACTAAAAACGGAAAAAATGGCGAGATAAAAGAAAGAGGATATAAAGTTGAAGATATATGCTACAAGATTTGTGATCCTTTTACAAAATAAAGTGCCAAATACCACAAAAATCCTTGCATTTTAAATTTTAGTATGCTAAAATAAATAGGTCAAATTGAAACGGAGGTAACAGAAAGTGGGAGTATTAAAAACGATATTAACAATAATTTATGTAATTATATCTTTAGTATTAATAGTAATTTGCTTAATGCAATCAAAAGATGATGAAGGAGCTTCAGGTGCAATAGTAGGTGGCAGTTCATCAAGCTTTTATGAGAAAAATAAAGGAAAAACAAGGGAAGGTATGCTAAAAAAATGGACAATAATTTTAGGAATTACTTTTGCAGTACTTTCAATAGGTTTATCATTAGTATATATGTTATAATACAAAAAACTAGAAAAAGTTTAAATTAGTGAGAAAAAAAGAGATAATCAATTAAAAATGAGAATATACAAGAAATAAAAGTTAAAAACATTCAAATTTTGAATTTGAATGTTTTTTTTATCATGGTATAATATTAATAGTCAAAGAAAGTCAAAGTCAAAAAAGGAGTGGTAAAATGAGAATATCAGACATAATAGAAGATTTTATAAAAGACTTGTTTGATGATAACAATGAGTATATAGAAATACAAAGAAATGAACTTGCAGAAAAGTTTAATTGTGTACCATCACAAATAAACTATGTAATATCTACTAGATTTAGACCATCACAAGGATACTATGTAGAAAGCAAACGTGGTGGAGGAGGTCACATAAGAATTAAAAAAATAAATATTACAAAAAGCAATTATTTAATGCATATAATAACAAGTATGGGAGATACAATAACATCAAATGAAGTAGACATTTTTATTAGTAATTTCTTATCATACAATATTATAAATAAAACAGAAGCAAAATTATTAAAAGTAGCAACAAGTGATAATGTGCTTATAGTACCACAAGAATATAAAGACAAATTAAGAGCAAGTATTTTTAAAAACATGATACTTAATTTAGTAGAAGACGAAAATAGCAAATAAGTATTTTGATGTGCTTAATTTTAAAGGAGGGATAATTATGTTATGTCAAAATTGTAACAAAAATGAAGCAACAGTAAGATATACAGAAATAATAAATGGAGAAAAAAGAGAGGTAATGCTATGTGAAGAATGTAGCAGAGAATTAGGAATAGGTAATATGAACTTTAACATGCCAATAGACTTTTCTAGTTTCTTTGGAGATTTGTTAGAAGGTTATGAAGATAATAGCTTTATGCCATTATTAACAGCAAGCAAACAATTAAAATGTAATAATTGCAATATGACATTTGATGAATTTATGGAACAAGGAAAATTTGGCTGTGAAGAATGTTATGATGCGTTTTCTCCAAAAATTGATTCTATATTAAAAAGAATCCAAGGAAGCAATAGATATGCAGGAAGAAAATTAGTAGGCAATAAAGAAACAAAAATAGAATTTGAAGAAAAGCCAGAGAAAAAAGAAACAGAAAAAGAAAAATTGCAAAGAGAATTAAAAGAAGCAATAGAAAAGGAAAACTACGAAGAAGCAGCAAAAATTAGAGATAAGATAAAAGAATTGAAGGAGGAATAGAAAATGCTAAATTGGTATTTGCAATCAGGTAATGATAGTGATGTAGTATTAAGTACAAGAATAAGAACAGCAAGAAATATAAAAGGTTTTCCTTTTGTAAATAGATATACAAAAAAAGATGCTTTAAAAATAATAGAAATAGTAGAAGAAGCAGTAAATAGCTTAGGCTATGGACTAAAAGTAATAAAATTAAAAGACTTAGACGATGTAACTAAATTAAGCTTAGTAGAAAAGCATATTATAAGTCCAGAATTTGCATATAATAAAAGTGAAATAGGAGCTATTGCAATAAATGATGACGAAAATATTTGTATAATGATTAATGAAGAAGACCACATAAGAATTCAAGTATTTTCAGCAGGACAAGAACTAAAAAATGCATTAAACCTAGAAATGGAAATAGATGAAAAATTAAGTAAGCTAATTCCATATTCTTATTCAGAAAAATATGGATTTTTAACAAGCTGTCCTACAAATGTAGGAACAGGTTTAAGAGGTTCAGTAATGGTTCATTTACCTGCATTAACAAAAACAGGCAACATTAGAAAAGTGCTAGAAGTTGTAAATGGATTTGATATGAATATAAGAGGACTATATGGAGAAGGAAGCAAAGTTTCTGGTGACATATATCAGATTTCAAACAAGCAAACATTAGGAATTAGTGAAGAAGAAACAATAAAAAGCTTAAAAATTATTACAGATAAAGTAGTAGAACAAGAAAGACTAGCAAGAAAAATGCTTGGAAAGCAACAAATAGAACTAGAAGATAAAGTATATAGAGCATTTGGAGTACTTGCAAATGCTAAAAAAATATCATCAGAAGAATGTAACCAATTATTATCAGACATAAAATTAGGAACAGATTTAGGGATAATAAAAGAGCTAAATGATTTAAAAATAAGAAAATTAGAAACATATACAAAACCTGCAAACTTGCAAAAGATTACAGGACAACCATTAGATGTGTATATGCGTGATATAAAAAGAGCAGAGATAATAAAACAAATTATAAAAGAAGAGTAAAAGGAGGGATTTTTATGACATATAAATTTACAAAAAAAGCTGAACAAGCTTTACAAATTGCAAATGATATAGCAATGGAACTAGGACATAATTATGTTGGAACAGAACATATATTATATGGATTAGTAAAAGAAGACAGCGGAGTTGCAAGCAAAGTATTAGAAAACCAAAATGTAACACCAGAAGCTGTTTTAGATAAAATAGAAGAATTAATAGGAGTAGGAGAAAAAATCGAAAACAATGCTATTGGATTTACTCCAAGAACAAAAAGAGTAATAGAAAACGCATTTAGAGAAGCAAGAAGATTAGGCTCTGAATATATAGGAACAGAACACTTATTAATAGGAATCATGAGAGAGGCGGATAGCATAGCAGTAAGAATAATGCTAGATTTAAATGTAAATCCTCAAAAACTATATAATGAGATTATAAAAGTTATAAATAATTATGAAACAGGAGATGAGAATAGCAAACAAAGTTCAAAAACAAGTAGCTTTAATTCAACTCCAACACTAAATCAATTTGGCGTAGACTTAACAAAACAAGCATCAGAAGGAAAATTAGACCCTGTAATTGGTAGAAAAAACGAAATTGATAGAATTATACAAATATTATCAAGAAGAACAAAAAATAATCCATGTTTAATAGGTGAACCAGGTGTTGGTAAAACAGCAGTTGTAGAAGGATTAGCAGAAAAAATAGTAGAAGGCGAAGTACCAGAAAACTTAAAAGATAAAAGAGTTGTAACACTAGATATATCTGGAATGGTAGCAGGTGCTAAATATAGAGGTGACTTCGAAGAAAGAATTAAAAAAGCTTTAAAAGAAGTAAAAAAAGCCGGAGACGTTATATTATTTATAGATGAAATCCATACAATAGTTGGAGCTGGTGCAGCAGAAGGAGCAATAGATGCAGCAAATATTCTAAAACCACTTTTAGCAAGGGGAGAAGTTCAAATTATAGGTGCAACTACTTTAAACGAATATAGAAAATATATAGAAAAAGACAGTGCACTAGAAAGAAGATTTCAACCAGTTACTGTTCAAGAACCAAGTATTGAAGACAGTATAAAAATATTAAAAGGTCTAAGAGATAAATATGAAGCTCATCACAATGTAAAAATAACTGATGAAGCAATAGAAGCGGCAGTTAAATTATCTAGCAGATATATAAATGATAGATTCTTGCCAGATAAAGCAATAGACTTAATTGATGAAGGCGCTTCAAAAGTAAGGCTAAAAGTTCATACAGAACCAGAAAGTTTAAAGAAAATTCAAGAAAAAATTGACAAACTAGATGAAGAGAAAGAAGAAGCAATTCAAACACAAAACTTCGAAAAAGCAGCAGATCTAAGAGATAAAGAACAAAAAGAAAAAGAAAAACTTGAAAAAGAGAAAAAAGCATGGGAAGATAAAAATAGAAAAGATATAAGAAATATAACAGCAGAAGATATTGCAGAAGTAATCGCAAGCAGTACAGGTATTCCAGCACAAAAAATTAGTCAAGATGAAAATGAAAAATTAAGGAATTTAGAGCAAAGTTTGCATAAAAGAGTAATAGGACAAGACGAAGCCGTACAAGCTGTCGCAAAAGCAATAAAAAGAGGTAGAGTAGGACTAAAAGATCCTAACAGACCAATAGGTTCATTCTTATTCTTAGGACCAACTGGTGTTGGTAAAACAGAACTTGCAAAAGCTATTTCAGAAAACTTATTTGGAGATGAAAATGCAATTATAAGAGTAGATATGTCAGAATATATGGAAAGCCATTCAACTTCTAAAATGATAGGTTCACCTCCAGGTTATGTTGGATTTGATGATGGTGGTGGATTAACAGAAAAAATAAGAAGAAAACCATATTCTGTAATACTATTTGATGAAATTGAAAAAGCACATCCAGATGTTTTGAATATGCTATTACAAATACTAGATGATGGTAGACTTACAGACTCACATGGTAGAACTGTAAACTTTAAAAATTGCGTAGTTATAATGACATCAAATATAGGAGCTAGACTAATAACAGATAAAAAAGCATTAGGATTTACTGCGGGAGAAGACAAAGAACAAGCAGAGAAAAAGGAATATGAAGACATTAAAAAAGAAGTAATAGCAGAAGTTAAAAAGACATTTAGACCAGAATTTATAAACCGTGTAGACGAAATTATAGTATTCCATAAACTAACAGAAAAAGAATTAATTCAAATAGTTGACATTATGCTAGAAAAAATAAAAACAAGATTACTAGAAAAAGATATAAAAATAGAAGTAGATAAATCAGCAAAAGATTTAGTAATCAAAAAAGGAACAGATACAAACTACGGTGCAAGACCATTAAGAAGAGCAATACAAACAATAATAGAAGACAAACTAGCAGAAGAAATTCTAGATGGAAACCTAAAAGCAGGAGATACTGCAAAACTAACAGCCAAAGACGATACAATACAAGTAAAAATAAAAATAAAAAAATAAATTTAAGGGAAAAAGGGGACAGACCCCTTTTTCCCTTAAAAAATTAAATTATACCGGATTTACATGGATAATGGCATTAGATACGTTATCCAATTTTTTTATGTCTTTTTCTAAGCTGTCAGCTAATTTATGGCTAGCAAATGTAGACAAGTTTCCATCTACTGTAATTGTTAAAATAATAATATACTTATAACCAGATGGGGTAGAATATAAATTTTCTACACTTTTAATTTCTTTATAATTACGTACTAAATTTAGAATAGTGTCTTGTGTAGATTCGTCTACCGAAATATCCATAAGAACATTGTAGCTTTCTATAAATATTTTAATTCCACAATAGCAAATCCATATAGCAATTCCAATACCTACAAGGCTATCAACCCAATAAATTCCTTGCGAAGCAAATAAAATTGAAACTAATGTAAAAGAAGTAACTATACAATCATTAAAGTGGTCTTTAGCATTTGCTTTTAAAAGGATGTTATTGAATTTTCTAAAAGCTTTATTTGTATAAACATAAAGCAAGGCTTTGGTTATAATAGTTACAATACAAACAATTACTAGATAAATAGAAAAGGTTAACTCATTTTTAAAAATAAGAGAATTAATTGAATCTATTAATAGCTTTATTGATACTGCAATCATAGAAATACTTATTAATAAAGAAAATATATATTCCGACTTTCCGTGCCCAAAATTGTGGTCACTATCGTCAGGTTTACTAGCAATTTTATTTCCAATAAAAGTCATAAGAGAGGCAAAAATATCGCCAGCACTATTTACACTATCTGCTATCATTGCTTGGCTACCACTAATAAATCCAACAGTAGCTTTAATTACTAATAAAAATATATTTCCAAAAATTCCGAAAACACCAGCTTTTTTAGTAGCTGTAAATCTATCCATAAAATCACCTAACTATAAGATAAATTCCAATTTATCTAAAATATTTTTCTAATTATAACACTATAAAAAAATAAAATCTATAATGTTTGCCAAATATGGTACAATGTGGTATAATAATTTCATACTTATGAAAAGAGGGTGCATGAATGATTCTTGTAATAATATTATATGTACTAATAGTTATAATATTTGCATTAGTTTTATTTGCAATAGCACAAATAAAATTAGCAGGAATAAATGTAAAAGACTTTTGGGGCTTTATAGAAGCAAACCAAATGTTAGATAAATTATATAGATTTGCCAAAAAATACGAAAGATTATCTTCGCAAGAACAATTAATATTCCTTACAGAAGCCGAAAAAGTTTTTGACGCTTTTGGCAAAGTCCCAGATATGTTATGGGAAGATGAATATCAAAAATATATGGACGTTTTAGATAAATACAAAGATATAAAAGTTATGAGATGGTCACAAAATTAAAAATATGAAAAAGGGAAATTTTAGGTTTCTCTTTTTTTATTTTGAGCATAATATATAAAGAGATGAAAAATAAGGGGAAATTTTTATGCAAAAAATTAGATATTTTGACCATGCTGCAACAACTCCAGTAAAAGAAGAAGTACTAAAAGAAATGTTACCATATTTTAGTATAGAATTTGGTAATCCATCTTCTATGTATACTTATCGGAAGAAGAGCAAAAAGAGCATTAGAAGAAGCAAGAGCAAGAGTTGCAAAAGCTATTGGGTCTAAAAATAAAGAAATATATTTTACAAGTGGTGGAAGCGAAAGTGATAATATTGCAGTAAAAGGAGTTGCATTGGCAAATAGAGAAAAAGGCAATCATATAATAACAACTAAAATTGAACATCCAGCAATATTAAATACTTGCAGAGCATTAGAAAGACAAGGCTTTGATGTAACATATTTAAATGTTAATAAAGAGGGGCTAATTGATTTAAAAGAACTAGAAGAAGCAATTACAGAAAAAACAATTCTAATAAGTATAATGTTTGCAAACAATGAAATTGGAACAATAGAGCCAATAGAACAAATAGGAAGGATTGCAAAAGAACATAGAATCATATTTCATACAGATAGTGTTCAAGCAATAGGAAATGTAAAAATAGATGTAAATAAAATGAATATAGATTTGCTTTCTATGTCATCACATAAATTCTATGGACCTAAAGGCGTTGGGGCATTATATATAAGAGAAGGAATTAAGTGTAATAAATTGCAAGATGGAGGACACCAAGAAAGAGAATTAAGAGCTGGAACAGAAAATGTTGCAGGAATTGTAGGAATGGGCAAAGCCATTGAAATAGCATATAGAGATTTTGACGAATATAATGAAAAACTAACAAATTTAAGAAATTATTATATATCGGAGATACAAAATAAAATACCAAATATAAAAGTAAATGGAGGAATGGAGCATAGACTTCCAGGTAATGCAAATATATCATTTAAAGAAGTTGACGGAGAAGAACTCTTACTAAATTTAGATAATTATGGAATATGTGCATCAAGTGGCTCTGCTTGTTCAACAGGACAAAGCACACCATCACATGTTTTGTTAGCAATAGGAGTTCCAAGTAGCATGGCTTATGGGGCTTTGAGAACAACTTTTGGAAAAGAAAACACTAAAGATGATGTAGATTATTTAGTAGAAAAATTAAAAGAAACAGTAGAAAAACTAAGAAGCTAAGTATTAAACTCTTAGCTTCTTTATTTCTTTTATTTCATTAAATAATTCATTAATTTTTTCTTTTCTCTTTGCTAGTGCTGTTTTATATTCTTCTAGAACATTTTTATAATTTTCAAAGTTTTCACCATCTTCAAATAGGTATTTCATACCTGCACGGAAGTACTCTTTTTTATTCTCACTTTTTGCATTTTGCATTTTTTCATTAAATTTATCAATTTCTTCTAATCGTTTAATTTGAGAAGATAGATGTTTTGTGTAATCAAAAATACCGCTAATTTCATAATTAGTATCATCAATAATTACTTTAAACAGGCATTTTAAAGCTTTTTTATTTATTTTTCCAGAGTTAGCATCATTAACTAACATTTTTAAGGTTTCTGAAATACCAACGTGGCTTTTATATTGCCTTTTAGAGGCAATAGCGTCAAACTCGTCTGCAACTCTAATTATTTGCCCTTCCAATGGAATATCTTTACCTGTTAGTCCTTTTGGGTAGCCTGATCCGTTTAATGCTTCATGATGATATATCGGACCGGCAGAATAAGGACGAAGCTTAAGATCATCCATACACATTTTATAGCCTAAAGTAGTATGCTTTTTCATAATTTCAAATTCCTCATCTGTTAAATCACTAGTCTTTTGCAAAATAGCTGGAGGAATAAACATCTTTCCAATATCGTGTAAATATGCACACATTGTGCAGTATACAGTAAAAGCATTATTTAGTCGCATATACTCACATAATCTACAAGTTAAATTTGCAACATTTTCCGAATGGACTCTTGTAAAAGCATCTAAGCTATCAAGCATTCCAAGTTGATATCTCATGCTTTCATTTAAATTATATGATTTTAAGCTAGTCTTACTATAAAAATCTAATTTTTCTTTCATTGGTATCTCCTAAAATTAAATACAATCTGTAACTTAATTTTATATTAATAAAAAGAAGAGGTCAATAGAAATAAAATAAAAATTCTTGATTTAGAATTGAAAACACTTCATTTTCCAAATCAAGAAAATTCTTAAATATCCATTTGGCTACTTAAAAAACCAGCAGCTGACTGTACAACTTTTAGCTCAATATCTCCCATTTTTGTATTTTGTTCTTTGGAAAGTAAAATTACGCTACCGTATTACATCTCCATCAGATATTATTGGATAAATAACTTGTGAATTAAATCTTCGTTCCTTATTATCATTTTGCGTTATAGGCAAAGCTATTTCATTGTTTTCTTTACTTGTATATATTTGTTTATTTTCCATTACTTTTTCTAATTCAGGACTTAAAGATTGCTCTAAAAATTCCTTTTTTGAGCCACCAGATACTGCAATTACAGAATCTTTATCTGTAATACAAGCAATATGACCAGTAGTTTTAGAAAGTGTTTCTGCATAACCAGTTGCAAATTCAGAAAGTTCTCCTATTGGCGAATACTTTTTTAATATTACTTCGCCTTCTTTATCTGTAAAGATTTCTAGTGGGTCACCTTCTTTTATACGTAAAGTTCTTCTTATTTCTTTAGGAATAACAATTCTTCCTAAATCGTCTATTCTTCTTACTACACCTGTTGCTTTCAAAAATCTCCCTCCTTTTATAACAATTTGAATTAAGCTTATTATTTGTTAAATTGTTAAAAATATGCATAAAATTGACAAAATATAAAAAAATACAAATTTCAATTTGTTTACGAAATCCCTTGTAAATGTTAAAAAAAATTTATATAATAGTAAACAGACGTATAATAGGGGGAATTTGATGAAAACAATAGATTTAAAAGAAACATATTTAAAATTTTTTGAAAGCAAAGGACACAAAATTATCCCAAGTGCACCAATAATACCAGAAAATGATCCAACTTGCTTATTCAACACAGCAGGAATGCAACCATTAGTGCCTTACTTAAAAGGAGAACCACATCCAGAAGGAAAAAGATTAGTAGATGTTCAAAAATGCTTTAGAACAAATGACTTAGATGCAATAGGAGATACTACACATCACACATTTTTTGAAATGCTTGGAAATTGGTCTTTAGGAGATTACTTTAAAAAAGAATCAATTTCATGGAGTTTTGAATTTCTAACAAAAGAGTTAGAAATCCCAGTAGAGAAATTAGCCGTAACAGTTTTTAAAGGAAATGATATAGTTCCAGCAGATACAGAGTCAGCAGAAATATGGGAAAGCCTAGGAATAAATAAAAACAAAATTGCGTACTTAGAAGAGGAGAATAACTGGTGGCCTAATATGGAACTTTTAGGACCTTGTGGACCTGATACAGAGATATTTTACTGGAGAAGTGAAAAACCAGTTCCAGAAAAATTTGACCCAGAAGACGAAACATGGGTAGAAATTTGGAATAATGTTTTTATGCAATACAATCATGAACAAGATGGAACTTTCACACCATTAAAAAATAAAAATGTTGATACAGGTTTAGGAGTAGAGAGGGTAACAGCAATTCTAGAGGGACTTACAGATAATTATAAATCTTCTGTATGGAGAGAAATTATACAAAAAATTGAAGAGATTTCAGGACTATCTTATGACAATGAAGAGTATACAAGAAGCATGAGAATAATTGCAGACCACATAAGAGCAATAGTAATAATTGCAGGTGATGATGCAGGAATAAAACCATCTAATACAGACCAAGGATACATTTTAAGAAGATTAATTAGAAGAACAATTAGATATGCAAAGAAATTAAACATTGATATTAATAGCGATTGGGAGCAACAATTAGCAGAATTAATAATTAATAAATATTCAAAATATTATGGTGAACTAGAAAGAAATAAGAATGATATTTTAGAAACTTTAAAAAATGAAAAAATCAAATTTAATAGAACACTAGAACATGGACTAAAAGAATTTGAAAAAGTTGTAAGAAATATAGAGGGAGATACAATAAACAAAGATATTGCTTTTAGATTATATGATACATTTGGATTCCCAATTGAACTTACAGAAGAACTAGCAGGAGAGTTAGGACTAAAAGTTGATACAGAAGGATTTAAGCAAAAATTTGCAGAACACCAAGAAAAATCAAGACAAGGATCAACTGGTAAATTTAAAGGTGGACTTGCTTCAACAGGAGAAATGGAAACAAAATATCATACAGCTACACACCTTTTAAATGCAGCATTAAAAAAAGTTTTAGGACCTCATGTTCATCAAAAGGGAAGCAATATTACAGCAGAAAGAATGAGATTTGACTTTTCACATCCTGCAAAAATGACAGATGAAGAGAAAAAACAAGCAGAAGACTTAGTTAATGAATATATAAAAATGGCAATACCAGTAGAAAAACTAGAAATGAAAAAAGAAGAAGCATTAAAAATGGGAGCAGAAGCAATGTTTATAGATAAATATGGAGATATAGTTTCTGTATACAAAATAGGAGATGTTTCACTTGAATTATGCGGAGGTCCTCACGTAAAAAATACAAGTGAATTAGGTCATTTTAAAATTAAAAAAGAAGAGGCATCATCAGCAGGAGTAAGACGTATAAAAGCAATATTAGAGGAATAAGGAGAAAAATAAAATGGAAGATTGTATTTTTTGTAAAATAATAAAAGGAGAAATTCCTTCAAACAAAGTATATGAGGACGATGAAATATTAGCATTTAGAGATATAAATCCAGTAGCACCAGTTCATATATTAGTAATCCCTAAAAAACATATAAGCTATGTAACAGAATTACAAAAAGAAGATGAAGCTTTAGTTGGAAAAATATATTCAGTAATAAATAAAATAGCTAAAGAAGAAGGCATAGACGAAAAAGGATTTAGAATAGTTGTAAATTGTAAAGAAGATGGTGGACAAGAAGTACCACATTTACATTTTCATATAATAGGTGGAAAAAAACTAGGAGTAAAAATTTGTAATTAAAAATGTGTCAAATTACACAAAAATGTGTTATAATATACTTATATAACATGTTTGGGAGGTGCAATTATGTCAGCAAATAAATATGGAAACACTTTAACAGTAATTTTAGTAATAATAGTAATAGCAGTAATTGTTGGAGCAGGAGTATTGCTTTACACTTATGTTATAAAACCACATAATAAAGAAAAAGAAGCTGCACAAGCAATTATAGAGTTCGACAAGACAATAGAAAAAGATAATAATAACCAACAAGATAATAATAACGAAGAGATAAATTTAGATGATTTTGCAAATACAATAGATCAATCAAAATCATCAGGAACAACTGGAAGTAAAAAAGTATATTATCAAAACTTTGCAATGTTAGGATACATAACAATTCCAAAAACAGGGGTTAAATTACCAATTCTAGAAGAAACAACACCAAAAGCATTAGAAACATCTGTTGCAATATTATATCCAAGCAATGCACAACTAAATGAACCAGGAAACATAGTAATAATTGGACACAATTACAGAAATGGAAAACTTTTTTCTAATAACAAAAAACTATCAGCAGGTGATAAAGTAATAATAAAAGATACAACAGGAAGAGAATTAACATACATAATATATCAAAAGTTTGAAGCAGAATCAAATGATGCAAGTTTCTATAACAGAAATACAAATGGGGTCCCAGAAATAACATTATCTACATGTACAGATAATGGAAAGAAAAGAACAATTATTTTTGCAAAAGCAGAATAAAAAAATATGCACTAATTACTAGTGCATATTTTTTTTATTGGCTGGGGTGGGAGGATTCGAACCGCCGCATGCCAGAGTCAAAGTCTGGTGCCTTACCGCTTGGCTACACCCCAATGTAAATTTATGATGGGGTGGAAGATGGGACTCGAACCCACGGCCTCTGGTGCCACAAACCAGCGCTCTAACCAACTGAGCTACATCCACCGTTTTTAGTCACGAATAATATTGTAAATAATTTTTTGCGATTTGTCAATGGTTTATTAAAAAATTGTTAAAATATATGTACAAACTAGACATTTTTATTAAAATAGATTAGAATATATAAAGATAAAATATAACAAACAGGAGGTAACCAATATGAATATATGGCATGATATAGACTCAGAAAGAATAAAACCAAAAGATTTTATATCAGTTATTGAAATAACAAAAGGTGGAAAAAATAAATACGAATTAGATAAAGAAACTGGACTCCTAAGATTAGATAGAGTTTTGTATACGGCAACTCATTATCCTGCAAATTATGGCTTTATACCAAGAACTTATGCAGATGACAATGATCCGTTAGACGTTTTAGTACTATGTCAAGAAAACATAGATCCAATGACATTAGTAGAATGTTACCCAATAGGTGTAATTACAATGATAGATTCAGAGCAAAATGATGAAAAAATTATTGCAGTTGCAAAAAAAGACCCATTCTTAAATGTATATAAAGATATAAAAGACTTACCAAGTCATATATCTTCTGAAATAATGCACTTTTTTGAAGTGTACAAACAACTAGAAGAAAAACAAACAGTAGTAGAAAAAGTTTTGGGAAGAGAAGAAGCAGAAGCAATTATAGAAAAAGCAATAAAAAATTATAAGGAGAAATTTGAAAATTAGGAGATTAAAAAACAATGATTGAAAGAATAATATTTAGTTTAGTTTCATTTTTGCTTTTTGCGTACATATTTCTATTTAAAATGATGAAAAAGAATGACACAACATATTTAGTAATATTACTATTTCAAGCTATAGGAATATTAATGAATCTAATAAGGATACTTTTTGATAGCTTAAATGGATTTGTAAACATAGCTATAATGTATGTATTCTCTATAATAGTTCCAGCAATAGTATTTTATCTTGAATATAAAAAAATAAATTGCAGTGAATGGATACAAATAGTGTTAGCAAAGCTATATATATTGTTTGGTAAAAATAAAAAAGCAAAAGATGTTTTGATAAATGTAATTAGTAAATATGATAAAAGTTATACAGCACATAAAATGCTTGCACAAATATATGAAAATGAAGGCGGAATGAGAAAGGCAATAGATGAGTACGTAAAGACCTTAGATTTAAAGCCAAGTGACTATATAACATATTTTAAAATATCTGTATTATTAAAAGAACTAGGCAAAAAAGATGAAGCGATTCAAATGCTTAAAACATTAGTTGCTAAAAGACCTGAGTTAAAAGAAGCAAATAAAATGCTTGCAGATTTACTTTTAGAAGATAAAAAATATAAACAAGCAATAACAATATATGTTCAAGCTATAAAATATGATCCTAATGATGCGAGCTTATATTATAATCTAGGGGTTGCATATAGCAGAATGAATGAATTTTCACTTGCAAAAGAATGTTACAAAAAGACTACGGAAATAGACTCGGGAAATTATAATGCCTTTTATAGACTAGGCCAAATATCTTTGCTATATAGAGATATTGAAGCAGCAGAAAGATATTTTTTAGAAAGTATTTATGGAGAGACAGAAACAAAATCATATTATCAACTTGCAAAAATATATATGCTTAAAAATAATAAGACTAAAGCTGCAACTAATATAAATGCAGCAATACAAATGGATTATGCATATTATAAAATTGCTATTGATGAACCGATTTTTTTACCAATAAAACAATTGATAATTAAACCAACAGAAGAGAACAAACCAGAAATAAAGGAGAGCGAACAAGAAAAAGAGATTTCTGAATACTTAGATGACACATATAATTTAACAAAATATTTAGATATAAAAAAGAATAAATAAAAAATAATGTAAATATATATTATTAAACAAAACAAAAGAAAGAGGGAAAATAAATGACAATATTACAAGCAATTATATTAGGAATAGTACAAGGATTAACAGAACTTTTACCAATTTCAAGTTCTGCTCACTTAAATTTAATACCATGGATTTTTAACTGGAGTATACCAGATTCATTTGATGTAGCATTACATTTTGGAACACTTTTAGCAATAGGAATATTTTTCTTTAAAGATTGGGTAAACCTTATAAAAGGTGGATTTAACCAAGTAGTTAAAAAGGAAAAAACACAAGAGGGAAGAATGTTTTGGTATATAGTTTTAGCAACATTACCAGGTGGAATAATTGGATTCATCTTAGATCATTTTTTACAAGATTATTTAACAAAACCAATAATTATAGCAATAGCATTAATTGTAATGGGAATTATTTTATACTTAGTAGATAAAAATTGTAAGTCAAAAACTGATTATGAAGACATGACACTAAAACAAACATTTTTAATAGGATTATCACAATGTTTAGCATTTATACCAGGTGTATCACGTTCTGGGGTAACAATGACAGCTGGGAGAATAATGGGAGTGAAAAGAGAAGCAACAGCTAAATACTCTTTTATGCTATCTGCTCCAATAGTTCTTGCTGCAACAGTTTTTAAACTAGGAGATTTTATAGACTTTTTTGCTGTAGCAGATTTAACAGGAATAATAGCTTTTATTCTTGGCGTGTTATTTAGTTTTGCAGTTGGAATTTTAGTAATAAAATTCTTGCTAGAATACTTGAAAAAAGGAAGCTTTAAAATATTTGCTATTTATAGAATTATAATAGGACTAATAGTTATAGCAATATGTATAATAAGATAAAAAATAAAAACAGCCTCGAAGATAAACTTCTTCGAGGTTGTTTGTTTAATTAGCTTACTTTAATAAAATCTTTCTTCCTATCTCTGTAACAGTTCCTGCACCAACAGTTAAAATTATATCATTTGGGCAGGCACGTTCTTTAACATATTTAACAATATCATCAAAATCAGAAATATACACAGCTTCTTTTCCAAGTGATTTAATTTTATTTACTAAATCCATAGAAGAAATTCCGTAATCATTACTTTCTCGTGCTGCATATATATCAGTAATTATAACATTATCAAAATTTGTTAAAACTTTTGCGAAATCATCTAAAAGGTTTTTTGTTCTGCTATATGTATGTGGCTGAAAAATTATCCAAGACTGACGATATGTTTTATTTTTTAAAGCTTTAGCTGTAGCCAAAATTTCACTAGGGTGATGTGCATAATCATCAAATACGCTAATGTTCTCGTAAGAACCAACAAGTTCAAACCTTCTGTTAGCTCCTGTAAAGCTTAATAGAGCAGATTTTATAATATGTTTTGGAATTCCATATTGTGAACAAAGTGCAATACAAGCAAGAGCATTAGAAACATTATGCATACCAGGAACAGATAATTTCATTTCTGAATAGAAATTATTGTTGTAATACACATCAAATTTGGCAAATCCATTTTTATCAAAAGAAATATTTCTTCCAACAAAGTTTGCTTTGCCATTTTTTATGCCATAAGTAACAAACTTAGCATCTGTATAATTTCTTAAATCAAAGCAATTTTTGTCATCTGCATTTGCAACAAGTAATCCATCAAAAGGAAGAATTGCTACATATTTTCTAAATGCATTAACAATGTTTTCAAAATTTTTAAAATAATCTAAATGATCATTATCAATATTTAAAACAACTGCAGATTTTGGACTGAATTTTAGAAAACTTTCTACATATTCGCAAGCTTCTAAAACAAAATACTCGCTATTTCCAACTCTGTTATTACCATTAATTTGTTTTAATATTGCACCAACTTGAATAGTAGGGTCAAGACCTGCTTCTATAAAACATAAAGAAATCATAGAAGTAGTAGTTGTTTTTCCGTGAGTTCCAGATATACCAATTGTATTTTTATAAATTCTAGTTAAATAGCCAACAAACTCACATCTTTCAACAATTTCTATATTATTTTTTCTAGCCTCTAAAAGCTCTGGGTCATATTGCTTTACTGCGGCAGAGTATACAACTAAATCTGCTTGAGAAACTAATTTTGTATCATGACCAATTGTTATAAAAATTCCGTGACTAGATAATCTATCTGTTATTTTTGATCTGGTGATATCAGAACCAGTAACAAATATGCCAAAGTTATGTAATATTTCAGCAATGCCACTCATGCTAATTCCGCCAATTCCAATTATATGAACATGTTTATACTTTTTTAAACTATCTATATTATTATTATAATTTATCATTTTACTATACAACACCTTTCTACAATAAAGGATTATACATTTAAATTAAAAAAAATTCAATAACTTAACGTAAAATTTCAATTTATATTACAATATGAAAAAGAATAAAAAAATGTGAATAAAAAATATTTAAAACAATTAAAAAATATTTAAAACAATATTGTAAAATAAAGAAGGAAAAAAAATCTTTTTGGCGAATAATTAAATTGTACATAGAAAAAATATAGTATATGTACAAAATTATATAAACATTGGAAGGCGGTGCACATAAATGCAAATAACAGACGTACGTTTAAGAAAAGTAAATTCAGAAAACAGAATGAAAGCTGTTGCTTCTGTAACATTCGATAATGAATTCGTAATTCATGACATTAAAGTTATCGAAAGCCAAAATGGATTATTTATAGCTATGCCAAGTAGAAAAACTCCAAACGGAGAATTTAAAGATATAGCTCATCCAATTAATGCTGAAACAAGGGAGAAAATTCAAAAAGCTATTTTAGAAGCTTATGAAGCTCCAGAAGCAGAAGAAGCTAGTGAAGAATCAGAAGAATAAAATAAATAAAGAAACATCTCTTTTTCGAGAGATGTTTTTTTTGCTTAAAATCAAATAAATTTCTTGCTATTTTTTAAATTATATTGTATGATATTATAAGTGAAAAAGGAAAAAATAGGAGGAGCAAAATATAATGAAAAAATTAGTAGCAACTTTATTAATAATATTATTATTTTTGTCATTTGGAACAGTGTTTGCTGTAGAGGAAAGAAACATAATGGAAACAAATACAGCAAGCCAAATAATAGAAGAAAGTGAAAAAGTAAATGATGAGATGGATGAATATACAAGAAAATATGGTTCACCAGAATATGGGACAACAGCATTTATATTAAACAAAGTTAGATTATACAGTATACCACTTTGCTTTATAGGAATAGTAATGGGTGCACTTTATCAATATGTGCTAGGAACTAGAAGACTAGATATGAAACATAAAGGATTTGGAATAATAATAGCATCTGTTACAATACTTGTAATTTGCCAAGTATTACCACTTATATTTGCAATAGTAGTAAGAGGATGGCGTTAATAATTAGAAAAACATACGAATTAAGATAAATTTGGAGGTTAAATGGCATGAAGGTTTTATTTGCAGTAAATGATGATAATGTTTCGGATAAAATAATTAAAGAATATCAAAAACAATATAAAGAAATTTTGTCATACAAAAATGTATATTACTTTAATGCAATTCTAAAAGAATTACAAAAAGATAAAACTTATGATAGGGTAGTTATAAGTGAAGATTTGGAACCATTTGCAAACAATAACTATGATACAATAGATAAATTCTTGTTTGAAAAGCTAGATAATATAAGCGATGAAGCAATAGATGAAGAGGGAAATAACACAGATATAATATTAATTTGTGCAGACAGAAGAACAAAATCGGATGAAATGCTAGTTAAATTATTTGGACTTGGAATTTATAATGCAATAATTGGACAAGATAGAAGCATAAATGAAGTATGCAAATTAATAAATAAACCAAGAACTAAAAGAGATGCAAAACAATATTATAAAATTGAATCTGATAGTGTAAACTATCAACCAGAAAACGAGAATAATGTTAGTGAAGTAGAAATACAAAACATATTAGAGCATTACAGAAGACTTGGAAAAAACGAAGAGAAGTATGTAGATAGCTTTAATAATATTGTTTCTCAATATAATGATACTCAATTAAAAATAATAATAAGATATTTACCAATGGGAGTAAAAGCTGTTTTAGAGGAAAAATCTCCAAAATATCAACAACTAATGGCTTTTCAACCTAAATCAGGTACAAGCAATGTACCACAAAGACAAGTACAACAAAAAACAAACAGTGCGATAAAAGAGAAACTAATAAGTGAAGAATCAGAAAAAGCAAAAATTTCAAAACCTATTGTTATACCACAAAGTGTTAACAAATCAACTGTTAAGAGATTAATAAAAGAAAAACCACAGCAACAACTAGAACCATTAGAAACAATAGAAAATGTGGAAGAACCAGAAGAATTAGAAAATAATGAAGTAATCTCAGAAGAAGTAGTAGAAAAACCAAAAAGAGGCAGAGGCAGACCTAAAAAAGTTGTACCAGTAGAGTTGCAACAACCAGAAAAACCAAAAAGGGGTAGAGGTAGACCTCCAAAAAATCCAGTTCAAAATGTAGTTCAAGAAGAAAAAAAAGAAGATTCTGATGATGAATTAATAGATTTATTTAACTTAGATGACGATTTAAGTGACAACAATAAAAAAACAAATGTAGCAGAAACACAACAAGAAGAACCAATAGATTTATTTGATTTAGGAAACAACGACGAAGATGATGATGCGTTTGATTTATCTACTCTAGACAAAGATGATGACGAAGATGATGCATTTGACTTATCTGCGTTAAATAATAGTAATGATGATAATGAAGAAGAAGCTTTTGATTTATCAACATTAGAAAGTGATGATGACCAAACGAGTAACAAGGAAGACGAAATAGATTTGTTTAACTTGGGAGGAGAAGAAGAAAAACCACAACAAAATCAATACAGCAAACCACAAGAAGAAAATTTAGTACAAACATCATACAAACCAACTAATGCTGAATTTAATTCTTTAATAACAAAAGATAAAAAAGTAGTAGCATTTGTTGGAACAACAAAAAATGGAACATCATTTATTGTAAACAATGTAGCTGAGATGTTATCAAGTACTGGAATATCAACAGCAGTATTGGATATGTCAAAGAATAAAAATGCATATTATATATATACAAACAACGAAGAACAATTAATGACAACAGCAAAAAACAGTATATATAAACTAAGAAGTGGAGTGGCAGAAGGCGTTAGAGTAAATAAAAACTTATCAATATTTACTAGCCTTCCAGAAGAGCAAAATGATTATTCAGATGCAGAAACTATATTAAGCACATTGTTAAAAAACTTTTCTGTAGTATTAATAGATTGCGATTTTGATACTCCAATGGAATATTTTGATAAAGCACAAGAAGTGTATTTAGTACAAAGTATGGATGTTTTAACAATGCAACCTTTAACAGCTTTTTTAAGAAATTTACAATCTAAAAACATATTAAGACAAGAAAAATTAAAAATAGTAATTAATAAAAGCGTAAAGATTAAAAGTGTTAGTGTAAAAAGATTAATAGAGGGAATATCTAATTATAATGATCCATCAATGACATACATGAAAGAATTATTTAATCCTGAAAAAATATCATTTTGCGAAGTACCATTTGAAACGCCAAACTATATTAAATATTTAGACTCAATGATAAATTGTTCTATAACACTAAATGGCTACACAAAAACATTGATGATGGCTTTAAAAGAACTAGCAGGAATGGTATATCCGCTAATTAATAGACAAACATATTCGCCAAGAGGGAACCAATATAAAGACAATTTCTCAAGCAATGTAAATAGTACACTAAACAAAATGAAAAGCAAATATCAACAATAACTTATGAGGTGATAACTTGAATCCTATTTTATTAGCAATAGTATTATTAATAATAATTATAATAGCACTAGTAATGTATAATTTATCTATAAGTAAAAAAATAAGAAAATTCCAAAGCATAAATGAAAAAGTAAACAACTTAAAAGTTTTACAAGAATTCATGGATACAATAGGAAAAGATTCATCAGTAGATAATAAATTGCAAGTGATTAATGACATACTAATAGAAAAATTTAGTATAAAATATTCTACAATAGTAGTGTTTAATGGAGCAGAATATGTAATAAAAGCTTCTAATGTAGATGAAAGACATTGGGATACTTTAAGAAACCTACATACAGAAGAAATGTTTAAAGACAGCATAACTTCAGCAACTCCAAAATATGTAACAATAAATGGAGCAGGAGAAAAACTTGCATATCAAAAAACAGAAATGGGACGAGCAAAATCTGCAATGTTTTTCCCATTATATATAGATAATATATATATAGGATATTGGATTATAGAAAGTAGCGAACCTCATGCATTTGATAACATGGATACAAGTGTGCTAGGAGTAGTTAGAGATAATATAGTGTCAGTATTAAAAACAGTATCATATCAAAATACAATAGAGAATATTTATAGAATAGATAAGAGTACAGGACTAAACTCAGCAGAATATCTATATGGAAAAGGAAAGAGAACAATAGATAAATATGCTCAATCTACAATATGTATGTTTACTATTACTAATATAGAAGAAATAAACAAAGTATTTGGAAGAGAAATAGGAACAAAAACAATTATAGATGTTAGCAACATTGTTAAAACTTCAATATCAGCTCAATATATTTTTGTAAGATATATGGGACCTAAGTTCGCAATAGCGTTTTCAGGAGTAGACTTAGAAGGAGTAGAAGAGTTTGTCAAAACTGTAAAAGATGAAATTGAAAAGATAACATTAAAAAAAGAACAAGTTGTAAAGAATAAGAAAACAAAAAAACAACTTATTGCACATCCAAGAACAAACTTTATATTAGCAACATACTATAAGGGAACAGGACTAGAAGAAGTAACAAAAAAACTAGAGGAATATTTAGACGATGCAGATAAAACAGAAAGCAATATTAACTGTATATAGGAGGTAAAAAGATGATAGACGATAAGACAATGAACTTTGAAGTAGAAAGAGATAACAGTATAAAAGCAAAAGAAATTTTAAAAGAGGTATATGAGGCTTTATCTGAAAAAGGATACAACCCAGTAAACCAAATCGTTGGTTATATATTGTCAGGTGACCCAACATATATAACAAGCTACAAAAACGCAAGAAATCTAATTAGACAAATAGAAAGAGACGAACTATTAGAAAGAATGGTAAAAAATTATATAGGATTAGAAGAATAATATGCGAATACTTGGAATTGATTATGGAGAAGCAAGAGTAGGAATTGCTATAACAGATGAACTAAATATAACATCTCAAGGGCTAAAAACAGTAGAGCATAAAGGAAATGACAAAATACTACTACAAGAACTAGATAAAATCCTGCAAGAATATACTGTAGGAACAATAGTAGTTGGAATGCCAATAAATATGAATGGAACAAAAGGCCCAAGAGCAGAAAAAACAGAAAAATTTATCCATAAATTAAAATGTAAATATAACAAAATAAAAATAGAAAAAGTGGATGAAAGACTTACTACTGTCCAAGCCCACAAAACTATGAACGACTTAGAAATTAATAAAAAGAAAAAAAGACAAATAGTAGATACAATATCTGCTGTATATATATTAGAAGTATATATAAATAAATTAAAATAAACTATTGAAAAAAACATAACTATATGGTATATAACATATAACATTAATATTAAAAACATAAATAAAAATTTGAAAGGAGACAAAAGAGTAATGGATTTTGAAAACAATGATATGGAAGGACTAGACGAAGAATTAGACAATATTATAATTTTAAATGATGAGGATGGAAACGAAGTACAATTCGAATTTTTAGATTTAATAGAATTAGATGGAGAAGAATATGTAGTATTACTACCAACAGAGGGAGAAGAAGACGAAGATGGAGAAGTAGTAATATTAAAAGTTGAAGATACTGATTCAGAAGATGAAGAATCTTATGTAAGTGTTGACGATCAAGAAGTATTAAATAAAGTATTTGAAATATTCAAGGAAAAATTCAAAGATGAATTTAATTTTATTGATGAAGATTAAAAAATGCACCTAGCTGGTGCATTTTTTACATACTCAAGTTGTTTCCAAATCTTTTAATTTTTTGAGTGGTTGTTTTTTCAAATTCATTTTCAACAACCTTAAAATCTTTAATGTGCTTATAATTAGGAAGTTTTTTATTTACTTCTGTTACAAGTTTCTTAAATTCTGATTTTATGTCAGCATCTGTTATGTCATCCTTATTTAAATATTCTTTAAACGCTTCAACATCTGGCAATAATTTTGCATTTACATATGTTTCTTTATCACCTTTATAATTAACACCTAAAACTATACATTCTTTAACTAAAGGACTAGAATTTAAATAATACTCTATTTCTTCAGGATAAATATTTTTACCATTTTGAGTAACAATAACACTTTTGCATCTACCTGTTAAGTATAAGAAACCATTATCATCTATATATCCTAAATCTCCAGTATAAAACCAGCCTTTTTTGAAAACACTATCTGTTGCTTCCGGATCATTATAATAACCAAGCATTACATTAGGTCCTTTTACTATTATTTCACCAACACCTTGATCATCTGGATTATTAATTTTATATTCTACGTTAGGAATAGGAAGACCAACAGAGTCAGCCTTGTAGAAGAAGTCATTATTGCCGGCTACAAGGGGAGAACACTCAGTTAAACCATATCCTTGAAGGGCTTTGAATCCGATCTTATAAAATGACTCTATAATGTTAGGGTCAATAGCTGCGGCTCCTACAATAAAAGTTCTAAGATTTCCACCTAAAGATTTTTTGATTTTATTCCTTACAAAAAATCTTAAAACAGGTGGCATATTATCTAAGAAATGTTTGTCATTATTAAAATATTTTGTAGGCAAAGCTTTTTGCAAAGTCTTAACAATTTTTTTATGTATGTTTTCTAACAATAAAGGAACACAAATTACAAATGATGGTTTATATTCATTAATGTTCTTGTTAATATACCTTAATCCATCACAGTATGTTACTGTTCCTCCACCATATAATGGCAATAAATGTCCCAGAGTACACTCGTATGTATGATGAATAGGAAGAATAGAAAGCACTACTGTTGATTTATCTACTTTAACTATTTGAGCAACAGACATAATGTTTGAACAAATATTTTTATGTGACAAACAAATACCTTTTGCATTTCCAGTGGTTCCAGAAGTAAAAAGCAATACATGCATGTCATCTGGATTTATTTCTATGTCTCTAAATGCAGTTAAACCATCTGCCACTTTATTTAAACCGTTTTCCACTAAGCTTTTTAAAGCACAAATATCATCAGAACTTGAATCAGAATCTATATTTACAAATAAGATTTCATTCTTTAATTTTTCTTTGTTATTTAAAAGATTATTTAAATATTTCTCATCACATATAACAGCCTTTGCATTAGAAATATTTATAAAATTAATCATATCATCAACATGAAGCTCTTTATCAATAGGAACAACAGTACCTACAATAGAACTAGCAAGATATGAAATAGTCCAAGAGTAACTGTTTTTACCTATTAAAGCAATAGGAGCATCTAATAATTCTAAATCTATTAGGGAAGTGCCTAGTGCTTCAACATCATCTTTAAATTGAACATATTTAACACCATAAATTTTTCCGATTTTTATCCTTTAATTTGAATGCATTTCTGTTTTTGTATCTAACAGAAGACTGATAAAGCATATCTTTTAAATCAGTAACATTATGTATTTTGAAATACTTTGTTTTTAAAATATCTTCTTTCTTTTCCATAAATTACCTCCATACAACAATATTCTATAATATTACAATAAAATAATCAAGTATTAAATGATATTAAATGTTATATTTAATAAACTAAAATAAAAATATAGATTTTAAAACAAATTAGCCACAAATTAATACAAAAAAGCTTGACATATAATATAAAAGTATTGTATAATATGATTTGCGTGTAGATTTGCGATGAAGCGAAATGTGGCTACATTCCTACGGAAAGTAGGAAATGGAGGGAACTTTCGTGGAGTATGTCTTGGCTAAGACCGGGCGGATAAGTTTTAAATAAGCACACTTGTCCTAAGTATCATCTTGCGTTAACTTAGGATTTTTAAATGTTAATAAAAGAAACACTAGGGTGCGTTAAGAACTTTCCTAAGGCAATTAAGTGAGTACATATAATAAAGATGTATCACGACAAATTAAAAGGAGGGAATTTAACAATGGCAAAAGCAGAAAATGCAGAAGCAACAAACAAAACTGAAAAAGTAGCAAAAGCTACAACAAAAAAAGCAACAAAAGGTGCAGCAACAAAAGGTGCAGCAACAAAAACTGCAAAGACAACAAAAACAGAAAAGGTTACTAAAAAAACAGTTCAAAGCGAAAAAATAAGAATAAGATTAAAAGCTTATGACAATGTAGTTTTAGATCAGTCTGCTGAAAAGATAGTAGATACTGCTAAAAGAACAGGTGCAAAAGTTTCAGGTCCTATTCCACTACCAACAAAAAGAGAAATAGTAACAATTTTACGTTCTCCACACAAACACAAAGATTCAAGAGAACAATTTGAAATGAGAACACACAAGAGAGTAATAGACATCTTATACCCAACACAAACAACAGTTGATAGCCTAATGAAATTAGACTTGCCAGCAGGTGTAGATGTAGAAATGAAACTTTAATATATTTATGAAAATATATACAACAAAAACCAAGCTGATAAATGTCAGCCAATAGTTAAGGAGGAAAGAAACGATGAAAAAAGCAATACTAGGAAAGAAAATTGGAATGACACAAATTTTTGATGAAAAAGGAAAAGTAATTCCAGTTACAGCAATTGAAGTTGGACCATGTACAGTTGTCCAAATAAAAACAGTTGATAACGATGGTTATCAAGCAGTAAAATTAGGTTTTGGAGAAGTTAAAGAAAGTAAATTAACAAAACCAAAAAAAGGTGAATTTAAAAAAGCAAGTTTAACACCTAAAAAACATTTAAGAGAATTTAGATTAGAAGAAATTTCTTACAATGTAGGTGATGAAATAAAAGCTGATATATTTACAGCTGGAGAAAGCGTAGATATAACAGGAACAAGCAAAGGTAAAGGATTCCAAGGTGTTATAAAACGTCATGGACAATCTAGAGGACCTATGGGACATGGTTCTATGTACCACAGAAGACCAGGTTCAATGGGATCTACTTCAACACCAGGTAGAGTATTTAAAGGCAAAAACTTACCAGGACACATGGGAATGGAAACAGTTACAATACAAAACTTAGAAGTTGTAAGAGTAGATTTAGATAAAAACATAATCTTAGTAAAAGGTAGTGTTCCAGGAAACAAAGGAGCAATATTAAAAATAAGAAATTCAGTAAAGAGTAAATAAGAGAGGAGATAGAGAAAAATGCCTAAAATAGATGTATACAATATAGAAGGTAAAAAAGTTAGCGATATAGAATTAGCAGATAGCGTTTTTGGTATTGAACCAAACGAAAAAATAGTACACAGTGTATTAGTTAATTATATGGCTAACCAAAGACAAGGAACTTCAAATACAAAAACTAGAGCAGAAGTAGCTGGTGGCGGAAGAAAACCTTGGAAACAAAAAGGAACAGGTAGAGCAAGACAAGGAAGTATAAGAGCACCACAATGGTTTAAAGGTGGTATAGCATTAGGACCTAAACCAAGAGATTATAGTTACAGAGTAAACAAAAAAGAAAGAAGATTAGCTATAAGATCTGTATTAAGTTCTAAAGTGTTAGAAAACAATTTGGTAGTTGTAGATGCAATGAACTTTGATGCAATAAAAACAAAGAACATGGTATCAGCATTAAACAACTTAAAAGTTGAAGGAAAGACATTAATAGTTTTACCAGAAAAAAATGAAAATGTTCAAAAATCAGCAAGAAACATTGAAGGTGTAAAAACAAGTTTAGTAAACACAATAAATGTTTATGATTTATTAAAATATAACAAACTAGTTCTTACAGTAGATGCAGTTAAAAACTTAGAGGAGGTGTATGCTTAACATGAACGCAGAAGATATAATTATAAAACCAATAGTTACAGAAAAAAGTAGCACAGGATTACAAGAAGGAAAGTATACATTCAAAGTAGCAAAAAAAGCTACAAAAGTTCAAATAGCACAAGCTGTTGAGAAATTATTTAATGTAAAAGTATTAAATGTAAATACAATTACAGTTAAAGGAAAAGAAAAAAGAGTTGGAGCAAATACAGGAAGAAGACCAGACTGGAAAAAAGCAATAGTTGCAATAGACACAAATCCAACAGAAAAATCTTACCTAACAAAAGGTGGAAAAGAAGTTAAAATAGACAAAAAATACAAGGATTCAATAGATGAATTCATGGGAGCTTAAGATTATAAGCACAATAGTTAATTAACCAGAAAAAACTGGGATAATAAATATAAAGGAGAGATAAATAATGGGTATAAAAACATACAGACCATACACACCATCAAGAAGAAATATGACAATGTCAACTTTCGAAGAAATAACAAAAAAGACACCAGAAAAATCTTTACTTGCTAAAAAGAAAAAGAATGCAGGAAGAAACTCTTATGGTAGAATAACAGTTAGACATCAAGGTGGTGGAAACAGACAAAAATACAGAATAATTGATTTTAAACGTAAAAAGGATGATATGCCAGCAACAGTAATTGGTATAGAATATGATCCAAACCGTACAAGTAACATCGCTTTAATAAAATATGAAGATGGAACTTTAAACTATATATTAGCACCTTTAGGATTAAAAGATGGAGATACAGTAGTTTCTGGTGCTAAATCTGATATAAGAATTGGAAACTGTCTTCCAATAGAAAACATACCAGTAGGTACATTAATTCATAATATAGAATTAAATCCAGGTCAAGGTGGAAAATTAGTAAGAACAGCTGGTGGAGAAGCACAACTTATGGCAAAAGAAGGAAAATACGCTCACGTAAGACTTCCATCAGGAGAAATGAGATTAGTATTAGCAAGATGTAGAGCAACAATAGGAACAATTGGTAATACAGATCATGGAAATATAAAACTAGGTAAAGCAGGAAGAAAAAGACATTTAGGTATAAGACCAACAGTTAGAGGTTCAGTTATGAACCCAGTAGATCACCCTCATGGTGGTGGTGAAGGTAAAGCACCAGTTGGACACGCAGGACCACTTACTCCTTGGGGTAAACCAGCACTAGGATATAAGACAAGACAAAAAAATAAAAAATCAGATAAATTTATAGTTAAAAGGAGGAAATAGGAATAATGGCTAGTAATAAAAGACCTTTTATACAAGAAAAATTATTAAAAAGAGTAGAAAAAATGAATGAAACTGGCGATAAAGCTGTTCTAAAAACTTGGTCAAGAGCATCTACAATATATCCACAAATGGTTGGACATACAATAGCTGTTCATGATGGAAGAAAACATGTTCCAATTTATATTTCAGAAGAAATGATAGGACATAAATTAGGAGAATTTGCTCCAACAAGAACTTTCAAAGGTCATTCAGGAGATAAAAAAACTAACGTAAAATAAAGGAGGAAAGAAAAAATGCCAGAGCAAGAGAATGTTCAAACTGCAACACTAGAAGCAAAAGCTACATTAAGATATGCTAGAATATCAAGCAGAAAAGTAAAAATAGTTGCAGACCTAATAAGAGGTAAAAAAGTTGATGAAGCATTAGCAATAATAAAATTTACACCAAAAGCATCATCAGAAATATTAGAAAAATTATTAAAATCAGCAATAGCAAATGCTGAAAACAATCATGGTATGAATAGAGGAAATCTAATAGTTAGCGAAATTTATGCAAACCAAGGGCCAACATTAAAAAGAATTAGACCAGCAGCAAAAGGATCAGCAGTAAGAATTAGAAAAAGAACATGCCATATAACAATTGTGGTAAAGGAGGAAAATTAACATGGGACAAAAAATGCATCCACATGGATTAAGAGTAGGTGTTATAAAAGATTGGAATTCTAAATGGTATGCAGATTCTAAAAATTTTAGCGACTATTTAGTAGAAGATCATAAAATACGTGAATATGTTAAGAAAAAACTATTCGTAAGTGGAATTTCTAAAATAGAAATAGAAAGAACACCAAAATTTGTAAAAGTAAATGTTTACACTGCAAAACCAGGTCTAGTAATAGGTAAAGGTGGAAATTACGCAGAAACATTAAAAAATGAATTAGTAAAAATGATAAACAAAGATGTTAATTTAAATATAGTTGAAGTAAAAAATATTGATACAGATGCACAATTAGTTGCAGAAAATATTGCAAACCAACTAGAAAGAAGAATATCTTTTAGAAGAGCAATGAAACAATGTATGCAAAAAGCAATGAAATCAGGAGCTCTTGGAATAAAAACAGCAGTATCTGGAAGATTAGGTGGAGCTGATATGGCAAGAACAGAATTCTATAAAGAAGGAACAATTCCACTTCAAACATTAAGAGCAGATATTGATTATGGATTCCACGAAGCAGATACAACTTATGGAAAAATAGGTGTAAAAGTTTGGATATATAAAGGAGAGGTTCTTCCAACTAAAAAAGTAGCAAAAGAAGGAGGGGAACAATAATGCCAGTAATGCCAAAAAGAACAAAATATAGAAAAATGCAAAAAGGTAGAAACAGAGGTAAAGCAACAAGAGGTAATGTTGTAAACGAAGGTGAATACGGATTACAAGCATTAGAAACAGGATTAATTACAGCAAACCAAATAGAAGCAGCCAGAATTGCCATGACTCGTTATATTAAAAGAGGTGGTAAAGTTTGGATTAAAATATTCCCAAATAAACCAATTAGTAAAAAACCAGCTGATACTCGTATGGGTAAAGGTAAAGGTGCAACAGAATATTGGGTAGCTGTTGTAAAACCTGGTAGAATATTATTTGAATTAGCAGGTGTAACAGAAGATGTAGCAAGAGAAGCTTTAAGACTTGCAGCACACAAATTACCTGTAAAAACAAAATTCTTAGCCAGAGAAACTAAACAAGGTGGTGAGAATGATGAAGATAAATAAAATAAGAGAAATGTCTTCACCAGAGCTAGAAAAAGAATTAGTAGAATTAAAATCTGAATTATTTAAATTAAGATTTAGCTTAGCTACAAACGGATTAGACAATCCAATGAAAATAAAAGAAGTTAAAAAAGATATAGCTAGAGTTAATACTATTCTAAAAGAAAGAGAATTAGGAGAAGCAAAAAACTAGTAGGAGACCTGCACACAAATTGTGTAGGGGTCGACGGCACTGTCGACCCGAAAATGTGTCCCTCAAAATAATAAGGAGGAAAATATAAATGGAAGAAAGAAATCTTCGTAAAGTTATGACTGGTACAGTTGTATCAAACAAAATGGATAAAACAATAGTCGTAGCAGTTGAAACAAGTGTTAAACATCCTATATATGGCAAAATTGTTAAAAGAACATATAAATTAAAAGCTCATGATGAAGAAAATCAATGCCAAATAGGAGATAAAGTAAAAGTAATGGAAACAAGACCTCTATCTAAAGACAAAAGATGGAGACTAGTAGAAGTTGTAGAAAAAGCAGTTATAAAATAAATGAATAGTGAAGAGTATAAAGTTTGATTCACAAATTTTTAAAAAGGAGGAAACCATAATGATACAACAACAATCAAGACTAAAAGTAGCAGATAACACAGGAGCAAAAGAATTAATGTGTATTAGATGCTTAGGCGGTTCACATAGAAAATTTGCAGGTGTTGGAGATGTAATAGTTGCATCTGTAAAAAGTGCTATACCAAATGGAGTTGTTAAAAAAGGTGATGTAGTAAAAGCAGTTATAGTAAGAACAAAAAAACCAATTAGAAGAGCAGATGGATCTTATGTAAGATTTGACGAAAATGCAGCAGTTATTATTCGTGATGATAAAAACCCAAAAGGTACTCGTATATTTGGGCCTATAGCAAGAGAATTAAGAGATAAGGATTATATGAAAATTTTATCATTAGCTCCAGAGGTACTTTAATAACTAGAACAAAAATGATAGAAAAATCGAAATAATAGAAAAGAAGGAGGAAGACCTTAAATGAAAATAAAAAAAGGCGATACAGTTCAAGTTTTATCAGGAAATGATAAAGGTAAAACTGGTGAAGTTTTAGACACAATGCCAAAAACAGATAGAATAATAGTTAAAGGTATAAATATAAGAAAAAAACACGTTAAACCTAGAAAACAAGGTGAAGAAGGTGGAATTATTCCTGTAGAATGTAGCATACATAGCAGCAAAGTTAACGTAGTTTGCCCAAAATGCAACAAACCTACTAGAATAAAAATAGAAAAAGAAGGAAAAGAAAAAACACGTATTTGCAAAAAATGTGGAGCAAAACTAAAATAATAAAATAGAAGGAGGAAAAAACTATCCATGGAAAAGTTAAAAGAACAATATCAAAAAGAAGTAGTACCAGCATTAATGAAAAAGTTTGAATATAAATCACTAATGGAAGTTCCTAAACTAGAAAAAATAGTTATAAATATAGGATTAGGAGATATAAAAGATAATCCAAAAAGTTTAGATAATGCAATATCAGATTTAACACTTATAACAGGTCAAAAACCAGTTATAACAAAAGCAAAAAAATCAATTGCTGCATTTAAATTAAGAGAAGGTGTAAACGTAGGATGTAAAGTTACACTAAGAGCAGGAAAAATGTATGATTTTGCTGATAAATTATTTAACTTAGCACTTCCAAGAGTAAGAGATTTTAGAGGAGTATCTAAAAATTCATTTGATGGAAAAGGAAATTATTCTTTAGGTATAAAAGAACAATTAATATTCCCAGAAATCGAATATGACAAAATAGATAAAATAAGAGGAATGGACATTATATTTGTAACAACAGCAAAAACAGATGAGGAAGCAAAAGAATTATTAGCATTATTAGGAATGCCTTTTAGAGTTTAATAAAGGAGGAAAATAAAAATTATGGCTAAAAAATCAATGATTGTAAAGCAACAAAAACCACAAAAATTTAAAACAAGAGAATATAATAGATGTAAATTATGTGGTAGACCACATGCATATATAAGAAAATATGGAATTTGCCGTATATGCTTTAGAGAATTAGCACATAAAGGTGAAATACCAGGTGTAAAAAAAGCAAGCTGGTAATAAGAGGCGAAAAGCTTCACTTCAAATAAGAAAAGGAGGAATAAATTTAAATGAACACTACTGATCCAATAGCAGACATGCTAACAAGAATAAGAAATGCAAACAGTGCAAAATTTAAAACAGTTGATATTCCAGCATCTAAGATGAAAAGATCAATTGCAGAAATTTTGTTCAATGAAGGATATATAAAATCGTATGAAGAAATAAGTAATGAAAACCAAGGTATTTTAAGAATAAGCTTAAAATATACAGAGAATGGTAAAAAAGTTATATCTGGATTAAAAAGAATAAGCAAACCAGGACTAAGAATATATGCAGCAAAAGATGAACTTCCAAGAGTATTAAACGGATTAGGAATAGCTTTAATTTCAACATCAAAAGGTATTATGACAGATAAAGAAGCAAGAAACGCTGGCGTTGGTGGAGAAGTATTAGCATATATTTGGTAATTAAAATTGCTTTAATAAAACAAAAATTAATAGTAAAGAAAAATAAAAAAGAATTTTAAGAAGGGAGTAAAAGGTATGTCAAGAATAGGAAACAAACCAATTACAGTTCCAGCTGGTATAGATGTAACAATAGATGGACAAAAAATAACTGTAAAAGGACCTAAAGGAACATTAGAAAGAACAGTTAATGACAACATTTCTATAAAACTAGAAAACGGTGTTATTGTAGTAGCAAGACCAAACGATGAAAAAGAAAATAGAAGTTTACATGGTTTAACAAGAACATTAATAAACAATATGATTGAAGGAGTTTCTAATGAATTTTCAAAACAATTAGAAATTAACGGAGTAGGTTACAGAGCTGCAAAACAAGGAAATAAAATAGTTTTAACTCTAGGATATTCACATCCAGTAGAAATGGTTGAACCAGAAGGAATTAAATATGAAGTACCAAATCCAAACTCAATAATAGTAAAAGGTATTGATAAAGAATTAGTAGGTCAAATGGCTGCAGAAATAAGAAGCAAAAGACCACCAGAAGTATATAGAGGAAAAGGTATTAAATATGTTGATGAACATATTAGAAGAAAAGAAGGTAAAACAGGTAAATAGAACAAGTATATAAAAAGAAAGGAGAAATTCTTAAATGATTAGCAAAACAAATAGAAAATTAGAAAGAGAAAGAAGACATATAAGAGTACGTAGAAAAATAAGCGGAACATCTGAATGTCCAAGACTATGTGTTTATAGAAGTAATTCTAATATATATGCACAAATCATAGATGATGTAAAAGGAGAAACTATCGTTTCAGCATCAACATTAGATAAAGCTGTAAAAACAAAAAAATCTAATAAAGAAGCTGCAAAAGAAGTTGGAACATTAATTGCAAAAAGAGCAATAGAAAAAAATATTAAAAATGTTGTCTATGATAGAGGCGGATATATTTACCACGGTGTAGTAAAAGAGCTTGCAGAGGCTGCAAGAGAAGCAGGATTAGAATTTTAAGGAGGGAAACTTTTAAAATATGGAAAACGAAGTAGTTGAATTAAAAGAAAAAGTAGTAGCCATTAACAGAGTTGCAAAAGTTGTTAAAGGTGGTAGAAATTTCAGATTTAGTGCAGTAGTTGTTGTTGGTGACGAAAACGGACACGTAGGAATTGGAAATGGAAAAGCAGCAGAAGTTCCAGATGCAATCAAAAAAGCAATAGAAGATGCTAAAAAGAACTTAATCGAAGTACCAATCGTAGGAACAACAATACCACATGAATTTCTAGGAACATTTGGTTCAGCAAGCGTACTATTAAAACCAGGAGCAGAAGGTTCTGGATTAATAGCAGGAGGAAGCGTAAGACCAATACTTGAACTTGCTGGATATAGAGATATAAAAACAAAAGTTATTGGTACAAACAATCCAAGAAACGTTGGATATGCTACAATAAATGCTTTAGAAAACATGTCAACAGCTGAAGAAGTTGCTAAAAAAAGAGGAAAAAAAGTAGAAGAAATATTATAATTTAGAAACATTACTTTTAGAATGTAAGAATTGCAATTTTGACGTGAGAGGTGTGATGTGAGAGGTGTGAATCGAAAGATTTTCGTTTAAATCTCACTTCTCACATCCCACTTCAAAATCTAAAAAAGTGCAAACTGAAATTGTAATGGTTTAATAAGAAACGGAGGGAAACAAATGGAATTAGGAAACATAAAATCTAGCCAAGAAAAAGTTGCAAGAAGAAGAGTAGGACGTGGAATTGGTTCAGGTCTAGGAAAAACATCAGGAAGAGGACATAAAGGACAAAAAGCAAGATCTGGTGGAGGAGTTAGACGTGGATTTGAAGGAGGTCAAACACCATTATATAGAAGATTACCAAAAAGAGGATTTACAAATATTCACGCTTCAAATTACACAGAAGTAACATTAACAATGCTTAATAAAAGTAAAGCAGATGTAGTTACAGCTGAAAGCTTAATTGCAGACGGAATAATAAGTAAAGCTAATGATGGTATCGTTGTTTTAGCAACTGGAAATTTAGATAAAAAATTAACAGTTCAAGCAACAAGATTTACAAAAGCTGCAAAAGAAAAAATCGAAGCAGCTGGTGGAAAAGCAGAGGTGATTTAATTTGTTTAAAACAATTAAAAACGCTTTAAAAACTCCGGAAATTAGAAAAAGACTAATGTACACACTATTATTAATAGTAATATTTAGATTAGGATGTTTTATATCAGTTCCAGGAATTGATACTGTAGCATTAAGCGAACTTGCAAAAACAGGATCAAACAGCTTATCTGGATTTATAGATTTAATCTCAGGAGGAGCTTTTTCAAGATTTTCAATATTTGCAATGAGTATTAGCCCATATATTACAGCTTCAATTGTTATACAATTGCTAGGAATGGTAATACCTTCATTAGAAAGACTTATTAAAGAAGGCGGAGAAGAAGGAAGAGCTAGAATAAACAAATATACAAAAATTGTTACTCTAATATTAGCATTAGTTGAAGCAATAGGAATTTATGTTTCATATAGCAGTACATATTCTGCTTATGGAGTATTTATAAACCCTGGATTTGGAACAGGTGCATTAATAGTACTTTCATTAGTTGCAGGAACAGCACTTTTAATGTGGCTTGGAGAACAAATCACTAATAAAGGAATTGGTAATGGTATATCAATAATTATATTCATTGGTATAATTGCTTCATTACCATCAGCAGTTACAACAATATATAACTTGATAATAACAGCTAACGGATTTAGCACAACTGGATTATTAATTTCTCTTGGAATAATAATAGGAGCGATAGTTCTTGTTGCAGGAGTTGTATTTGTACAAGAAGCAGAAAGAAGAGTTCCTGTACAATATGCTAAAAAAGTAGTAGGAAGAAAAATGTATGGAGGACAAAATACACATATTCCTCTAAAACTTGCAATGGCAGGAGTTATGCCTGTAATATTTGCATCATCATTTATGACATTCCCAGCAATGATTATACAAATGTTTAATGCAAATATAGCAAGCCAAACAGGTTTCTGGGCTACAATATATAAATTCTCAATAGCTACATCAACATCTAATGTTGGATTAGGCTATACAATAGCAAACGCAATTGTATATCTATTATTGATACTTGGATTTACTTATTTTTATACTTATGCAACGTTTAATCCAGCAGAAGTATCAAGCAATATAAAGAAAAATGGTGGATTTATTCCAGGAATTAGAGCTGGAAAACCTACAACAGATTATTTATCATCAATTATGAGTAAATTAACTTTATTTGGAGGTATATTCTTAAGTATAATAGCAATACTTCCAATGCTTATGAGATTTACAGGACTTAACGTTGCATTTGGTGGAACATCAATACTTATCGTAGTAGGTGTTGCATTAGAAACAGTACAACAATTAGAGTCTAGATTAGTAATGAGACATTATAAAGGATTTTTAGAATAGAAGTGTGAAGTGTGAAGTGCGAAGTGTGAAAGTATAAAATTACACTTCACACGTCTCACATCTCACTTCTAATTTATAGTAAAAAATAAAAATGGATTTTAAAACAAATCAAAAGCGAGTAATACAAGGAAAACAAGCGAAAAATTTTGAAATAGTACATAAGTACATTGAAAAATTTTGAGTGAAGTTTGACATAGTAGGACGAAGCTTTTCATTTGTTTGAATGGAGGGAAGATATGTTTATAGTACTATTAGGAGCCCCAGGTAGTGGAAAAGGAACTGTTGGAAAAATAATAGCAGAAGATTTAAAATTAGCTCACATATCAACAGGAGATTTATTTAGAGAAAATTTAAAAAATGAAACAGAATTAGGAAAAGAAGCAAAACAATACATGGACAAAGGTGAACTTGTACCGGATGAAGTAACAATAAAAATGTTAAAAGAAAGATTAAATGGAGATGACGTAGAAAACGGAGCTGTTTTAGACGGATTCCCAAGAACAGGTGTACAAGCTGTAAGTCTTGATAATATGTTAAAAGAAATGAATGCAAAAGTAGATATGGCATTAAATATAGACGTTCCATTTGATGAAATAGTAGAAAGAATTGCAAATAGAAGAAGTTGCAAAGGATGTAGCGAAATATACAATGTAGTATTCAACCCACCAAAAGTTGAAGGAATATGTGACAAATGTGGCGGAGAACTATATCAAAGAGAAGACCAAAAACCAGAAGTTGTAGAAAACAGACTACAAGTTTATAGCAAAACAGCAGAAGAATTAATAAATCATTATAAAAATGCAAATATATTATATGATGCAAAAGCAGGCGACAAAGTAGGAAAAACATCTTATGATGTTGCAAAAGAAGTAGAAGAATATATTAAAAATAATTAATTAGATAAATTGGAATTTGTAGGGATCACCCAGGAGTGCGCCCCCTACAATGTTTGCAACATGTTTTCATCCGAAATTAAAATATTAAAAATGAAAAAAATTGTGAATGGAGTTAGCTTGAATTAGAAATTGTTCTTCGAGCGCAGTAGGGAATCTCATTTTTAATGAGGGCGCTGCGGAGCAAGAAGATTTACAATTTCTATGAAAGTGACATGACCTGAACGATTTTTTGAATTTTAATATTTTAATTTTGAATATAGTTACAAATTCCAATTTATCGAACTAAAATTTTTAAAAAAGGAAAGGAATCCAAATGATAAATATTTTTTTAAGAGTATTAATAATTTACATATTAGTCTTAATAGTAATGAGACTAATGGGAAAAAGAGAGTTGGGGCAAATGCAGCCATTTGAACTAGTAATAGCAATAATGATAGCAGACTTAGCATCAGTACCAATGGCAGATACAGGAATACCAATAACAAATGGAATAATCCCAATTCTTGCACTTTTGCTAGTGCAATTAGTAATATCAATTATAAATCTAAAAAGTATAAATGGAAGAAAAATAATTTGTGGGAAGCCATCAATATTAGTATATAGGGGCAAAATAGATGAAAGAGTAATGAAAAAGGAAAAATTTACTGTTAATGAATTACAAGAAAGATTAAGACAAAATAATATTTTTAATATAGGCGATGTAGAATATGCAATATTAGAAACAAGTGGCCAAGTTACAGTAATACAAAAACCAGAAAAAAGAAATACTATACCAGAAGATTTTGGAATATTGCCAGAATATGAAGGAATACCTTATGACTTAGTAGTAGATGGCAAAATAATGCATGAAAATTTAAAAGCAATAGGAAGGGATTACAATTGGTTAAAAAAGCAAGTAGAAAAATTTAAAATAAAGCCAGAACAGGCACTAATTGTAACATTTGATGGAAAAGGACAGATATTTTGCCAAGCAAAAGAGGAGAAAAAATGAAAGAAATAATAATTATTATAAGCATTTTAATCATAATATTTACAGGCTCAATAGTTACACAGAAGTATTTAAACAGAACAAGCGACTTACTTGTAGATGATTTAGAAGATATAAAAAACGATTTAGAAAATAACAATTTAGATAGTGAAAAATTAGCTAAAAAATCGGAAGATATGTATGAAAAATGGGAAGAAATAAATGCCAAATGGTCAATAATAATTTTGCATGACGAAATAGATTTAATAGAAACATCACTAACAAAAATGAAAGCAGAAATAAAAGCTGGAGAAATAAAAGATGTTATGGCAGAATTAGATACATCAATATTTTTGCTAAATCACATAAAAGAAAAAGAAAAAACAAGTTTAAAAAACATATTTTAAAAATGAAAGAATTGCTAAATTTGAAAAATGCAAGAAAACGTGATACAATTAACATAATGGCAATAGCCATGTTGAAACCGTTATAAAATTATCACTTAAGGAGGTATAAACTATGAAACGGTATGAAAAATTTGTGCTTGAGGCAGAAAAGGATATAACCTTTGAAGTCTCAGAGGGAACAAGTGGAGAGTTAATTATCAGAGCTCTGAACATTGCTACAGACTATGTCTACTTTACAAACTATGTAAATCCTCCAATTCCAGAAGGATATAAGCATGTCTGTGGAGAATGGAACAATGGATTTGTAATTGAAAGATGTTCTGATGGAAGCCAGTTTGTATGGATTCCTGTTGGAAGTCTCGACTCTAATGGAACACTTGATGGAGAACATTTTTCGGAGAAATTCGGCAGACGGAATTATATGAACAATGAATTTTCGGATGATGAATTCAATGAAGCTTTAAATGGTAAACTGCTTAAACAATTTGAAAGTGTCAAAAAATATGGGGGATTTTATATTTCTCGTTATAACATTTCCAAGAATTCAGCAGGAAAACCGCAGTCGGTAAAAGGAGTTATGCCGTGGGTAAACATCAATTTTGATGATGCCAAGAAGATTGCATCCACTATCGAAGACAATGAAGTAGTTAAAAGTCATCTGACTTTTGGTGCAGAATATGATTCGGTATTGGAATGGTTTATCAAAACGAAAGTTAAAACTCTTGCTGAAATTGCAGAGGACTCTACTGAATGGGGCAATCATTGGAATACAGAGAATTCTCCAAGGAAAGTAGTTGAAACAGGAAGCAGAGAAAAATGGTGTGCTAATAAAATCTACGACTTTGCAGGTAATGTGGATGAATGGACACAAGAACAGAATGAAAGTTCGTTTCGTGTTGTCCGCGGTGGCGGTTACGGCGATGATGGTAACAATTACCCTGTCGCCTATCGCTATTACAACAATCCTCTTTACAACTATAGCGACACTGGTTTTCGTGCCACGCTTTATCTTAAGTAGCACTGACCACTGTAAAACTATCCTAATTTGTTTCCAAACACAGACAGAGGGAGAAAACTTTGAAATTTCAGAGTTTCTCCTTCTTTTTTATACAAAATTCGTAATAATTTTTGTAAACTTCTCATAAAATATAGCAAAAATGTTTGTGAGAGGATGAATAAAATGATAAGTTACATAAAAGAAAAAACAAGTTTAAAAAATATATTTTAAAAAAAGCATCGTAACCAAAGCAAAACAAAAAGCATATAATACCTAAGGAGAGGGTGTTATATGCTTGATTTTATTTTAAATGGTATTGTTTGGGTGTTGGCACTGTACGGATTTATAGAAATTGTAAAAACAATATATTATGCGTGTGTATACAGTAAAATAAAAACAGAAGGAATTTATTTTATAATAGCGGTAAAAAATCAGGAGGAACAAATAGAAGGATTTATGCGTTCTATTCTTTTTAGAGTACTATATGGAAAAGAAGAAAATATAAATGATATAATAATATCTGATTTAGGTTCTACAGATAATACGAAAGAAATATTAGAAAAATTGCAAGAAGACTATAAATTTATTAATTTACTAGATTGGAAAACTTGTAAAGATTTAATTGACAATGTAAACGAAAAATAATTTACATAGATAAAGATTTGTGATATAAAATAATAAGAAGTTTGTTAAAACAAGGAGCAGTAGACTTGGAAATTAAAGGACAAATATCAGAAATCATATATCAAAATGAAATAAACAGTTATACAATAGCTGAATTTGAAACAGAGGAAGAATTAACTGTAATTGTAGGCTACCTACCTTTTATAAATAAAGGAGATAGCCTTAAATTAGTTGGAAATTTTATAAATCACCCGGATTATGGAAGACAATTTAAGATCCAGACATTTGAAAAAATTATGCCAGAGACGTTGGAAGCATTAGAGAAGTACTTATCTGGCGGGATTATAAAAGGAGTTGGACCTGCAACAGCAAAAAGAATAGTAGATAAATTTGGAGAAGAAACAATACCTGTTTTGAAATTTGAACCAGAAAGATTGGCACACATAAGGGGAATAAGCTTAAATAAAGCTCAAGAAATATCAGATGAGTTTAATGAAAAATGGGATTTATGGCAAATTGTAGGCTTTTTAGAGAGATTTGGAATAACAGGACAAAACTGTAAAAAGGTTTATGAAAAGCTAGGACAAGATGCAATTCCAAAGATAGAAAAAAATCCATACATACTATTAGAGATAACTTATGGAGTGGATTTTAAAAAAATAGATAAAATGGCAATGGATTTAGGAATAGACAATCAGAGTAGTAGCAGAATATCAAGTGCTATAAAATATAGCCTAATTTTAGCTGGAAACAATGGAAATAGTGCTGTGCTATATGACAATTTGATTAATTATGTATCTAATTTATTAGGAATAGAACCAGAAATAACAGAAGATGAAATAATAAACTTAAAAGCAAAACAAGAGATATTTTTAGAAGAATATGAGGACAAAGAATGGGTATATTTAGATACTTTCTATACAGCAGAACAGAATATAGCCGAAAAATTAATTGGACTTGATAATGCAAAAAATATTAAGCATATAAAGAATTTTAAAACAGAACTAGAAAAAACTGAAAAAGATGAAGAAATTATTTTATCAGAAGAACAGAAAGAAGCAATAAAAGCAGTAAATGAAAACAATGTATGTGTGATTACTGGTGGGCCTGGTACTGGTAAAACAACAATTATTAAATCTATAATAAAATTATATGAAGCAAGAAAAATGAAGGTCGTTTTATGTGCTCCAACAGGAAGAGCAGCAAAAAGAATGCAAGAACAAACAGGCAAAGAAGCAACAACAATACATAGATTATTAGAAATTAGAAAGTTAGATGATGAGAACTTTATAAGTTTAGATTATCCAATAACGCCAATAGATGCTGATGTGGTAATAATAGATGAAATGTCTATGGTGGATATGTTTTTAATGAATCACATATTAAAAGCAATATATTTAGGAACAAAATTAGTTTTAGTTGGAGATATTGACCAATTACCATCAGTAGGACCTGGAAATGTTTTACAAGATATAATAGAATCAAATGCAATTACAACAATAGAGCTAAATAAAATTTTTAGACAAGCTGCAAAGAGCAAGATAATAACAAATGCACATAGAGTAAATAGTGGAGAGACATTTATTGGAGTGGAAGAAAAAGACAAATTAGAAGATTTCTTTTATATAAATGAAATGTCACAAGAAAAAATGCTTCAAGATGTGATATCACTTTGTACAGGTAGACTAAAGAAGTATGGCGACTATGACTTTTTTAAAAACATACAAGTTTTAACGCCAACCAAAAAAGGAATGCTTGGAACAAAAGAATTAAATAAACAATTGCAAAATGCATTAAATCCAAAATCTACTATAGAAAAACAAAATGGAGATAGAGTTTTTAGAATTGGCGATAGAGTAATGCAAGTTAAGAATAATTATGATATTTATTGGGAGAAAAAAACAAATAGTACATTAGAAGCTGGTAGTGGCATATTTAATGGAGAGTTAGGCATAATTACAGAAATTGATGAAGTAAACAAACAAATAGAAGTCTGCTTTGATGATGAAAAAGTTGCGTGGTATGATTTTACAAATTTAGATGAGCTAGAACATAGCTATAGTATAACAATACATAAATCTCAACGGAAGTGAATTTGATGTAGTAATAATGTGTGTACCACAATCAGCACCAATGCTACTTACAAGAAACTTGTTATATACAGGAATAACAAGAGCAAAAAAACTTTTAATAGTAATTAGCAATAAAAATATAATAGAATTTATGATACAAAATACAGACATAAAAAAGAGAAATACAGGATTAAAATATAAATTGAAAAAATAGGCGAAAAAATGTTCTGGGAAATATTGACATATACACTAAATTAAAGTATATTTTTGACAGAAAGTAAGGAGAAGCAGATATGTGTAGTTGCCACCAACAGAGATTGGAGGTGGTGCTAATGATAGAAAATTATTTAACAGCAATTATATACATACTTTTAATTGCATTAGTTATAACAGCTATTATAGCATTTGCCTTAATTGTAGTCTTGACTATAGTTTTGAGCAAACAACAATAAAAATAAAAGCACATTTCTGCTCTTGCCAGGGTAAAATGTGCTTTTTTTATCAACGGCAACCACATATTTGTGGATCCTTATTTTCCTATATTATAAAACATTATTTTTAACATGTCAAATATTTACAGTTAAATTGAAAATACATCTCTCACATCCATTTTACAAATTACAATTTTCATGTTTAATTAAAACAAATTAAAAAGGAGTTTTTAATGTTAGATTTAAATAAAGATGTTAAATACATAAAAGGCGTAGGGCCTGCAAGAGCAGAACTTTTAAACAGTATAGGCATATTTAATTTATATGATTTAATTACATATTTTCCAAGAGACTACGAAGATAGAGGAAAAGAAAAGAATATCGCAGAGTTAGAAGATGGGGAAGAGGCATTAATAAAAGCAATATGCGTTTCTAATCTTATGGAAAAAAGAATAAGAAAAAATATGGTAATCTATAAACTTACAGTAAGAGATGAAACCGGACTTTGCCAAATTACCTGGTTTAACCAAAGATATTTAAAAAACAAATTTAAACTTCGGAGAAACATATAACTTTTTTGGAAAAGTACAGAAAAGAATTGGATTTGTAGAAATGAATTCGCCTGTGTTCGAAGAAGAAAATAAAAACAAAAATACAGGAAAAATAATTCCATTGTATCCTCTTACATATAATTTATCTCAAAATGTTATAAGGCAAATAATAGAAAATGGTTTGAGAGAAGTAAATAACGGTTTGGATGAAACTTTACCTCAATATTTGCTAGAAGAATATAATTTAGATGATATAAATAAGGCTATAAATGATATACATTTTCCAAAAGATTTTGGAGAATATAATAAAGCTAGAAAGAGATTGGTATTTGAAGAATTACTTATTATGCAACTTGCACTTTTAAATTTAAAGACAAAATATACAGTAGATTCAAAGGGAATAGAGTTTGAAGAAAATATTAAAATGCAAGATGCAATAAAGGAACTTCCTTTTAAACTTACAAATGCACAGACAAAAGTACTAGAAGAAATAAATAAAGATATGGAAAGTCCAAAGCCAATGAATAGACTTTTGCAAGGAGATGTTGGATCACGGAAAAACTGCTGTATCTATAATTGCTGCATACAAAGCTGTTAAATCTGGTTATCAAGTAGCTGTAATGGCACCTACTGCAATTTTAAGTAAACAACATTTAAAAAATTTTGAAGGACTTCTTTCACATTTTAATATTAAATGTGAATTACTAGTAAGTGGCATTCCTAAAAAACAAAAAGAAGATATTTTAAAAAGATTATCAAATGGTGAAATTGATGTATTAATTGGTACACATAGTTTACTAGAAGAAAGTGTTGTATTTAAAAATTTAGGACTTGTTGTAACAGATGAACAGCATAGGTTTGGAGTACGCCAAAGAAGCACGCTAAACAGCAAAGGGAAAAATCCAGATGTATTGGTTATGACAGCTACTCCAATTCCAAGAACATTGGCATTAATACTATATGGAGACTTAGATATTTCTATAATAGATGAACTTCCTCCAAATAGGAAAAAAATAGATACTTTTGCAGTAACTAAAGGAATGGAAGATAGAGTAAATGTCTTTATAAAAAAACAATTAGATGAAGGAAGACAATGTTACATTGTATGTCCATTAGTCGAAGAATCAGAAGAAATAGATGCAAAGGCAGTTTTAGATGTATATAAAAAATATAAAGAAGTGTTTTCTAATTATAGAGTTGAATACATTCATGGAAAATTAAAACCTAAAGAAAAAGATCAAATTATGCAAGAATTTAAAGATGGGAAAATAGATATTCTAATTTCTACAACAGTAATAGAAGTTGGTGTAGATGTTCCTAATAGCAATATAATGGTAATAGAAAATGCAGAAAGATTTGGCCTAGCAACACTTCATCAGTTACGTGGAAGAGTAGGACGTGGAGAATATAAATCATATTGCATTTTAAAATATGAGGGCAAACGGAAAAAATACAAAAGAGAGAATGAAAATAATGTGCCAAACAAACAATGGATTTGTTATTTCTGAAAAAGACTTAGAATTAAGAGGCTCTGGTGAATTTTTTGGAACAAAACAACATGGATTACCAGAATTTAAAATAGCAAACTTATTTGAAGATATAGAAATATTAAAAAAGGTACAAAATGTTGCAATAGGAATTATGGAGGATGATCCAAATTTAACAAAAGAAAAAAATTTAGAGCTAAAAAAGCAAATAGAAAATAAGTTTAAAAACAGAATAGAAATATAAGGAGGATGTAAAGATGAATCAAGTACAAATAGGTAAAGTCTATAGGCATTTCAAGGGTAACTACTACTTTGTAGAGAACATTGCATTGGATTCAGAAACACAAGAAAGAATTGTAGTATACAAAGCATTATATCATAGAGATGATTCTCAAATTTGGGTAAGAAAAGAAAGTATGTTTTTAGAAGAAATAGATAAAAAAAGAAAAGATAATATAACTGGGCAAAAGTATAGATTTGAACTTGTAGAAGAAATAGAAAAAAACTATGTAAAGTAACATATATGTATAATAAAAGTAGGGTGCAGACAGAAATTTGATATATTATGTAAAGTATGCTATAATAAATATAATTCAAAATTGAATTAATTATGTACGAAGGAGAATTAGTATGGCAATCTTTGAAGAGACATTTGTATCCCCTTTTGAAAAGGAGAGTAGAGAAGCAGCTTTTATGGTTTTAAATGAAATTCGAAAGGCACATCCTGCTGAAAGTGGCTGGGAAGAAATAAGTGCATGGGTTGAGCAACTTCCTAATGGCAAATGGCGAGCTGTTCGTCACCATAAAAAGGTTTCTTAAACTCCTTAAAAGACCAATATTTGTAGAATTCTATAATATTGGTCTTTTGCTAATTTTAAATTACAATTTGTAACGCGTATAAAATCACTTTTTTTACTAAGAATAGTAAAAGAGGTGGTTTTTTTATGTTTAATTTTAATACTGATTTGGCTGATGAAAGAAGAGATATTTTTAGAAAAGCTAATAATTTAGAAGAAATTCCAGGAATAGAAACAGAAACAATTGAAGAAGACCAAAATATAAAAACAAATAGGGTAAAAATCATAGATAATCAAGGAGCCCAAGCAATTGGAAAACCAATGGGAACATATATTACTATTGATATAAAAAATTTAAAAATTGCAGAAGATGCAGAAATACAAAAGGCTTCTGAAATTGTTACAAAAGAATTAAAAGAACTAATTAATAAACATGCGGATAAAGAAGGAGACATTTTGGTAGTTGGACTTGGAAATGTGTATGTAACACCAGACTCTTTAGGACCAAAAGTAGTAAATGAAATTGATATTACAAGGCATTTATTAAAATATGCTCCACAATATTTGGAAGAAGGCACAAGACCTGTTAGTGCAATAGCACCGGGAGTCCTACGGTACAACAGGAATAGAAACAATGGAGGTAATAAAGGGAATAGTAGATAATATAAAGCCAAAACTTATAATTGTAATAGACAGTTTAGCATCAAAAAGTATTGAAAGAATAAGTAGTACAGTACAATTATCAGATACAGGAATTGTTCCTGGGGCAGGAGTAGGAAATGCAAGAAATGAAATAAGTCAAGTTACGCTCGGAATTCCTGTAATTGCAATAGGAGTACCAACGGTAGTTGAAGCAGCAACAATTGCAGCAGATAGTATAGATGTGTTTATAGAAAAACTACAAAATGAAGGAGAATCAAATGATTATTTGAACAAATTAAAAGATGAAGATAAATATGGAATAATAAAAGATGCCCTTATCCCAAAAGATTTTAATTTAATAGTTACTCCAAAAGAAATTGATGAGCTAATTGAAAATATGAAAGATGTAGTCGCAAGAGGAATAAACTTTGCACTATAAGGATTGCTATCACAATTTCTATATGATATAATCTCCTTAAGAAAGGAGAAAAAGTATGAGTTTAAAATATAATGTAATAATACAAAAAGAAGAAAATTGGTATGTAGCTAAATGTTTAGATAATAATGTTGCTTCGCAAGGAAAGACAATAGAAGAATCATTAAAGAACTTAAAAGAAGCTATAGAGCTATATAATGAAAATGAAGAACCAATAGAACCAAAAGAAATTTTAATAACTACACTGGAGGTGGCAATATGAGTTCAAAATATCCTGTGCTACCTCCCTCAAAAATAATTAATGCTTTAGCAAAATTGGAGTTTGAGAAAATATCTCAAAAAGGAAGTCATGCAAAATATAAAAGTCGAGTAACCCAAAAAGTTTTTATAATTCCATTACATAAAGAAATTGCAAAGGGAACACTAAAAAGCATCTTAGAACAGGCAGATGTAGAATTAGAAGTTTTTTTAAATCTTTTATAATTTATTTCAAAATCAAATGAAACCCATATAACAAAATTAAGTGAATAGGATAAAATAAATATAGCAAATACTTTGTATCTTTGCCTTTTTTGCCATTATATGTAGCAAAGAATAAACTAGGAATTATTGTACAGATAAACAAGTACAAATATTCTTTTGGAAAAATGCCATATTTAATACAAGGAACAGAGTATCTTATTAATGTGGCAAGCATAAAGAAGATTGTGAAATTAACAACATTATTTTTAAAAATATAAAAAATCAATATAATTGCAACTCCATAGGCTCCATAGTCGCAATTAGAAAATTGTGCAATAAGGGCAAGTAAGATACATGAGAGAATTCCTATAAATTTATACTTACATTTATCATATATGTATATACTTAAAAGACCAAGTAGTAAAGTAAAGAATATATTTAAGCAAAAGGTATCAGAAATAATTGAGTGAAATAACATAAAAGGAATTTGAGAGATTAGGGCAAACAAAAATAATCTTAAAAAATATTTTTTAAGACTTTTTGTATGAATATAACCTTCTGATATTTGAAAAGCAAATATAGGGAAGGAAATGCGACCAATATAATTTAGATATGAGAATTTTCCAAATATTGTATAACCTAAGTGATCTATAAACATTGTAATTACTGCAATTATTTTTAAAACAAAAGAACTCATAAAAATACCCCGTGCGTTTTTGTTTTAATTTATATCACATTAAATATAATATTGCAAATTACAATTTATTTAATTATGCATTTTTTCTAATCTGTAAATTTTGCACAGGTTGCAATCATTACAAATATAAACTCTATTATCAAAGATTAGTTTTATAGTATTAATGAATTCGTCCTGAACATTATCTACAACATGTATATAAATTTTTTCAGGCAATAAAGTAAGCAAAGTATTTAAAGCATAATCATTAGAAGAAAATGTTATATCAGATAAATATTTACTATTTAGAGCATTATCATCGATATTTATAATGTTTTTAAACTCGTCAAGGAGAATAGTTTCTTGATTTTGATATATTAAATGAACTATAGGGGTTTTGCTTTCTTTAGAGTTTATATAGCATTTTAGTAAGTCAACAAATTCGTTATATTCTCTATCAATTACAAATTTGTTTACTGCTAGGTCTACAAGATAATCTACAATTTTAATGTAATCATTAATCCTAAAACTAATAAAACCGTCTAATATAACAGACTTATTATTTGCAAAATATTCTATAAATGAGATTTTTAAACTATCTTTCCTAAGAGAAACTTCACTTAAATCTCCGCAATACAAATAATCTTTGCAGATATCTAAAATTTTTCTTTGTTCTATATCTGTAAAATAGAAATAATTGTTAGAGATTATACGTTTTAAAAGAGTCTCTTCATATAAATTTATGACTAGTGAGGATAAAATATTAGATGTAACATTGTAAAAGGTATCTAATTCTTTACCTTTATAGTGTATGATAAAATTGTTATACAATTTAAATTTAGAAGTAGAGATATATAAATCGTTAAGCTTTGCATTACTAAATTCATCTAGTAGATAATTAATAACTCTATTATTGTTAGTTTTGATACATAAAGATTTAAGCACAAAAATTCTCCTTTCTAATATATGTTATTATCTACTAAAAACTAATTAGATATACATATATTATGTAAGAAAAGGAGAATTTGAAACTTGTTTATTAATAATAAATCATGTAATCAATATCTGGAAAGATTTTATCTAATTTCATTATTGATTTTAAGAATTCTTCATCAATTTTGTCTGCTTTAATTTGTTCATATAGTTTTGTAAATCTTCCAATATGATCTTTTATTCTTTTCTTTGCATAATCAACCATTGTTCCGTTTGTAATAATAAATAACCAATCGCTACTTTGAGCTAAAAGCAATTCACGTGCACATTGGTTAAGCGCTTTTTTCTTTAAGCCTTTTGCATTAGGATAAAGTCTAGCTAGTTCACACATTCTGTCGCCAGCTACGTGTAAATGTTTGTGAGCATAATCATTGGTAGGGTTAAGCCAAACTTCACTATATCCATTTGCACCCCAACTAGACCTACAAGGTGAAGCAATTTGCATTCTTGGATATTTATCTATATATTCGCCAGGAGTAATTAATTTAAAATTACAATCATCGTAATAAATTTTCTTAAATAAAACATATAGCCAATAAGGACCTTCGTACCACCAATGACCATAAAGTTCTGCATCATAAGGACATACAACAATAGGGGGAACATCCATAAATTTTGACAAGTCATTTATTTGGTTAACTCGTGAATCTAAAAAGTGACCTGCTTGTTTTTCTGCTGAATCTTTTGCCCATTGTACATTATAGTAATCTTTAAATTCTGTTTTGCCAGTAATTCTATGATATTTAATACCAGTGTTTACACGAACACCATTTTTTGCGATATATGGTTTGATGTAATCATAATCAGCATCATAACCAATATCCCTATAAAATTCTCTATAATTAAAATCACCAGGGTAGCCACAAATTGAGCTCCATACTTGCTTAGAACTTTCTATATCACGACCAAATGCAACTATACCTTCTGGAGATACAATTGGAGTAAAAGTTCCATAAATAGGAGTAGGATCGGCAAATAAAATACCATGTGATTCTGTAATTATGTATTCAATACCAAATTCTTTTAAATATTTATCTGCTTCTGGAACATAACCACATTCTGGAAGCCAAATTCCTCTAGGCTTTTTGCCAAAATATTTTTCATAAGTTTGAACACCAACAGCAATTTGAGCTTTAACTGTTTTCTCATTAACATATAGAATTGGAAAATAACCATGAGTAGCTCCACAGGTAATTATTTCTAATACGCCAATATCTTGAAAATGTTTAAAAGCTTCTATTAAATTACATTTATAAATATCTTTAAAAACATGTAAATCATTTGAATACCTATCTAAATAATAGTGAGATAGTTCATTTAATCTTTTATCATAAGCAGTTCTTACAACTTCTTTTTTACAAAGCTCAATATGTTTTTTTAAATACTTTATATATCTGTTTTGTAATAGTTTACTATCAAGCATAGAAAGAAGAGGAGGGGTAAGTGACATTGTTATTCTAAAATCAACTTTCTCTTCCTCTAATCTTTTAAAGTTTAACAATAGTGGAATATATGTTTCCGAAATAGCCTCAAAAAGCCATTCTTCCTCTAAATAATCTTCACTTTCTGGATGATGTACAAAAGGTAGATGCGCATGTAATATGAAGCTTACATATCCTTTTTCAGTTTTCATTATTTTCTCCTTTGTTTTTTACATAAAACTAGATGTAGGGTTATTAATATCAAATATATTTTCATCTTTGTAAATTTCTTTGTATAAAGATGCTAAATTATATATTCTTCCAAAATACTTAATAAATTCTAAATTGGCAACATCTTTTGAATATGTTTTATTTGTTTTTACATCTCTATAATAAAGAGTTTTTTGAGCTTTTTCAAAAAGAACATGACCATTAGGTGATTCAATTTTGTTAGATGCAGTTACATATAAGTAATTATTTGGAATAGATATATTATTATCTTTTGGCCTTCTTCCAAGCTCTACAACATATTCACATTTCTCATCATTAATATTAAAATACCAACAATTTGCAAAATCATTTATTTCAATTTCAAAGGTATAATTCATTGTAACATTGTGTATTATTAAAACAGGTTTAGTTGTATTAAAAAAATCTTCGCCGTATTGCTTAACATAGTTTTTTCTATCTTCATCTGAAATGTCCCAGTATACAAAAAGTGTTTTTGGAGTTTGAGCCAAAACTTTTACAACTGTTTGATTATATCTATAAGGCAAGTCATAGTATTCTAATAGATTAATTTTAGAAGCAGATGATTTTTTTGCATTTTTTTTAGGCAAATTCTTTTTTGCTACTGCCTTTGTAGACTTAGATTTAGTAGATGCTTTTTTACTAGGAGCTTTTTTGGAAGTTTTTGAAACAGTAGCATTAGTAGATTTTGTTGCTTTTTTAGAAACTGTTTTTGGCGTAGTTTCTTTTTTAGCTACTTGTTTTATATTAGATTTTTTTTGAGTTTTAGAAATTTCTTTAGAAATTAAATCTTTATTGCTTTTTTTTGAAGCCTCTTTTGTAGCTTTTGGCATTAAAATTCCTCCTTAGTAAAATAAAATATTATTATATATAATAATATATCAAAAATAAAATTAATTCAATAGAAAAAACAATAAAAATTTTTTTTGTAAATATTGTAAATATGTGTTTACATTTGACGAAAAATCTTATACAATATACAAGAAATATTATACACTAAACTAATGAAAAATTGAAAGGGGCTAATGCCATGAAAATACTAATGCTTACATGGGAATATCCACCAAGAATAGTTGGGGGAATCGCTAGAGTAGTAAATGATTTATCAAAAAGATTAATAAAAGATGGACACGATGTTTATGTTGTTACATATAGAGAAGGAAATGCACCATATTATGAAAATGATAAAGGAGTTCATGTATATAGAGTAGATAACTATATGATAAATCCAAATAATTTTATAGATTGGATAATGCAACTTAACTTCAACATGGTAGCTAAGGTAAATGAATTAATAGCAAAAGGAGAAAAATTTGATGTAATTCATGCTCACGACTGGCTAGTAGCTTATGCAGCAAAAACATTAAAGAATTCTTATGATTTACCATTAGTCAGCACAATACATGCAACAGAAGCTGGAAGAAATGGTGGAATTCATGATGAAGTTCAAAGATATATAAATGATACAGAATGGATGCTTACTTATGAATCATCAGAAGTAATAGTAAATAGTAAATTTATGAAAAACGATTTACAAAGACTATTTGGACTTCCTTATGAAAAAATAAATGTAGTAGCAAATGGAATAAACAGTACTGTATATAGTGGAGTAGAAAAAGACTATGATTTTAGAAGACAATATGCAGCAGATAATGAAAAAATAATACTATTTATGGGAAGATTAGTATATGAAAAAGGTGTTCAACATCTAATTTCTGCAATGCCAAAAATACTAGAAAACTATCATGATGCAAAACTTGTAATAGCAGGAAAAGGTGGAATGCTAGATGAATTAAAAGCACAAGTAGAGGCAATGGGATTAGGGCAAAAAGTATATTTTACAGGTTACTTAAATGCAAAGCAGGTTTCAAAAATGTATAAATGTGCAGATATATCAGTATTTCCGAGTACATACGAACCATTTGGAATAGTAGCACTAGAAGCAATGCTAGCAGGAGTGCCAACAGTAGTTTCAGATGTTGGAGGTCTAAATGAAATAGTAGAACATGGAGTAGATGGAATGAAATCTTATGCAGGTAATCCAAATTCACTTGCAGATTCAATTCTTGCATTATTATTTAATCCACAATTATGTGATAGTATAGCAAAAAAAGCAAGAGCAAAAGTAAAAAATGAATATTCATGGACAAAAATAGCACAAGATACACATTTTATATACCAAAAAGCTATTTGCCAAACAATGGCAGAACGTCAAGCTCATCAAATAGCACAAGAAAATGCAAAGAAAGAAAAGAAAATAAAATCAGTAGAAACAGAAATTACAAATTTAATTTCGTTTAATAAGAAGCGCCAAGCTTATGCATAAAGTAATAATAGACAGATGAAACACAAGGAGGAAAGATAAATGTACGTTTATGATGAGGCTAACAATCTAGCAAAAGCAATACAAGAGAGCAAAGAATATAAAGAATACAAAAAGATAAAAGAAGAGATAGATGCAGTTCCAGAGATGAAAGCAAAAATAGAAGACTTTGAAAAAACAAGATACGAAGTACAAGTTATGTCATTTCAAGGAGAAAAGCAAGATGAAGAAAAAATGAAAAAACTTCAAGAGATGTATAATGTACTAAATACAGAACCGAAAATAAAAGAGTATTTTGACATAGAAGTAAGATTTAATATAATGCTTGCAGATGTAAACAAAATAATAAGTGAATCAGTAAAAGATTTATTATAAATATTAACTGTAATGGCGGACCCTGTGTCCGCCATAATATATTGCATATATATAATTTTACAACAATTTAATTGCGGGTCGCTGTGGACAGCAACCCTTACAAATAAAAAACACAAAAAATATTGACAACCAAACAATGTTTTGGTAAAATATGAAACATGAAGGAGGTAAAAAATGGAAAACTATAAAAATGAAATTTTAGAAATTGAAGTCGGACCTAATGGAGAACTTGACGAAGAAACAGCAAAATTTGTGATAGAAAAATGTCAAGAAGCAAGAGATGAGAATATTTGGTATACACAAGAAGAAGCTATGGAATTGCTAGATAAGATGATAGAGGAAACAGAAAAATGCATAAAATTAAATATACAGAGCGAGCGATCATAGAATTGAACAGCATATATAACTATATATATTATAACCTGGCAAATCCAATTGCAGCAATAAGATTCAGAGAACAAATACCAAAACCAATTTCTAACCTAGAATATTTCCCATATATGGGAAAGAAAATTTTAAATTCAAATTTTAGATATTTAATTTTCAAAAACTATTTAATTTTTTATTCAGTAAATAATCAAAATGTTGAAATCCAACGAATAATTCACAAAAACCAAAAAATAAAATATAGCTAACAAAAAGTATACTAGTAGTAAATACTATTATTTATTAATAGTGCAAAGAATACGCACTTAAAAATAAGTGCGTATAACAAAATATATTTTTAAAAATTAATTTTTCTTTAATGCTAATACACAAGTGTTTCCAATTGCAGTAAGTATAGCTAAAAATGAAAGTATAGAACCTACAAAAGGAATTTTAAATAACAGTTGCAATATTACTGTAACAATAATTAATAAAGCAAAAGAATTAATGGTTGTTTTAGTCATCTTTTTAATATACTCAGTAATTAATATTGCAAATATAGGAGTAGCAATTAGCAATACTACAACATAAAGCATAGCTAACACAACACCTAAAGATGAGCCAACGCCAGTAATAAGTAGTAATATACAAGCAAGTGGAACAAGTATTAATATTCCTAAACCAATTGCTAGATTAATTAACATATTTTTTGTGCTAACATTAGAAAGTTTATTAAAGAAGTTTGGCATAAATTTTTTAATAATCCAATATGCAACTAATACATATATTAGAGAGGCTAGTAAACTAATTAAAAAGCTACCAATACCTTTTAATGGGTTAGAAGTATATTTTGTGAAATTAGAATTACCAGCTATTATATCTTTAGAAACTTCGATTTCATTTTTTGAAGTATAATTAAAATCACCTATAATTTTGCAATCTATACTTTTTCCATCTTTTTCATTTTTAAATTCTATTTGTTTTGATTTTACAGTTGCGTTTCCTTGAACCTTTCCTGAGAAGATAAATTTGTTAGCATCCTCAACAGTCAAATCTTTAGCACATATAAAATTAGAAGTAGTTACTATACTATCTGAGCTTATAAACAAGTTTCTGTATGCATAACCACCTATATTAGCATTGCCAGAATTTATGTGTAAATCTCTATACACAATTCCATAATAATTCATATTAAAATCTTTACAGCTAGTATATAAATCTCCAGAAACTTGACAATTTAAATCCATTTTATTACATACAGCATAAATGTTCCCATAGACTACGGCGCTTTTCGATAAAATAACTTCGTTTGCACAAATAAATAAATCACCTTTAATTTCTACTCCAGGATCTATTATGAATTTATTTGCTGTAACAAACACATTTCCACTGATTATAGGAAACTTATTTATACTTGATATTTTTTGAGCTCCATCTTTATCAATTTCATCAGAATATGAGACATCAGACTTAATAGATACAGTACCTGCTGTTGCAAACAAATTTCCAGAAATAACGCTACTTGCCGAAGTATCTCCAGAAGTAGGTGTAATATTAAGAGTATCAACACTTGCATAAACATTTCCAATAATAGTGCTACTTACATTAGCTTCTTTATCTGAAATATACAAATCATTATATCTAACATCTGAAGGAGAAGAAGTATCTACAGGTGCTCCACCTTCCATAGAAATAGGAACTACATCTGAGTTTGCATTTGTAGCAAAACATATAGATGATATTATGCAAAGAATTGTAAATATACAAAAAGACAGTTTAAATTTGTTTTTTATCATAAAAAAACCTCCTAAAATAATAATTATAACAATAATATATAGCTTATTATTAAGCTTTGTCAACAGAAAAACAATATTTTGCCAACGGACAAATTTTGCACTTTGGGTTACGGGCAAGACAAATATTTCTTCCATGCCATATAAAAATGTGATTAACATCCTTAAAGTATTTTGGCGGAATAATTTTAATAAGGTCTTGTTCAATTTTTGAAGGGTCTGTATTAGTTGTTAGGCCTAATCTTGTTGCAATTCTTTTTACATGAGTGTCAACTGCTATTCCAACAGGACTATTAAAAGCTTCTAACATTATTACATTAGCACTTTTCCTACCAATACCTGGCAATTCCATTAATTTATCTATATTTTGAGGTAAAGTTCCGTTATATTCTTTTAGAACTTTTTCTGAATAAGCTTTTATATTTTTAGCTTTAGTTCTATAAAAACCACAAGGATGAATTAAATCTTCTAATTGAGATAAAGGCATATTTATAAAATCCTGTGGAGTGTTGTAATTTTTAAAAATGCTTGGAGTTGTTTTGTTTACTCTCTCATCTGTACACTGAGCAGATAACATAACAGCTATGCCAAGCTCAAAAGGAGTGGAAAAATCTAAGCTGCATTTAGCATCTGGGTAAGTTCTTTTTAAAATTTCTATTATTTTAATTATGTTATTTGTAGCGAGATTATGTTCCAAATTTATCACCCTTTCCTAATTTAATTAATATATTATAATAATAAACAAGAATTATCAAAAAGTAAATAGAGGAGGTAATAATGTTAAGATTATTCAAAAAAACACTAGCAGTATGTTTAATCGGTTTTGGATTGCGGAGTGTTATTAGTTATATTGCTTCCTTTTACAGGCTGGTTATTTATTATAGGTATTACCATTGTGGTAGTAGGAATAGCATGGCTTTCTTGTTAGAAAAAATAAAATTATATTATGAAATAAAGGAGAGTGCTTTAGATGACGATTGTTGTAAAAAAAGTTCCTAAATTTTTGAGAGGAATAGTAAAACTAATTTTTGGTGTAAAGTAGTACATACAAAAAGGCATAAAAAAAATAGGTTATATAAAAAACCTATTTTTATGCTTTTTGTACTTTACCTGAACGTAGGCATTTAGCACATACTTTAATTTTTTTTGGTTGACCGTCAACTATTGTTTTAATAGTTCTTAAATTTGGTTTCCAAGTTCTAGTTGTTCTTTTGCTTATATGAGAACGAGTAATACTTAGTTTGTTTCCAAAATTTATTGATTTATCACATATTTCACATTTTGCCATAATACTATGAGCACCTCCTATTATTTACCTAATAAACTGACTAAATACTAGTTTAGCATAAATTAAAAAATATTACAAGAGTTTAATCAAAAAAAATTAAAAATAAGGAGGACAAGCATGATCAATCTGTTAGAATTAGTATATCCAAATGTATGTGGATTTTGCAATAAAATATGTAAAAATGAGCTTTGCAATAAATGCAAAATGAAAATAATCCAACATCAAATAGATATAGTCATAAAACCTGAAAATAAGTATTTTAAAGAATTAATAAGCATTCTTAAATATGAAGGAATAATTAGAGATAAAATATTGCAATATAAATTTGAAGACAAAGCATATATATACAAAACATTTGCAAAAATAGTATTAAAAAATAAAAAAGTATGTGGACTTTTAAAAAAATATGATATAATTATTCCGGTTCCAATACATAAAAAAAGAAAACTACAAAGAGGATATAACCAAACACAGCTAATAGCAAAAGAAATATCGAAAAATATAGATATAAAGCTTTGTAATAATGTACTAGTAAAAAACAAAAATACTATAGCACAAAGCAAATTAAATAAGAATAAAAGAAAGCAAAATATAAAAGGTGCCTTTAAAGCTTTGAATGTACAAAATATACAAGGAAAAAGTGTTTTGTTATTTGACGACATATATACAACTGGTAGTACAGCAAATGAATGTAGCAAAATTCTAAAAGAAGCAGGAGCAAAAATAGTTGGAGTTTTAACAATTGCAAAAGATTAAAACAAAGAATTGAACAGACTTTGTAGGAAGGAGAGATATGGAAGATTTAGTAGAAAGTATATTAGATTATGTAAGAGCAGACTATACAGATTATGCAATAATGATAAATGGTGAATGGGGAAGTGGAAAAACTTATTTTTGGAATAATAAAATAAGAAACAAAATAGACTCATTGCAATTAAACGGAAAGCAGTACACAACAATTTATATGTCTTTATATGGAATATCAAACCTAGAAGAAATAAGTAAAAAAATATTTATAGAAACTACACAATTAATGGATAAAAACATGAGAAAATACATGAACGCAACAGGACAACAATCTATTCCAGAATATGCAAAAACAGGTCTAGACATGGCAAACCTTTTTGGGGTTACTCAAAATGGAGACAAAGTGGATTATAGTAAGTTCTTTTCAACAGATGACAAAGTTTTATGTTTTGACGACTTAGAAAGAGCAAATGTAGATGTTATAGATATACTTCGGATATATAAATAACTTTGTTGAACATGATCATATAAAAACAATAATAATATGTAATGAGAAAGAATTATCAACAAAATTAAAAAGCACAAACTTAGAAATGAAGACATTTATAGCAACATATCTTTTAGATAAAGAAGGAGATTTATCTAAAACAGATAAACCAATGGTAGAAAAAATACGAGACAAAATAGAATATGTATTTGATAAAGCAAATGACTATGAAAGAATAAAAGAAAAATTAATAGGTGAAACTTTTGAATATGTTCCAGAATTCAGCTATATAATAAATGGAATATTAATGCGTTATGAAAATAATCCAGAGTTAATAAGGTTTTTAAGAGAAAATACAAATTATATAATATCAACATTTAATAAAAGTGGAACAAGAAACTTAAGAATTTTAAAACATGCATTAAATGACTTTAAAAAAATATATGAGATGGTTAATAAATATTATCCAAATACAAATTATAGGGTTTTACAAACAATGCTAATATTTACAATAGCAATATCTTTTGAAATTAAAGCAGGAAAAATAACAAAAGATAAATTCGTAAATATTAAAGACAATGAAGAATATAAATCAATATTAGTATCATCAAGAGTGCTAATGGATAATAGACAATTTTACATTAAAGAATTTGATAATAACTATTACTATAATTTTAAATCAGAATATCGTTTCTTTAAGTTTATAGAAATGTATGTAAGAACAAGAATTTTTGACATGAAGACATTTAAGAAAAATATGGAAACAATTATAAATACAATAGATACAGAAAAGCTTCCAGGTTATAAAAGACTACTTACAGAAGAATACTGGAAAATTTCAGACGACCAATTTCCTGGTGTAATAGAAGAAGTAATAGAAGACGTAAAAGAAGGAAATGTAAAATTACTTGACACAGTGAAATTATTTATATATTTTACCTATTTTGTAAATAAAGGTTTAATAAAATATGATATAAAGACTTTAAAAACAATATTTTTCAATGGAATGAATGCTGCTGCTTTAAATTCTGAATACAGTGAAAATGCAGAAAAAGAAATAGAAAAAATTATAATAGGAGAAAAAACTCCAGAAATAGAAGAAGTCCTAGCACATTTCTACATGCTAAACACAACACTTAAAGATAAAATGTATATAGAAAAAGCAGAAGAAATATTTAAATGCATACCAATGAAAATGGAATTGTTCTATGAGCGATTTGACAAAGAATGTATGAATGTACCAATTTTTAAATATTATGATTCATATCAAATGTTCCAAAGACTTTCTTGTGCTAGCAATGAAGACATAGTGGCAATAAAAGAAAAATTATTAATAAGAGCAGAGAAATATACAAAAGAAATAGAACCAGAGATGAGAAATATGAAAAAACTAAAACAGGTTATAGATGACTATGTAAAAGGCAAAGAAATAGGAATAAAAATAGTAATGCTTAAGGAATTTGCAAAAGACTTAGAAATTATTTTAAATAAATATAAATAATAGTTATTATAAAGTAATATAAAAGAAATAGATATTTGTACCCACAACAAAATAACAAAGGAGGCTAAAATGAAAGAATTAGAATTAAACTACTATTTTAAAGAAATAGAGAATTTTAGATTTAAAGAGGTATTTGATAATTGCACATATCCATGGGAAGCTTTAAACAACATAAATAATTATATAAAAAGATTTATGGATAATGAAAATATGCAAGTTAATAAAGCTGAGGTTGGAGAATTTTGCTCAATAGAGGGACCATATTTTATTGACGAAGGAACAAAAATACATGCAAATGTAACAATACAGGGACCAGTATTGATAGGAAAAAATGTAGAAATACAATCAGGTGCATTAATAAGACCAGGTTCAATAATTGGAGATAATTGTTGCGTAGGGCATGCTTCAGAAGTAAAACATTGCATATTACAAAACAAATCAAAAGTAGCAAGTTTAGCATTTGTTGGAGACACTATACTTGGAAAATCAACAAGAATAGGAAGTGGAACAATACTTGCAAATAGAAGATTTGATCAAGCTAATATAAAAGTAAAATTAAATGGAGAAATTATAGATACAGGTACAGACTTCTTTGGAAGCATAATAGGAGATAGCTCAAGAATGGGAGCAAACTCAACAGCAGTACCAGGAACATTTATAGGCCCATATACTTGGATACTTCCAACAGTACAAGTAAGAGGCTTTGTTCCAGCAGAAAAAAGAGTATTTCCAAAAGCAGAATATATGGTAACAGAAAACCCGAAAATTGAATTAAAATAATAAGAATAATATGTTAAGAAAAAGAGAAATCCTTTTTAAGGATTTCTCTTTTTTCGCTAAAACTTCCTAAAATTTACGGAAGGAAAAAATTTCCAAAAATTGTATATATATTGTGTAGGAGAATATAGAAAGTTGACATTACCAGATGCCAAGTAGGGACATTGCTCTCAAACGAAGACTATCTTCGAAGAAAGCTTTGTCCCTATACATTAGAAAAAGGAGGAATACAAATGATAAGTGAATACAAAAAACAAGACAAGTTGTTAGTTCTAAAAATAACAGAAGAAATTGATCACCATACAAGTGAGAAGATAAGAAAAAGGGCAGATTATGAAATACAGATACATATACCCAAAAAAGTAATTTTTGACTTTGAAAATGTTACATTTATGGATAGCAGTGGAATAGGAATGATAATAGGAAGATATAAATTAGTAACAATGTTCGGTGGCAAAATGTCATTAACTAATGTTAAACCAGTTGTAAAAAAAATACTAGAAATGTCAGGAGTTCTTAAACTAGTACCGATAGAAGAAAATGAAAATATAGGAGGAAATGAATTTGAAAAATGTATATGATAATGAAATGAAATTAGAGTTTTCAAGCAAGTCAAGTAATGAGGCTTTTGCAAGAATTGCAGTAGCAGCATTCGCAGCACAATTAGATCCTACAATAGAAGAATTAGCAGATATAAAAACAGCAGTCTCAGAAGCAGTAACCAATTGCATAATACATGGGTATGAAGAGCAAGAAGGAATAATAAAAATAGAATGCAAGTTATTTGCAAATTCTATAGAAATAGTAATATCAGATGAAGGAAAGGGTATAGAGGATATAGACAAAGCGAAAGAACCATTATATACATCTAAACCAGATTTAGAAAGATCTGGAATGGGATTTACAATAATGGAAAGTTTTATGGACGAAATGAAAGTAGAGTCTATTTTAGGAATAGGAACAAAAGTAACAATGAAGAAAATGTTAGAAGCACAAAGGAGTAATTTATGTATGAAATAGATTCAGAAGAAATAATAAAGGCTCAAAATAATGATGAAGAGGCTATGACAAAAATAATCAAAACAAATTCTGGATTAATATGGAGTATAGTAAAAAGGTTTTTAGGAAGAGGATATGATAAAGAAGAATTAGAACAAATTGCTTATATAGGATTTATAAAAGCAATAAAAGGTTTTGATACTTCACTAGAATTTAAATTATCTACATATACTGTTCCTTATATAATAGGAGAAATAAAAAGATTTATAAGAGATGACGGAACAATTAAGGTAAGTAGAAGCATAAAAGAACTGTCAGCAAAAATAGGACAAGTACAAAAAGAACATCTTGCCAAAGAGGGAGAAGAAATAACAATAGAACAACTAGCTAAAGAATTAAAAGTAGAAAAAGAAGAAATAGTTGTAGCATTGGAATCTCAAAGAAGTGTTGAGTCAATAGATAAAAATGTATATGATGACGAAACAGGAGAAAGCAAAATAGCAAAAATATCTAATCAAATAGATGAAACTAATATTTTGCTAAACAAACTTTGCGTAGAAGAGTTGATAAATAATCTTGAAACAAGAGATAAAAAAATAATTTTACTTAGATATTACAAAGGAAAAACACAAACAGAAGTAGCAAAAATGCTAGGAATAACACAAGTACAAGTTTCAAGATTAGAAAAGAGAATATTAAATCAAATGAAAGAAAAAATTGTAAGTTAGTGGGTAGTAAAAATGAGAAAAATAATATTTTATATTATTTCTTTTGTATTATTTTGCTTTTTAATTCCAATAATATTTACAAGAAAATTTGAAACAAAAGAAACAAAATTAGAAATACCAGTAAATGAAGAAAAGAATTATAACAAAGAATACAACTATGGAAAGTACAATATAGTAAAGTTATTGCATACAAATACAGGAGAAATAGAAGAGTTAAATTTAGATCAATATTTATATGGAGTTGTATCAAGTGAAATGCCTGCAAATTTTGAAGAAGAGGCCTTAAAAGCACAAGCTGTTGTTGCTAGAACGTATACTATATATAAAATAACAAATGGAAACAAACACGAAAACGCAGACATTTGTGACGACTCCAAATGCTGTCAAGCATGGATTTCAAAAGAAGCGAGATTCGAAAAGTGGAATGAAACAGAAAGAGAAAATAATTGGTCAAAAATTGTAAGTGCAGTAGAGAGCACAAAAGGTAAAATTATAATGTATGAAGGTAAACCAATTAATGCATTTTTTCATTCAAATAGCGGAGGAAAAACGGAAATTGCAAGTAGTGTTTGGGGAGGAAAAGACGAGCCATATTTACAAGCAGTGGAAACGAGTGGAGAAAGTAACTATACACAATATAGTTCAGAATTAACGATTAGCAAAGAAGAATTTATAGAGAAAATCAAACAATATCATAGTGACTTTGAAATAGATTTTTCAAGTGATAATCAAATAGAAGTACTAGAATATACAGAAGGGCAAAGAATTAAAAAAATAAAAATAGGAAATTTAGAATTAGCAGGTACCGAAATAAGAAACATATTTGGTTTGAAGTCAGCAAAATTTGAAATTCTTGTTGAAGGAGAAAATGTAAAATTTAATGTTTTAGGGTATGGGCATGGAGTAGGAATGAGCCAAACAGGAGCAGATAGCATGGCTAAGGAAGGAAAAAACTATGAAGAAATAATAAAACATTATTATACAGGTGTAGAAATAGTAAATCTTTAAATGAATAAATTTCAAAAATAAGGAAATAATCTTACTAAAGATAAATATAAGGAGGCATACAATGAGAAGAGGAAGAAGAGAATTAAGACAGAGAAATTATTCTAGAAATTTACTATTTTTGGTTGGAGGATTTTTATTATTAATAATACTTACTTTTGTTATAACATTTGTTATATATAATAATAAATTAAAAAATTCAACATATAGCACATTAACAGCAGAAAAAATTGCAGAACTTGTGCCAAACGATATAGAAAGTAGTGAACAAGATATAGAACAAGCTAGTACAGAAATAGGAAAAACAATAGAAGAAGTAATAAATACAATGGAAAATAAAATAGAAGAAAACCAAAACGATACAGAAGAAAATATAGAAAAAACTACTAGTGTACAAACAGAAGAAAACAATAAACAAACAGAAGAGGTTGCTGAAAAACCAGTAGTTATAAAAGATCCAGAGTTTGTAAGACCAGCAGAAGGAGAAATTGCAAGAAACTTTGCAAAAGATACTTTGATATATTCAGAAACACTAGATGAGTGGATTACACACTTAGGAATAGATATAAAAGCAGAGAGAACAACAGTAGTAAAATCAGCAGAAAAAGGAAAAGTAACTGCAATAAAAAATGATCCTAGATATGGGCTTACAGTAATAGTTGAACATGTAAATGGATTTAAAACAGTATATTCTAATTTACTTACAACAGAGTTCGTATCAGAAGGAGAAGAGATAGAAAAAGGACAGAGTATTGGAACAGTTGGAAATTCTGCATCATTTGAAATATGTGATGAACCACATTTGCATTTTGAGATTTTAAAGGATAACGTAAATGTGGATCCAACAATATATTGCAAGTAAGAAAAGAGGAAACATTCCTCTTTTTTCCTTACTTGACACCATAATAAAAATAATATATAAAATATAAAAGAAAAATAAAAATAAAACAATAAGGAAAAGAGAATTTAAAATGAAATATGTAATAATGTATGTAATAGCAATTAATTTAATAGCATTTTTAGCAATGTATATAGATAAGAAAAAAGCTCAAAAAGGAAAATGGAGAATAAAAGAATCAACATTATTTATGCTTGTATTACTAGGTGGAGGAATAGGTGGAATTGCTGGAATGTATACTTTTAGACATAAGACACAAAAAATGCAATTTGTAATTGGTTTTCCAGCAATACTAATTATTGAAATTATATGTATAATAATATTTTTGACTACTAAATAAAAACCAAAAGGTTTTTATTTTTTTGCCCATAAAGCAAAAAACGTAAAAGGCTACTTACAAAAGAAATACAAGGGAAAAAACAAACAGATTTACTGGACACATAATTAATGGAAATAATTGTAAAACCACAGGACGGTTGGTAAAAAAATCCACAACTTGTGAATATAATTGTTTAAAAAAGCTAGAAAAATTAATTATTAACAAAGTTATCCACAGTTTCCACAGAAACTTAAGAATGTAAATAATATGTTACAAACAGGTAACATAAAAGAACAAAAATGTAATATTGATGTTTTAAAACTGTAATATTTTTGTAATATACCGTAAAAAGATTGACACAATTCACAATAACGTATAAAATAAAAAACGTAAAATAAAGAAAAATCATATTAAAAGTTTTGAGAGGAGAAAAACTAATGGCAGAAAAATCAATGGAAAAGATAGTTAATTTGTGTAAAAATAGAGGATTTATATATCCAGGGTCAGAAATATATGGAGGACTTGCAAATTCATGGGATTATGGCCCAATAGGTTCTGAAATGAAAAAAAATATAAAAGACATGTGGTGGAAAAAGTTTATACATGAATCAAAATATAATGTTGGAATAGATGCAGCAATAATTATGAACCCAGAAGTATGGGTAACAACAGGACACGTAGGAGGATTTAGTGACCCACTTATAGACTGTAAAGAATGTAAAACAAGACATAGAGCAGATAAATTAATAGAAGAATGGGGATTCAAAAACGGAAAAGATATAACAGGATTAGATGGATGGACAAATGAACAATTAGTAAATTATATAAATGAAAATAAAATAGAATGTCCAAATTGCGGAAAATCAAACTTTACAGAGATTAGAAAATTCAATTTAATGTTTAAAACATTTATGGGAGTTACAGAAGATGCAAAATCAGAAGTATATTTAAGACCAGAAACTGCACAAGGAATGTTTGTAAACTTTAAAAATGTACAAAGAACAACAAGAAGAAAATTACCATTAGGAATAGGTCAAATGGGACGTTCTTTTAGAAACGAAATAACACCAGGTAACTTTATATTTAGAACAAGAGAATTTGAACAAATGGAATTAGAATTCTTTTGCAAACCAGGTACAGACCTAGAATGGTATGAATACTGGAAAAAATTCTGTAAAGATTGGTTGCTAGGAATAGGAATTAAAGAAGAAAACTTAAGAATGAGAGAACATTCAAAAGAAGAACTTTGCTTCTACAGTAAAGGAACAACAGATATAGAATATTTATTCCCATTTGGATGGGGAGAATTATGGGGAATAGCAGATAGAACAGACTATGACCTAACAAGACACATGGAAGCATCAAAAGTAGATTTAACATATTTAGACCCAGAAACAAACGAAAAATATGTACCATATTGTGTAGAACCAGCAGTTGGTGTAGATAGAATTTTCTTAACAGTATTATGTGATGCTTATGATGAGGAAGAAGTTGGAGAAGGTGATGTAAGAACAGTGTTACATCTACATCCATCAATTGCACCATACAAAGCAGCAATACTTCCACTATCTAAAAAACTAAGTGAAAAAGCAACAGAAGTATTTGAAAAACTATCTAAAAAATATATGTGTGAATATGATGAGGCAGGAAGTATAGGAAAAAGATATAGAAGAGAAGACGAAATCGGAACACCATATTGTATAACAGTAGACTTCGAAACAGAAAATGATAACTCTGTAACAATAAGAGATAGAGATACAATGGAACAAGTAAGAGTAAAAATTGATGAACTAGAAAACTGGTTAGACGAAAAAATAAATAAATAATGAGATATAAATGAAGTAGAAAGAACAAAGCAGTTTTAATTGCTTTGTTCTTTTTCTTGTGATATTATTTATATGAATAATTTTTAGGAGGATAAAATGGCACATAATTGGACACCAAATCAATTACAAGCAATAAATAAAATTGGAAGCAATATTTTAGTCGCAGCAGCAGCACGGAAGTGGAAAAACAACAGTTTTAGTAGAAAGAATGATAAATAAAATAATTAAAGAAAAAATAGATATAAATCAGCTTTTAATAGTAACATTTACAAATGCCGCAGCTTCTGAAATGAGAGAAAAAATACTAGAAGCAATTTACAAAAAAATAGAAGAAGAACCAGAAAATAAAAATTTACAAAAACAAATTGTTTTATTAAATGATGCCAATATTTCCACAATACACTCATTTTGCCTAGAAGTTATAAAAAATTATTTTTATGAAATAGGAATATCACCAAACTTTAGAATTGGAGATAATGCAGAAATAAAGCTTTTAAAACAAGAAACATTAGAAGAAGTATTTGAAGAGCTTTATGAAGAAGAAAACAAAGATTTTATAAAACTTGTAGATACATATTGTGGTTATAGAAATGATAACCAATTAAGAGAATTAGTGCTAAAAATATACAATTATTCTCAAAGTATGCCATTTCCAATGGAATGGATTAATGAAAATGTAGATAAATTTAATATAACAAAAGAAAACGATTTTTCCAAAACTGAATGGGGAAAATTATTAATAAAAAACTTTAAAGAAGAAGCTCAAAATGCAGTAACTGCATTAAAAACAGTAAAAAATGAATTAAAAGAAGATAGTGAGCTAGAAAAGTATTATATAACAATACTAGAAGATGTAGAAAAAATAGAAAAATTATTAAAACAAGATTCATGGGATGATATCTATAATTTGATTTGCAATTTACAATTTGAAAAATGGCCTATTTCTAGAAAAATACAATCAGAGCTAAAAGACAAAAGCAAGCAAATACGTGATAAAGTAGAAAAACCAATTAAAGATTTTAGAGATACAATATTTATATATCAATCAAAAGAAACTATTGAAGATATATATGATATGTATAAAATATTAAACATACTAGAAAAAGTAATATTAAAGTTCTCTAATAAATATCAAGAGAACAAAAAAGAAAAGAATATAATAGACTTTAGTGATATAGAACATTTTGCATTAAAGATTCTAGTAAAAAAAGATGAAAACGATAATTACATACCAACAGAAGTTGCAAAAATCTATAAAGAAAAATTTAAAGAAATAGCAATAGATGAATATCAAGATAGTAATTTAGTTCAAGAATATATATTAACTACAATTTCTAATGAAAAAAATATTTTTATGGTTGGAGATGTAAAGCAAAGTATATATAAATTTAGACAAGCAAGACCAGAACTATTTTTGCAAAAATACAATAGCTATAAAATGCCGGATGAAGCTACAAATGAATGCAAAGAAAACACCAAAATACAGCTATTTCAAAACTTTAGAAGTAGGAGTAGTGTGCTAGACATAACAAATTTAGTTTTTGATAATATTATGAGCATGGATTTGGGAGGAATAGAATATAACGAAAAAGAATATTTAAATAAGGGAGCAGAATTTAAAGAAGCACCACAAGAATTAAATATTGCAGGCAAAGCAGAATTAAATATAATAGATTTAAAAAAAGAAGATGAGGAAAAAGAAGAAGAAACAGAAGAAGAAACAGAAGAAAAACTATTAGAAAAAAGTGAGATGGAAGCAAAAGCTGTTGCAAATAGAATAAGAAAACTATTTGAAGACAATTATTGTGTATATGATAAAAAAGAAGGATATAGAAAAGCAACATTTAAAGATATTGTAATACTTTTAAGAACTACATCAGATACTGCAAAAGTATATGAAAAAGAATTAACTCAAAATGGATTTCCAACTTTTACAGATACAGGATCTAATTATTTTGAAACAGAAGAAATACAAATAATTCTATCAGCTCTAAAAATAATAGACAATCCAAATAATGATATCCCATTAGTTACAGTTTTAAGATCTCCAATAGGAGGATTTACAGATAATGAATTAATTGAAATAAGATTAGAAGAAAGAAATGGGTTGTTTTATCAGGCTCTAGAAACAACAAAGGAAAAATCTCAAAATCTAGAATTGAAAAACAAAGTAAATAAGTTTTTGAATATGTTAAACGATTGGCAACTAAAACAAGAGTATTTAAGCCTAGATGAGCTTATTTGGTATATATATGAAAGTACCAATTACTACAACTTTGTAAGCAGTAAACCAAATGGAGAGCTAAAAACAGCTAATTTAAAATTACTTTTTGAAAAAGCAAAAGACTATGAAAAGGCTAGTTTTAAAGGATTATATAATTTTATAAATTACATAGACAAAATAAGCAAAGGCTCAGACGACATGGGTTCTGCAAAACTTATTCGGAGAAAATGAAAATGTAATTAGAATAATGAGCATTCATAAGAGTAAAGGGTTGGAATTCCCAATAGTATTTTTAAGTGGAGCTGGCAAACAATTTAATATGCAAGACTTAAATGAACAAATACTATTAGACCAAGATATGGGATTTGGACCTAAATATATAAATTTTGAAAGAAAAATAGAATACAATACAATAGCAAAAGAAGCAATAAAAATAAAATCAAAAACAGAACTACTATCTGAAGAAATGAGACTTTTGTATGTTGCGTTAACAAGAGCAAAAGAAAAAATGATAATAACAGGTGTAGAAAAGGATTTACAAAAAACATTAGAAAACAAGCAAAAAGAGCTAGATATGTATGACGATACACAGAAAATTCCTTTAAATTTGGTAAAAAAATCAAAAACATATTTAGATTGGTTAGAATATGTATATCTATTTAATAAAGAAAAAAACATAATAGAATTCAATAAAATTACATTAGAAAACCAAAAAACTAAAGAAGAAAATGATAATAAAAAGGAGAAGAAAATAGATGTAATAAAAGATATATCTAAAGAACAAAAAGAAAAAGTAAACAAAAAATTAACATGGAAATATAAATATATAGAGAGTACAAAAATAGAAGGAAAGACGTCTGTAAGTGCAATTGCAAAAGATAGTGAAAAGAATATACAGATAGTAGAAAAACCAAAATTTATGCAAAACATAGAAACACTGAACAAGGCAGAAATTGGTACATTAATGCATTTGATTTTGCAAAAACTAGACTTTAGAGAAAACTATAATGAGGAGAGACTAAATGAATTAATACAAAAATTAATATATTTAAATATAATTACAGAAAAACAATCTCAATACATAGATAAAAAAAGAATATTAGAATTTACTAAAACAGAACTATTTAAAGAAATACAGAATGCCAAAGAGACATATAAGGAACAACCATTCCATAGTAGTGCTATAGATGAGAATACAAAAGAAAAAATACTTATACAAGGTATAATTGACTTGTATTATATAAATCAAAATAATGAAATTGTATTAGTTGATTATAAAACAGATTATGTAGAAAAAAACAACGAGCAAGAACTTATAGAAAAATACAAAACACAATTAGCTATTTACAAAAAGGCAATAGAAGAGGCTTTGAATAAAAATGTAGAAAAAGTGTATATATATTCTGTTTATTTAAATAAAGAAATCTTAGTAAAATAAACCTATCCTTTACAAAATTACTAAATTATATTATAATTATTAAAGGAAAATAAAAAAGGAGCAAATATTATGGCAAAAATGAAGAAGTTTTTTAAGTATTTAATATGGCTTATATTATTATACTTACTTGTAAATGGATTAACATATCTTGCCACGAAAGATAATTATAGAGATTTAACTAAATTTAATATAGCAACAGAGTCGCCAAAAATAGAAGTAACAGAAAGTAAATCAGCATATACACATGGCTACATAAAAGGTCAGGTAACAAATGACACAGGAAAACATATACCAAAAACGTATCTCCAAATAGATTTTTATAATAAAGATGGAGTTTGGTTGGGAAAAGAGACCAAAGAATTAGAAAGCTTTAACTTAAACGAAACCATAAAATTTGATATTAGCTACACATACACAGATGTAAACAAAATTAGACTTAGTATTTCGGATGAAATAATTGAAGCCCCAAAAACAAAGGCACAAAAAACAATAGAAAAATGGTGGCCAATTGCAGGAATAATAACACTTATATATTTGTTACCATAAATTAAAAATAAGAATAATAAGAAAATAGCAAAATGTTTAAAAAATATTAAAAAACATTTGCTATTTTTGTTTATTTGTAATATAATTGCAACAAAAGCGTAACAATAATGAAATAAAAGCGAAAGGATAGATGTATACATGTTTGGTTTTGGACAAGATATTGGTATAGATTTAGGAACTGCAACAGTAATTGCTTATGTTAAAGGAAAAGGAATTGTTTTAAGAGAACCATCTGTAGTTGCAGTAAATAATGTTACAAATGAAGTTCTAGCAGTCGGTGGAGAAGCAAGAAGAATGCTTGGAAGAACACCAGGTAATATTGTAGCAACAAGACCATTAAAAGATGGAGTGATTTCTGACTACACTGTTACAGAAAAAATGCTTAAGTATTTTATAAGTAAAATATGTGGAAAATTTGTATTTGCACCTAGAATTATGATATGTATACCTTCACAAGTTACAGAAGTAGAGAAAAAAGCAGTTATAGATGCAGCATCACAAGCAGGAGCAAGAAAAGTATACTTAATAGAAGAACCAATAGCTGCAGCAATTGGAGCAGGGATAGACATCTCTAAACCATGTGGCAATATGGTTGTTGATATTGGTGGAGGAACAACAGACGTAGCAGTAATATCACTTGGAGGTTCTGTTGTTAGCACATCTATAAAAGTGGCCGGAGATAAATTTGATGAAGCAATAGTTAAATATATAAAGAAAAAACACAACATGATGATAGGAGAAAGAACTGCAGAAGATTTAAAAGTAAACATTGGATGCGTATATCCAAAAATACAAGATACAGAAATGAATATAAGAGGAAGAGATTTAATAACAGGACTTCCAAAAACAATAACAATAAAATCAAGTGAAATGATGGAAGCATTAGCAGAACCAGCCATGATGATTGTTGATGCAGTTCATTCAACATTAGAAAAAACACCACCAGAACTTGCAGCAGATATAAGCGATAGAGGAATATATATGACTGGTGGAGGATGCTTGGTAGACGGATTAGACAAACTTCTACAAGAACAAACAGGAATAAATGTAATGATTGCAGAAGATGCTGTAAGCTGTGTAGCCCTTGGAACGGGAAAAGCACTAGATGGCTTAGACGCATTAGATGGAAAAACAAAAAGATAAAATAACAACCCCTCTTTAATATAAATTGATTAAAAATGAATAGTGAAAAATAGCTATTCATTTTTTAGTAAATAAATTATAATTAATTATAAAACTTAGGAGAATAAAATATGAAGAAAGTTGCTTTTTATACCTTGCGGTTGCAAAGTAAATCAATATGAAACAAATGCTATGGCAGAACAATTTATAGATAACAACTATAAAGTTGTGGACTTTGAAGAGTTTGCAGATGTATATATAATAAATACATGTACAGTAACAAATATGTCGGACAGAAAATCAAGACAAATAATAAGAAGAGCAAAACAAATAAATCCAGACAGTATATTAGTTGCAACTGGATGCTATGCACAAACAGCACAAGAAGAATTAGAACAAATTGCTGACATAGATTTAATAGTAGGAAATACAGAAAAAAAAGATATTGTAAAAATAGTAGAAGAATACGGAGATAATAGAGATTCGGAAAGAGTAAAAATATCTGATATAAATAAGCAAAAAGAATTTGTTGATTTTGGAAGCGTTACATACACAGAAAAAACAAGAGCAGTAATAAAGGTACAAGACGGATGTAATAATTTTTGTTCTTATTGCATAATTCCTTATGCGAAGGGAAGGGTTAGAAGTAGAAAACTAGAAAATGTAGTAAAAGAAATTACTGAAATTGCAGCAAATGGAATAAAAGAAGTTGTAATAACTGGAATTCATGTTGCTTCTTATGGAATTGATTTTGATAACGATACTAGATTAATAGACTTACTAGAAGCAATACAAAAAATAGACGGAATAGAAAGAATAAGACTTGGCTCACTAGAACCAAACATAATAACAGAAGAATTTGTAAACAGATTAAAAAAAGTAACAAAAATGTGTGATCATTTTCATTTATCATTGCAAAGTGGATGTGACGAAACACTAAAAAGAATGAACAGAAAATACACAGCTGAAGCATTTGAAAAAGAAGTAAATTTATTAAGAAAAACTTTTCCAAACGTTGCACTTACAACAGACGTAATAGTAGGCTTTCCAGAAGAAACTGAAGAAGAATTTAATGAGACATATAAATACTTAAGTAAGATTAGGTTTGCAAAATTACATGTATTTAAATATTCACCAAGGAAAGGAACTGTTGCTGCAAAAATGAAAAATCAAATAGATAGTGCAGTGAAAGAAAAGAGAAGCCACAAATTAATAGAACTATCAAATGAATGTGAAATAGAATTTTTAGATAGGTATATAGGAAAAAAAGTAAAAGTTCTATTTGAAAAACAAGATGGAAAATACATAAAAGGACACACAACAAATTACTTAGTTGTTAAAGTAAAAGAAGAAAAATTAGAAAACCAAATAAAAGAAGTAAAAATAGTGAGTAGAGATGAACTTGAACTAATTGGAGAAATGTAACAAAACTGTAATATTTTTGCAATGAAAATATAATATTTTTTTGACAAAAATATCTTGATAAAAAAATGTATTTATAGTATAAAATGTATATAAGAATTGTTCGAGAATAAATTTTGTATATAAACAGGAATAGTTCTACGTTACAAAAGAGAGATATGGACAAAACACATATCAATAAAGGAGGAGAAACGAAATGGGAGAAAATCCATCAAATGAAGGAGTAAACGAAATAGGAAATGGTGCTGTAAAGGACATAGCAAATGTTCTAAAAAATGCAACTGTTAGCTCAACAGGAGAAACAGTAGGAAAAGGTGTAAATACAGGAAACGGTATAGGGGAAAGCGCAAGCGGAACAATAGGAAGTGAATTTAAAGTTGCTAAAACAAATTTACCAGAAAAAACAGGATTTTGGACAAAAGTAAAAAATGCTTTATTATATGATGTTACAATTGAACTAACTCCATATCAACAAAAAATAGAAGATGAAATAAATGATTTCTTACATCAAGAAGTAACATGGCAATCATTTAAAAATTTCTTATTCCAAGAAGTACCAATTACATATAAAGGAAAAAGAATATTCTAAATAAACTATAAAAAAACTTAAAAAGAACACTTGAAAAGTGTTCTTTTTTGATATACAATGACACTGTTAAAAATTAAAAAGTAGGGAATAATAGAATACATATTATTTCAATCTATTTAATAACATATTAAGTAGGAAAATGAATAAGTATTACCTTACAAAAAAGGAGAGGATTTTAAATGGCAGTTAAAGTAGCTATTAATGGTTTTGGACGTATAGGACGTCTTGCATTTAGACAAATGTTTGGAGCAGAAGGATATGAAATTGTTGCAATAAACGATTTAACAAGTCCAGCAATGCTTGCACACTTATTAAAATATGATTCAGCACAAAAAAGATATGAAAAAGCTGATACAGTAGTTGCAGGAGAAGATTCAATAACAGTAGACGGAAAAACAATAAAAATATATGCAGAAAAAGATGCAATAAATCTTCCATGGGGAGAATTAGGAGTAGATGTTGTATTAGAATGTACAGGATTCTACACAACTAAAGAAAAAGCAGAAGCTCATATAAAAGCAGGAGCAAAAAAAGTAGTTATATCTGCACCAGCAGGTAAAGACCTACCAACAGTAGTATTCGGAGTAAATGAAAATATATTAAAAGCAGAAGATACAGTTATATCAGCAGCATCATGTACAACAAACTGCTTAGCACCAATGGCAAAAGCATTAAATGATTTTGCACCTATTCAATCAGGAATAATGACAACAGTTCATGCATATACAGGTGACCAAATGCTATTAGATGGACCACACAGAAAAGGAGATTTAAGAAGAGCAAGAGCAGGAGCTGTAAATATAGTACCTAACTCAACAGGTGCTGCAAAAGCAATAGGATTAGTTATTCCAGAATTAAATGGAAAATTAATAGGATCTGCACAAAGAGTTCCAGTTCCAACAGGATCTACAACAATACTTATAGCAGTTGTTAAAGGAGAAGACATCACAGTAGAAAAGATAAATGAAGCAATGAAAAATGCTTCAAGTGCATCATTTGGATATACAGAAGAACCATTAGTATCTTCAGATATAATAGGAATTACTTATGGATCTTTATTTGATGCAACACAAACAATGGTAACAGAAGTAGAAAAAGGATTATATCAAGTTCAAGTAGTTGCTTGGTATGATAATGAAAATTCTTACACAAGCCAAATGGTAAGAACAATAAAATACTTTGCAGAATTATAATATAGGAATTTAAAAGTGTGAAGTGAGAAGTGAGAGGAGTGTGAAGAGAAAAACCAACAAGGCTAACTCGAATGCGCATCTCATACTTCTAACCTCACACTTTATATTGTAGTAGAAAATTTCTCATTTTCTACTATATAAAAATGCTATAATCGCTATCGCCTTTGAGATTTCTTCATTTCATTTGTAAACTCAAATCGGCGAGAACAAAAGGCGACCAATGTCGTTTTATTCATATAAGAGAATAGTGTTTGTGCCTTTTGCAGGCAAAATAGCGAAAACAGAGAAGGGAATGAATTAATTATGAACAAAAAAACAGTTAAAGATATAGATGTAAATGGTAAAAAAGTATTAGTAAGATGCGACTTTAATGTTCCAATAGATAGCGAAACAGGAAAGATTACAGATAATAGAAGAATTAGAGCAGCACTTCCTACAATACAATACTTATTAGATCATAATGCAAAAGTTATACTTTGCTCACATTTAGGAAGACCAAAAGGAGAATTTAATTTAAAATATTCTTTAAAACCAGTGGCAGAAGAGCTTTCTAAATTATTAAATAAAGATGTAAAACTTGCAAAAGATGTTATAGGAGAAAGTGCAAAAGAACTTACAACTAATATGAAAGAAGGAGATATTGTATTACTAGAAAATGTAAGATTTCATAAAGAAGAAGAACAAAACGATCCAGAATACTCAAAAGCTCTAGCAAGTATGGCAGAAATATATGTAAACGACGCATTTGGAACAGCTCACAGAGCACACAGCTCAACAACTGGAGTTGCAGATTATTTGCCAGCAGTATCAGGATTCTTAATTGAAAAAGAATTAGAATTTTTAGGAGGAGCATTAGAGAATCCTAAGCATCCATTTGTAGCGATACTTGGAGGAGCAAAAGTTTCAGATAAAATAGGAGTAATAGAAAACTTATTAGATAAAGTAGATACTTTAATAATTGGTGGAGGAATGGCATACACATTCTATAAAGCACAAGGTCATCATATAGGAACATCAATTTGCGAAGAAGATAAATTAGATTTAGCAAAAAGCATTTTAGAAAAAGCAAAAGAAAAAGGAGTAAAATTATTACTTCCAGTAGACAATCATGTATCTTCTGAATATTCAAATAACGGAGAAGAAAAAATAGTTGATTCAACAGAAATTCCAGACGGATTTATGGGATTAGACATAGGACCAAAAACAATAGAAAAATTTGAAGAAGCAGTAAAAGATGCAAAAACAGTTGTATGGAATGGACCACTTGGAGTTTGTGAATTTGATAAATTTGCAACAGGAACAAAAGCTGTTGCAACAATGCTTTCTAAAATAGATGCAACAACAATAATAGGTGGAGGAGATTCTGCAGCAGCAATAGAAAAATTAGGATTAGCAGATAAAATGACACATATTTCAACAGGAGGAGGAGCATCACTAGAATTCCTAGAAGGAAAAACTTTGCCAGGTATTGCATGTTTACAAGACAAAGAGTAAAAAACAAATAAAAAAGGAGAAAAGTATGAGAAAAAAGGTAATCGCAGGAAATTGGAAGATGAATAAACTCCCAAATGAAGCAATAGATTTTATTATAGAGCTTGAACCATTAGTAAAAGATACAGAAAATGAAGTGGTTATATGTGTGCCATATACAGATTTATTCTATTGCTTAATGCATGCACAAGGAACTAACATAAAAATAGGTGCACAAAATATGAATGCAGAAGAAAAAGGCGCATATACAGGAGAAGTTTCAGGTGAAATGCTAAAAGCAATTGGTGTAGAATATGTTATAATAGGACACTCAGAAAGAAGAGCATATTATAATGAAACAGATGAAAGTGTTAATAAAAAGCTAAAAAAAGCATTAAGTTTAGGCTTAAAACCAATAGTTTGCGTAGGCGAAAGCTTAGAAGAAAGAGAAGCTGGAAATGCAAAAGATATAGTTACAACTCAAACAAAACTAGCATTAGATGGCTTATCTAGTGAAGAAGTAGAAAAAACTATAATTGCTTATGAACCAATTTGGGCAATAGGAACAGGAAAAACAGCAACAAAAGAAGATGCAAATGAAACAATTAAATGGATTAGGGAAGAAATTGAAAAAATATATGGAAATTCTGTATCAGATAATGTTATAATACAATATGGTGGAAGTGTAAAATCTTCAAATGCAAAAGAATTATTTGAAATGTCTGATATAGATGGTGGCCTAGTAGGTGGAGCAAGTCTAAAAGCAGACGAGTTCGCAAAAATAGTAGAATATAAATAAGAAGATAAATTACGTCACTATACATTAGATTGAAGGAAGATGAGGAAATATAATGGATAAAAAATTAACAATGCTTATGATATTAGATGGATTTGGAATAAACGAAAATGAAAAAGGAAATGCAGTAAAACTTGCAAATACACCTGTGCTAGATAAACTAATGAAACAAAATCCGACATCAGTAATAAGAACTAGTGGATTAGATGTAGGATTACCAGAAGGGCAAATGGGAAATTCAGAAGTAGGACACACAAACATAGGAGCAGGTAGAATTGTTTACCAAGAATTAACAAGAATTACAAAATCAATTGAAGATGGAGACTTTTTTAGTAATCCAGAATTAGTTGCTGCAATAGAAAATTGTAAAAAGAATCATACTAAATTACATATAATGGGACTATTATCAGATGGTGGTGTGCATAGCCACATAAGACATTTATATGGATTATTAGAACTTGCAAAAAGGAAAGATTTTGAAGATGTATATGTGCATTGCTTTTTAGATGGAAGAGATACTCCACCTGCATCTGGAGAAGGATACATAGCAGAACTAGAAAAGAAAATGCAAGAAAAAGGTGTTGGAAAAATTGCAACAATATCAGGAAGATATTATGCAATGGATAGAGATAACCGTTGGGACAGAGTTGAAAAAGCATATAATGCATTAGTAAAAGGAGAAGGAATAAAAGCAAATTCTGCAATAGCTGGAATAGAGGAATCTTATCAAAAAGAAGTATTTGATGAGTTCGTAGAACCAACAGTAATATGTAATGATGGAAATCCAATAGCAACAATAGCTAAAAATGATTCTGTAATATTCTTTAATTATAGAAAAGATAGAGCAAGAGAAATTACAAGAAGTTTAGTTGATAAAGAATTTGATAAATTTGAAAGAGAATATTTCCCATTATATTATGTATGCTTCACAACTTATGATGCTACAATAGAAAATGTTCATATTGCATTTAAAGAACAAGAGCTAAAAAATACTTATGGAGAAGTAATTGCAAAAAATGGATTAAAACAATTAAGAATTGCAGAAACAGAAAAATATGCGCACGTAACATTTTTCTTTAATGGAGGAGAAGAAAAACAATATCCAGGAGAAGATAGAATTTTAGTTCCTTCACCAAAAGTTGCAACATATGATTTACAACCAGAGATGAGTGCAATAGAAGTTACAGATAAAGTAGTAGAAGCAATAGAATCTAAAAAATATGATACAATAATTTTAAATTATGCAAATCCAGATATGGTAGGGCATACAGGAGTTCTAGAAGCAGCAATAAAAGCGATAGAAACAATAGATGAGTGCGTAGGAAGAGTAGTAAAAGCAATAGAAGATGTAAATGGAGTTTTATTAATTACAGCAGATCATGGAAATTCAGAACAAATGATAGACTATGCAACAGGAGAACCTCATACAGCACATACAACAAATCCTGTACCATTAATATTAGTTGGAAAAGATGCAAAGCTAAAAGAAGGACGTTTAGCAGACTTAGCTCCAACAATGTTAGATATATTAGGAATAGAAAAACCAGAAGAAATGACAGGAGAAAGCCTAATAGAAAAATAATAGGTATTAATTTTTAAAAAATATATGAAGCAAATTTTATGAACCACAAATCACAGCAAAGAATGAAAAATGAATAATGAATAGTGAATAGTACAAATTTGCTTCGCAAATTTGGAAAGGAGAATATACATGATTTATTCAAAAGAAGTAGAAGAAATGTGTCCAGTTGCAAAAGGAGTGGACCATGGACCAGCACCAATACCAGAAGAAGGTAAATGGGTAAAATCAAAAGAAATTAAAGATATTTCAGGGTTAACACACGGGATAGGATGGTGTGCACCTCAACAAGGAGCTTGTAAGTTAACATTAAACGTTAAAGATGGAATAATCCAAGAAGCTTTAGTAGAAACAATAGGATGCTCAGGAATGACACACTCAGCAGCTATGGCAGGAGAAATATTAGTAGGAAAAACAATACTAGAAGCATTAAATACGGACTTAGTATGTGATGCAATAAATACAGCTATGAGAGAATTATTCTTGCAAATAGTATATGGAAGAACACAATCAGCATTTTCAGAAGGAGGACTTCCAATAGGTGCAGGATTAGAAGACTTAGGAAAAGGAACAAGAAGCCAAACAGGTACAATATATTCAACATTAGCAAAAGGACCAAGATATCTAGAATTAGCTGAAGGATACATAACAGAAATAGGATTAGATAAAGATAACCAAATAATAGGATATAAATATGTAAATCTTGGTAAAATGATGGAAAACATCAAAAAAGGATTAGAACCTTTAGAAGCAATAGAAAAAGCAAGTGGTCAATATGGAAGATTTGATGAGGCAGTTAAAAAAATTGACCCAAGAAAGGAGTAATAAAAGATGGCATTATTTGAAAGTTATGAAAGAAGAATTGACCAAATAAAACCAGTAATGGAAAAATACGGAATAAAAGATTTTGAAGATGCATTAGCAATATGCAAAGAAAAAGGATTTAATCCTTATGATATAGTAAAAGGAATTCAACCAATTTGTTTTGAAAATGCTTGTTGGGCATATACACTAGGTGCTGCAATAGCAATCAAAAAAGGGTGCACAAAAGCATCTGATGCTGCAAAAGCAATAGGAGAAGGACTTCAAGCTTTTTGTATACCAGGATCTGTTGCAGATGATAGAAAAGTTGGATTAGGACATGGTAACTTAGGTGCAATGTTATTATCTGATGAAACAAAATGTTTTGCGTTTTTAGCAGGACATGAAAGCTTTGCAGCAGCAGAAGGTGCAATAGGTATTGCAAAATCAGCTAACAAAGTTAGAAAAGAACCATTAAAAGTTATACTAAATGGTTTGGGAAAAGATGCAGCACAAATAATATCAAGATTTAATGGATTTACATATGTAAAAACAGACTTTGATTATTATACAGGAAAATTAACAATAGTAGAAGAAATTCCTTACTCAGATGGAGAAAGAGCAAAAGTAAGATGCTATGGAGCTAACGATGTTCGTGAAGGTGTTGCAATAATGCATCATGAAGATGTAGATGTATCTATAACAGGAAACTCTACAAACCCAACAAGATTCCAACATCCAGTTGCTGGAACATACAAAAAAGAATGCTATGAAAAAGGAAAGAAATACTTCTCAGTTGCATCAGGTGGTGGAACAGGAAGAACATTACATCCAGATAATATGGCTGCAGGACCTGCATCATATGGTATGACAGATACTATGGGTAGAATGCATAGTGATGCTCAATTTGCAGGATCAAGTTCAGTACCAGCTCATGTAGAAATGATGGGATTAATCGGAATGGGTAATAACCCTATGGTTGGTGCTACAGTATCAGTTGCAGTAGCAGTAGAAGAAGCATTTAAATAAAAGATTAAGCACTTTCAAAAGTGCTTTTTGTATGCTATTATATTTATAGTAGAGGAAGATTAAAATGAAAGAAACTAAAAAAGAAGAGAAAAAATCAAAACATATATTTTTATTTTTTATTAAAATGTTTTTAATATTTATAATAATAGATTTTATATCAATCTTGTTTGTTAATATATGCGTACATGGAGTTAATAACTTTAAGTATGGTGGAGAACTTTTATCAGAAATATTCTATGCAATAATAATGCTCGTCGTTATGCTACTATTTAAAAACTCTTATGTATTTACAAATGATAAAACAAAATTTATTAAATCATTAAAATATTGTATTCCAATGTTCATAATAACTGGTTTAATTTTATTAGGAAATTTAGGAGAACTACATAACACAACAATAGGAAATCTTACAAATGCATTATTGTTATGTGCATTTGTTGGAATAGCAGAAGAATTCATGTGTAGAGGATGGGTTCAAAACGAGTTTATTGAAAGATATGGTTATGATAAAAAACATATAATTTTATCAATAATACTATCTTCATGTATATTTGGAATAATTCACTTAACAAATATAACAGTGCAAGATGCATTCACAACATTACTTCAAGTATTACAAGCAACAGCAATCGGATTTATGTTTGGAAGCATTTATTATAAAACAAAAAATATATGGACAGTTGCTTTTCTACATGGATTATATGATTTCTCAATATTTTTAGGAGAAGTAAATTTAATAAAAGATTGTACTTATACATTACCAAATTTACCAACAAGTATAGTTTCATTAATTAGTTCATTAATATTAATTATATATTTTGTATTATCTGGAGTACTAGTATTAATGCAAACAGACTTAAAAGAAAAATCTAA